>ENA-UOTZ01000415-UOTZ01000415.1-compost-metagenome-genome-assembly--contig:-NODE-415-length-36268-cov-23.040590_pt1 | contig 36268 bp, 18 predicted proteins | sample MGYA00238144_ERZ746983 | MGnify/ENA primary metagenome ERZ746983 (study PRJEB28759, sample SAMN06268863) | compost metagenome | isolation source: single cell | place: USA: California, Emeryville, Joint...
TTTGGATTTGCTTTCTCAAAATCTGAAATTTTCGGGTCTAAACACTTCAAAATAATTTCAATTTCTGCTTTATATATAAAACCGGCCCAATAAAATCTCAACTCGGAGCTCACTTAATAAATACGTTTTTCTTGCTCATTTGAAGATATCCTCTTCATCATGCATGAATCTTAATTAATATGAAAAGAATTGATTTTGAGATACAAAATCTCAGAGTGAGTTTAACAAGTTGTGAAAATATTTTAATTCGTTAGTTCCAAATTGAAAAGTTTCAAAGCAAAAGATGTATCTAAATTGAGCAAGCAAACATTTTGTACCCCCACTTCTATTGACACAATTTCGGTATTTATAGCAATAATTCTATCAAAGTAGCCTATTCCAATAGTATGTCCTTTTTGACCGCTGTAGGTCCTTTAGCTTTTTCGTTTGCAAATTTTTGGAGTTTTTCATTAACTGCTATAAGCAAATTTAGTTTCTCCTCGAGATCGTAGATATCAGCCTGATATTCTTTAATCGTTTCCCGCAGCCTATTATTTTCTAAAATCAAACTCGAGTCTTGAGCTTGACTTTCTGTATTGCTCGCTTTTACCCTCTCCATCTCATCGCATTTTTCTTTTGTATGCTCCATTTCAATTTGCTTTGTATGAATAAGTTTAGTAAGTCTTTCATTTTCAGCTGCTGCATTTCCCAACATTGATTCCAATTCTCGAATTCTTTGCTCTGCTCTTTCAAACTCGTGATTTCTCGTATAGAATTGAGTGCTTATGTGTCGAAGTTCTTCTTCAAGATTCACAATTTTCTTTAACAGGTCCTGAATCTGCGTGTCTTTTTTCTCCACTTCAATGAAATTTTTCTTTAAGATATTCAGCTCAACTGATTTTTCGCGAAGGAAATTCTTCAGTTCTGAATTTTCAGAGGCCATACTCTCTAAAGTTTGTTGCTTTTCTTCCATTTCCTGCAATTTGCTTTGCAATACTTCTGATTCTTTTGTTTTTTCTTCGAGCAAACCTGAGATCCTCTGGTTTTCTGCCACTAAAAGTGCGAGCCTGTTTTTAACTTCTTCAGAATGACTATTCTGGCCTCGAAATGTATCTAATTGCTCTTTGAGTTGACTAATTTCCAATAGACAGTTTTCAAGCTGATGAGCTTGACGTTGGTAGTCATCTACTGAAATTAACGCATTTTGATTCGAATCCAGCTGTTGATGCTCTATGTCCTGGAGTTTTTTCTTCAAGTTATCGAGTTCTAGAGTTTTTAGAATGAGCTCTTCATTTAATCTTTTATTTTCAACTGCCACCAAAGATATTTTGGCTGTAAAGTCTGTAATATCATCATTATTATGCTTCGCATCGCCTTTTTGTTTTCGTTCTTCTTCAAGCTTAAGCGAGAGATTGACGTTATTTTCACAGATCGATTGGATTTTGGAATCTTTTTCCACCAAGGTGACTTTTAAGCGGTCAAGTTCGGTTCTTAAAGCATTTATTTCAGCAATCTGTTTGCCGATAATATCATTCAAACTCTCATTTTCTCTAATCAGCGCATTTATTTTCTCGCCAAAGTCTTTTTCCAGGTCACTATATTTGCAATTTTCATTTGACAGATTCTGTTTCAATTCAACCACTTCGTTTTGTAATCTGAAATTTTCGTTTTTTATAGAGTTTAATTCTCCTTCTTTAAAATTTATAGCTCGTTCCTCCAATTCTCGTACGCGATTAGTCAAACGTTCGATATTCGCAACCTTTTCTCCAATAATTTCGTTTAAACTCTCATTCTCCTTCACAATAATAGCCAATTTATCCTCCACATCCGACAGTGGAACCAACTGTTCCTCTAATTGTTTAATCTGCAGAATATATCTTTGGATTTCCTTATCTTTCTCCTGGTTAACCGAGATCTGCTTCTCATATTCCATTACTAAAAATTGGACCTTCGCCTCAAGTTCTTTGTAATCTTGATATTTGTCACCGAGATCTTTAACAAGTCTATGCAATTCGGAAATTTCATCATCCTTGGCTTGCACTTTAGAATTCAAGAGTTCAATTTCCTGTTGCCGCAAAACTATTTGCGTTTTAAGAGCTGCTGTAGAATTATCCCTTTCGAGCTCTAATTTCCTTTGTTTAAGGGCTTCGACTTCTTGAATCAGTTCTTTATGCTGATGCCCCAATGAGTCAAGTTCCTTAGTTAATGCTCGATTTTGACCCTCTAAGTCGATTGCTAAGACCTTGTATTTTTCAAGCTCGTATAATTGACCTTGCGACCTGTCAAGTTCTTTCTGCTGTTGAGACATGATCTGATTCGCTCTCTCATTCTCTTGAACCACCAAAGCCACCTTACTCTCAAAATCTCTTTGATGTTCTGCCAAATTTTTCAATTCCTGCTCTTTTTGCGCAAGGCTCTGACGCAAATGTTCGTTTTCTTGCGGGAGAGGGCTCATCATAGTCTCAATTCCTTTTTTCTGAAACAACTCCTGCTCAACTTTCATCAGTCTTGATCTGAGCTCTTCGATAACTAAAACTTTATCCTGCAAGGCCATATTCAACTTTTGAACCTCTTCGCTATATACTTGATTGATTTGCTCAAGTTTGGACTTCGACGTCTGCGAATTTTCCAAATCTAAAATATGCTTATGCATGAACTCCAACTCTCGCTGCTTCTGCTGAAGAACCTTATCTAGTTCCATCACCTGCTGTTGAAGAATGCGGTTGCTGTTTTCCAATTCCAGAGCCATCTCATTGGTTTTTTCAGATGAAAGCGCCTTATCACGCCAGAATCCTAATTGGGTCTGTAGGTCTTTAAGCGCGGTGGAAAAATTGTCGTTTTCGTTTTTGACTGAGGTCCGGGAAAGCCTCATTTGATATGAATCAGCTCTCAGGTCATTTAATTCCTGTGTTGTAGTGTTAAGCAGAAGATTTAAGCGATCAACTTCATTCATCAGAATCCCGTTGTTTTTTTCGACTTCAGACAATTTGCGCTGAGTTTCCTGGAGACTTTGGCTTAAGAGTTTTATGTTTTCTGTTTTCTCGTCCAACTGCCTTTTAAGAGTTGAATTATCTGGAGAAAAACCGAAAGTTTGATTGGTTAGATTCCGTGTCGGACTAGCTCTACCTTTGAGGGACTGATCATTTATCAAAGAGAGGATTATGTTGTTAAGGTTTTTGTTTTCGACTAACAGGATCTCCAACCGTTCTTCTAAAAGCTTCTGATTGGAATTGGACTTAGAAGACTGGTTGATTGCTAGCTTCAAGTCTTCGTTTTCTTTCTGTAGGAAATAGTTAACGGAGTTGAGACGTTCGATTTCTATATAAAGTAGGACTTTAGTGGCTAGCTCTCCAATTTGATTCTCTGAGATGAGCATGAACTTGGGAGAAATCTGCTTTGGTAAAGTAGAGTCGTTGTAGACAGATGTTCTGTCGCTGAGTTCGAACTCTTCAGTGTCAAAAATCCTGGATGTCATTGGTTAACGGATTAATAGTTTACTTTATATCTTGATAAGTTGATTTTTTGACTAAAGATATTAATTGACACAATTATGATATAATATCACTTAATAACAGAGGACCAAATTAGATGTGTTTTCTGCGAATCTCTAATTGTTCAAGTCTGAACAAACTTTATTTGAATGTGTACGATCTCATTTGATGCATCCAACCTCTTTCACGTATTTGTAAGAATAGTGAGAAAAAAAATTAAATAATAATAAGAGATTAATAACTCTTCTCTTTTTATTCTCAAGTTTTGAAGTAATTAGATATACTCGCTTGGGTTTATATTTTGGAATCTGCAATTATACAAGAGATTTTTTGTTCTAAATTCTGGTTAATGCCAAGTTATATTTTTGTTTTAACTGCTTTCTGAGTTTTATTTGAATTTGAATCTTTAATTTTGTGTCAGATATTTTTCAATTTTTCCTTATACAAATGTATTTATGTTCAAATAGGAAGGAAATATAGTAGGGATTAGACTTTTTTAGACCATATACATTCTGACATTTTTGATCATCATCTTTCAGCAGATACCGTTTACAAAAAGTACATCGAATCTCTCTTCTCATAAAACATCTCACCAATACTCCAAAAAACTCATTGTACCTTGGTTTTGAACTTCGTTACAATTTCTGTTTTTATTTTTGATAAAATCCAGCTCTCTTATCCCTTACCAACTTTTCTCAGTGGTAAATAATATATCAATACCGATACTGAGCTTTTCAAATGGAAAATATTTGAAAACTTGAAAAATTAAATTCAATTATAAAATGATCTTATTTTTTAATTAATTAGTTAGTTTGGGAGTTTAGTAGGATTAAGTAAAACAATTGTCAATCACAAAGGAGTTCGTCAGCTTATCGCTCCTGCACCGTTGCCAAAAACACTTCCAACTTCTACAACTTTTCATGTTAACCTTAACACTGCCAAATCTAAAATACCACTCATTACACTAATCAAATTTTTTTTCACTCTAATTGAGGAATTTTACTATGGCCAAATAGTTCATATAGAGAAAAAAAGTCCACTAAGGTATTGAGAATACACTAATGATTACACTCAGCTGATGTAAATCAGAGTCTGTCAGCTTGTTCGATGGGTCGTAGAATGTAAGTTCCATAAGAGCGAAACATGATTGAGGTTCTAAATTTCACGGGCATCTCTCATACTTTTTCAACTTATTGGAAGTATTATCTTATTTTTTAAAATAGCCCAACTAAGAAATATGGAGATTTATCTTCATGAGTATATCAAAAACGTCATCTGTATAACCTACAAAGAAGAACTCTCCATTAAACTTTTCTTGAATAGAAAGAATTCATGTCGTCAGTAACATCCACTTCATGAATCACAAACTTTATTAGACTCGAGATCTACAGTTAAAATCATCACCTGAATTAATAAAATAAAATTCGGATTAATATCACCAAATATGTCCTTCTACATCCCTGATATCATAGAAAAGGAACAGCTCAGGGCTATTCGCGAGAGCTTCATGCCAGGAGCTGAAAAAGAGAATCAGATAAAAACTGTTCAGAAAAGCTTCCTGACAAAGCAAACAAGCAGCCTCCGCACAATCATCAACTGTACTAACAGCTTAATCGGATCAGCAACTCTCGTGCTACCTCTCTACTTCCTCAAAACGGGTCTGATAACATCAGTTATTTTTGCTATCATAGTTGGAGTATTCAATTTCCTCACTGTCAGACTCATTTTAAAGCATTATAACAGAGGAGAGAGCGATTTTTCAGATATGATCAAACGAATTCTTGGTAACAGAGCCTACAAAGGTTACAGCGTTGTTACTTTTAGCTTGAGCTATGTGGGTGTTATCGCCTCATTTCTTTTGATCGCAAGCGTTTTGTATTCTACAATGAACGCATTCATTCCGAATCTGAGTCCAAAAAGTAAGATAGACTTCTCAGGACTTTCTTACCAATGGACTGGAGTGGGGCTTGCTGCGTTCCTCTTCCTGCTTTACAACATTCGCAGGATGAGCATTCTCCTCAAGATCAGCAGCTACGGAATCTATTGTGTTGGTACTTATATCTGCTTTGTAATTTTCATTGGAATCATCTCAGCTTTGAACGGCGAAGTCAGCTTCGATCAAAGCTCGGGCGGCATTCCCATGACAAATTTTGAATTTGATAAAGTCACTACCTTAGTTGGGCTCTACGCCATGGCTTATTTAAGCCACCCGACGATTATAGCAATTGCAAAATACAATAAGGAGTTCGAAAACACGACAAGAGATGTAGGGGTCGCTTATTCGGCGGCAGGGTTGGTATATATCGTGCTGGGTATTATGGGCTCTCTTGCGATTAACGCAAGACCCCTCTGCAAGCCTGGGACACATCCTTCCACGATCATGGATTGTTTTTCTGATGCGAAAGGATTGCTGAAATACATGTCTTTCGTTGCTCAGTTTGCTGTGATTGTGCAGCTAACATCGATCGTCCCAATTATCAATTTCGTCGGAAGACAGTTATTTTTCGGTTTGCTTTACCACGAAGACCAGAAAGTACCCACATGGCAGTTCATGACGTTCAATCTGTTTACTGCGTGCTCCCAGCTAGTCATACAAATTTTTAATACGGACCCGTCTATGGTGATTGCGTTCTCAGGGACGGTTTGCGGATTTGTTATCGTGTATATCTTCCCAATTATGATACATTTCAGGAGGATTAAATCAAGCGCTTCAGAGAGAGAATCCTTCCTGACTGATGAGTCACAAGAATATCTTGAGACTGAAATGATCGGAAAGAGGACGGGTACTAGTACTGTTATGAGTCTGAGAGATTTCAAAGATGGCTCGAATCAAATTGGATGGAGAAGATGGTTGCTCTATGGATTCCTTACTCTTTATGGTTTGGCTCTTGGAGTTATTACAATCCATAATGTTATTAGAAGCACCAAATAGTCATCTTCCTTTTGTTTGTAGCTTTAGGAATTCTTCAGAATGTATGACTACACTGTTCAAAGTGATAGAAACGTTTTTTCATGTGAAACGGTTTCATGTTCATCCATTGATATTTTACTCCATCGACATGTAATGGAGAGACATTTTTAAAAGGAAAAAATAAGGCAAAAACGTGTACCTTGAATAGAATTTGTAGAGGAGAGGCGTCTAAGGTGTTCTTGTTATGTGATGTTGGTCTTATTCTAGCCAAAGATGATACATTCACTGAGCCAATAAATAATATAATGATATTGAACAGTTATATATATATTTGTAGCTGATACATATAGAATATGTAGCCGCTTTCGTCCTCGAAAATCAAATGGACTCTCTACGGTTTTCAATTACAGATGGCTGAATATTTTCCTATTTGCTACCGAAATAATCCAAGCATCTCCAAAAACAAATCCAGAGACAGCACCCATCCCTATTCACTTGAAAACAAGAAGAGGCGAGTTAAGCATATATAGAATTGCTACTCTGAAAATGTGATTTTTTCACATGTTTGACGATGGATCGAAAGTTGAACGCAGGAGTCCACTGCATAGTTCAAAACTGCAAGATAATTAAGTTACACTCAGGCAGCGCTTCGGAGAGCAGCCAGACTTGACTCCATTCTAGCCTTTTCGGCTTTACCTCAGAGATTTTTCATTCATTATTCACAGATCAAGAATTTTAGGAGACAATTTCCAGCTTTCTAGTAATTCTTTTAGTGCGATTTATTCTTGAAACTTCACACACTTATTAAGATTCTATTCCAGAAAACCTGTCTAATTAAATAGAAATTCTTTCTTGAACAATGCAGCAAGTGTCGTAGCTGCAAAAAAATAAAATAAAAATGAATAAGATTTATCCATACAATCCTCTTGAGGATACGACTGCCTCCAATGACAAAAGCGACAATATATTTCAGGAGGAAGATCCCATTGACAAATTCTTCAAGAAATCCACTATCATCACAGAAAATCTCACTGAGAAGTTTATCGGGACTGATATTAACTGGAATACAGGAAAAGACTCCCAATCAAAGCAGGATAAAAAACATGTAACTATTAGGCTTGACGTACCTCTCCTTGTTCAAAATGAAGGGAAATGTGATGATGAATGTTTGCAATCAAATCCGTCTATTTTTTCAGCAGATTCCATCGTAATTACTTCTAAGGATGAATCCCCTCAGACTTGCGTTCTGGATAAAAACTCTGCCCCAGCCAAAAAATTAAGCGAATATATCGCTATTTTAGCCGGGACTGAAACAATCGACATCCACTTCATTGAAATAGCTCAAAGAAATGGCAAAGCAAAGAAGGGAAAAAAGCAAAAAAACGAGTATTGGTTTGAATTAAATATTTTCGGATCAAAAAAGGAGAAAGTCTCCAAAATTTCTCTTCCTGAGGCCAGGAAAGAAAAAATTTACCATAATATAGATAAGAGCTTGTTAGAATATTTTACTACTAAAACGTTTCTAAAGAAGATCACAATCCCGAAGCCAGAAATAAAATTGCGGGAAATCTATGACAGGGTCCCAGGGAAATGGAAAATCACAGAAAAAGAAAAGAAAGCCCTATGGAAATCGATAGAAAATGACCATGTGGATGTGATAAAATATTTCAGACAGATGATTCATTCGGAATATTTCCTCGAGTACCTGATAGAGAGCTTCTTCAAGAATAAAATCAAAAAAACCCTTAATGAGAAGCTGGAAAATTTGAGGGATTTTTTAGTTGCGAACAAGCAATTTCTAGTTTGTGCAAAAACGTATGAAGAGTTTAAAGCAATGGTGCGCGCTGCTCTGAAAGGCGCGAATATAAAGCCTGCCGCAGTGGTTGGAGAGGCGGTTGAACAAATATTTTGTAGAATTTTATTTGAGAGAAAATCTATTCTTTTTGAGGACGGATTCAATCTGATTCAGAAGTTGAAGGGCCTTTTCAAAGAGGCTGTAATAGAGGCAAATATTTTTAAAGTGATTTGGATGGTTGTGCAAAAAGAGCAAGTGTTTGAAATGGTGAAAAGGTTGGCGATTACTCGACTAATTGGAAGATTTTTGCAGGTAAAATCGAAACATCAAAATGGAGTAGACCATGAACTTATGAAAGAGTTGGAGGAGAGCGGCCGGTTCTCGAAAAACATTAAAAAGTGTAGTTAAAAATAACCACTCTCCGAAGCCATCAGTACTTTTTGGTTTGCTCATTTTGAGAAATATGTATATGATTAAAATTACGTTAAAATGTCATATCTTCCTTTAAAATTTTTAAAATTTTCATTGAGTTCGGATATTTAACGACTGTGGAGTTTTCAATCAACCAAATTTTCAAACCAAAAAAAATATAACAAAAAATCTGAGTGTCTCTCTGAACCAATAGACTACTAAGAAAAACAAAGATTTCCCTGTTTAGCAAGTTGTTTAAATGGTCTAATTAAGAGAGTGCAACTAAGGACTTCTCATCTATGTTTAATTACAACAACAATGAAAAAAAAAATAATATATATATAAATAAATACTTTCTCTGTCTGTTTAATTAAAGTCATTGCTCTGATAAGGAAGACAATTCATGATAGCGATTCATGCAGTGGCTGTAGTTTGTTTCTATTAACTGTTAGAAGTATTTTAAAATTTTTGTACTGCTCTTCCTTGTCAATAAAATATTCGATTAATAAACCAGTATGGAAATGAGGCACAGCCCAAGCTTTCAATCCGAAAACCGCTTAGAATGCAGACTTCATTATAAACCCATTAAGAGCGTTACTTTAAGAGAATCTGGGCGAGACTACAAGATGCATTGCGAAGACTGCCTCCACGAACAAGACAAATCGAAAACTCGTAACGGCAGCACAACCAATTTTCTGATTCCCGAAAACTGCCATATTTTCGATGAACAAATGCGTCAGTTCAAAGACGCTCAACTAGAAAAAGTCACAAACATTAAGAACTATCTCTCCTCCCTTGAAAAAACTTTCGAAGAATTCATTGAAATTGTTAGAAACAAAAAGACCGCCCTCCAAGAGGCACTGCAGCTTGAGTTCGACACCCAAAACGATATCATTTCACAGGCTGAAACAAATTACAAAACTTACCAGCAACACTTTAAAAATCTGCTTCGTGGCATTGGTGACGAGAGATTGCTTGAGGAAACAATACAATTATACTTCGAAGTCAGCAGAAATACAAACTTGCAGACCGGCTTCAAGCTGGAGAATCAAGAGTTCAGAAAGACCTCTGACTTATTCAACTCTTTTAGTACTCTCTTACTAACCACCAAAAAGACGTTGGAAGAGTTTTTCATACAAGCAAAACCTCCCCATTCGATAGAATCCTTCCGATCAAAGAAATCTTTCTTTCGCCCTCCACGAGACGTGAGTCCACTGCTCTCCAGAAAGATAGAATCATCATACAACAGCAACAATAACAAATCAGAAACAGAGCAGAGCTACCGTGGTCAATTGTCAAATAGAAGCTCAGTCTCTCCGAACCTGGCCAAGAGAAAGAGCTCAAAGACGCTTTTTCCAATGTACCGCCCCTCATATACTGTGAAACGAGCATCCAGCACCTCTAATAAGGAAAATAGTTCATTTGCAAGATATAATCCAGCTGTGAATCCCTCGACATCGAGAGACATCTCGCCTAATTACAGCTCTTTGGGTCACAATAATTCAACGCATAATGCGAATAACGCGAGCACCCTTAAGGCAGGAACTCCCAGATCTGATATATATGGTCCAAAAAGCAATGTATTTGATACGCCTCGGGGAGGTTTACCCCATCTGAAGGAGTCCCATCATCTGAAAGACTCTCCTTCGTCAAAAAAAGTGGTATTTGATGACGAAAAACTTAGATTGACTAAGCAAATCGTGGACACGCCTATCAATTGCCACATGCTTGAAACTAAAATGAAGAGTATTGACGCCATGACCTACTTACCAAAAAAGCAGCTTCTTGTCTACGGAGGATCATTACACGGCGATCAGCACACGAGTATTGTATTCTATCGCATGGATAGCAGCCCTAAGGTGCTAAAAACTACAAGCGCGCATTCTCAGACTATTACCGCTCTGGTTTATGTCGGGAAAATGTTTTTCAGCTGTTCGAAAGATTGTTTGGTGAAGCTATGGGACTTAACCAATTTTGTGCCTTTGCTGATACTGAAGCACAGCTCTGCAGTGCTGGGAGTCACGATTCACGAGAAAAGAAACATTGCGTTTACCTATGGACATTTCCCTGATGTTAGAGTCTGGGATCTGAATGACCTGAGCGATTGGTTTATCAAAATCAAGAAAAGTAACTTTGTAACGCAGCTGCATTTTGTAGAGACTCGGGAGTGGCTGGTGGCAACGAACGGGCAATCCGGAGTGATCAATGTGATTGATTATCGATCTGGTGATACTCTTTTCGAGCTCGATGATCAGAGTCCAGCAGGTTACGACGACCTGGATTTCGATGTGGAGAGGAACAGGTTGCTAACTGCTGGGTCCGATGGAGCTATCAAGATCTGGAATTTTGAAACGGGAGACCCTTTCCTTGAAAAAACGATTAATTTCAAATACAAGGGAGGGTATACAAGCACGAATAGCTTGCTTGCGGACTTTAAGGAAGATCTGCTGTTCATGACAAATTCAAGGAACAACTTCTGGGTCGGGAAAATTTCAGAAGGAGTAATGGTCGGATTCTTGAACTGGATGGAAGTGGGTGTGAAAAACATCCATAAGATTTTGTATATTAAAAAAAGGCAGTGGATACTCGCTGCCAATCGAAACAATGGCAAAATAGCAATTATTAGTCTGAAAGAAATCAAAAAGAACTTTTTAGAAGGAGCTGCGAAAGAATAGAGCAGCTTGTCTATATATACCTCTTCGATTCAGGACTGTAAGTAGTTTAGATATTAAAATTATATACATTTTTTCTCTGTTTTTAGCTCTCGGTCAATGTAGAATGATACTTATTAAGAAGGAAGGAACTTATTATTTTACAGAAAGAAGCTGTTTCTATCAAAAATACGAAATTTGAAATAATTTGTAATTAAAATTTCAAAACAGAATTAAAAATTCTTAGGCAAGCACTAACAGATGTATAGTTCTGGCGTGAGACAGTCTTTGTCACTGAGTGGCTCATATGGCAACGTCAACGATGTGGAGAATGCGAAATTGATTGCAAGAAAGCTTTTCGAGCTCTATGACAAGGATAAAAATGGATTAATTGATCAATATGAGATTTCTCCGATGCTTCAAGACACCTATCGCTACATGAGCAGAGTGTTCAACCCATCTAAGCTGGATATTGAAAGCTATGCGAGAATTCTTGACAGAAATGGAGATGGACGAGTTACTCTCTCAGACCTTGAAACTCTGTGCATTAGATACCTCTGTGGAGAGAGTCCTCAAGCAGGTAAATAATTGTAAATTCATCTAAGCTCGAAAGGTTTAAGATGCTTTTACATTGATTGTTTTCATTTCGAAGAGCTGCCTTTTGATGCATAAGATTATATGATTATCGTAAATTCTGAATTTTCATACCCTTAATCGGATTGCTCTTTAATTGAATTATGATGGCAATGCGAATTTTTTTCCTGTAGAACCTGGCAGATTACGCAAGGCTTTGGATGAAGCTTTGAATAATATTCATTCTTGGTTTAATGAATTTTCTAGAAAAGATGATGAAAATAAGTTCTAACTGCAATAGAAGCGAAATTTAATCTCTCTTTTGTAAGATATTAAGATTGTTAGTATGTCTAACAACACTATTAACATCCGAATCAAAATGATAACCTTTTGCTATTCTATCAAAAATACTACACATAATGCATTCCTTGATACACTTAATATAAAATATGGCTTGTTTCTAACGTTAAGCTTTGTAGTTAATTGGCATTTTAAGCTTTGATTCTAATTCTTCTAGCTCGCGGCGTTTTTGATAAATAATCGTATCTGCTTCCTGCTCGTTCTAATCATCCATCAGTCTCAAATATACATGGCTCATATTTTACCAATGGCAGGTCTTGATGTGATCCATATTCTTTGGTCATCTTCTCAAATTGCTCCTCAAGAGATTTCATCTTCCCGTACAATAGCTTCAAACTTTCATGCTCAAGCTCAGGACTCATCTCACTCAACTCAATCTCTTTCTATTAATATTCATCTTTACAATCCGGCTCACGAACCATAGAGTTACCTGATAGTTTATGATTTGCGCTTTATATTCTTTGCTCTTAGGTAGAAGAATGTCGTTTATCCTATCATCAATTTCGTTTTGGGCATGAGCGAACTCTTTCTTTTGATTTTCTGTCCACTCTTGGCTCTGTTTTAGAACGTGAGCCATCTTTTCAAGTTCCTTTGTGAGGTTTTCTTGCTTGGCCCTTTCAGCAGCGTAGAGACTGGCTTTGTCATTGTACTCTTGCAAGCGAAGCTGCAATTGAGTAAGCTCGGAGAGGAAACTTTCGGAAGTTGTATCACGGAGCTTTAAAATCATTGATGAGTCGCAAACGGCTTGAATTATCTCTTGAGCTTTTTTTGAGAGTTCTGTAGTTTCGATCTCTAGGAGGTCGAGCTCTTCTGCTTTCTTGATAATGCCTTGATACAAATCATCTTGGAATTCTGTGAAGTAATTGATCTTTCTGTTGAGTCGGGTGTCTTTGTCAGTCAAGATTTCAGCAAATGACTCTATCAGAGTGTTATTTTAACGGCTGGAGGAATAGTTGTTGGGTTACTTGTTATTTCATCTGCTTCGTTCTCTGAGATCCACTTTTGAATGGCTTCGATCATAGGAGCAAAGAATTCAAATTTTGAATTAATTAGCGGATTAATTGTATTAATAAAACCACTTTGATTTCAAGAAGCTAATAATTAGTACAGAGGGTCACAATAATTTTTTCGGTCGACAAAGTTTAGCTCTTTATTGAAGCACAAACCAATCGCTAATTTCACTGTAGATCAAATATTATCTGGTTTAAATTAGCACTCTATGTATTAGCAGTTTTGTCAATACCAATTAGTTTCATGTGCAAATGGTATCGTTAACAAATTTTCCGATATTCTAACAATCTGAGCATACTGAATATCTTAGAACCTGAAATATGAAAGTAAAGTCTCATTTGATAGCTGCTCTAGGGTCATGTGTAAGTAAGCCCAATTTTCTTCATCATAAAGCTCAATAAACTTATCACAAAAAGGCGACTGCCGCTTTGAAAACTTCGATACCTTGAGAAAGACAGTTGAACAATAATTAATAAAGCTCCAATTCCCGCGACAAGCAACATGCAATCCTATTCAGCAAACAGCATTAATAAATAATGGGATCCACAAAATTATTTGTATGGAATGAGAAAAGCTCTGCTCGTTTCGTTAACGAACCTTTAATATCAGTTTCAGTGATAAATATCTTCTATCTAATATCTATCTGAATTCAATGTTGAATATCTTCCTGAAAATCTGTAGTACCAAAACATTCCATCAGAGAATATCTTCTAAAAGTTTAAACGTTCGGATTAGAAAATTTCTCATTCAACTCCAGTTACCATATCTGGAGGTGATTCTTGAAAGGAATCACACCTCCAACTTAAAAACTTTTTTGGATTGGTCACTAATATTAGCATCCATTTATATTCATTGATGCTAAGTCTACCCGTCCTACATTGACTCCTACTAATTTTCACAACTGCCTGAGTAATTTCAGCCAATCCGAACAAGTTACGATACCAAACGAGATTGATCGGTAATCTACTGAACATACTGAACAGGTAGAAAATAAGGCAAGCAATCAAAATAGTTTACAACTACTGGATTCACGAGGCAGTTAAAAAAATAATCGCTCTGATCACATTAACTATGTTAACCGATGAACAAATTAATCAAATGAAGAAGTTTCAAGTGATTCCTGAGCACCGATTCCTGAATTACTTTCAACCATTCATTGATAATAAATCACGGGAATCACGAAGGTCACTATTAATACGTAATCTTCTCTGTCTGCTAGCTATAAGAAAATTCTGAATTTCTATCGCTATGGAAAATATAGAAGAAATGCAAACTACAACTCAAACAGCAAACACTACTACATCGCTCCCTGAAGGCAGGCTCAATCGAAAGCTGCTTAACGATCTCAAATATAAATGGTAAACCTACCAAACGTGGTCAAAGCAAAATTCATGTTTTTATACACAGTGAAACAAAAGGTTGCAGAGAGAAGTTCAGAAGCCACGATGAACTCAATGATCATAAAGAAGAGCATTCAAGGACTCGCCCTTTCGGCTGCAAGTTTTGCACAGCTACTTTCACTCAGGTATGTCCTTGAAAAATGCGATATTTATGTTTTTTATAGTCATCTAACCTCAAAAGACATGAAAAAATGCATAAAGGCTTGAAGCCTTACGACTGCACGACTTGCAATAGGAAGTTTACCAGCAGCTCTAACCTCAAACAGCATCTAGCAACACATAACAGCAGAGTAAGCGATCAGATTTATTCAATTTGAATGCTGAATCTATTTTGATAGGTTGACCGGAAAAAAGCTCGGTGCCTGGTTTGTTCGAGAGAGTACATGTATAAATGCAGTTTGATCAAGCATATTAAGGATGATCATCACATCACAACAGACCCAGCCAAGCATATTGCCATTATCGACGCAGAAGAGGCAGTTGATGAGGAAAGAAGCACTGAAATTGAGCCAACACCGGCTAAAAAGATCTTCGTGGATACGACAACCGTGCCGCCGCAGTATCAGAACCCATTAGTACAACCTGTCGTAGTTCAGATTCCAATTACGAACCAGCTTATGAAGCTACAAGCCATGCCTGTTCAGCCGACAATCACTGTGCAACCGACAATTCCGATGCAAACTTCCAATATTCCAATGAATTTACCGCTTGATACCTCAATGCTAAGACAGAGTCAACAGAATCACAGCTGCAATTTCGTGAGAGTAAAGGACTACTTGAATTTCATTAGCGCTCAGCAGCGAGTTGCCATGGCGCAAAATCTGATGAAGATGTACTCTGTCCAGAAGGTTTTGCCCCCAGTTTACGCCCAAGGCCAAGGGGAACTCAAAAATACAAGTGAACTCCCTAAAGCTGAAGAATTTGAGCAAAACCAACCTGATTCGAACATGCAACTTGCATTTACGAAATCGCAAAAGGAAAATCGATTGGACCTCGACTCTTCGATACTGAAAAAGGAAGAATGCTGAGTGGCATGAAAATCAGATGAGAATTTTTTGGTAAATTGTATAATACTGATTATTGAGAAAATCGTTCATTAAATCATTTTTTTTGTGAGTGAGCCTGCATTTCAATGAAATAGCGCCTGTAGTGTCTATGGGTTTTGAATGTAAATTCTGTGTGTCTTGGTGATCATCAATGGTCTATTAAATTAACCCTAATGAATTATATGCCTGTGTATATATAGACATATCTTGCAAAGAGGTATAAACATCAATGGTGACTCGTAATCATTATATAAATTACTATTTTCCAGCATCTTCATTCATTGAAAGAAAGTTTGATAGTTTAAACTCTCAATAAATCACTCTAGTCTCCATATTATCCAAACCTTTTTTATATTGTTCAGTCGCAAAGCATTTGGTGTATGAAAATCTAAATTATGTTGTCGTGGCTCTCTCTCTTCCCTCTTAAGAGCCGATATTATTACTGTGTTCAGGGTTTAAATCTCAAGTGTGCCACTAAAATTTTTAAATTCAGGTTAAGAGATTTATTACTACTTATGTCTAACAAGAAACCTACTACTTCTAAAGGTAACTCATTTATTTTAGTCCGCATCAGCTCACTATCAACAGAAGAGAGCAAGGAAGAGAAAAAGGCTGACGAATGTTGGGCCAAGTTGAACTCGCTAAACTTTGCAAAACACCAAAGCGTCACATGTACAGAAGAAACTTATACCATCGGAAGAGCTCCTGACAATTCGGTTCATATCAATGATATCAGGTATAAAATGGAAGGCCTAGCGTCTCTAAGTTGCTTATAGACTGAGTGGAAAACACTGCACGATTACCTTTGACCGAGAAAACGGAAAGTGCTTTTTAGAAGATACCTCTTCCAATGGGACGTTTGTGAACGATAAAAAGGTATTTTTGCGTCTTTTCGATGGAGAGCTCAATAAAACTGTTCGTAGGTCGGAAAAGGCAACAAAGTCGAATTAAAAAATGGAGACATAATTCATCTCCTGCATAATTCCAAGGTCACTGCTGAAGGTAAGGGACACATTTGTAAGCAAATTTAGAGTATCTTGATAGAAATTTTGGGCTACGTTTTTTGTGCTACTTCTGTATTGGATGAGATACCAAACAAACGTAAACGGGAAGAGGAAGCTGCAGCAAACGAGGCTGCGAAAAAAGAGCTTGAGCAGCAAGCTGTGCAAAAGAAGGTTGCGTTATTACACTCACTGAATAGATGAAAGAGCAATAAATTTCTCGCGTTTAGATGTTGGAAGACATGGGAGAAGAAATGCAGTGTGTGATTTGCATTGATTTTATTTATCAATGCGTGAGCACAATACCTTGCTTACATAATGTAACTAATATGATCACATGTTTGAAAAAATGACGTGTTGGATTTAGTTTTGTGCAGCCTGCCTTTCAGATTGGGTCCAAAAATCTGACGTTTGTAAAAAAATATTGAGTGAATTTGCGTGATCTTATGTGTTTTCTTGAATAGGTCCAAATTGCAGAGAAACTCTTACGGAAGTGAAGAAAAACCCCACGATAAATAATATGATTCAGAAATTTATGGAGGTATTTGTTTTATGACATGAGAATGATGAAATTCATTATTTTGGTTAGAACAATCCAGATAAAAAACGATCGGCTGAGGATATAAAGGAAATGGATGAAAAGAACAAGATCACGAAAGATCGAATGAAAATATCTGAGCTGAAGCCACAACCAATGTTTGGAGGCGGAATATTTGGGTTCGGAACGGCCCCGATAAGGAATGTTGGATATGCACAAGCGGGCGGCGGACTTTTCACTAATAATATATTCAATAACACGGCGGCAGCACCAGCTCCTAGAAGAAGAGGGAGGAGATAACACAATTTTTATACAACAATAATACCATGTACTTGCTATTTTCTTAGTACCAATCAGTAAGTGTTATAAATTGGAAGTTGATATTCTTCTTATTCTTGCACACCTGCTCCAAAAGGAGTGAGCCAATATCGCTAGAGAAAACGACATTTTATCAAAATACCTGAGCTTTCTCAATTATAGGTTGAGACAAGTTTACTCTTGCTGTTAGTATTTAAATAAAGCCAGACATGATTATCAATGCATTTTTATAAGTCCGAGATTCCAATGCCCTTGCTCTTACTTTTCCGGATCTGGATGTGAGCCTTTCACAATTACGATCCTAGGTCCAAAAGGTCATCTGGAATGCTCGTCCAATTTTTGGAAGGTAAAATTACTAAACATGATCTAGTGCAAGGCATCCAACTCTTCATGCTAACATAGATTGAAAGGCTGCCGAAATCGAATAAGTTAATAGAGAACCTGGGAAACACTAGGCATACCAAAGGTGTTGCAAAACCTCTGCTGTACATAAACGGTTCAAATGTGAAATTAGCAATGCTGCAACAGTTATTTTCACGCATCAAAATGATTAGTCTGATCAGATTAAAATCATTTTATTAAAACTATGAATGCAAATAAATTTGTGACAAATGAATGAATCCTGCGGACTTTCTAAATTATTTAAATTTCTTACTCTTTTCGAGTAAACAAATGGGCAAAGAACCGATTAAGTTAAATCTCTTGTAAAGCAGACGCATACATCTCATCCCAACCCCCATAAATTATTACGATATAACGGAGTTGAAAACAACATCATAAAGATGCGTATTTAGTAAGCGCACACAAATATATATCCTTGACACAATAGAATAAATGAATTCAAGAGAAATGAAATATAATTATTAGAATAAATTCAACACCAATCACATTTCTAAAGCAGTGAGAGGCTTTGTTAACTGATAATCAAACACGTAATCTGTGCTGGCAGCCGAAATTGGAGGAAGGTGTATTCCACGGCTGGCACTGCTGCTATTCGTCTTTTGCCGTTGAATTTGCTGGGACTCTTCCAACTCTTCGGATTCAAAGACAGGATGGAATTTCCCGAAACTCAGATCTGGATTCAAAACCAGGAAATAAAGCCAAGGTACGACAGCCAGGTTGATAATACAGCAGATAATTCTCATCCAATTGAAAGTTGTTTGAATAATATTCACGCCTCTGTGGATTGCCACAGCAAGCACTAAATAATTGAAAGCGATCAATAAGCTATTTATTAGCAGAAACACCAGCGCGAGCTTGAGGAGCCCTACATTGTCTCGAGGGTTAGATGCCAGCATCGGAGCAAGACTCGTGCTAGCGATCGTGCGCTGCTCCTCAAATCTCGCATATGAAATCGTTATTCTCTCTTCCAGAAGACTTTCTAATGAATGTATGCATACTGCCTTGCCTATTCGGCTACAGTCGCGACAATAATCCACTGATTCCGCCAGCTCTCTGATCAAGTCCTCAGCACTGTCAGGAGTTATGGCAAGGTTGTCCAAGTGTTTCGATAGCAATGCAAGCACTTGGTGATCTCTGAAGAGTGCTTCGCTCCTGTCTTGCCTTCTCTTTTCGTAAAATAAGAACGAAAGTCTCGGAATAGTCATGCAAAATATGAAGATAAATTCAAGGAATCTAACATAAAAGAATAAAGGGTATTTCGTGCACGATTCTCTGAAACTCTGAAAATATTCGAAAGTCAGAACTTCTTCAGCGATGAAGATCGAGAAAGAGAATATCAGAGCCTTCAGAAGAATGAATCGACTTGCTATTCTACGTTCAGCCATATCAACTGCCGAGGTGAGTAGGTTAACTTTGTTTGCTCGGAAGTAATAATAGCGAAGGTGGATGATTTCTAGCACGAGGAACCAAACGAATAATGAAGCAGCCCGAGAGACTGGGACGAACGCGCGCAATGTTATATTTAGGAATGTCATATCAGCACCGGCGAGCGAAGGCAATATTTTGAGCAAACCGTCACCATAGGCAGCGGCGATCATGATTATGTAATAAACCATAAAATTACGAGAGGAAGAGTCACTGAGATAGTAGCAGAAGCTCTTCTTGACTGGAGCGTTCAGTCCGCTGATCAATTGTCTCCAAAATGATGTTTTGTGTTTGATTGAAGACCGTAATGATTTGAATAGGAGGTAAAAAAAGCCGGCTAAGATAAGGAAAGTGAAGCCGTATGTCCAGATATAGCTTGCATTGCAGCCAACGTATAGAGGAGTATTCTCATTTTCGAATTTTGCGCAAGGAGCGAACATTGAACTTTTATGAAGGTTATTCTGGATTTTATAAATTTATAGATCTGATTCAAGAGGCACTTACTTGTTGGAAAAGCCTTTTCCAGAAAACAATTCATCTTCTATTGGTGTTAAATAAAGGCTGCTTAGCTTGAACTGAGTTGTAAAAGCACCTTAAGCTCCTCTTCATAATTTCAGAAGGTTCTGCTGGAAGTTCATTCGGACAATGCAGTCACTCACTTTGAGGACTCTATCGTATATGTGCAGATTGATTATTGAGTTTCGATAACTTAACAGCTGTACGCATTTATGCCAACAAATTTGACAAACAAAGGAATAATTTAAAAAAATAGCACTTACATACACACAATTGTTCAAATGATATTCCCATAATATTTTATTCTTTTTTAAATGAAATTTTGCATAGATGATCTTTTTATTACATTATTAATTAATACATTATCAACTCTCCCGTCTATGCCCGTTCTTGGTCCCAAGTGAATAGGAATTCCAGCGTTTTCAAGATGAAATCCGCTTCTCGAGAGTAATCTTCAGCACAAGCGATCTCGAAAGCAATGATTTTATTATCCGGCAGCCAATTGATTTTCAATAAATACTCTGTATCTGCTTTTTCCAGCTCGAAAACGCCTAAAAGCGCGTAAGCTCCTGGCGTTCCGTCCTCCCTGATCATTCCAGGATACTCAAGCAGTTCACCCAAGACTGCTCGGAAATCCCCAAGAGACTGGATCGCTTCATTTGTCAACAACTTCGGCTCGCCACTCAATATCTTTCGACTAGGATGCTTCCAATTCTCAAGGAATTTCTCATAGCTAACTTTGCTGTAGAATGTCATGAACATATTGTAGGTCACAGAAAGGATGAAGCTGAAGTTCATCTCTTCATTAATAGGATTGCTTTTGAGCAGCGCCTGGCAATTGACTGTCAGGTCGCTAAATGGCAGCTTATTCACCTGAATGAGAAAATCTATTTTTAATTGCTGGCCTCCAGCTATATCCAGTTTTATTTTCTCAGGCAGCTGGAGAAGAGTGAGGTTTGGAGTCTTGAAGCACTCAAATTTGAAATTGGAAATGGAATACTTGGTCTTATTTCTTAAGAAGAGAGTTACTTTAAGCAGTCTCCGTGAGTAATTTGAGTCTTCGACTAAGTCATATTTCACATCGATGGTCATGAAATGGCTTTCATAAATAGTGCCTTGTTTCCTGCAAGCAACTTGACAAAACTGTTTAATGGAGTTGGAATTCTGTTGCATTAGAAGTTTTTTCTCCAGCTCACTGAACAGGGAGACCTGCCTTTCACTTTCATTGGCCTGAGAGGGCTCTTTACTGAGGCCAATTCCAGCGCCATCTTTGTTATTGGTCCTTCTGCTGCTCATATATTCAGCTTCAGTTTCGGCAAAGGTGGGAATTTTAAATACCAGTGGCTTCACCAGGCCGTTACCCCCTCTGTAAGAATGCTGTCCTTGATGAGGATTTTCGACAGGGATTGAGTGATTTCCATTCATTTGCTGTCCTTTCAGGCCGTTAGTCTTCCCAGCGGTGACTTTTTGCGGATTAAGCAATCCCTCAGGTTTGGCTGAATCTATTTCATAATCTTCACTATCGCTTTCAATGCGAGAATTCCCAACGTTTTTTTGCTGAAGTCTTGCACTGAGAATGCCAAGATTTCTCTGATGTTTCATAAAGATCTCATCTCTCAACCCCGCTGAGTGAGTAACGAAGAATTTATCTTCACGCGGCGAGAAGCACGGTTCAGTCTTTATGACCTGGGTAGAATTGTATTTCCCCGGGTGCACATTTAACTCCCTCTTGATAGTTTCCAAACCATCGAATGCTTCCCAAGGAACCGGTCTCTTCCTTTGCTGCAGAGACGAAACAATCCCGTTTTTAATACTCTCTAACTCATTTATCACCGCCAAATTCGTCTGTAAGAGCCTCTTCATTTTCTCATGACTTTCTTTGGGGTTATACGGCCGCAAACTATTCCTTTTCCCTTCCTGAAAATCATTCAATTTACTCTGACGATTTGATGGACGCCCTGAAAGCCTCTCCTTTGCTTCCTCGGAGAAATCAAATTTTTGAATTACAGGAGACGCTTGATCCACACTATTACGAGAAATCACCTTAAAACTCGGAGATTGCTGGTCTATTTGAAACGCTGGTGTAAGGGTTCCGAATTTGAATAAATTCGACCTTTCCTTTTCCTGTAAGCGGTTTGTGGTATTGATATCTAAAGCGAAAGTGTGTTGACGATTCATCGTTGGCTCTGGTAGATCTCTAACTTCTTCTTGGATTACAAACTCTCTTTCAAAGAATTTTCCGGCTCGCTCGAGCACGTCTGAGAAGAGAGCTTGCTCTGAGTTGTGGTCGATGAACCGCTCAAACTCGAGGTATTTCTGCTCTTCCTGCTGAATATCATTGAGGAGAGCGATTTCTTGTTCTTTTAGAGTAGAGTAGCGTTTCAAATGAGCAAATTTTGCGTTTAGTTTCATGATAAGCAGGTTGAGCTCTAGCAAAATTTCCTTTGTTTTCCAAATGAAATCACTCAGATTAGCAGTTGTTTCGGCAAGTTCTTTTGTCTTCGCACCCTTTCGCTGATAATAGTCCTTTAAGGAAACCTGCAGCTTGTTTGATGTTACAATCCTACTTTCGTTTAACTCATCTGTTGAGTTGTCGAGCTGGGATTTCCGATCGGTATTTTCTTTTCTCTCTTCCAAATTTTGAGCCTCTTCTTTCTTTTGCTGCGATCTCTGAACTCCATTGCTGGGACTTGGCTTCATGATTTCAGCTAGATGATGAGGCGATTTATCACTCACCAGATTTTCAGAAGTTTCTTTTGGTTTGGCTTCATTGAGTGCCGGCTCTTTGAACTCCACGCCGAAATTTTTTAAATGTCTTGGAATTCTTACGTTGCTTTTGCTTAATCTCACATACAGGGCCTTAAGGGCTCCATTTGTCTTCGGATCATGAACGTTCATCACCCAGAAGCAAATGCAATCGATTGCTATTTGGATATAATTCGAGCCTAGCATCTCGTACTCGAGTTTCTTTTTCTTCTTTGATGTGGGAAATAGATTGCTTCCTTTCTCATCAGCAACCAGCTCTTTGTCGATCAACGCAATTTTAAACACAGTTTCCAGAAGAATGTTTCGCTCTGAGAGACATTGGAGAAATTGTTTGCTATCCTGTGCTGAAGCCGCCTTCAGCATTTCCATCGCGTGGACTTTTTTTTCGGGCGAGGATTTTTTGCTTGCAAGTTCTTCTTCGATCAATATTAGCAGTTTCATCAGCATCTCTGACTTCTCTTCCATAAAGAAAGCATTAAGGACCTTAAAGGAAGACTTGAGGTAGTTATCTTTGCTGCGTATACACTTTTGAAATTCCTTTTGTAATTTAGTGTCTTGAGGAGATTTTTTCTTCATTATTCTATAAAAGTTTATCTTCCTTCCTAATTTTACACGCAATTTAAATTAATTCTGGAAAAATCAAGAAAACGTCTAAATTATTTTAAATTTGCAGTCCATGCCGTCAGATTTGTACTCTTTGAAAACGGACTTTAATCAGTCAAGAAGTTCAGCGATTTTTTCATAGTTTCAACAGAGAGTATTTTACATTATGCTTTTTTTCCCCTCATTAATCAGCAATGTAGAATAAAAATGTTTAATAAGCAGAGCATATATGCCTACAAATATTTGTTAATAAAACAAAAAAAAAGTCAGGTATCTGAGACATCATATTGAAAAATGGACCCTTGTTATATTATCAGCTATATTAGATAATTAACAATTAAAGACTTCATATTACAACTAAAGCTTTATCTCAGGAACATCTTCATTTTTATTTTTCTCTTGGTTTAGGTCAGGTTGAGACAAAATTGGATTCTCACTGTGAATCGTTAGTTTTGCTTGATTATCTCTGATTCTGAGAGTGGCTTCGGCCTCAATGTCTTTCTTAACCGGTGGTTTGTTCATTTGTATGTTTGTAGGTGAAATAAGCTTCTTCGCTTCAGCTTCCTCTTGACTTTTCTCATCGAATTCAAGGTCTTGGATCGATGCATTTGGTTTGGCCACAATCTTTACACTGTTTACAGCAGAACCTTGAAGCGTTCCTTGTTGAGCTTGATACGTCTTCCTAACCGGAGTAACCTTAGTGACTCTCTTTTTAAACGCTTCTGGTTTATCAAGTGAAGTATGTGAAGGGATTTTGGGGGTAAGAGTCGGCTTCTGGGTAACTTTTCTCGTGGAAGCGTAAGGAGATGGCTTCGCTTTCCCTTTCTTGCTCGCGATTGCTTTCTGGGCTTTGACGCGGTACTTTTGCTCTAATGATTTTTCAAATAATTCATGGGCTTTCTGGCTTTCTTTTTCCTATTTAATTGGAGTAATACGATTTATTTAACAATTCAAAGTCCTAACAAATTACCTCTTCTTCATCTTTGACACCGATAACTTTCAGTGCGGTTGCTTGAACCATCTGTGCAGCAAACATATTCGTTAGGCCTTGAGTTAGTCCTCCACTTTCAAGGTCTTGCCTGATAGAACGGAAACCGCGTTAACAAAGTCAATGATGAGGAAGATACCTGGCTGAATCACGCTTTGGGCTTGAGTCGCGTTTAGGGCTTCCGCCACGCTTAGGACTCTGCTCACCAAGGAAGCTACCAAGCTTGAGAGCTCCAAAGGCAAAGGCACTTAGTGGAGCTTCATTGTTAAAAATTCGGAAGGTCCTCCTAATTAATTTGATGAGGTATTTCTCACAAAATCAAATTTACAGTGTATTTTGCTCTTCAGTGGGTTCTTCGGTCTTTGTACTGGCGAAAAGACTCAAGTTGGCAAACATTTCGAGTTTGAATCGATGTGAGTTAACCACTCGTTCTCCAAGATTAGGCAGATAATAGAGACCCTCATCCTCTCCATGTTTTTCAGCAAGTTCATCTTTTGGAAGAAGGTCATCTGCGCTACCGGGTCCATCTATATCCTTTTTCGATTTTCCGAAGAAGAAAGATGGGTTAAAATGAGCGAGTAGGTTGCTTGTGTTTAATTGAGCCTCCGCGCGATCAGTCTCGCGAGGTATGTTAATCAAGCTCTTTTGAACGCTTGGCATTATTTCTTCATTCAGGGCAGCCATTTGTTGCTCGAGAATTTTCTTGTGCTCTTCGTTTGATTCTCTTGAAAGTAAAAACCTATACCAGTCTCTTGTGGCTTCATGATGAGTTACTGGGTTCTCTCTGTCATATTCCTTTAGTTGTGATTAACTAAAGATAATAGAATGCTGGAATTACTCCGAGGAATTCAGCACGTGCTTCATCGAAAGTCTTAGTGTTGACACTTTGAGCCTCTTTCTTTAATTCTTTAGCCATGATGATATTATTCAAGAAATCGGTTGGAGCTATCCAACACACTGCTGTAATGATGAGTACTCCAAGGTTCAGCCGTAAGAATTCTTTGTAATAGAGATAATCCATGGTCATTGCTCCAAGCTAGGAATGACAAAAGGTGAGCCAAAAGCAGGTAAAGGAAGATTTACTCCAAATACGAAGAGACCACCGTTAAGAAGATCGGTCATGATATTTGAGAGTTCATTTCCGAGAGCCAGAGGGCGACTGCTTCTTCTGATGAGAACATACTAGATAATAAATCAGAGTTTGCGATTTTTGAGGATGATTGATAGAAAAGCTACCTTGTCTATCCAATAGGACAGAATGAAGCCTAAGAAGCAGAAGACGACCGTCATTGGGATGAGATTCACGTAAAATAGCATCGTCAAAACGCAATTGATCATGCTTCCGTAGTTGCTTGCAATTTCAAACTCAGGACCTTCGAAAAATCTATTGCAAATTGTATTATTATGTTGCAATATCCACAACAAAAATGATGCCGTTACTTATGAGCAGCTTTCTGATCACCCGTAAATTTCTGTTTTCCTGACAGTATTCTGGAGATTTTATATTTCTGGAGCAAATACGCCGGGTCTACAAGTCGAATCAAAGGCGTAAGGAAGTTATCCACGAAAATAATAGTCGTCATGTTGCTTATCAATCCACCTAAATACGCTCTGAGCTGATACATTTAGCGAATATTACCTTCAGCCCATAACGGGAGGTCGAAGTAAACGGCTTTCAGAATTTCATTAACTACCAGCGGGATAATCGACGTATTAATGAACTGGATAATCCCGAGTCGCCAGGCAATGTTCAGATAGTAATTTGTGTACGTCGCGTGCTTTTCGAAACTATAACAGTAATTATTGTCGGTAAGTCTATCTGCAACGAGTCTCGCATTTACTGTGAAAGTTTCTTCAGAATCTGGCCCAACACGATATTAATGATCAGAACGACGATCGACGAGGCACCCGAAATCGGGAGATACACTTGCTGCTTTACGTTTCCAAAGGTTTGAATTTGCGACGTTCTCAGATATTGCTATTCAATGCAGAGTAGAGTAAGCCCGTTGGTTTGTAAATAAAAAATAGTCCTAACCTTGCCATATTGAATCAAACCGAGGAGCAGGGCTGTCAGTATCAGTGCCAAAAATGTCAAGACATAAGTTGTTCCACGGACTCTAAGGAGCTCTTTTAAAGGATACCCGAGATTCTCCCAAAAGACATCTGTCGGTTCCGGAGCTCTCGAGATAGTGATCCTGTTGCCCTTGAATACTCGTCCCCGAGTAGATTTGTTGGAGCTGAAATACGAGAGCAGTTCAAAGAAATAACCGAAAAACGACTGCGTATTCAATAATCGACTCACTGTCCTTGCATCTTCATCAAGAATAAAACATATAAGACCTTAGAATTAAGCAAATAATCACCTTCTTCTGTATCGAACACGATAAACACGCACCCAGTAAATTTAGATTCGAGATTCGTCGAGCACTCATCCTCAAACTCCGCGATCGATAAATAAACTTGAGTCAGATCCTCATCGAGGCTCTCTTGTGTCCAGCCTCTAACTTTCTTGCCAAGACTGAGTTTATGGGCGATTTCAATGAGTTTTCTCTTTTTTCTTAAAAGTCGGATGTATTCACCGATGAAGTAAGCAGGGATGATCTTTTTTATGTTAACAGCTCTTTCTTCTTTTGCGACGTCCTTAACATATTCTATTATCTCTGAGATTTTGACATTCTTTGGGAAATTTTGAGCATATAATGTGTAATCTGCAGGCGTAACTTCTTTTTGATCGCAATCAATTTCGACTCGCTTTTGAAATTTTTTAAAAAGCATCGTCACGAACACCATCACCAAAACGAAGAAGAGGTTCATCAGTTGAGGAAGGATCCGTGCATCAGTGATATCACGGTTTCCAAGGCTCGGAGTAACCAGCATTGAATAATCGCATTTCGTAGAAATATCATTTGATTGGTTTTCGCAATTGTGTCCTCGGATATTCAAGACAAGGCCACTGATGGAGACAAAAAAGAAAAGTATGACGCTTAGGACGATAAGCTGTCTCAAATAGACGAAATATAAGGGGATTCCGACACCAGCAGAGGCAAATTCGTTTATTGAGACACATAATTCGTAATCCTTAGTGCTCTAGGCATGATAAGAGACAATTTCTGGCTTTTTGTTACTGTTGGAAGCTGGCAGCAGGGGCAGTATTCTACTTCATTGCTAGGAATGACCTTTTTTACTGATTTAGCAGCCTAGTTAAATGTTAACGTTTCTTTTTCCTTGAAATAAGGTACTGCATGCTTCAAAGCAAGGTCCAAGTCTGCTGGTCTTCTGTTTGGCTTATATTCACCTACGAAAATTGTGATGAACAATTCTTTTGAAACTGTGTGGTAGTTACCTGCTGGAAAGAAGCGAACTTCATTTTGAGGGTCATTCTCCTTGATGATTGAGCCCATCATTTGGGCCAATACAGGTGAGAACTGCTGTTTGAGTAGATACATCGGAGTGATCCTTGAATTTTAAATAATTTAGAATTCGTAGCTGAACTAAAGAGTAACAACTTCGAGGCAATAAATTTAAAGCGATTAATTCTCCTAATTATAGATATGGATCAGCTGATATTTTTTTTTAATTGATTTATTCCTGTTAAAAAATGAGATATCCCTATTTTCAGCGAATTAAACGAAGAAATTTTTATCCGAAGAAATGGCATTGAAAATTAAAATGAATTAGCATTGCTTTGCCTTAAAAACCAAGAAAAGCGTTAAGAAGAATGAAATTTGTTGGCTCTCCGTTAGCTCTTCGATGATTCGAACTATTAGAAAAAGAGACTGAAGCCAATCACCCATCGAAATCTCTTCTTCGTGTCTCATCCAAATTCGAGCACGCGTGAATACATGATAACTGATTTTCCTATTTGCGCTCTGAGAAGTGACGGTTTCTCAATTATTCCGCTTCCTTGATTAATCGAGACCTTTTTCTGTGCTTCAATAATTTTCGAATATCTAAAGTTAGCTTCGATGATAACGTATTTTTTTTTATTTGAATCAAATAATTGAATCTTTGAAACTTCAATTAATTAACTTCCTTTAGCGTTCTAAGCGTTCTAATGCCGTTTTAGCTTAGAAACGCCGGTAAAGCACTTCTACCGAAGTAGCTTTTCAGCAGACAGTTCGATAGAAAAATTAGGGAGGTAATACTCAGTTTTTTAATAGCAATAGAGCCCAGAGATGCTATAGAAGACGGCGAACAGATCGAAGAAATGGCAACTCTGACAAATTGAGTGATCTCAAACTATTTCTCATTCTAAATGAAGGCCAAGATTCATGTCAGATGATTATAAGCTTTCAAATGAGCGAACAATTATATTACCATCGGCCCGAATTTATTCATCGGGGTTTTTCTTAATGAATTGATCAGCGCGAAATAAAATTGGAAAAGTAAGAGGAATACTCGGAAATCCGTGTGATCATGCGTTCAGCTCCTGATGTCTCTAAATATTCTGAGATGTAGGTTCTATGCGCTATACGATCTGTAAGCTCACGAGCTGTCTGTTACAACGTAACAAAGTTTCCAGTTGTGGTAACAAGAGAGCTAATCTTCTCAATATTCAACTCGGACGGCACTCTGTGCCTTGAGGAACTCATTAAATAAGCAACCGAACTTTCAACTAGCGAGTACTGTAGCCGCCTCTTAACATAATAGCTTACGATATCTAGATAATGTCCGAGTAGAATATAATCAAACTTTTTTGAATCAATATGATAACAGAAGGCTACTGAATAGGTTTAAGCATTCCTAAACTAACATTCCATTAAGGGAAGAACCGCTGCTAATGATAACATCAGTTTTTTTATTGTAATATTCTGAAGGCACTCAGGTTAATAAGGTAACCAGTGACAATTTGATTATAGCCCTCCTAGCTCTTCCGTGCGTTTGACAGGTTTAAGCTACCAAAACAAAACAAAAAAACAACTGATGTAATCTCTCAAAAATCGCTATTAAAAGCATCTAAAGTTGACATCTCCATCAGGCCTCTCGAGTTGTGGTCTTCAAACGTATCAGAAGATCTCTCGCCAGTCAATGGCTTCATTCAACAAAAATTCCGACGGATAAAGAAATAAACGAGTTATATTTTTTCCGAATTAATTAAAAACATGGACAACAAAAATTATTTCGATGAGTGGGCTCGAAGACATGGAGTTCTACTGTAATAAGCTGTTACTTCTGGCTCTTTTCATTTTCATTCTATAAATAAACATGATTGGATGCTAATTCACTTCCGCTTTTTGACACATTGGAAGGATTGGTTAAGGAACTATCAAGTGAATTATTTTTTTTCCTATCTGATTAGATTAGAGGAGAAATACTAATCATGTAACCGGCTGGCAATGAAATATCTGAAAAAAGAAAGCTGGATTCTAGTCTCATTAGTTGATCTAAATTTCATTGAGATTCGCTACTCCGAGCTCCACAGTCTTTGCCAGATGAAAATTCAAGTTAATGTCCTCAAAATTTGGCACTCTACAGGTTAAGTCAAGAGATGTTCTACCCTTAACCATTAATTTTAAGTCGGATAACTGAAATCGAGAATTTTTGATTGTTTTGCTGCGAATACATTCTCATGTGCTGAGAACATCTATCCAAATGTAAGGCGAGACGATTTCGATATGCTAATGCTTCCGCTGATATTTACTCCTGAAATTCAGAACCCAACAATGCACAACAAATCACATTTTCTGTTTTTTAGAGTCCTTGATAAGCTTTTTCTCTTTAATTAGCCACGCCACTTAGTTTTTTGGTATTACCCACATAAATACCCTCTATAGCTGCAAGAAGACAAAATTTGCGGAAATTTGCAAAATCGATCTTATTATAGAACAATCGTATTCTATCCTATCATCATCACCGCTCGCAATCTTTTTCCCCACGATTCACATCGCCTCTAAATCCTTCTTGAAGCTGTCACAACCATCATAGCTTATTTTGTGATACACAATTCGACTCAAAGTGTTTGTATTCCGATTTTCCTTGAAAAAAAAATTCAGCCTTGATATCGTCCCGTGTATATGGAATAAATTTACTGTTTAATTAGAAAAAACTTTAATTCATCTATTCGCAAAAGAACCATGAGCGCCAACGATTTCCAAATTTTAAGCAGGCTTGGAGAAGGCTCCTATTCAAGCGTCTGGAAAGTGATACGCTTGTCCGACGGCAAAGAATATGCCATGAAGAAAGTCAAAATAAACGCTCTCAAGGAGAAAGAAAAAGAAAACGCCTTGAATGAAGTTCGCATTCTCGCCTCGATTCAATCCCCTTTCATCATCGGCTATAAAGAAGCGTTTTTCGATGATGACTCTATGACTCTTTGTATTGTTATGGAATTCGCTGCGAATGGAGATATCTATCATCGTATCCAGCAACATCTCAAAAAAGGAACCTATTTCTCCGAGAGAGAAATCTGGCAGGTTTTCATTCAGATTTTAAAAGCTCTCAAAACATTGCACTCCAAGAAAATATTGCACAGAGATCTCAAATGCGCGAATATATTCCTAACTGCCGACGGAACAGCCAAGTTAGGAGACCTCAATGTATCGAAGGTAGCCAAAAACAACTTGGTGTATACCCAAACGGGCACTCCTTATTACGCCGCACCAGAAGTCTGGAGAGATCAACCCTATGACGCTAAATCTGATATTTGGTCCCTTGGATGCGTTATCTACGAAATGGCGGCGTTGAAACCGCCATTTAGAGCCAACGACATGCAAGGACTCTATAAGAAGGTCCAAATCGGCGCATTTGATAAAATCCCCTCCCATTATTCCTCAGATCTGTTCAAAGCGATATCGCTTTGCTTGCAGACCTCTCCAACGCAGAGGCCCTCTTGCGATCAGCTCCTCGGTAACCCATTGATTGCGAAATATGCAAAGGAGATCAATACAGTCGTTGACCCCGAGCCGGCTAATTCGGAGCTGCTGAGAACGATTAAAATTCCAAAAAATATTAGAGCGCTTGGTCAGCAGCTTCCCAAATCAAACTACAATGCAGAAAGGCATGAGAGCCCTAAGCAAGTGCGTCCTTACACGACGATTGAAAAACAGAGACCAATAGTCAGCAGTTCAGCTCCCATCCAGAAGAAAATCGAAAGAGTCGTGAGCGCTGATATCAAGCGTCGTCCTCCTTTGGTTGTTAGTAATAATAACAGAATGAAGTCACCTGAGCCTGAGAGAAAGAAACCCGTGGTATCCAATGTTATTGAGTCTGAAGAAGAGTTCCTTGCCCGAATGAAAAGAGAGTATTTAGACCGAGCGAAAGGCTACCATCCAACCACAGTTCCTTCGAAGAACCTCCAGAGTCCAACACACGTGGTGAATTTGCCAAATCGTGTGCTAAACTCTGGTTCAAAGCCGCTGAATCTGAAACCACTGGCAAGTAGTCCGAAATACGCGCTGAACGAGTTGCCTCGACATGAAAACCTCCAATCCCCCCAGAGTCTACAGTTGAAAGAGAGGGCGTTATTGCAAAAATATCAAGTTCCTGTACTAAGAAGCAATCAGCTTACGCCTTCAAATCGACCGATCTCTGAATACCAGTACAATCGCCCTAAATACGGAGCAGAAATCAAATACGATCATCGAGCAGCCTATGAAAATCTGCTAAAAGAAAGGAAAATGGACTACCTAAGTAATGTTCCTTCCGCGAACAATTATAGCAAAGCACTCAACCTTCCCACACGAAACGACGGTAGTGATGTCTTACAAAAATATCAGAATATTTATAAGTCACCTTCGAGCAACATTTACGGAATCAAGAAAGAAAACCCTTCTATGCTCGCTGGAATTGGAGCATCAAACCTTTATGGTTATGATAGGAAAGAGCTGTATTACGCTAGTCCGTCTTCTGGGATAAAATCCCCAGTATACAGCAATAGCCCGAGCCAACTTAAAAGTCCGCATCTGCCATCCTACAAACCAGGGATCGGCCGTCCTCCTTGGTAGATCCTTCATATATCACAGGTGAATAAATGATAGACGGACATTATTATTTTTTTTTAAACTCATTACATTCGAAATCCTATAAATTTTGTCATTGTATACAACGAAATCTGCCTAAGTAGACGAACTACTGATACTGCTATATAACTAAACCTAATTGGCAATTTATCATTGGAAAAGAGATGTTTGAGGGTTAAATAGTTAGTAATTAAAGTAAGTAGTGTGGGAATGTTTTGGTTGGTTGTTTTTGGACAAGATAGGCAAGAAAAATAATCATGCAATCCAAGTCTGTTACATGGTTAAATAAGCTTCTGTATACATCCACATCGATGGCGCTTTATCTACAGAATTTCTAATTCTTTCTTTTTGGGTTGTTCTCTGCTGATTTGTTTATATCGAGGTTTCACGCTGTCTTCTTTTCTTTGCTCTTCTGAGACTTCATGTAGTTGATCCATGACTGAATCGACATATTCCTCCAAGATTTGATCGTCTCTGGGGTCGTTAGAATTACATTTAAAAGTCTTTCCTTTGACTTTTTCAAAATATTGCTTGGCTCTCTTGTCATCCTTTGGCTTATCGACGCCATTGTCAGCGTAAGCTGCATAAGTAACGTGCTCGTATTCATCGAAGGTGATTCTTTTTGCTTCAACGTTCGCTCTTTCGAAATCTCTTTTTATGACCTCCCTGACATGGGCCACTCGGTGTTTATCCTCTAAAATTTGATACAGTCGCAGAGCTGTCTGAATGGAAAATGTTATAAAAAGAGAACAGTGTAAAAGTTACCTCTGCTTTGTCACGGACACGTCTGCTGATGTGAATCTCATTTCCCATTTGCTTGTTTAGGTAGTTTGTTCTGGTCAACAGAGTTCAGTAATTTTTTATTAAATTTATAAGAAATTTCTATTTCGGCTATTGGAAAATATTTTTCATATTCGTTTCTTGATGGATGATGCGCTGTATGAGAGAATTTTCTGTTGTTGATTTGCCTATCTTCAAAGCTCTTCTTTCTCCTTTCTATCAGGAAAGGCAATTTGTTGGAAATTTCAATTAAGAGTTTGACTTCGAATATTCATAGGGCAATTCTCCCGCAAAATATTTAACAGCAAGCCTCAACCTCAATATCCATTAAAATAGCTAGAATGCAATCAATTGTTCCCTTTAACTAGGTGCCCCTGTAATAATTGAGATATCGAGGGCATTTACTTAAAGACTCTTCTTTGGCTGCTTTTCCAATAACAACAGATTTTTCGAATATCTATTAGATTACCACCACAAGCAAAGGTTACGTTTTGATCAAAGTAGCTATTTGCTGAGATCCTTCTTTGCTCTGCTTTCTTCAAGGAGCCAGAAAAAGGGTGATCTGTCAGTTTCACATTCCAAATAATTGCTAGATTCAACTCTCAAACACTATTGATTTGTAAATAGAGACTGGGGTGAATGGTTGAATGTTGAGATTCTACTGGGTATTATATTCTCTGTAGTATTATAGGGAGAATTTGAATAGTACTGCATACTTGGAAAACAGCAACTCAGTACTTACTTTAAAAAATCATTAAGTAATTTTCAATACCCTTCAGCTAATAGTGAAATGACTCTGTCACAGAGGAATATTCCTAAGCAAATATTTAGTATTACTTCTATTTACAGAATCATATACTATATATATATATGTCGCTGTGTATACGCCAACTAATATATTATATTCTGAAGTCTTATAATCCTTTATTTCGGAACTTCAAACCAAATTAATAATTCACATTTGATTTTTTCATTAAAATCAATTTTGAATGCGAATGACTGAGAAGTATTTCGTTCTTAGTGCAAGCAAACTGATGGTTCTATAAAGAAGCTGCGCCGTTTAAAGTCAATCGTTGACTTTTCGGTAGTCAATGCAGCTTTAGTAGCCCTGTTGAAGGCACTATTTCCCCTTAATCTATTCAAATTTCAATTTGAAAAATCTGAACACCTACCCGATTTATAATATCGGTAGTCCCATATCATCATCATGATAAGTTCAATGATCTTTCAGGTGCAATTTGATTTCTTTCCTACGCGCAGAAATTTTTCTCAGTCATATGTTTTGTATGGAAAATGGTATTCGTGGTGAATGATAAAGTATGTGAAAATAGCGATTTACAAATGTAATGTGAGTATCTAATGCAAAATATTGTTGTTGATAAAGTTATGGTCAGGTGTTAAAGGTAAATGAGCACGAAGTATTGATCGTCACTAAAGTAATAAGCGATACGAAATAAAAAATTGCTAACAATTTTTTTAGAATTTTGTGAGGTACTCTTTTTCAAACTTACTACATAGACGTCTAAACCAAACCAAAGAAATTTGCAGATAAGATCATTTAAAATGTAGGCCAAAAGAAGCCTTTTGTCGTTCAAATTCAAATAACGATTTGCTCAATTTATCATCACAAGAGCATTTGGATAAAATTCAAAAATTTAAATAAAAAACATCATAAGTCATGTTGCGAGAATTAAAATTCAAATCAAGTTGTACAAAACTCAGTATCAAGCTGATAAAAAGGTTTGTTTTAAGATACACATCATGTAATCATAAAAAAAGTAAGCTTTCAGCAACAACAAAAAAAGAAACAAACGCCTTGGCTTGTTGAAACAGTTAAATGAGCATTACTCCAACAATTTACCGGAGTTCGAATACCGACGTCCCAAACAGTCTGTGCGAAGTTTCTCTTTGGCTTCAATATAACTATTCTATTTCTGTGCTCGGGGAAAAGATCGCATCTTTTTTGGTTGATTATCGATGAAAGCTTGAATCAATGACAGGATGAGAACCAGCGTTTGGAGTCTACGGTGTCTTTTTGTTCTGATTTTTCTCTTGTCATTCTGAACATCCTCCACAACAGAGACAGAATCAGAGAACTTTCAGACACTTGCAACTTCATCCTTGGCTTTACCACTCTATAGTCAGCATAAATGAAAACTCAGAGCCGTTATCATGTCATTCTCGGAAATAAGATGTTGAATATGAATGAATATCTTTCTTGAATACGTAGAAAGCGTTTTATCGGAAAAATGTTAGCCGTCTAATGAAAAGACTATGCTCAACGACATTTTGCTGCCGACTAACCGATTATGACACACTTCTCTGCGCTTCTTTCCATTTGGCTTCCAACCTAACGACAAAGATGCCTAATTTCAGTTCAAAGGATGAGGAATAATGTTTCTTAAAATACTAGCAAACTCTCAAATAAGATTAGAACTGGATGCGCTAATGACCAAGCTCTTATGATCTGATAAAGAAAAAGAAATATTTTTACGCTAAATCCAATTTCCATTCTGAAACACAGAAGGCAATCCGAGGATTCGATTTGGAGATTTGTCAGGACCCTCGGTCAAAGACATGTGTGAGGACTCTCTGATATTCATTCGAACCAGATACCAGAATTATTAGAGATTTATTATGATTCCAGAAAATGCATGAAAAGAACTGAAATTATTATTAAATTCGCTGTCGAGAGACTACTAAATGATATTAATGACGTTAACTTGGAGAGGGAATAAAAAATTCCTTCGAATAATCAGAATTTGAGTTAAACTGACGAAAATTTCATCATGCTGATACTTTGGGCAGGATTCGTTAATGATTTTTGTGTTTATAAAGGATTAGGCTTGGTAATACTGAACTGTAAATTCTGAGCACATCAAAACCAGAGCAAAATATGAACATATCACATACGAAAAGATGAGAGCAAACTTGGTGATATTGTAAATAAGCTGTCTTTAGTTCTTTTTTTTTTCCTTCAGTAGATTTGTAAGCTTCCTTATTTTTTAATTCGTCTTTATATCGAAACTGGTTATTTCCCTAAGAAATTTTGAGCGTATTCTTGTAATCTATAAATTTGTTGAAATTCATAAAATCTACGAGCTGGCATGCATTCTAAGGTTTCATTCCATCTGCAGCGGAGTTGGGATTCAATCTTGAGATAATTCGTTTCGAGCATTTTTATTTGGCTTAATAGAAAGACAAGTTTTGTAACTATTATTTCTCCTATCTGTTGCTGTTTCTGGTTACTCTGAACAACTATAAGGAACAGAGGCAAGAGAAAATTCTGTGTTCTAATTGTTCTAGCTGCTCTAATTAACATTTCTCAATAAAATAAGTTGATTA
>ENA-UOTZ01000416-UOTZ01000416.1-compost-metagenome-genome-assembly--contig:-NODE-416-length-36266-cov-10.059687_pt1 | contig 36266 bp, 32 predicted proteins | sample MGYA00238144_ERZ746983 | MGnify/ENA primary metagenome ERZ746983 (study PRJEB28759, sample SAMN06268863) | compost metagenome | isolation source: single cell | place: USA: California, Emeryville, Joint...
AATCAAAAACGTATAACTAATTCTCAATTTTTGTGTTTTATTTCCTCATATCGATATACTCTATATACATCTATTAATCCTCTATGCTGCTTTTATGCTCATTAGCTGTAGATATGAACATGATATCAGCACAAAATGAAAATAATTGAATTGGAATCTTCTTCCTTTAGATTCTATTGATTAAAACTTCGATTGTGTGAAAAATTAGCCTCTTACTTCCCAGCAGGTGGAATCAGACCTGGCAAAGATATAGTGATTTAATAAAGCAAAGAATTCACAACTAATAAGAGGAACTTTGACATTAATTACTCAAAAAATATTGCAAGCCTGGCAGGCGTTCTTATTCGTCTTCTCCTTCTTGATAAAAACCGCAACTGCGCCTTCTTCGCTATCAACAACCAAGATCCTCTGCACCGCTCTCGCGTAGGTGATTCCATGGCATTTTTGCAGCTTTGTTGGCAAGCTTTTGAGGAAAGTTGTATCGGAAAATCTGAAAAATGAAATACTCGGTGACTTCTGCGTTAGAATCAGAGTGTCATCCTCAGGGACAACAAGAAAATGCGATATTTTTGTAAGTGGCGGTGCGAAATGAAGCAATTTTTGCGGATTTTTCGTGTCAGCCAGACTCCATACCACGATTCCATTATCACTGCCAACCACTACCCGGTCGGTCCCGACCGTCTGAAGGCCGATAGCAATGTTAATATCATTCCCGCCTTCAAGCGTGCTAACTCTAATCGACAAGTCGCAATCAATGATGTCCACTTCATTGCGGTTGATCAAACTAACAGCCACGACGTTCTTCTCCGGCAGGAGCACACAAGCGTTGTAGCCTTCGGCGTTTGAGCCATTGATATCAGCAACAAAGCTCCCTGTTTTTATGCTATAGCAGCTGATCATCCCACTTCTTCCTACAATCACCGCTGCCATGAGACCCGGATTAACGCAAACGTCAAGCGGCTCGTATTTAAGTCGGAATTCGTGGAGTATTCCGAGTTGAGAAATCCTCCAGATTTTAACGAATTTGTCGGCACTGACCGTAGCGATCATTTCTTCTGGAAGCAGCACCATTTTGTGAATTGGAGCTCTATGAGCGTCTTTCGAGTCTTTCAATGTGAAGGTTTTGCCGTCGAATATCTTGATTTGATAGTTGTCGTCGCGTCGCATGAAGCCGGAGACAATGATCTCATCGAGTTTTTCAGAATATATGATCTCTGGCGTTTGAGTAAGCAGGGAATCGATGGTTTTGTAATGGGTAATGCTGTTCGGGTCTAGTGGCTTTGGGACGACACCTGTGAAATCTTTTTGGCCCTTCTTGGTGTTTTTCTGAGGTGGATGTGCTTTTTCAACCATGGATTTATTTGAGTTTTTTTTTATAAATTTGGGAATAATTCCACAAGAACGATCTCACTGGAGCTATAATAAATGATATCGATGTAATTAGAACGTGATCAAAAGGCGTTTGGAGAGTTTTAACAGCGATTACGCATGGCAATAGGGTTCTTGTTAACAGAAAGGCAGCTATGACGATAATATTTTGCATGAATTTTATAAAAAATATAAACTACAATGAAGAAAAAAGTGCTGTAGTTAAATGGATGAAAATTGCAAATGAACAGCGTGTTTTCAAAAAAATATGAAAGCACAGGTACATTGCGTTGCGTTGGTCAAACGAAGAGAAGGTCAATTGTCTAAATTGGTCTTTCTCCAACAAGAATTGAAGGCTTCCGCTCTGCACTTTGGAAGAGATTTTGCTCCATTGGCTCAAAAGCAGTTGCGAAAAACGTTGGGCCATACAAATTATTAAAATATGGTTCAATTGGCCCAGGTTTCCAGTCGATGCTGGATCTGGTAGACGGAGGCATCGACCCAGAGTTTCTATTGAAGATTTTATTATTCATTGACGGGATTTTAGGTAATCTCGATTCGCTCGCCTTCGTGGTAACACTTGACCTTGACGGCGGATGCTTGTTTTTGGCTCTGTTCGGTGATGTCGATATATGAACGGTCGACAAATTGCGACTTTTAGCGAACGGGCGGCTGTGCTTACTGTCGGTTTCGACCGTCAAATTCGTCAAATTACCGCTTGATTTAATTCGTGGGACCTCATACTGCGCTGTAGTAACTCGAAGCGTCTTCGCGAGTTTTTTGTGAGCGAGACCAAAGTTGACTGGGCTACTTCCCTTGAGAGGAGATTCTTCACTTACTGTTAGAAATTAATAATTAAGAGATCTATGACTAAGAGAAAAGGGAATTACTGGGTTTGAGTTGATTGCTCTTTGAGCGTTTCTTTGAGGGACTTAGAGGCGCTTCGTGTTTTTTAACTAATTCTTTTGATAGCTTGTGAACAACGAAAACCGGTTTCTTGTGTTTCACTTGACTCTCGACTGGAGGTTTATGAAGCATGAGATTATAACATCGAAAGGCAATTACTGAGGTGAATTTGAGAGAGAATATTCGAATTATTTAGCATTCGCGCCTTATCTGAAGGCGGTTTCGTTTTCAACACCCGATCGAAGGTCACCTGAAAAGAAGTCTTCTCAGGCTCCTTATCGAGGCCCAAATCCTGCCTGCGCTTCTTTTCCAATTTCTCAGCTTCTTTCTCTCTGATCGCCTGTCTCTCTTGCTCCATGTATTCCTAACCCCAGGAAACAAAGGTCATAAATTTAATAAATCCTCGCTACGATTGAGTTACCTGCTCTGAAATAACGACAGCTCCTTTTGATTTCTCATTGAACTCTTTCAAAAACTCTTCCTTCTCACGCTGAGCTTTCGATTTGTAGCCATACTGCAAGTCGTTGTAATAATAGCCTCGTTTTTTCTCAAGCGTGACCATCGTCAACTGTGTCAGCCGCTCTCTAAATTCTTCGTTAGTAAGGCTCCCGTAGTGAGTTTTGCTCTGATTTTTGGGCTGCCTTTTATTGGTTCGGGCGTCGGTAGCGAGGTCTGTGGCTGAAGTAATTTCATCAGCGTTGAGTATCGAGGTGAGTCGCTTAGCTTGAGCCTCCTTCAGCGCACTAGGGAGTTCTAAAGGTCTGAGGTTTCTAGTCACTTCTCTGGAGCCAGATTCTAGCTCGAGGTCTTGGACCCTTTGGGTATCTCCCTCAAGGAAAGAGACGACCTTTGACACTAAATATATTGAGATAAGTGTTATCTCGTGAAAAGAGGATTCAAATTACGCTCATCTGTATTTTTCAAAAGCTTTTCATAAAAATCTATATACTGACGGACCATGTGATGGAATCGCTTGATAAAGCAATCAACACCATCCTCTTGCAGTGCTTGAGACTCTTCCAGCGCTCTTCCCACTTGGGTTCTTCCTGCGATGAGATCATGCGGTCCGAATCTCGATAAGAATGAGCGGATATCGTCTATTGTGAGGAAATTGTTCACAAACAAGTCCTATAGCATGTGAAGGAGGTCAAGACTCTGATAGCATATAAAATCTCATACATTCTTCATAAGTGCAACGAATTCATTCGCCTCGTAAGAGCAATTGGGGAAGACTGAGAGAAATGCGTTCTTCAGCTCATTCGCAGACAGAGTTCCAGTCTGCGTTTCCTTTACAAAATCCTCCTTTGGTTGTTCTGAAGCAACGCTTGTGTATGTATCAATACGCGCGAGGAAGCCATGAGACTGAGTTTCAGTTTGATTGCTTCTGATCGCATCTGCCTTGGTCATCTGCGAAGGATTCATTGAGTTTTCAAGTTTGTTCTTATTTGTCCTATAGTCCTTGACGATGTGAAACATTTCATGGCTCAGTCTCTCTAATTCAGGAGGGAGACCATATAAGCTCTGCTCAGATATCGCATGCAGCAGACTTGAGAGCCTTTATCATTGTTAATCAGGCAAAATACGATAAAAGTACTTGAAAAGCAGTTGAATGAAATCGGAATAGACCCTTATAATAAAGGCCTGTTTCTTATTATGCTCCTTTGTAATCTGATCAAACGCTGCTGAATCTGCGGTGTCAAACATCGCTTGATTCACAGTGCTTTGAACGGCGCCATATCCAATCATCCCCGCGTCCAATGCATTTCCAGTCTCCTCTTTGGTATCAGACTCTCTAGCGATTTACGATTATAAAGCCTGGCTAAATCTCAGTTACTTCGCATTTTCTTCGGTTTGTGCAGTGTCTTTTACCGCGCCTTCGCAATGTGCTTGCTGCAGTTGATTTGTTCGTTCAATTATCCTCCGCTTCAATTCGTCATTGTCTCTGGTCAGGTTGAATAGCTCCGCTTGCTTTCTGGCTTTCTAAAGCGAGTTTTCAGTATCTTTTCAGGAAATCGGTAATTACGAGATTGATGAGGTCTTCAGAGGCTCTTTTCAGGCTGGACTCTTGAAAAGAGAGCTGTTGATACTTCTTTAAAAGCTCTTCCGCTAATTGATCCGGTCCATGTTTCAGACTCTGATAAAAAGCCTGAACTTTGTAGAAAATATGGTCCTGAGTGAGCTTGAGGTCACCTGACTGCTTCCCCCCAGAGTGACTATGGTATTTGGACCGAAAGGCCGATATTTCCTTCAGAGCTGATGGCGTAAAGGTCCTTTTCCGGCTTTCTGGAGTCCCAGAATGAGTCCTCTGTTCCGTTCTTTTCCCTGAAAAATCCAAGCAATTAATGCAAATCGCAGTGATGTCATAAATACTCGGTGTAGATGCCACTGATAATGACGGTTTTCTCGGCAAATTTTCTTCCTCGGGTACCGCCTGGGTCGTTTTGCTTTTTTTTAGCCTCTCTTCATCATCTGATTCAGAACGAAGATACTCTCTATAGCAATTGCCATAGTGAGTTATCTGCAGATAATAACTATTTTACTGCTGTAGCTTCGTGAGCACATCGATATATTCTGAAGTATATTTCGAATCAGATTTTTTGTTCATGACCTCATACAATCGCTTATCCAATGCACTAATCTCCTGCTCGTATTTCTCGAGGAGTTTATGATGCTCCTATAGCAATTCAATCAAACTAGCTCTTTTGATAGCAAATTACGTCAATTTTAAGTAGTGTTTGTGACATTTGGACTTTCACATCCTGCAGGTTTCTCGCTTCCTCGCTCTTCTCTTTACTTATCGCCCCAAGAAATTCATGGGCTCTTGCATCGACGCTATTCACACTTTTTTGATACCCTCCCAACGAATTTTTCGCTTCGTTCTGAACTCACAATTAAACTCGGGCTTTTTGTTTCAAATGAATTACAAGTTTTGCATTTGCAAGAAAATCCACATTTTCTGTGTGGTTAAATCTATGAAACGCATGGTTCAGTGTGTTCTCGAGGTCTTTGTTTCGTTTAACCAAAATATTCTGGAAAATTGGCATTTTTTTGTTCATATTGGGGGAGTTCAGACGAAGAATTACCTTATCGTTGGTTAGGAGGATAATTTTGTTATCAAGAGTGCCTTGAGTCTCCTCTTCCACTTCCAGCTGACTCTCTACTGCTTGTAACGTATTTCGAAGTTCTTCCATACGCTCTATGAGCTCCTCGGAACTCGGTTTGTACGAAAAAGGCATATAGGACACGGCCGTATTGCTCATTACACTCTTCGAAGAGCTCTGCATTGACTTCCATTGGACCGAGGCATGACTGTTCCATTTTCCGGGGCCGTCGGTCTCCTTGCGCTCGATATTTGCAAGTTGCTCATTTATTTGAAACAGTTCCTCATTTTTCTGATTATTGCTAGTGAGAAGCTCGTCCAAAAAGCGCCGTAACTAATGGATAGTTCGCATAAGTCTGTGCTGAAAAAGTAATGAGAAAACTCACATTGACTTCGTTTGAGAAGGCGGCGCTTTCTTGGAGTTTTTTTTGTTGTTCCATTTTCATAAACTCTTTCTCCAGGAGATCGGCCTTCACCTGGAGCTGTCGTTCGTACTCTTGTTTCCTCCGAGCGATTTCAGCTTCCTCGATGCTGACGGATTTCCTTTTCTTTGAAGTTGGGAATTTGTGCATATTGCCTCTGACAATATAATTTAAAACGAATAAATTAATAGTCTGGCCTTCAGGTTATTATTCGTGTGAACTTAACAATAAACAATTATCATAAAACCCTGTTTATCCATGACTCACTTTGGTGTGGGGCGCATGAATATATTAAGGAACTGTGATTATGATTGCACCTCGCTTGTTATCTACGAGTACCAATGATTTAGTCGACCTCAACAAAAATTCCTATGAAAAAACGTTTCTTAAAGGAAAATCTACATTCTATTCTCTTCACAAAAACAAAAAAATTTATTTATGAAAGCAATATGCACCCTAAAGCGGCGTCACATGTATTAAACGTGATTTTGCCTAAAGAGCCTTAGGAAACTTGGATCTAAACTCCTAATTTCTCTGTGTACTCTTCTACAGCATAGGCTTGTTACTCAAAATCGTTCCTTTAAAATGATAATTTTAGAGGCAGAATACATGAATGAGACGGTACATTGGGTCTTTTCTTCTGGGAGGAAGAGGTGCGCTGTCTCTGAGCACGTACATAATTTTTACTTTCTTTGATCAGTTCAGCCGCTTCTTGCTGCGCATGGGTCAACATCATCGACAAATTCGCGTTCTCTTCTTTCAGCTGTCTGATTGTGATCGATTTCGCCTTAAACTCTTTTTTCAGATCGTCTCTTTCCTTGAGCAGCTCTTGTACAGCCTATTCAATATTATAACACCCTTCATAAACTCCTCCTTACATTCGCGATCTCCATGCCTTCATGCGAAGCATCTTTGAGCTCCTCATTCGTTTGTAAAAGCCCGGCTTGCTTGTCCTTTATCGCCTTATGGAAAAGCTGTAATTCCTTGATTCTTCTGATTGTTTCTTCCTCCAGTCTCTTTTTCTCTCTCGTCTTTAGCTGCTGACTATACCTTTGCACCGTCTGGAAACCGATTCGTAGAAAAGCCAGATGAATAAACCTAAACGCGCTATTCGCAAGGGTTCTGGCGCATTCCTAATTCCTTATTAACTTCATAATTACAATGGCAATTTACCAAGCTATTCATTCTGTGCATGAGAACGGTTTCATTCGCCTGAATATCCTCGTCGAGCAAGCGATTATACTCTTCCTGTGACTGAATCCTTTCGACATCAGCCGCAATCTGGTTGCCCAAACTCGCCCTTGTGGTCACTTTGGACCCATGAATGGTATTGATCCCCAGATTCTTCCAGATATCCCAGTAATATGAAAAATTCGGATAGTTAAGGTTCAAATGAACGTAAGCAGCGCGGCTTTTCACGTATTTTCTTTGGTAGTAGAACTCTTTCCAGCTATTGAACGTCTTTGAGATGGAACTGAGCCCGTTGCTGTTCAATAGCAGCCTCGAAACGCCTTTCTGAATCTGGTTCAGCTCGTAGTATTCTTTCTTCGAGATGAAATGTTCCAGAGCGTCTTCATTGACATTGTATTTCTCACATAGCTCTCGGAGATTTTTGTGCTTCCTTTGGAATCTACGGTTCTGGACATGAAGCGCCCCTTGCGTCTATCAGATAGGTTAGTTGCTGTTGGAGATATTGTCTGGAGGAGTTACGTTCTCTTTCAAAATCGCGGTTTGGATGCGGCTTTTGAGCAACCACCTATCAAAAGCCACTTTCTGCTTAAGCTTTAATGTGCGAATAACGATTTGGAAGAATTTCGAGCGATTTCTTGCCATTGCAGGCGCGGTATTTCTCAGTGAGTCAAACGCTGACCGAACGTTCGACTCAATGCGACGGGTTAGCAGAGGAATCAGCATTAGGATTCCTCTTTCTTCGACTTTCAGCTTCAAAGTCTTGATATTTTGTGAGTAAGGCAATGAAGTAATGCATTGTTACTGTGTTAATACTACGCTTCGCGGAGGTATTGTAGTTTAACATAAGGAACGCTTTGCGCATAAAATTGGCGAATAAGCCTGTCATTAATGCTCGAAAATGTGCCTGTCTTTCGCGAAGGTCTCTGATAGCGGTTAAGACTTCCTTTTTTTGATTAAACAGACGCTTTTGCTTGATTTTCACAATGTTGAATTTTTCCTTTTTTCTCCTGATGGCATTGAGGCTCAAATTTTCTAAAAACACCCGTTTGAATTCGTTCAGCCTTTGCTGCTGGATTTTATTCGTTTTCCTTTCCCTTGCAGCAGCCTTACTGCTCATCTCTCTCCATGCGAGATAGCAGCTGAGCAATAGCTCTTGCTCTTTCTAATGAAAAATTCATTTTGTTGATTCATTGTATTGGAAACAGATTTACCTGCTCGAAAACTCTATCGGCGATTTTTTGATTCGTTTCACCACATAAACCCTTCATTCTCACATTCTCGCGGCTCTTATTCATTTGCTGAGCACGAATCATATCAAGACCTGCAAGTTGAGCTTTCCGGTTCCATTTTCGGATTTGTAGTCGGAGGATCATGAGTCTCCTATTCAACAGAATAGGAATCAAAGCGTTTTGTCTTTTCACAGTCACAGTAAGTTCTTTAGCGGTTGAATTCCAAGCTTGCATTGTTCTCGAGACGTGATATGCTTTGGTAACTCTAAATAAGATCTCAACTGAGGCTTTCTTCGCATTGGTAGTGTTTCTCCAGAAGAGGAAAGCAAGATTCATATAAGTAAACGCCCTCTTTGTCGCGAACTTCTTCACAAGGGCTTCTTTTGTACCTTCGAGTTTATCAACCAAGCGCTTATTGTCTTTATCTAGAGCAACAATAGCCGCTTTTTTCTGTTGGCTTTCGGTGATGAGTTTATCTTCTTCTTCGGCGAGTGTTTTGCTCAAAACAATCTAATGCATTTAAAAATTTTCATAGGTAATTCTAGCTGAAGCATACCTTTTCTTGGGTATGATATCTGAGGTTAAATTCCTCTTTTGCTATGTCTTCCTGCCTAACCACCTGTTCTATTTTTCTCCAGACTTTTCTCGCATATATTTTCCGTATCACTTCCACGAGCTAGGTTCGTACAATAGCATGAGACTTCTTAAGATATTTTCGTATTACCCTGGTCGTTTTCTTCAGATTAGTAGTCATAATGCGTGCTTTCCTGACCCAACGTGAAAAGTAGAATTTTTCAAGCCAAAGCTCAATTTTCCCTCGAGTTTTTTGCAAGAGCTTCAGTTTAGAAGAGTGATTTATATTTGTGTGATGTCGGCAGATATTGTCCACGTTCTCGAGGTCTTCTCTTCGATCTAGTAACTAAACAATTGCTGGTGAGATAGGCAACAACAATAAGAAGAAACATTGCTGTGGAGGTTCTGTCTTTCTTTGGTAAGGTAGCTCTGTCGCAATAATTCCGACTTGAAGTGCTCATCGACAAGGAGAGCTCTCCATCGGTAAAACCCTTTCTTGAGGAGGCTCAGCCATATATTTCCCATGCTCCTTATCATGACTCGCTTGAAAGAGCGTGTCCTTAGTCTAAAGTTTATCCAAGCATGGAATATCGCCCTTTTCGCCTTCATTTGAAGTCGAGACCTCATGGCCTTAGATACTAATTCGTTCCTTTTTGCTCTGGCTTTATTCTAGCGATAATCAGTAAGGGCCAAATTTCATATCAGATACCTGGGTCTGCCCTTTTAGATGGCTAAAACCAGTTTTTAGCACATGGAAGTTAAGGGCTCGAAGCATGGCATGGATTTTGTGCAGATAGTCAGTTTTCCTCCAGCAGTTTTTACGGTATCTTATAAACGCCTAATAATTGTTTATCTCAGCTCTTTATGCAAGCCTGATACCTTCTGAAGCATTCTGAGCCGATGGCGCTCCATGTACTTCGTGATCACTAACGTCTGATTTAGAGCTAATCATCATTAAGCAAAATTTCAGAGCAAAATTAATCACTATTCTCCGATTTCTCGAATTTCGCCCTTTCAAGCATCAACTCGGATTCATTAGCTGTATTATCGAGAGTCGAGTTTAGCCACTTGCTTTCTTTCTGTCGAATAACCAAGGTTTGCTTTAACGCGTGGAGTTTCCAGACTTGAAAGCTCTAATTATCCCAAGAAAATTAGATGAGGCTAATGCAAAGTAACAAAGTACTCTCTTTAGTTTTTCTCTGATTGCGATATGCGAATATGCCACCCATTTATGAATAGCCACTCTCTTTAAATCACAGTTGGTGCTCCAGATCCTAAGCGCTTCTTTCATGGTTTCCTTCCTTGCGATTATGATCTTTCTGGCGATAATTTCTATGTAAACCATGAAATCGAACTTGTCGATCAATTGAGGATACTTTTCAGTTTCTTTTGATGTTCTAGCTGGTTGTCCTCGAGCGTTTTAACGCTGGATTCTATTTGATTCTGTTTTCCTGCTACAGTTTTCGAGAAGGCTTCTTGCTTTGATTGTAATCTAGAGAGGTTCGATGTGAAGACTTTGGCAAGCATAATTGTTTAAATACACGAGTTTTTTCCATTCGTGGAGACATTGAGCCTGGAGAATCAGGTTGAGTGGTCTGGCGAGTCTCGAACCATGATGCAATATCTTTCTTCGAAACTTAGACTGTTGTAGAATGCGGAGCCAGCCCAAAAAAGCCTAATCAATACGAACCAGACGTTCACTTTCATTGCTCTCATTCAAAATGGCCTTACCCTTCTCTTATACTGCAAACCCCATCTTTTCTGAGTGATTGCGTTATGTTTAAGTGCATTAAAGCAGTTGGTTAAGAATCTAAATGATATTATTCTGAGTAAGAAGTTCCAATGGCTCAATTACTTGAAATTTGTTAATGCTTCTATTTGCCCCTCAAAGTATTCTTCCTGAGCATCCTTAAACGCAACTTCTCTCCAACATGAAAAAGCCGCTCTCGCCTAAATAACCGAAAGGAGAAATTAACTCCTGATCTTGCAATAGAGCTCACGTGTTTAAATTCGTTCTTTTGACAAATCACTTCTACTAGCTTCCTCAGCTTGAGACGATGGACAGCCAGCAGTTCCAGCCTCTGAAACGCGAAGATCAATATCGTGTTTTGTATATTCTGCAAAGCACTACCCAACCTTCTCGCTCCCTACACACACAGCTATCTTCACAAAATCCCAATGCAAGGCAAATTACCTCGACTTGCTGCGTCTGAATGATCTGCCGAACGTTAAATTTCTCGCGCCAATTAAAAAACAAGTTTGATAGCACTTTAAAATTCTCTTTCTTTGTCATGAGTGTCTCAACCCGTTTACTCTCTCTAAACATAATGCAATATTGTTACATAACTGCGCGTATTAAAGGGACAAACTTTTCATAGTTTAGCGTGTTTCGATGCCAAATATTTAGCGCGAGCGCTTGGTCCTTTCGAACAAAGCTTTGATAGATATCCAAGAGTCGAATGAGCTTTAAATCAACTTTCGTATCCAAAAATATAAGGTTTCTAATCTCGTTAAATCCGTCCTTTTTAATATTCATCAATGCTGGTATAGCAATTTGAAGTTTTACTCTTCTAATCCTTCGAACTCCTCTCGAAAGGATACCTACCAGAAACTTCGCTGTAATCTGCTTCTGATGAAAATTCATTCTATATGCTATTGTCCTCTGCTCTCGGAGCAACTGTTGGAAGGTAGAGTCGTCCGCTCCTCTGATATTTTCGATGCCTCTGGCTATCATTTGCTGAAAGATAACAAAATTTAATTTTCCAGCAAAATCAGCTGAAGTACCTTTCTTTGAGAATGCTGGTCGTTTTCGACCTGGATTGCTCGTATTTCTTCTAATATCTGCGACTGAAGAAACTCTGCTTTATCTCTGTTTGCTTTTTCCCTGTTCAACTGCACGATGGCTTCTTCTCTTTCCTCCTCAAGCGCTTTAAGTTTGAGCGTTTTTGCCTGGATTTCGCTTTGCAATCTCTCTGTTTCTCGCTTAATAGTGATTATCTGCTCATCACAATTCTTTTTTAAATTGTTCAATCGGATCGTCTCTTGCTCCATTCTCTGAATTGTTGAGCTGTAGTTTCTCTCCTTCTCGTGCTAGGAGTCATTTAGAGATATCTTGCTCAAACACTTCGTTACCTGAGATCGGAGCTGTAGTTTGAGGTTGTTCTCATGAATTTCACAGGAATCTGTGTGTTCTTGAGTTTTCGCTTTCAGCTCCTAAAAATTTAATGAATTTCGTTGAAGGAGAATCACAAATCACTTGTGCCAATAGCATCTTGCGTGCGAGGTCGCTTTCGAGCTTTTTCTGCACGATCGAAAGGTCTTCGATAAGCTCAGTAAGTGATGAGATCCTTAAAAGCATCGATCAACACCCAAAGTCTTATCCATGAAGATATACCTCTTATTTAATGACATTTTATCCAGTCTGAGGTCATTAATATGCTCCTCATAGAACCTAAGTTTCTTCCCATTCAAATCTTTAATCCGTCCGGTTTCCTGCTCAAATTTCTCATCAGCCATCTCCAGGACAAAGCAGATATCTCTCACCTTATCTAATCTGTTGATTTCCTCTCGAATATGCTCAATTCCCTTTCTATCTGGCGTAGGATTTCGATGATACACCGGTTTCATCTGATTGAAAAATGTTAAGTTGCTATGAGTGTCAACAGAGTTACAATCGTCCTTTCACCGCGCAGAGTGGACCTTTCAGCCGATTCCAATCCCACAGAACGACGGTTAAATTCTAAACCATGCACATAAGCCTTTAAGACGCGCGAAGAGAACAAAGACGCTCACCTTTCAGTCCAGTTCGGTTACTTTCTGTCATTTAGTCGCGTAAAGTTTTATTCGAAAAATAAAATTTGAATTCCAAACAGCAATTTTCTCAGCTGTCAATACACTTAATAAAAGTCCTTAGTTTATTTGTAAATGAGCTTATATAGTCTTAGGGGTTTATCGCTGACACACTTAAGACAATGACGCCAAATTCTTTACAATTTCAACAAGAATAATAAAATACCACAAAAAACGCAAACTTATCGTTGGAACCGAAGTTTACTCCTTAATAACATCAAATGTGAAAAAATCATCAAAAATTTTGCCGACTTTCTCAAAAATCTCATCATCGGGGTACTGCTGTAGCTCTTCGAGGATAGTATTAGCTTTGATTTCAAAGATCCGGTTAGTATAAGGGTTAAACTGAGGCCTATTGACGTCTTGAGTCGGATTTCCCTTCTCAAGGATCTTCCTAAGGGCCTTTAGCGATATTTTTAGCAGTCCTGCGGGATTATTGAATTCTAAGTTCTTCACGACAATTTCGAGGAGTCCCTTCTTGATTAGCGCTTCCATTTGAATACTAGTGCAGTTATTCAATATATTATCAAAGATATAAGTCGCTTCCTCGCGAATGGCTGGTGCGTCGTTTTGCATTATATCAAACGCTTTTGTAAGCAAGTCGCTTTGGAAAAGCGCATCAAGCAGAGCTTTCTCAGCGGCGATATTGCAGATAAACCAACAAGTTTCCTTCCTTCGATCTTTCTTCCTCGAGTCGAGGTTCTCTGAAAGCACTTTAATCAAGCCGTGGTCGAGCATTGTCTAAAAATCTTTTATTTTCTGCACAGAAAGCAGTGGATTTACCTCGATTTTCTCAGCGTCTCCTCCCATGGCGACATTCCCACATAGTCTAAACGCCAGGATCGCTATATTCTCATTTTTTGTAGTGGTTAGTAGCTTCATCACTTTGGGTAATATGCCCACGCCAGCGATCGCTGAGGCTCGGACTTTATCGCCTTCCTCTGAAATATGACAAAAGCACCACAGCACAGATTGCACGATTTTTTCATCAGCTGCGTGGAGAAGTTGGGCTAAGATCCCCAGACAGCCGGAGAACTACTTGCAAGGTCAGCATAGAGGTTAAGAGAGGAGTGAGAACCTTTTCGAAAGGAGGATAGGGTTTCCCACGAGCAAGATTCGACAGCAACCAAACACCAGTTTTTATCTTGTCTTTCTCATGGCAATCTTTACAGAGCATCCTTGTAACCTTTGGAACTATATCAGTTTGTAAAAACACGTCTCGTAACTCAAGAGACTCGCCGGCGAGGTTGGCGATGATCCATAGACACTATGATTTGGTTATTTTGAGCTCAGAAAGCATTAAAACATTACATTTTCCAAGAATTTGTCCTTTGCGAATTCAAGGGCAGCGATAACGTTATCTACAATGCCATTTTTAACCATATAAGGGACAAAGTCCTTCGAAACGACGATAATATTGCATAAAGCCCAAGCAGCGTCTGCTTGAAGGTCAGGCAGAGGCTCGTAGGTTTTCTCGAGGAACACGATGAGGTACTTTACCACTCCGGATTCGAGATAGTCAATGGCAAACTGAGCTGAATCAGCGCTATTAACACACAATGAGATTCTGATGGCTTGTGTTGAACGTTTCGTTGCTTCGATGTCCTTCGCAGCGAGGAAGGTGAGGAATTGCTCTGCTAGCAGTTTCGATGAGACAAAACCCTAAGTGGGATTGGTAAGAGGGGAGAAGAGAGTGAAATCATTACGATCTCTTCGAGAGATTTTTGATCTTGCTTTGTGCTCATACATTTGAAGCGCTTGATGTTGATAAGTTCGTCATTTTTCTTCTTGCGAATCTCGACGGCGTATTCTGTGCGTTTGGATTTGAAGAGTTCAGTGGATTCCGATTTATCTTTTAACGATTCCATTCTGAGTTGGCTTTGCCGCTTTAATTTTTCCGCAATTACAAATATTTATTTAAAAAATTACAAGTGTGATGGTAGCCTTTAATCCAACAAGCCTAGTCACAAAACAACTTTATTTAATCACTGTATCTCATATGAAACTACAGCTTTTATAGTATCTTGTAACATGATACTTATGATATTGGGTCCGAAAGGAAGTCCAATGACACTATATCAATGCAAATTTCGATGGCTTTTGCTTGAAATTGCCAGGAATTCCTCGTTTAAAGTTTACTTATCTTATTCAAAACTACCCTCGCAAGAGATCCCCTGAGGAGGAGAGTGCAACCCCAATATCTCTCAAACTATCACTATTATAAGCTTGAGTCCTATTAGAAATGAAATACTATTATAATTCCAATAATGTAGAATTAATTTTTACAATGTAGAAGGTAAAAATCCATAAACTACGATTGAAAATCTTGAATGCTTAGAAAAGCTTTTGATCTGTACAGGTTAATCGCAACTAACTCGGGTTTCTGGGTCTCTTACAAATAACAACAACAGAACAAAGATTTGCCGACTAAGAATTCAGGGGCCTCTGGTAATTCTAATACTTGGATTATCCTCTTTTAAGGACTGTTTTTCGAAGCGTTCTCCCTTGCCTTTTGCCTTTTGCCTTTTAATCGCCAGCAATTGCTCTCGTGCAATAAACCATGGTAGTCCAATATATCTTGTCTTTTTTGGATCGTTGAAAAACGTATTCAGTTCTTTCATCGCATTCAGCGCTCTTTCTGGCCCATGTTTCTCCAATTTATCCATGCACTCATTTATTTTCGCAGCCAACTTATTCACGTTACCCTCCCTATCCGGGCTCAAAGCAGACTTATGATAATACGAAACGAGATACAATGCAGATGCCTTGCTCAGCGCCTCTTCATCCTTACTCTGAGCTATATGCTCACCTCCGAACATCACTGTGTACTTATACTTTAACACGAGCATATGGTCTAAGATTTTCTTCTGTAACCTTTCTAAGTTCTGCTTCTTCCCTTCGCTCGTATGGAAAACTAAGAAGTTACCTGAATACACCTCAAACTCGCTTTGTAGCCCATAAAGCGCCAGCAGCGAGTACATATCTTTGTGATACTGTAAGAGCGTTTCGATTGCCATTGGGATATGTTGGTGCCAGTTCCCATATGCCATATCCTCGTCGATTACTAGAGAAATACTGCTCACTTCCTTGCCTTTTGCGGATTTAGAGATGCCACATTGCTTCATATGATGTATCGTATGTCGATACAAGTGTCCAAGCAAAGTCTGCGAGATAGCGCTTTGATGATTGTCGGATTTCCCCATGAAATCAGGCCAAACAGTCGCTAATCTAAGGTCTTTGATGCTCGGCTTTATTCCCGTTTTCACGAAATCGACTGCGATAGAGTGCGCCTGTGCAAGCGCAAGGCAATCCTTATCCCGTGCTTTATCTCTTGATGCATCCGCCAACGCTAGATGCGAATTATCGATCTGTCCCAGCGTTGCACTGTTCATGTGCTCGATGTAAAATTCGCGGACTTGATCCATGGTCACCTCTCCTTTATTATCCAGCTGCTTTTTCTCAGTATCGTACTGCATGGGCTCATCCACATTTTCAGGGATAAGCCTCTTATCCCAGGTCACAAAGAACATATCACCGTCGAGATCGGACCCTGAGATCTCTGCCGTATGCGGTCGCTTTCCTTTCTGAGGGAATACAACACAGTTGACGAGATGTCCCAGCCGCTCCTCGTATTCTTTCCCAGATCTTGCAGTAAGGACACGAATGTCTCCGGGGTGCAGACAAGGGTTTCTCGTAATCATGACTCTTGTGCCATCCTTCAGAGTCAATGGGGCACCTTTGCCTTCTTTTTGAGTAAATTGTTTATCTTCGGCACTCTCAGCGTAATGGTCAACTTCGGACAAAAATTTAATATACACCTCTCCAGATTCGAGAATTTCAGATTCGTCCAGCACACCGAGGAGTCTCGCGCTTTGGGTTACTAAAATATTGGACTTTGCCTTCAGGTTGAGGAAGCCTCGGGCTTTAATGGTTTGAATGACACCGTTGATAAACGGTTCATCTTTCATTGATACGCCTGCGTTGAAACAGTCTCTAAGTAATTCGTTGACAGGGGACTGCTCCTCATTGCTTATGTAGCTGAAGAGACTGGCATCACGGTATGTCAGCTGCTGTAGTTTCTCAATGTAGCCCTCCTGCATTGCGATAATGTCGTCATCGTTGATTCCCAGCGTCATTAGCAAAATCAGGACTTGTCTGTTGAGGTAACCGTAACGATGCTTGGAATAGTCAAGCAATTCGACATGCTCTATGTCAGCCTCGAATTTTTTCATCGAAGGGCGAATCCAAATCGTATTTTTCTCCTGGTACTTGGGGTTATTGCCTGCCTTCGCGAGCACACCCTTAACACCTCCCATACGGATCTGAATGGCCGCAAAATTGACGCTTTTCTCCATCTTTAGCCTCACCATGTCCATTAAATCATTGCTTATTACCCCAATACCATCAGAGAACAGTGCTCCTGACTCTGCTTTGATATCGTCGATCATCTTGATAGCGATATTCTGCTTCTTGATATCCAGCACCTGATATGACGAAGAAAACGACTGCCCTACTCTAGCAGCGTATTTCGCTGGGATTTTTATATTGGAGAAGTTTCCCAACGATTCTCGGATCATTTTGCCCGTGAGCTTCTCGTTATCAGCAAACATCCAAAGCGAGTCCGTTCTCAATTGACTCGCTGAGAATGCCAGCATGTTGAAAGTTTTATTAAACACTTTCAGTCCTTTGAGCACCTCGTTAAATCGCTTGATAGCCACATACTTCATTTTCTTGGTTCCTTCTTGCATTTCGTCGCAGAAATTCACCCTCAAAAAGTTGGGATTCTGATCCTTGAATCGTCTCAGCACCGCGTTGGACAGCTCAGGCTCCTCGCAACGGAACAGCACGCTGGAAGGTGTTATTGTCACTCGTTTCGTGTAGCTCATATGCTCCAGACCATTCGAAAGGCTCAGCAATTCGGAATAAGCTTTGTTTTCTTCCCATTTCGTCATGAAAATCTTCTCGAAATCCAATGAATCAGACTCTTTCGCGCACTTCCGAATCGCGAGCTCCAACCCGCCTTGATTCGCAGGGTCTTTCAGTGTTTTCCCGCCTGGATTCGCAGGGTCTTTCGGTGTTTTCCCGCCTGGATTCGCAAGGTCTTTCAGTGTTTTTTCGGTGATTTTATAGTCCTGTGGGCCACTCAGGTTCATAATCTTTGGTAAAAACGTCTTTTTTATTTGGAATAGATCGAATTTCTTCTCACTTATCAGCGCGAGAATCGTGTATTTAATCTCGAAAGGCAGCTCCTCCTCGGTGTAGGCAGTGATTGCGTCGTATTTTAACGCTGGGCTGATTGAATAGAAATTCTTGTGCCTGAATTTTCTTCCAACGGTCTCTTCAAGATGAATATTTATCTTATTGAAATGCTCCTTCAGTTTCTTGAGTTCCTTTACGGTGCTTGGGTTCTTTTTATCAAACGAGAGCATCACTACAGTGCTTCTTGTGAGGTAGATGCGCTCTAACTCATCGATCTGATCGGCCTTGCTCTTGGCGTCAAGGATCTTTCTCGTGATGAAATAATCAACCCTTTCCCATTTGTCGTTGAGAAGGTAGTCCAGGTATTCATTTGTATTGTACATATACGCATAAAATTTCGGTGGAGCCATCAAACTGAAGTAGATCCTCACCTCGTAGTCAACGTCCTCGATGTAAACGGAATCACAGTGCTTGTAGCTGAACTCGAATTTGAATTGGAGATTATCACTATGCACGTCGAATATCACCTCCATTTTCTTCGAACGCTGCTTATCTTCGGAATAAAAGGCAAATAATTTTCCTTGATTAGCGTTGATTTTTCGCCCAGGCTGCGGGCTCATTGCGTAATCCACGTCGAAATAGCTCCTAAAAACGTTCTTCTCGCCAGTCTTGGCGTCGACAATGAACGTGCCGAACTTGCATTTATGATAATTGATATTAGTTTTCTCGATTTTGGATTTGAGACTTGGAGTCAAGTTTTCAATTTCGTTAGCATTCGGTCGGTCGTTATCAATAAAAATGTGCAATGACTCTTTATTTGGGCCTTGAAAAGTGATCTTCTCATTGACTTTATTGATGTTCTCGAGAAGCGTCCCCCAGATATATATCTCACCTTTGTCCACCTTCTCATCTTTCTTGGGCTTCTTGGCAATTTCGTTGTTCATTTCTTGGATCGCGGCTTTTTCTTTCTCCAACTCCGCGTTTAAGGCCAGCGCTTCTTTTCGATACGATGCCAGCAGTTTCCGGTCGATTTTTCGCTCTTCATCATCGCCGTGAGCGTCATCCTCATCGCTTTCGTCATCAGACCCGCTATCGTCGTCGTCGCTATCACTACCATCAGCGTTTTTTATGAATTTGTTGAGATATCTTAGTCTCTCTTTCAGATTATGCCAGAATTGCACTTTGTTAATTAATCCCTCAAGTTCATTGTAAAATTTCCGTTCTTCGTTATCAGGGTCATTGCTGCATCTTTCAAGGCAGGTTCGAAGCGCGCCTTGAAGGTTTTTCGTTTGGTTTGAGTTATGTGGTATGGTGCGAATGGGAGGATTCGAAAAAAGCTCGTTAAGGAAAGGGACATCGCGGATATTGTGGATTTTCTCCTCGATTTTCAAGGCGCGGTTTGAGCCGAACAGCATATCAAAGAGAGGATCATCGGCTTTGATGCCTTGTTTTTTGTGCTCTGAGGTCTTGTTGATTCTGACCCTTATCACGTGAAAGCCTTTTCCGATCAGCCCATTATACAAATCAAACGCTCGGAGCGTCGGCTTGATGTTTCTCACTTTCCATTTGATGATTCTTTTAGCTTCTGGATCAGGTTCAGAGTCCGAGAGATTATCGAAGTTGGTGTGGAAATTATTATCGGAAAGGTCTTTTTGGAAAAAGGTTCTGGCCTCCCCGGGCTCAGTATCAATTTCGCCTTCAGCGAAGAACAAAGATCTCGCACAACGAGACCCGTTAACTGAATATGATTGATTGCCGTTTGAAAAAGCACTCTTCTCTAATATTGTAGAATGCTCCACAGTTTTCTTTGTGGTTGGTTCATCTCGTCTACTTTTATCCACAGACAAGTCGGTTAGTATATTTGAAGGTTCGCCTGGTTGAGTGTTTTTGGATGATGTAATGCGATTCTCGTCGTCATCTAAAAAGCCAAAGTATGAAGGAAGTTTTGGCTTTTGATTCGTTTTGGGAATTTCTTGGGGCATCTGAGCGTGGTTGGTGCTTTTTTTAATGGAGTCAGCTGCCTTAGGTGGCTGTGTTTTAGTGATTGATTGAGTTGGTGGATTGTTTTTTCCTGTGGTGGGAGCTGTGGTATTTTTCTGGAGAGGTCTTCTTTGAGGCAGTACTTCCTTTGATTCCTCTTCGTCAGAAGAATCCTCGAGGTCTTGAGCGTAACTCGGCATTTTGGGCTTAGGTGTTGGATTATTCTTGCTTTCAACTTCATCATTTTTAAAAGCATCATTGCTGTTGCTCGCACTTCCAGTAGCTTTCTGCGTTGATGGTATATCATTCCCGGTTTTAGTCGCTATCGGGATATTTTCTTCTTCTTCACTAGAACTAACATCCACCATGGCAGCGTAGTTTGGAATATTTTTTGTATTATTAGAGAGTGGAATTTCGCTGGTGGCGTTTGTTTGATTCTTCTGGTCATTTTGGGAGTGATAGGCATTTGGTTCCAAGCCTTCTTTTGAGTCTTCTTCCGAATTATGACTAGATTGGCTTTGAGAAGAGTCAGATGATCTCCTTTTACCAGCACCGATCCCATTAGCAAGCTCTTGTGGCGCATCCTTCGTTTGCACATCGTCAGGTCCGCTCACATTCTTCGTATCTTTGTGAAGAACAGCATTTTTTGGCAGAAATTCCTTTTTTTCTTCCTCATCATCACTTACATCAAGGTACGAGAGGTGTTTCGTATTCTTTGTTTCCTTTAGAACGCTCGATTGGTCTTGCGTGTCTTTATTCTGGTCATTTTGAGCATGTTTCTGCGAGTTTTTGAGATCATCATGGCCTGAATTTTGGAAACTTTGGCTTATACTCGAGCTTTTTAACGGATTTTGTTCTGAGCGTACCTCGCTTTCTTTTTTCAAGGCTACTTGAGGCTGTAGCTCTTTGTTTTCCCTCAAATTTTTGACTGAATCTCCTTCATCATTCTCTATAATATCCATGAATGGAGCCTTAGTCGATTTTTCAGTCCTTCTTGACTTCCGTGACTTCTTTTCATTTAAAGTTTGATCCTCAGCTTGCGAAGTCTCCTCTACTTTCTGCGAGCTCAATTTTGTAGGCTTGTTCTCTATACTGTTTTCGTTTTTCCCGGTCTGCTGAGCTTTTTTCGAGAAAGCGATCTTAGTTGAAAAAATGTCATCAGCATCAAAACTGCTTGATAGTTTTTGGGTGAGCTCTCGTTTTTTCCTGCCAACTGAGCTTTTATCGCTTATGCTGACTTCCGAAGTATCTAAGCTATCGATTACAGGCGAGTTGAGATTCATCTTTTAAATTTTATTATATCCTTTCAGTTTGACAGGGCTTAAAAAGACTGCAACTCTCTAGTAATGTTTTATTAACAACAGCTCAGATTTCAAAGCTTTTCTCTAGGTTTTGGTGATCGAATTCCTATGCGCTCTACTAAAACATCTTTAACAAGTCAGTAAAGAGGCTTAAGGAGCCCACACTTGCTCTTTGACTATGTTTGTTGAGATATTCTTCAAATAGCGAATTGGTTTGTCTTCCAATTATTGGACTAAACGATATCTGAATACACAACGTCAGCTCATCACTTCTCGAAAAAGACAATATTGATAATGATAATAGCAGCTTTAACAGGCAGAGACAAACTTTTACCTGCTCCTAAGGTTTGAGACTAATACATACAGTCTTCATTCATTAAAGATTCGAACTAAAGTCAATCAAAATTCGAGCTCAAATAATTAATCAGCGGACTGTATTCGAAATTAAACAATTCCCAAGGTATTAAGTTTTTCACTCTAAACTTTTCGCGTGCACTCAGGGACTTAGTCATTCAGAGAAGCGACCTTCTGGGGTCATTTGTAACAAATGAATTACTTATGACGATCTTGATAATGTAGTGTTAAATCGCCTCTATTATCATTCATTAAATAGTTTAATTACCGGACAATACATTATATAATTCACTGATCAAATAAACACTCAGCTAATAAATCAGGGTGATGCCGAAGAAGCACCCGATAAGGGACCAGCGACGGAGCTCGCTGAATGAGATCTTCTCCAGGCAGCCAATACACTTTAAAAATCGTTTTCTCTTTATCTCTCTTTCCTTCAGGACCCATATCCAACGCGACGATTTTCAGCGGTTTGTCTCTTCCGACCCTCCCTTTCACCGATAAGCAGTTCAGCAAGTCCTTATCCGACAACTCCGAAGCTATTAGTTCAGAGGCGCTTTCAACTGAAAGCGCTTTAAGTTCAAGCAGCGGTTTTTGTAAAATGTTTTGTTTGATTTCATTTAAATTATTTGTGTTTCCTGCTACTTTTTCCTTCTCGGTTTCGCCATTTTTATGAGCCAGCATTTCGGTGTTTTTATTAGTTAACATTTCGTTGCTTTTATTAGTCAACATTTCGCTTTCTTTCGAGCCTTTATTCACACCTTCCAGCGGGATTTCTGGGATAATCGCCGGTTTCCGAGTTGCTGCCATCGGAAAATTGTTTTCTAGACTTAAGTTTTTTTCAGCAGTGCTGGGTTTCGTTGGTTTGTTCATACTTGGAGGCATTCCGAGCAGTGGAGGAGGCCTATGCGATTTGCTTTCTTTGCTCATATCTTTCATAACGGGGCTTTTCTTAGAATGATCAATATGCGGCGGTGAAGGTCTTTCTATTTCCATGTGAGGTTTATGTGCCATGGCTGTCGAGTCCGTGCTTCGCTTCCTCTCCGGCTGAGTTTTTTCATTTTCTTCATAATTCGGTTTACTTCGCTCCTTTGATAAATTACTCGGGGTTCGCACCAGTTCTGGCTCATCTTCTTCTATAATATGTGGTTGAGGCTTATGCGATGCTGAATTTTCTGAACTTGAAGGTTTTGCATGCACTTTGATCATTCCTAGCATAGAACTCAAAAGAGAGGATTTATTTGAAGTCCCTGTAGTTGGTTTATTATCTGGGGGTCTCAATGGCGGTTGTTGAAATTCTTTTCTGTGAAGTTCTGCTGTTTCTTTGCCTCCTCTCGGGATATTCATTGCAGGGTTTTGTCTATTGCTTTCTTTATGCGGTTCAGCAGCGCTTTTTTCAATAAGTGGCAACCTTCCGAATTCATTCACTTTATACGGCTCGACTTTCCCTAGCGTCTGTACGAACGGGAGAGAAGAGAGCTCGCATGGTTGAGTATTTTCTTGCTCTGGGCCTTCAGGGACTATTTTCTCATTAAACGGGTCAAAAACCAAACTGCCGAGACTTTCAGCCGTGTAATGCACAACTTCAGTTAATTTAAAATGACACTGCCGAGTGTCGACGATCACTACCTCGCTCTTTTTATCTCTGAGGAAAAAGCAGCTTTCGTCTCCGTTTTTCCTCGGATCATACGAAACCGTGCAAAACGCATACATTTTATCTCGGGCTTCATAGCACTCCTTCGCTTTCAGTTTGAGCGGTTCATTTTTCCCGAGATTACTGAGATCTACAGGCGGCTTCGGCTTAAATAATTGCTTAGGTAATGAAGCCTTGGCTGGCTGCAATTGATGTTGTTGTTGAAAAAACGGCGTGAATTGCTGCGGATGCTGCTCTGGACTCTTCGGCGAGGAGACTCCGTTTTTTGCTTGAGGAGGAGTCTGCTTCTTTGGTGTCTCATGACCGAATGATTTAAGAATCGAAGGAGCGAATTCCTCCTTTGAATTGGCCTGAAACCTCTCAAAATTAGATGTACCTCCTGTGCTTGTAGGCGTTGACGTTTTCCTGACTAGAGCTGGTCCACCAGAGTCCTTTTTCGCGATTTTAAACTCCAAATCTAGTTCAGTGTCTACAGCCATGCTAGCCAACGGGTTTAGCGAATTCGAGGGGTCATAATATTTCTTTTGATGCGTTTTTTCATTTTTTTTCTGCCCCAACTTTGCAAACTGCTCCTCCTTCAAGTCATCCAATATTCTGCTCTTTTGTTTCTTCTTAATTTTCAATTTTGATGGAAATTTGTCATCGGATTCATCATCTCCAGAAACCCTTGAATATATATCGGAGCTCAACTCCATCTCTGAAGCGCTCGTCGAAACGCCTGCTCCGGAGTCGAACTGCTTCTTTGGTTTTTTGACCTCATTTTTTGATAATTTTGCGCCATATGTCGCTTCATATTCTTCTACTAAAGGTAGGACGTTTTCGAGATTCTCCAAAGGTTCCCAGGTGTAGTCGGTTTCAGGGAACCCTTCCCAGAGGACTTTATAGAAAGCTTTTCCCTTTTGGATCTTTTTGCCGATAATCCTATCAACTTCCCACATTTCATTGCCACCTTCATCGACAGATCTATATTTGAGACTCTTTTCAGGCACTTTCCAAAGACTAGACATCACTCACACACTAAAGAACAGTGTTTTGCGATCAGGTTCTTCTTTCAATGCTATTATTTAAAAGCGATTAATTTATGAGTATTTGTCGATTTAAATCTAGATCTTAATAATGGAGTTAACTGACGTCAGATTCAATCTTAGCTGGCTGATTTTCAGTGTGTTGATGGCGGATGAATTGAATCTCAAATCGATGTCTTTGAAAAATTAGCTTGATGTATTATACAGGAAGCGGTATGTGGAGAAATCGCTTTAAATATATGAAAGATTTGAGCTAGCGTATCGAAAAAGTAGTAAATGAAGTATGAAGATTCCGAGCCTTAATTCCTTTGAGTGGTAAGAGAACGGATTTTAATAGTGTGATAACCAGCTTAACTGGTCGTGTAATAGATTTGGCCTTGACGTAACTTTTTCAAAATTTCATATTGAGAGCGCATACGAGGTAAATTCAAGTGATCATGTCGATCGTTTTGAATTCTATGAGGAAAAAGACCTTATTTGAAAGGATATTTGTGATATACTCGTCTTGATTTTCGTTTCGAGTTTGAATTGAACTACTTAATGTACAGAATGGGTTTCATTTGTTGCATTGGCATCTAGAAAGAAGCTTCCGCCGAGAAAGATAGGTAAGATTGAGAGCTGAGCTTAATTTTGGCGGATATTATGAAATTCTTGAAAAAGATTCAATAAAAATGAAAAAGTTGCATTATAAATGGTCATTAGGTCATCTATTCTAAGAAACTGCTTAGAAGTTACCTCTCCCGGTCCGCTATACCATTGTACTAAGCAAAGAACCCGAATAGAGAAAGTTAACAACTAAATTCAATGGTATTTACCTAATGAAATGTTGAGAATAAACTTCACAATTCTGATTTAAAAATTTGCCAATTTTAACTTCTGAAGCAAAGTCAAACTAATGTTACATTCACCTATTTCTTCGGAGAGTAGAATAGAAGTAAGCACTTGATCTAGCAGTGAGTAGTCAAGAGCTATGGCTATTTTCATTTAAATCTTAACCAGTAATAAAGAAACGTTTCTTTTGCCAGAAAATTTATTTTGGTTAATACCTCTCGCTCCAAAAATTAAGATAAAATCCTAATCCGATTAAAAAATTTTTACGGGCTGAGAAGTATAGAACGGACCTGAACACGGCCTATGATACTCAAAAGACAACTAGCACTAGCTATTCTCATAATTCACGCCTGGATCTCCAAAGGTAATATATTTCTCTCGAGAAAGGTGCTTCACTTTCCTCTCTATAGCTCAGCTTATTCTCATGGATGTCTGGGGTGAGCCACCTTCATCGACCTCAGGATGGACGACTTCTGTCGGTTCAAGCTACACTTCTACTTGCAACGGACAAACAATCATAGGCGGCCATCTTGTGTTTGGAAAAAATGATTATGCTACCAAAACATTTTCTGGCTTGCCAGGTCACAACACAGTGACTATTCAATGGGATGCGTATCTTATCGACTCTTGGGATGCCGGTGATGGTTACATAGTCAAAGTGGACGAGACTGGGATATATTCTCGAATTTACCTTATGGGAAGTAATTCATCTACGAATTACTGCGGTGTTAGCGGCTGGTCAGATTATATCTACACTCAGTCGAAAACTATTAGCCATAACTCAACGACACTTAAATTGGATTTTATTGTTGAAGTCGACGAACTTGCAGATAATGAGGCTTTTGGATTTAAAAACGTGAAGATCACAGTCGACGTGATCTGCACGCCTGCATGCGCGACTTGCTTTGGTAATGATATAACAGAATGCTATTCCTGTAACATCGGCTGGTTTCTGAACGGAAATACGTGTATGAACCCTTGTCCAGCTTCAATGTGGGGAGATTCAGTGTCTCGCCTCTGTAAACGTAAATTTAATTATTATTTCAAATTTGTTTTATTTAAAGTTTTTATTTCATTAATTAGCCTGTGATACGACCTGTTTGACATGCAATGGAGGAACAGCCAATGATTGCTTAAGTTGTAAACCGTTGACCTCAACGTATTTGAATTTACCTCCGAAAGGAGCATGTACTAGCAGCTGTCCAGCAGGATATTATCCGAAAACTAGCAATTTGGAATGCACGCTATGCTTTCAAAGCAGCTCCAGTCCATTCACTTGCGCGACTTGTGATGGACCAGCTAACAGCGACTGCCTTTCTTGTAGTGGAATATCTTTTCAATTCCCAACTCCGAAAGGTCAATGCGTAAACCCGTGTCCTGATGGGTATTACGGAGACTATGCTACGAAGACGTGTCTCCCTTGCTATACGAGTCTTACTTCTCCTTACACTTGTGCGAAATGTGTCGGTCCATTTAATTATAGTTGTATCACATGTAGTACTGGCCAGTATCTCTTTCCAACGAGTCCGACCGGGCAATGTGTAGGGACTTGCCCTCCTGGGTATTATGGAGATAACACGAATTATCACTGTTTGCGATGCTATCAAAGTTCTGCAGGAAATCCGTACTCGTGTCTCGCATGTACTGGCCCTTCCAGTACTGCCTGCATTTCTTGCATTTCAGGCACTTTCTTGTTTGGTAGTCAATGTATCGATTCATGTCCAGCGGGCACATGGCCAGATTCTGCAACGAATACCTGTAGAACCTGTTATCAAAATATCGTTGGGCCGCAGTTTTCCTGTGTTACGTGTAATGGCGGAGATCCGACTGATTGCTTATCGTGTGGTTCTGGTGCGTTTTTAAGTCTTCCGCCAGCTGGTCACTGTGTTGCTTCCTGTCCGAACGGATACTGGGCTGACTCCGGCACAAACAAGTGTCAAGGGTGCTATCAGAACAGCGTCAATCCTGCGTTATCGTGCTTGACTTGTAGTGGAGGAACAAGTAATAATTGTCTCTCTTGCGGTCCAGAAGCTTATCTGTCTTCTGGAAAATGCATCGCACTTTGTTCTAGCACGCAGTGGAATGATCCAATGACAGGAGCCTGCCAAAATTGTTTTCAGAGCACCACTGGTCCTTCATACAGCTGCTTAAGCTGCAGAGGAGGAAGCTCTTCTAATTGCTCTTCTTGTTCTTCAGGAAGTTATTTATACCCAGCCGTCATAGGAGATTGTCTCGGAACTTGCCCAGCAGGATACTACGGAGATTCTACCTCAAATACTTGCGAACTATGTGCAAAAGATTATTCAAATATGCTTAAATCTTGCAGAATCTGCAGTGCAAAAACTTTGAATGACTGCCTTTCTTGCTATTCAGGTGCATACCTGCATCCAGCAGCAGGAGGGCCATGTCTCCCTTCATGTCCAACGGGATTTTGGGCAGATAACTCAACTAACATCTGTCAACAATGTTACCAGAGTGCAGTGGATCCCTTTACATGCGCAGCTTGCAATGGTCCATATTTTAACCATTGCTTAGCATGCAATGCACCAGGTTTCCTAGATCCTCTCACAGACTCTTGTGTCAGTGTTTGTCCCACTGGTTATTGGGGAGATACCTCCACTCGAGTATGCCTAACTTGCTATTCAACCGAAGATCCCTATGCTGTCCATGGAACATGTAGAAGTTGCTATGGACCCAATGATAACCAATGTACTTCATGTTTCAGTGGAAGGTTCTATCTCAATACTTCTGACACCTGTGTTCTTAACTGTCCTGATGGCTGGTTTCCTAACATGACAAACAACTCTTGTGACCCATGTTTCGCAACCTCTTCCTTTCAAAGCACCTCAAGAACCTGCGCAACTTGTGTAGGTCCAAATTATTATGAGTGTCTTTCTTGTTTGCCAGATTCTTGGTTATACCAAAATCAATGCTTGAGTGTTTGTCCAGATGGAACTTATCCCAATAATGACACTCTAACATGCGATCCTTGCTATCAATCTACTTCGATTACAGACACTTCACAGTCTTGTAAAACCTGCTCAGGCCCTCTGGATACGAATTGTCTTACGTGCTATGCAGGAAGTTATCTCTACCCTCCTCAAATGAGTTGTTTAACGTCTTGTCCAAAAACATCGTGGTATCCTCGTACTGATACAAATGAATGTGATAAGTGCTACACAGCTCCCAACTTGAAGCCCCTGACGCCTCAAAGTTGTTTGACTTGTTCTGGATCAGCCTCCACAAATTGCAACTCTTGTTCTCCAAACACGTTTTTGTGGCCTGGGAATAACTCTTGTGTTGTACAGTGTCCGTATAATTCCTCGTACTATGGTGATATACACAATTGGACCTGCGTTAGCTGTTCGATATTATCTGTTCAGAAGAACTATATCGAAAGTTGCGCTGAAAATAGCCCCTTCGGTCAAATCGGCGCAGCATTATTTTTAACTGGAAACGTTGCTTCACTTACAACTACAATAATCTCATCGGGTCTAAATCCAGGCGCGGTTTTCCTCTCAAACTACCTGTCAGTAGTAACAATTTACATCTATCTCAATGTAGATTTCCCAACCAATTTCGTCCACTTTATCCTTTCTTTGCAAGTTAACAGCTTCATTCCAAATCCATTTGCCTTTATGCGAGATCCAAATAATCTCACCTCCGCAACTAACAGAAAATTCGCCTATTGGCACACCGCCTCGACTTTTTTGGAGAACTGTGGATTCAATGTCACAAAGAATTTAGCCATCTTACTTATCATCGCTAATTTATCATTTCTCACGGCTTTATGCAACACACACTCTCGAGCCTACGATAAATTGAAATATCTCCGAGACGCTGTTCGCTGGAATGTCTTCCTATCAAGCTACCTCGGAGATTTTCCACTAATGCTCATATTCACATTGCTCCACCTCATAGAGAACAATAATCCAGGATCTTATGCTGATTTCTCTCTTTTTCTCGGAATCATTTCCCTGATTTCCTACACAGGGCTTCTTATATTATTCATATTTCAGCTCAATCGTCAAAAAGCTCAGAGCTACTCTTCGGTTCGCCCAAGCATTTATCTCAAAAGAGGTACGAGAGTGGATTTACGAAAGAAAAGTATAAGAAATCAGGACATTGAGTGGTTAGAAGTAACAAAAGCTGTTAGTATGATTTCTGAGGGATATAAAAGCGATAATTGGGTCTCGCGAAATTTTCTCGTGATTTCGATGATCCAAGACTTGCAAACGATCCTTTTGATATCGCTGATCCAATTTTCAGGGCTGGTACAAGCGATCATCTATTCTCTGATTTCTCTGGTATATTTCGCTATGTTCTTGAAATACAAACCAATGAAAGCGAAGTCTGTATCTGCATTGATAATAATTAATCAACTGGTTAAGGCCTTGATGGGAGTACTGGCTGTCTCTCTCGGCTTCGAAGCAGTCCTTCCCTCAGGAATTCCTTCTAACTCAAAAGAGATCATCGGAACTATTCTAATCGTTGCGATTACTGTGACTGCGGGCGCAAACGTACTATTTGGGATTTGGTTCGTCATTACGGAGCTTGTTAGGAGATGCAGGCAGGGAGAAAGATCCGTCACTGTCAGCCAAAAGAATCAATTAGCAGAACGCGTCAACGTCCTGCCCATCACAGATATCGATCATAGCCGCGAGAATGCTAGTATTGTTACAATACCCAACCCAGTGCCCACAGATCTTCTACAGGTTCAAACTGATGATATACGTATTACGAAGCCTGAGAGTAGATATCCAAAGAAACCGAATGAATACGATTTGTCAAGAGTTAGTTTAGAAGAGATCGAAGAGAGCATGGAAGAATATAAAGGCTATCAGAGAGACCCTGGTGAAGGGTTTAAATTCAACAAGAAACCATCTCCGCAGTTTGACTATCCAAAAATTGTGTCCAGCAAGAAGAATTGATGGATATCTATTTAACGAAAATGAAAAAGTACGATTTAAATCATTGAAATAAATAAGGTTCTTTGGACTAATGTATTTCATGTTAACAGTCTAATAGACCACCTATAGCCTACTTATTTATACGATTCCAATGTTTTTCAAAAATTCGAGGAGGTAATTCCCATGGAACTATCATCAATTAAAGTCCAATTAAAATAATTAACAGAGAGACTCCATGTTCGAGTTCAGAACAATATTAGAACGATTCGTTGTTGTTGTGAGAAATTCAAAATGAGAAGTCCCAAGGCCGGGAAATGACTCTACCGTAGCCTGATGACGCTAGGAAGGAAGTAATTGTAATTTACTTTTACATCTAATTCATTTAAGCGACTTTAATTATCAACAATCCGACATGCGATATTTCAAATTTTTAATTATCAAATTAGCGAAAGCTGATACTAAAAAAAAAAAATTGGGTGCTTCAAAATTATTCCTTTCAAACATTTCTAAAAAAGGCAGCAGAAGCATCACCTCCAATAATAAGCTGATTTCCAAAACAAATTTGGATTTTTTTCAGACTATAGTTGATGAGAAAAAACCAGATGGATCTTCGACAAGAGGAAATCAAGCATATAAACCAATGAGTCAAAGTTTACTCGTTTTCTTTCACTATAGACAGGAACGAAAACAACGAAAATTTTATCAATAAGATGAGCTTTGCATGAACAATTTTATTCTGGTAAATCGAATCAGGACTAAGTTTAATATTATTTAACTTTTTTCATGTTTCGGTGTTCGAAACAAGCTTTGCCTCGGCCCAAGGAGCTCAACAAGCTACTAGTTCTGGAGATTATCCTTCTCTTAGCATGGACTTGCCAAGGTAGGAGATTCAGAACAAGGACACCCTTTTATTGACACCATCTTCTATATTTATAGGTCAGCAAATCATTACCGACGTGTGGGGTCAACCTCCTTCATCAACCGCAGGCTGGGCAACCTCGGTTGGCACCAGCGGCTACACTACCAACTGTAACGGACAAACGATAATCGGAGGATTTGAGAAGTTTGGCAACTTTTCCTGGGCATGGAAGCAATATTCGGGATTATTAGGCCATGAAGAAGTCAGCGTACAAGCAGATTTCTATTTCATCGATTCATGGGATGGAGCCAATTCAAACGATAGTGTTTCTCTCGATATAGACGATCTTAATGTGGCATACGTACATTACGAGAAGGATTCAGAGTCATCAACGGATTTCTGTGGAAACCATTGGACCGATTTTAAAAAAACTTACACGCTAGGCCCCTTCCCGCATAATTCAACGACAATAAAGGTGCATTGGACAATTGGACTTGATCAAGGTCCCGCTGATGAATCCTTCGGATTCAAAAACGTGAGAATAATCGTCCATGTGATCTGCACACCTGCCTGCGCCACCTGCTTCGGTAACGACATTTCGGAGTGTTATTCCTGCAATGATGGCTGGTTCCTCGAAGGGGCGACCTGTGTGAACCCTTGTCCTCCTGCAAAGTATGGAGATCCAGCAACTAACACGTGCAAACGTAATTCTATTTGTATTTTTTGGCTTTGATGCTTATTTTCAATAATTAGCCTGTCATACTAGCTGCAAGAGCTGCTTTGGAGGGACTGCCAATGACTGCTTGAGCTGTAAACCAGCAACATCAACGTATTTGAATTTGCCTCCGAAAGGCGCGTGTACGACCACCTGTCCAGCCGGATACTATCCAGAGGACAGCAATTTGGAATGCACTCCATGTCATCAAGGGAGTTCTAATCCACATAGTTGTAAGACCTGCGATGGACCAGCCGACAATGCCTGCCTCTCCTGTAATAGCAACACATTCTTATTCCCATCGACACAAGGACAATGCGTAAATCCATGTCCAGATGGGTATTACGGAGACTATTCCGTCTTGAAGTGTCTTCCTTGCTATACGAGTAGCACGAGCCCTTTCACCTGCAAAACGTGCATCGCTGCATCGAATTTCAGTTGTATCACGTGCGGTCCTGGTCAGTATCTCTTTCCAGTTACCCCTTCAGGTCAATGCATAGATAACTGTCCTCCGGGCTATTATAAAGATGATTTGACTAATCGTTGCCTGAAATGTTTCGAAAATTCTGCAGATAATCCGTACTCTTGTAAAACATGCATCGGCCCTTCGAGCAACCAATGCACTGCGTGCCTCTCAGGGACCTTTTTATCAGGGGGCGAGTGCACGATTCCTTGTCCTCCAGGCTCATGGCCGGATACTTCAACGAATATATGTGCTAATTGTTACTACAATACTGTTGGACCGCTGTTTTCATGTGTTACTTGTACGACTGGAGCTAGCAATAATTGCCTATCATGCAATTCTGGGAATTTTCTACATCCTACACCAATTGGTGAATGCATCGCGTCTTGCCCAGATGGATATTGGGGAGACGCCAGCACAAATACGTGTCAAATGTGTTATCAGAACACTGCTAACCTAGCTCTATCTTGCTTGACTTGTGATGGAGGAACAAGCAGCAGCTGTCTATCTTGCGGTCCAGAAGCTTTTCTGTCTGGCGGGAAATGCCTCGAGGTCTGTTCGCCGACTCAGTGGAATGATCCGATGACTGGGGTTTGTCAAGAATGCTGGCAGAGTGCCATTGGTCCCGCATATAGCTGCTTGACTTGCCTAGGCGGAGGACCTTCTCAATGCTCTTCTTGCGGTTCAGGGACTTTCTTATACCCAGCTCTCTTAGGAGAGTGTCTCGGAGCTTGTCCAGCAGGTTATTATGGAAATACTACCACAAATACATGCGAGCTCTGCGAACAAGATCATTCAAACCTGACATTTTCTTGCGTGACTTGCGATGGAGGAACGCTAAATGACTGCCTTTCTTGTAAAGATGGTGCATATTTGCATCCAGCAGCAGGAGGGGCATGTCTCCCTTCATGCCCAACGGGTTTTTGGGCAGATAACTCAGCTAACATCTGTCAACAATGCTACCAAAGTGCAAGTGAACCCTTTACATGCGCAGCTTGCAATGGTCCATATTTTAACCATTGCTTAGCATGCAATGCACCAGGTTTCCTAGATCCTCTCACAGACTCTTGTGTCAGTGTTTGTCCCACTGGTTATTGGGGAGATACCTCCACTCGAGTATGCCTAACTTGCTATTCAACCGAAGATCCCTATGCTGTCCATGGAACATGTAGAAGTTGCTATGGACCCAATGATAACCAATGTACTTCATGTTTCAGTGGAAGGTTCTATCTCAATACTTCTGACACCTGTGTTCTTAACTGTCCTGATGGCTGGTTTCCTAACATGACAAACAACTCTTGTGACCCATGTTTCGCAACCTCTTCCTTTCAAAGCACCTCAAGAACCTGCGCAACTTGTGTAGGTCCAAATTATTATGAGTGTCTTTCTTGTTTGCCAGATTCTTGGTTATACCAAAATCAATGCTTGAGTGTTTGTCCAGATGGAACTTATCCCAATAATGACACTCTAACATGCGATCCTTGCTATCAATCTACTTCGATTACAGACACTTCACAGTCTTGTAAAACCTGCTCAGGTCCCCTGGATACGAATTGTCTTACGTGCTATGCAGGAAGTTATCTCTACCCTCCTCAAATGAGCTGTTTAACGTCTTGTCCAAAAACTTCGTGGTATCCTCGTACTGATACAAATGAATGTGATAAATGCTATACAGCTCCTAATTCGAAGCCCCTGACGCCTCAAAGTTGTTTGACTTGTTCTGGATCTGCCGCCACAAATTGCAACTCTTGTTCTCCAAACACGTTTTTGTGGCCTGGGAATAACACTTGCATGACAGCTTGTCCTAATAACTTAACTTACTATAGTGATATATACAGTTGGACCTGTGTAAGCTGTTCAACTCTGTCCGTTCAGCAGAGCTATATCAATTCTTGTGCTGCCAATAATCCCACCGGGAAAACAGGCTCAGCATTCTCATTCGGTGGGACTGTGGCCTCACTCATGACCAGTGTAGTGACGGCTGGAGCAAATCCAGGATCAGCCTTTTTATCAAACTACGTGTCAGTTGTGACCATCTACATTTACATCAACGTCCAGTTTCCAACGAATTTCGTCAACTGGGTCCTTTCACTCCAAGTCAACGATTTCATGCCCAATCCATTCGCTAAACTTCGCGATGAAGACACTATCATTACCGCAGCTAACGGTAAATACGCTTTTTGGCTCACTCCAACCGTTTTTCTGGAGAACAGTGGGTTCAATATGGCAAAGAACCTCTTCATTTTGTTTATTATCGCTATATTGTCTCTCCTCACAGCTCTATCCAACCCACGCTCTAAACTCTACTCTAGACTGAAATATCTTCGAGACTCAGTCCGCTGGAATGTCTTCTTGTCGAGTTATCTCGGAGACTTTGCTCCATTCACCATATTCGCACTGCTCCATCTAATCCAGAATAACAATCCAGGACCATACGCAGATTTCTCTCTTTTCCTCGCGATATTGGTTCTGATTTCCTACGCTGGGCTGTTGATGCTATTTATCTTTCAGCTCAACCGTAAAAAAACCAAGACCTACTCCTCTATAGACCAGCAGGCCACAAAAGTCGTCCCCATAGGCAAAACTACAAATGAACATTTACAAAAAAAGAAGAGTCCACAGAAGACGGAAGAAGATGATTGGGTTGAGGTATCAAAGTCAATCGATATGATTTCTGAGGGGTTTAAGAGCCATCATTGGGTCGCAAGAAACTATATCGTAATCCAGATGCTCCAGGACCTCCAAACAATCCTTTCGATCGCACTCCTGCAGTTTTCAGGACTCACACAAGCGCTGTTCTATACGCTGATTTCTCTACAAGCGGTTGTAATCAACTTAAAATACAGACCAATGAAATCGAAAGTTGTAGCAGTGCTTGTCGTATTCAATGAGGTCATAAAGACCATGATGGGAGGACTGGCTGTATATCTAGGCTCAGAGCGATACTTGCCCAAAGGGATCTCCGAGAAAATGAAGGAAAGGATCGGGAAGACCTTGATCTATACACTTATTATCACGGCAGGGTTAAACGTGTTTATTGGAATCTGGCTCTCTCTGTCTGAGATGTATGAGGGAATTAAGCAATGTCGAGAGAGGAGACGCAAGAAGAAACAGCCTTCAGAGGCGACAGACCAGACCCGAAACTCTACTAGTATGGCTACACTACATAATCCGATACCAACGGACGTATCACAAAATCTGGCCGACAATATAAAGCTGGCTAAACAGATGAGTAGCTCATCTAAACTAGATCAAGATGATTCAATGCAGAAAACGACTATGAGTCTGAGTACTTCAATCAAATTGAATGAAGATGATTTATTGCCGAAAACGAATGTCAGTCTTAAAGAGTTTGAAGAGAGCTTGAAGGAATACAAAAGCTATCAAAAGGATATCGATTATAAATTTAAATTCACAAAGAAACCCAATCCGCAGTTTGACTACCCAAAAGTTGTGCTGGGGAAGAAATAAAGTGGGGAGTCTGATGAATTGATTAATGAGAACACAAAATTTAAGATTAATAGTTTTAGATAAAATTAACAGAGAATTGTTTTGCACTTATTCGTGCGAAAATTTGATTTTTTTTGCAAAAAATATCGACTCGCTATATACCTAATATTATAGATATTTCATTGCTTCTGACAAAGTTAGAGCAAATTTATATGAAATGATTTAGTTGCATTAAATTAAGCAATATCGCCAGCAAAGTATTCGTTCAATAATCAAACGGTAGAGTTTTCCCAGCTTCAAACGGTAGTCATTCAGTTTACTCTTTCGAAAGTTGTTGTTGTAGTACTCATTGCGCTAAGTGTCCTCAGGATCACAAAGCAATATTACAGCCTTTGATAATTTTAAGATACCTCTAAGAAGCGAAAAATAAATATAATGAAAAAGTTAGTCTCATTTTCCTAAGGTTTTCCTATCCGATTCACTAATACTGATGATTCATTGCAGTGAGATAAGAAAGGCATACAATAGAGTCGAAATTGAAGCCTTGTTGCTAGTCACTTTAGATTAATAGTTAGGTTTTCTTACTAACTTGATTAGAAATTCTCAGGACTCTTATATATGGAATAAATTTGAATAGAATTTGAACGAATTGCGATAAAGAGTTTATCATTGTAATAAGGCATTAATTCATACGCACTTGTAACTGCCTTTAGGAGCACTCTCATCTCGATTTTCAACATCAATAAGAAGAGGATCCCTCGGTTCGTATAAAAAGAGCACTTTCATACGCAGCTTATAATCATCTGGGAATTTGAACTTGAAATTTGTGAGGAAGATACTGAATATGATCTTCGCTTCAATCATTGCGAGATGCTGACCAATACAGT
>ENA-UOTZ01000419-UOTZ01000419.1-compost-metagenome-genome-assembly--contig:-NODE-419-length-36035-cov-13.425413_pt1 | contig 36035 bp, 26 predicted proteins | sample MGYA00238144_ERZ746983 | MGnify/ENA primary metagenome ERZ746983 (study PRJEB28759, sample SAMN06268863) | compost metagenome | isolation source: single cell | place: USA: California, Emeryville, Joint...
CTTATTTATCGAACGGTTTGGAACCTCAGTTGGATAGTTTTAGCTAACAAACGTTGTCTTGCAATTAAAAAAAATTACTACTACTACTTGGTGAGAAGATGGCTCATAAGCAATTCCATAATGCGTATCAAACAGCCTTAGAACACTGAAGAGCTGGCTATAATATCAAAGATCTATACGGCAGCAAATTTGGTGAATTATAGTCGAGATCAATTTAGCGAAGGGTTCTCTGTGAGTATGTTCAGATGGAATATTTCGAGGTGAGAAAATGGATCCGAAAATTTCTATTCGCTGGGCCCGTTATTCAAAATATAAGAGTCTAAGAAGATTGATTTTTAGTCAGTATTTACCGTTGATTTTACGGGGCTTTTTTTATAATAATAATTCTTCGTAAAATATTCAAAAAAGCTATTATGACTTTGTTGAGAGGTAGCTGGCATCAGCAAAAATAAGCTTTGAATGTATATGAGAGGTAGAGCAAGGGAAATGACTTCCTCTTCAAATACATATTCATTTCTTATAACTCAATTAATTTTGTGAGTATTAAAATGCGCTATTATGCACATCTGAACAAGTATCTGCCAAGGAGAACGCAGCTCTCTAGAAACTGTTAAAGGAGGTTTTTTATTGTAGTATTGTTTGATTCTCTCAAAACCGAACCTACTCGGGATGCGCTTCAGTTATTTAGAAATTACTGAATCAAGGTTCATTGGAATTTAATACTTGAATTCATTTGGAATCCAGAGCCCTACTTAAAGAATGAAGGAACGCAAGCGATTTGTTCGATAAATGCTTAATTTTGAGGTTCATGAAACAAATGCTCTGATTTACGCGGCAACTCTCAAGCGCGAAGATACTATGTAATGATGAGTTGCGAAACAGTGAGGTATTTCCCGGAAAATTCTGATTATGGCTTACTGGAATACTGGCTCGGTCATTTTTAAATCGAACGAGTAGGAATGCGCCAACCACAGATAGTAAAATTAGAAATAAGTTAAGGAAGCATGTCGCTAAATTTACAGTAGCAGTAATTATAATATTGTTTTAACAAGCAAGCCTGATTTCTGGTAGTAGTCGTATTATTCCTGCCAACATTTTTCGCAAGGCAGTGTAAGCAGGTCCGTGCCATCTAACCAACCATGCGGCAGTTTTTTTGTAAATAATCGCAAGACTTCGTGAATCTATTTCTTTTCTCAGACTTCTCTTAATACAATTGATTAACATTGGCAATTCGAAGAAATGCTTTCAAATTTTAAGCATTGCCATTGGCGCCTCTCAGTAGTTGAGCGGTCTTCTCGAAAGTAATCCATCGAATAGATTAGATTCTATATTTGAAATAGCCTGATTACTGGAACTCTCGCTACTGACTCTAGAACTTAATTCAATGTAGCAAGCAAACACATCCATATCTTCATCCTAACGACCTCGCTAAACCACCAGTTTTACAAAAAAGTCTCACTTTACTGTATTCGGCATCTTGAAGTATGAAAGCAACGGTCCCTCTTCATAACAACAATTAAAAAATTTTCTTACTAATCGCTCTTTCTACCCCACATTCAATGAGATATCCCTTACTATAAGCTTGCACGAATCCGTCTTCTCACTTCATGGCATAATGGTTAAGCAGCTTCTTAATAGACAAAAACTATTTCTAATAGTGTGAAAATATTCTCTCTTCCTCGATAAATTGTAGTCAATTTTCCACAACAAAACCAACTTCGGATCCCAAAATTCCTCACGAAGACACAATACCCTCTGACTAGCAAACAGATTTCTCCCATCTTTCTCCAATTTCAGATAAAACCTCCCTTCTTGCTTCGATAGTGGTCATAATTCGTTGAATTATTGCAGACAGCTAGCCCTAACACTCTAAACCTCTTTCTGAGATAGAAATGCCACCATACTTAGGGGTAATTCTTTCATTAACCCTTCGTGTAAATACAATGAATGATCTTATTCTGACTCCCAATACAACGCGTGCTTCTCGAATCAAATCAAGAGTTAAAATTTTTATCAAATAAAATGGATCAAGCCGCGATGGCTCTGCTCGAGCTACTCCCAGATCTCAGCCTCCAAAAGTCTGTTGGCAGTTTGAATCCAGACCAAATCAGGACCATCATGGCTTTAAGCGCGATTATAGGCTACCTTTCTCTCATAGGAACAGCATTCAACCTGGTCTCGACAGTTTTGATCAAAAGTTCCTCCAAACTAATGGATAACATGATCATTACACTCTCAGTGCTAGACCTCATTAATGGCAGTGTTACTCCTTTTTTACCGATGGAAGTCTCCGAGAATTGGGCTTGCCAATTTCAAAATTTCATCATGTATTTCGGATATGGAGGATCTCTCACAATGACTTGTTGTATTGCCCACTCTTTATACATCACAGTCAAGCACGACTTCCGTAGCACTTTTGAAAGAATGTTTAGAAAATACTTGATTTGGTCAATTTCTGTCGCAATGTTCACTTCACTAAGCTCTGTGATCACTCAATACCGGCAATTGAACTCAGTGACGCACACTTGTGGTCATGCCCCTCTCCCAGGCCAGTTTGATATTGGCGCCTTTTTAGTTTTGTTGCTACCTTCGATAGTTTCATTATCTTACTGCCTGTTCTGCTACGCAACCGTGTTAAAGAGATTACGAGAAGCGAACCAAAAAATTTACACGGTATTGCTTCTCTACCCGGCGATTCTGGTGATAACTAACCTCCCAACCACGATGAATAGAATTTGCTCGCAACTGGATGCTGGTTTTCAACAGCCATTTGCTTGGACGGTGATCTGCACAATGCTGATCGCTTCAAGAGGATTATTGAACGCGTTTGCGTATGGACTCTCACGAAGGATTATTGAAGGGTATAAAAGGAAATGTTGTCATCGAAGAAAGAGTTACACTGATGAGACTACGGCTGCTGTGGATAGTGATAGCTACAGCATAATAGAAGGTGGAAAGGCATCGATGATTTCGCAATCGATGATAGACTACTCGGATTATGAGACTGATAAAAGCGTTAATTAAAGCGTCGTCGTTCAGGCCTTAGGTCTGTAGCTAAGCGAGAATGAGATTAAGAGGCCCATACTTTGAGAAAAATAAACTAAATACCTCTGAATTCTTAGTAAAATCGTTTTTCAACTCATCAATATTGCTTTCTTAATTGCATAAGTATCAAAACAACAAAAAAATCGTTTCAGAAATTTGAATTTTTTTCATTGCAAATTTCATAGCTTTACCATCAGAAAACTGCTCTCTCTTAACACAATCTCATCATTATTTGGTTATGTCATTTGCTAGTTCAATTTCATACCATATTCATATTATTTCAAAGATGCAATCCGTAAAAGAAGCAAAAAATACACAATTCAACTCTTTATAAAAAATTTGATAATTCCCAAATCCATTCATACTTTCAATTTTGAACGTGTGGTTTAATACACATCAAAACAAAATCAAAATCGTATATCATCACTCGTTACCTTGGTTGCCAGACTCTTTCCTTTCTGTATCGTTCTCGCTTAGTTCTCTTCCAAATTTACTCAGTATCTTCGAATAATTAGGGGTTGTTGGCCTCACTCTCACCGAAACGCTTTCCACCTGTCGATTTGGCGACTCCATCGTCAAACTCGTTCTCGAGCCAACTTTGGGACTTATCTGCGACTCGTTCGCTAATGATTCGATGTTTATTGAAAATTTCTGACTGTCTTTGTTAACTTCTGAAATTTCTTCAATTGAAATTCTTTTAGGTTTAGTCTTTGGCGAAGTCCTCAGTTTTCTAAAGATAGTAAAGCTCTTTGTGCAGCTAGACATCAAATTTGTGCTAGACATCAAATTTGTTTCAGACATCGGCGATTCTTGTGAGAGCGCCCTCTGGGTGTCGAAATCGTAGTTTTTAATCACAATTTCAGTTGATTTTGGCTCCTCAATCTCATTGGCGGATGTATAATGCGACTGTAACAGGTCCGCAATGGTATTTTGGATGTTCTTAAGCGTTTCCTGCGGACTGTCCGTATTTTCCTCCATGTTCGTCATCAAGTCCTGAAGCTTATTTTTTATTTGAATCACAGCGGCCTTAGGATCATCATCCTGTAACACTCTCGAATCTAAGCATAGGAAATTATAATCAACACAAGTCGATTTGAAGAAAATTACCTCTGGCAGTGTTATCAACACGGAAAATCAGTTTCGGCCCCTTGACTTCTTCCTCTCCAGTAGATTTCTTCCTGATTGGCTCGCCCTTATTCGGAACAATCTTTTCTTTCTTCCCAAACAGCCTTCGCAGTACCCTGAACCCATCTTGAAGCATTCGTATCACTTGATTGAGCGAAATAATGATCAACACCAAGATAAACGCGAAGTTTATTCCCAGGAAAGTCCAGCCGAGTCCGTTCCTCAGATCAGGCGAATCTGATTTCGCTGCATCTAAAAACGCTAAGATTAGTGCGCATAGACACCCACTGAGTCGCAAACTCTCATTGATTATCGTCAAGCCTAGCTCGACTCTATCCTCAAAAGGACGACACACCACGATGTATATCAAGAATAACAGGAAAATCAGCGCGATACAGATAACTTGGAGAATAGGGATCACCTGCAACGACACTAGCACTATCGAGAAGAGCGTGTCTCTGAGCATGAAGAACGGAACGTAGTACGGCTGAAGCCGATTACCTTGCTTGTAGTCATTCAGCAAGCAGGACGTCCTGGAGTGCTTCAGGATATTGGTTTTAAGTTCTTCATCTTCGGTTTTTGTAAGTTTTCGCACAGTTAACGCGACCCAGGCTAACAACGATAGGTTACCGATGAGATACGCTATCGCGAGGACCATCGATGACTGAACGTACGGCGTACTGAATGAAGGGTAGCAGAGCTGGATCAAGGAATAGAGGTAAGTGGTATCGAAAATCGAGAGGTAAAACACGAGGAAAAATCTCCAAGCGAAACTCATATCGAATAATTGCACCAGGACTAAAATCTTTGGCTTTCTTTTATACGAGTACTTGTACTTGTACTCAATCAAGCGGTTAAGCAAATGTGCAATGAGCGCGATCGAGAAGTAAATCACAAGGTTTGAAGTCTCATGACCGTAGTTGTACAGGAACTCTGGTGTAATTTCTAGCGTTTGGAGGGTCTGAGAGACGGAGATATTCCTCAATTCATAGCTCGGAGGCTCAGGGAAGAAGGTGATAGGGATAACTAGCTGAGAGGGATAGATATCGGCTCCGGCGTAGAAGTCTTGGACCATGGGAGGCCAATTAACAGGGACAAACCTCAGAGCCTGCATTGTGTCAACGAGAAGCTTGAATCTGACGATCGAAGTCGAAAGTCCGCTCGAAAGGAACGTTTGGACCACTTGCGTGACTCCGGCTGTCGAGGTCAGATTGAAGATCGAAACTCCTGTTTTAATGAACGTTTTCTCGGCTGGAGTGAATGGATAGATCTCCTGCAGCTCGATTATAGCGTTCTTTTGAGGCATTTTGTACTCATTGTATTGGCTCGTGTCGAAATCTGCGTTGAGGTTCAGAGCGGTACTCATTTGAGTTTGTGCCTGGATATGCATATCGGTTCTGAGCCCGATCTCAGCAATGGAATCTGAAACCAGCTTCACTTCGTAGAGGTCTGGACTGAGTTCGACATTCCCCACAGTGATGGACAATAGCTTAGGAAGCAGCGAAATTATCCTTGAGACCGAGAAATTAAACTTAATTTTGATGATTCTTGGGTCAGCTGTCAAATTCAGCGAGATCGAGAGGTTTTGCTTCTGGCTGCATTTTGGGACCAAAGTGCTGCCTTCAGTATCGATTCCTTCCTGGTAGTACTCCACAGGGCAAAGGTCGACGCAGGAACCCGCAAGAAGCAGCGCGCTCCCTGAGCAAAGCGTGCATTCGCGGTCTGAAGGACCGCTACAGGTGACACAGCTAGAATTGCATGGGTGGCAGGTTCTTCCGCTGACATACGAATTGAAAGGACAATGCTCGATGCACGACCCATTGTAAAGGAAGTACCCGTTAGAGCATGAGGTGCAGCTTGAGATATCTTTTGCGGTACAAGTGTCACAGCCGATATAACAATCTTCACAGGATTTTGTCGTAGTGTTGCGGAAGTAAGTCAGAGGGCAAGAATCAACGCAGGTGCCTTGGAAAAGAATGAAGCCGCTGAGGCACTCGGTGCATCTCGGCGTAGAGAAGGAGGTTGTGTCGCAGGTCATACAGTTCGAGACTGAGCAGCAATCGGCCTCAGTTGGCCCACTGCAAAGACTGCAAGTACCATAGCATGGAGAGCAGGTGTTTTTAGCAACTTCGAAATAGGTATAATTCGGGCAGATACATGAAGTTCCTTCTAATTTGAAAGGGGTGTTGCATGATTGACACTCAGAGGATGAAGGTCCAGTGCAGGTGGAGCAGGAAGAGTCACAAGGCATGCATTCTTCGGTAGTGAGGTCTTCGTAGAAATTGGCTTGGCATTTCGGTTGGCAAGTGTTAGAGTTGGAAAGAATGTAGTGTCTAGCGCAGGTGTAACACTGATAAATGGAAGGACCGAAGCAACTCGAGCAGTGTGAATGACAGGCTAAAACAAATCGAAAAAGTTAAGCTTGATAGAAGAGAGGATAGTGAAAGTACCTTGACATTGATTGTCTGAAGTAATGTAATGTCCGCTGGAACAAGAGCAGGTATTTGTATCAAAATCTGGGATAAATCCTGGTGGGCAGGAGGTGAGACATTCTCCTCGGAAAGCGAGCTGTCCAGCACGACATTGTGGGCAGTACGTGTGATCTGTCTCGAAACCTAACGATACATCGCATGGGGAGCAGCTTCCTAAAGAAGCGCAGTTAGAAACTCCGAAGGAAATATCAATTCAGTACCTGTATTGATGCTTCCGTCTTTAGAGAGGAGCAGTTCGCGGATATATCCGTCAAAACCACATCTCTTGTCTCCAATCATCAACGCATCATACGAGCTGGTGCTTAGAGCTACGGTGCTCACCAAAGTGAAATTTAAGATTCGCTCCGTGTTGGCATAAGCGTAGCAATAGGTGTTGCTGCCACCGCCGTAGTTAGAGCAAGAGATAGCAATAAACGTAGGGACGCCTAAGGAACTCTCAGCTAAAGTTTATTAGATTCGAAAGTACCAAGCGGCAAGGCATAATTAAGATTAGTTTCGATGTTGTTGAACACAAGGGCCAATTTATTTGGACTATTGATACGAACTCCGAATATCACTTGATTTGTCGACTAGAAGGATATAATAAACCGAAAATAAAGCAAATTACCATTGATGACCTCTGCAAGATATGGGTCGTGCAGGAAACTTCTTTCATCAAGGTAACTTGGAAACTGACAGTAAGCGTATCATCGGTTGATCCAAAGAGATTGACGAGTTGTAGTTCAATGAACGAAGGTGTCGGCTGGCTCGTCATGTGTACTCCCATTGAGACATCCTATGTTTAGCAATTCGTAATGAGAAACCTCTTTTTAATCATAAATTTTACATCATCAAAGATAGGATCTCCGATAGTGCTCGAAGTTGACAATCCAAAAACGCCCTTCAAGCCTTGGGACCCCAAGTCAACCAATTTCTGTCCCGTATTCGAATCAAAAGGCAAATACAATAAAGAAGTTGTTTGCCATTCTGTAGAACACACTAATAAGTTCAAAATTTCTAAATAAGACCTCATACCTGCTCCAGCAGTGCCTAAACGATAGAATGCCTCCCAAATAGGTGAGAAAAACATGCCTCTACCCACCGCTATATTTCTCAAAGTGCCATCAAATCCCGGATGCGCTCCAGCGTAGCCATTTACAAGTATTTCGAGGTTTTTAGTGTCCAAAGGAATCATGGCGGTGCTTGCAGGCCATGTCTGATTTCCAATAGCCAAAAATTGTTGCGTTTGAATTGAACCCACCATAAAAGTGTCAAACATTCCTGTTCCGTCAGAATTTTCGTGTTTGCGGGAAATTGCGAACCAATACCAAGTTCCTAAGCTCAAAGGTCCAACAGTATCAACAACCGTCCCCGGGTAAGACACGCTTGAAGTTAAAATTAGGTTCACAGTGTTGCTACTAGCCGCTTCAATTGAAATTATTGGATCATCAGGTGCTGTATCACTATATCAAAGAAAATTTAGCGTTCAGATATAGCAAAAGGCTGCTTACGCTGATAGACGAAGAATTTTCGCACCGGTGCTCAGAGAGCTTGTCAGTTTGAGCCAAAATGACAAAGTCAGGTTATTTGCCGCTAAACAAGCTCATAAACCCTATATCGGAGAAAGAAGCTTACTTCCATCAAATCTCATTAGCCTCTGGCCGTTTTGATTGCTGCTTGCTCCAGTAAAGTCATATGACGACGGATCCTTCAGCCCATCGCATGAGTTAGCCATCGTTCTTGTGATACAGCTGCTGTCGGTCAGGATTGTTATACCTGAGCAACTAAGACACTCATTATGACTTGGTCCGCTGCACGTTTGACAGGTCGGATGGCAGGCTAAGATGATTCGTTAGATCGCAATGATCTGAAATCTATTTCATACATCTGCATGTGCTGTCGGTGCTATTGAAATAGCTGCCGTCATAGCAAGTCGCACATAGATTGGGATTCGATGGTGAGCAAGTATTGCATGATGAATTGCACGCTAGTCAGAAAAAATCAGATTATGCTTCTTTTGGTCATATTACTGAGGCATTGGCCTTCATATAATGTCCGCGGGCTCGAGCAACTGGTACAGCCGCTGGCTCCGACCGCATTGCAGGTTAAGCAAGTCGAATCGCAAGCTTTGAACGAACAAATTAGCATTATTAACACTTCTTATCGCTTTTACTGATGCACTCTTGGGTACTGATAAGAACCTTTGGCGAGGTACAGCTCGTACAGCCTTTTGACCCGCCTTTGTCACAGGTTGCGCATGACGCATCGCATGCTATGAGAGATTAAGTTCATTCCTTCACAGAAGAGAAAAGTTACGCCAGCAGTAGCCAAACGCGAGGAAAAAGCCGTTGTTGCAGGAGCTGCAGTATTCTCCGCTATATGTGTAGGTCTTGCAGTTTGTAGGCGCGCCGCTGCAGAGAACAAGTTGTGCAAGGAGGAAGGCTATTACAATCGTTTTCATTTAAAGAACTTTTAAAATATGTATTTATTTATTTCTCGATTTTTCTATCATTAGATGACTTCGGAATTTTTTCTCCGGTATCAGCTAATTACAAATAATCTGCTGTATCTCTCACACCCGATTAATCTAAGCTTATAAGCCGTTGTTATTAAACGCAAATAAAATATCATAAGTTAATATTGAGATTTTAAAATCTATTCTAAATTCTCAAGTGTTCTATTAAATATTATAGGCCTCGAAAAACTTCTTTGAAATTGGCATAAACGGCTCGTGATAAACGCTCTCGAAAGTCAACATTCGAAACACCAAGACGAGAATAACCACCTTCTAAACACGAATCTGCAATGGCCGCTCTACACTCAGCTGAAGTTCCCAAAGAGATTGTCTTCCTTAGTAAATCAATCTGAGAAGTTCAAATTTGCCATGTGCAGACAAGGGTGACTATTTGCCTGAGGAAATTGTAGCATCAAGGCCGAAGAGACGAGTTCTCAGATAGATTAGCCTTGTTAGACCGGACGCATTTGAAAAAGCCGCGAATTCACTGAAATTTCTTAGGTATTATGTTCCGATTCAAATTTTAAAGTTTTGAATTCAGATCGTTTTGGAACTTTAATTGATTGAATGAGATAAAATTTAAAGTTATTAGGAACCTCGAATGCTCCTTAGGATTTGATTCGCGGGGCTGACTTCGTCAATTCTGCTTGATTCCATAGAACTAAACACTCTCTTTTCACAAACAACGTGTACCGCTCTTTTTCACACGAAGCTCTGCCTTCCTGCATTTGTTAGGGAAATATTTCATATTGTTAGAAATTGATTGATTCTTCTAAGAATGACTAAGCTATTGAGGTGGATTTATGACCCTGACTTCAACATTGCTACGATTTCTTCATATTCCTACTGATATCATTTAAAACGATGAGGTTTCCGAGTCGCATCATGCTTTTAACAAATTTTAATTGTAGGAGCTTAAATATTTGGCAGCAGTACTCGATTCGGAATGAAACCACCAACGAGAAAGCTCGGCTTTGTTTTGCAAGCGAATTTATAGAGATAGTTATTTGATTTGGCAATGCTCATCGGTTCTCCAAAGAATGCTTTACTACAACTCTTATTTCGGATTTGGATTTTTTATACTTTCATGCACAAAGCTGAGTCATTGAAGTCAAAGATTGGAGGAAGAATTACTAAAGGGAGATAGAATCAAATAATTTTACAATCGAAAAGACTCTAACAGCGGAGGCTCAAGTCTGGTTCTTTATAATGAAATATATTCGAATTCTGACTTGAGATCTCGAAGGTTCATTGAATGCACCCTACGAATCTCAAATTGGTATGATTATATTAAATTATGGAAAATATTGGAACTCGAACAATTTGGAATTAAAGAATATATTCGATGATAAAACATCTACGAGTAATTTTTAAACACGAAACGGATAAAAGACTTTTGAAATGCAAAGTTTCTGATGGCATATGATTGAATGACGCTCTGAGCAAAGAAGATTATCAATGAGAGATTACCTTCGATTCTAAACTCGGAAGAAAACTTTTTGCGAGATTGTATGTTAAAATTACATGTGAACGTTAGCAATAAAGATTAGATGTACAGATATGTAGATGAGGGTATTACACGACTCAGAGCTAGGCCTATCTAGAATATCGATAATAAAAGAGGATATAAGCTCTAAAAGGTATGCAAGTGTAGTTAATACTCTATTGCTGATCTGAAAAATGCTTTCATCACTAGGCTAATTTTTTCTAATCTTTTTCTTTTTATGAGTAAAGGATACATCGACGCATACTAAACACCGTAAGATTTCATTTTTTTTCCCTCCTCATTTACGAAATGAAGCATATGATCAATGAAGAGTGAAAACCCATAGATTCTTTTCCAATCGACAAAAAAAGGCCCTTGATTCTACCATATGAATTTCCAAGCACCATATTGCGAAATACTCTTGAAAAAATGCTGATTTCATATCTCTTTCTGAGATCGTTTGCGACCAAGACCATCAGATTAAAGAAATTTGAGTAACTCACTCTCGCTGATTGGTATTTATTCATCAGAAAAACTCACTGATAAAAACATGGGAACTAACCAAACGAAAAACACAAAAAACAAGGAACTTGTCACTAATTATGGAGGGGAACTCCGACGTAAATGTGCATAGAGAACATTCAAAGCAGATAGGACTCTCTCAAACTAACATTGAGTATAAGATATGATCTTCATATCATAATAGAGAAATAAGTACACATCAATGAAAGCAGAAATACTATTTTTTTCTAATTCAAAAGCCTTTGAAAGAACTATGAATGACTAAGTGGATAGAAGTTCCAGTAATTTGCTTTTTTCTTCTTACATTTTCGAGATAATTTCTCTTCTTAAAAATTATCCCAAATTGGTGTAACTCTCGCGTAACTCTTAAGAGTATTCATGAGAACTTCGTTCTGTGTTAACAAGGTTCCTTTCAAGCTGATACTCTTCAAATCGAGGTTAGGTTCCTCCGTGTTATTAAGCTCATCTCGGTCGAGTAGTTTACCCACAACATACTTTCCAGAAAAGTAATTATTTGACTTTAGATGCACTTGGACTATCCTGAGTGTTGCAGGCAATATTCTCATCCAAGCCACAACTTTTACCTTTGAGTTCACTTTATTCGAGAATAAAACCATCTCTGTTGTGTCAGCTTTTTCTACAATCGGCTCATAATATTTCTCTCTTGCGTATTTCTTCAGGCTGGGAATATTTGTTGCTTCGATTCGGGGCAGCTTGGCGGCAGAAGTTTTGTAGAGATCTTCAAGCTCATGTTTCCTCGAAACACCAGAAAATGCCTCTAAAAGTGGATCTGAAAAATCAATGGGCTCATCAGAGCAGAAAACCACGATTGTTTTCGTTAGGCAGGTGAAGAAACGAGGCCTCCTCACTTCGATAGAGGTGATTACCGAACTAGTCTCTTCCAAAGGAAAATGTGAAATTTCTATATGGTTCTTATCGTTTGAAATAAATGCTTTCGTTAATACAGTTTGAATGACTGTCTTCTTTTCCTTTTCGTATTGCATATATCTCTCAAGGAGTTTGTCATTGACCCCATCATTTACAGCTAACTTGTGCAATAATTTCTTGGAATCTAAATAATCTAAAGCGAGAACTCCTTCAACGTGGAATTCATCGCCTGGTTGAGAGCTAAACGCGTCCATTAGGTCTCCATAGCGCGCTTGGAAAATACGGTCCATGAAGTACTGAGCGTTGTGATCATAGCAACCACCGTCCGTTAGAAATCCATGATAAGGCAACTCGATAGTGTCAGAATATATTGATTGTAAAAGCCCAAGCAGGGTGAGCAGTTTAAACCCTGAGAGGATTCTTGTCGTCTCATTCGAGCCTCCAGCAATTCCTCGGATCAAATTGATGGGTATTTCCTTGGAATTTTTGGTAATATCGCGAAATTCGCGACAAACTCTTGCTAAAATGTAATAAACTTCCTTTGTGTTCAAATAAGAGATGACTTCATGCAAAGCAAGAAGCGGGATCCTAAGTAATGTTGACTTAGCTTCCATATTCGAAGATAATTCTTTGATTCCGAAATTAAATCTATTATATTATTGAGCATCTTCAAAATATGCTTTACTTATAAATCTTAAACAGCTAAAAATACAAATAGTTTACTCTGGATCGATTGCCCTCAAAGATATGAAAAAAAATCCCAACTTATAATTTCAGTCCTTTATCCTACCATGAACATTGAATCTCTGCTTAACTGGGATCTACAACTCATTTCGAAATGATGGTGTGAATCTTTATGATCTTCAGAAACAGCAGCACCACCAAAACACGCCAATATGCAGCGAATGAAAACTTGATGAACCACAACAGAACTTCGACGCAAATACGAAATGAACGATTTTTCCAGGCTGAGGATGGAACCTATGTTAGCTGCTTTCATACCAAGAGCGATATGCATTATTCCAACCAAATCTATCCCATAAAGTAATCCTCTATACCATTAGTAATCACAGAAATTAAAAACAATACTTGAATATAAGCTTGAAACAGAAATTTATGGGGAAAATCCATCACGCTTCAAAAGGAGTGTATTGTAACCTTAACCGAGATCGAATTATGAAATTAGGAAAGTAAAATAAGGTTCCTTTTAATGAATTAATTGAGAATGCAAAATGAAAAATGCTTAAATCACAAAATATCTTGGTTACTAATATTGCTTTGCCATTAAATGGTAGAAATCTTCCCATAGAAACCTCTGATTGATGATTAAAATCATAGAAGCAGCTCACATACTTAAGATTGATGATATATAACGTTATTAATCTAATAGAGGTCTCTCGAGTGCTTATGATTTGTTATTCTTTTTCTGTGAAAGAATTTCACCAGAAACAAAATGAATGGATCCCTCGATATGCCTATAAAACTATGAAAACACTTTCAGATTTTTTGAATCTTCATTAAATGAGAGATCTAAATTAGATAAAGAGCAATATAAAGTTAGTTTTATCTTCATGGTTTAGAATTCAATAAAAAACTGGTAGGCTCCTTTTTATCTTCGAAATGACCGAAATTTATGCATTGAAAATGCGATTATGTTTTTGATTTTGGACTCTTGTCTACCCAAACTTTATGATTGTTAAATAAGGAATTCCACGTAAATTATCAGCTGAGCTGATTAATTATAATTAATCAAAAGTAAACTCAAATAAGTAACTAATTATTCCTCTCTCAGCATTTCAAAGACTCTATGGAACCTGGACATTCTAACGCTGAATACTCTAAAATCGAGCTCAAAACCATCGTGCACTCCAAGGACAAGCAGACAAAGGAGGATAAGAAGAAAAGGCCGAGCTCAACAAGGCTCTCCTTATCAAATACGGAAGCATTTACGTCAAATCTAGCAAGGATCGATATCACGCTGGTGAGCAGTTCGATGGAGTCATCAATCTTAACCTCATCGCTTCCTATCCTGGAGATACCATCTCTATCATCATCAAAAATAAAGAGAAATGCGTCTATGAGCAGTTTCAAGTTGGAACTAAACGATACGCTAATCAAAAAGAAAAGAAAATTTTCATGAACAAAAAGATTCCTGTCTACAAAAACAGCAGTGGAGAGTTCAAGCCTGGCCAATACGCTTTCCCAATCAGCTTTTTGATCCCAAAGGATACTCCACCGACATTTTATTACGAACGCAAGGATTGGGAGGCGTCAAGTGAGTTTAAGATAAAAGTTATCTTGGAGACTGTTGATCCTGCAGCGCCTAAATTGAGATCTAAAGAGAACCTCATCATCCGAGAGATCAGACAACTGAAAACCGAGCCAGTTCAGCAACAGCAGACCTTTCGGATAACGAGACGCTGGTGGGGATGCTGCTGCAGTTGTGGTGTTGGAGAATCTAAAATGACATTGAAGGTAGATAAAGGAGCTTATGCTCCCGAAGAAAATATGGATATCACGTTTAGTGTGGATAATTCTCGAACGAAAATGGAATTCGATTATGGACGAGCTGGATTGTTAGAAAGGGTATGGTTTGGAAAAGATTACGAGTCGAGTGGTCAATCCCATGAGCGCTTCATCGTGAGCTCTGACCTCCTCCGAGGTATGGAAGCCAAAGGCAGTATACCAGAGCAAAAAGTTCAATTGACTCTTCCTCCCTACATCGATCCTAACAATATCAGCACAACGGATCATGGCAGTAAGCCTTGCAATGCTGGGAGAGATCCAAAAGACTGGGATAAGATGTTTTTGAGTGTCAGAGGAAGTTTAATAAAAGTTGAATTCTACGCTTATGTACTAATAAATCGCAGTTATACGAGAGAAGAAGAATCTCGTCTCTGGAGGGTGGACTCTAAGTTGCCTGTACAACTTGAATTCCCAGTGGAAATCTATCTGCCGGATTCCTACCAACTACCTAAACACCAAGATCCGGATGGCTGGCATCCAACAGTTATGCCGACTGCAAACCTCTCCTTGGATAGTGGAAGTGGCCAACACGCAAATCAACTAAACTCAAAACTACAGATAAATGATAACGTGATGAAACCTTAATAAAAACTTTTCATACAGTGAGGGTCGAAAGTGGTTCCATTGATAGGTCTTTAATACTGCGCCCATGAAATCAATGACATAAATGACACGCCGTTAGCTTATAAGAATAGTATAAGAAGCTAAATTCGTTCTTTTTGTTTAAGCAAGCGTAGGAAATTGCATAAGGAATACTATCATAATCAGGCAACATTCGATCTCCATAAGTTCCGATAACTCAAAAAATCAAAATTATCAAAGAATATTAATAGTAAAAAATCCAGAGATGTCTTTGAGAAATTAGGTAACAGATTTTTTCAGCTCTCATTGGTACATTTTAATTAGGATTTAGGATTTCATGTTATTGGAGATATCTATCGACTATCGTGAAACACTAACGGGTTACAAGCAATTTCTGAATTAATTGTGGAAATAAATTCTTTCATATTTACTGTGAAGTGCTCAGTACTAACGAAATAATTTGGATAGCTGCTTTTTAAGAGTTCAGTTCATCAATTTAGACGAAGGATGAAGAGGCCATTATATCTGGGCGAGCCACGAGTTATTTTTGTTAGCAGTCATAGAAATCTGCATTTGTTAAATTTCATCGTTCAAATGCTTCAACATAATGGAATCATACCTGGACTCCTAAGTTGGAGTAATATACTATAATTGGACTTCATAGGGTTTTGAGTCTCTGAGTTTTGTGAATGATGAATCAATAAAGCAAACTAAAAGACCTGATTGAACATAGCCAGTGCTTACAGTATTATCAATGCTCTAGTTTATTGATGTTTGTAGCTGTAAGCAATATTTTGATATTCTCAGAAGATGAATCAGAATAAAAATCATCTAAGAATAATCCTCTTGAAAAAACGACCAATTATTGCCTGAATCAATTAATGAAACAGCCAGATTACACTCATACAATATCAGACATTTCGAATTTGAGTTGCAGAAAACGTGATTATTCTCTTTCATATTATTTCTTCCACCTACACACATTTCCAGGGAAGAAAGCATCTGATATTGGAGCAGGAATCGAAATGATCTTTGACAGTTCAGCTCTCTCTTCGAAAAAAGCATTAAGTTCTGACCCCAAGAAAAAAAATTATTGAAGAACCAAAATGGCTCTCCCCGTGCTATTTCGACCCACAACAAAAGATTTCAGGTGCTTAAGGTCTGGATGTATTCTAATTATAGGAAAAGAATCATATTTGTTGAAAAAAAATGAAAAGAAGATGAAGGGATACCTAGCAATACTTCAGAACGGCCTTAGACCCAAGGAACATCTTTGTTATTATCGAAAAAGTCGATATTGGTAATCGGCTACTGTTTGGCAGCTTTAATCAAAGTGTAACTTCAGATCTATAATTTTAATTTTCTATTGATGCATAAAAGGAGAACAGCTCCTTAATGAATTGATTAACATGACGAAATAGATTCTCGCTGGCAAAAAAAGAACTGCATTGGTCTATCAGTTGATCCCAATGTCTACTTTCACCACGAGTGCCGTCCAAAATCAATCTTACATACTTTTATAGATGACTTTTTAGAAGTAATTTCGCCTACCATAATTTCAAGATACTGACAAAAAAGCACAGAGGCAGGCTTTACATTGTTATTAAAGCTCCAATTCGATAGAGCATCAAAGGCCACTGCATGAAGATGTAATTTATAGACCGCGAATATTCTTATTTTTCCTCGCTCTAAATCATTCTGTTCTAATTAAACAGAGAAATCATCCAAAATGTAGGCAATCACAGAGAAGATCCTCAATTTCCCTCTACTTAGCAAAAAAAAGGATATGGCCGACATTCTCAAAGCGTCCAACAATTATTAAATCTGCTATTCATGTTTTTATTTAATCCAAGTGGAACCTATATAGAAATAATTTATAACTTCACTATACAAACTGTTCTTATGTTACAAAACCTTTCAGGTACCGGCAAAAGCAAGATTTTGTTCCTCATAGATCAAGCTTCTTGGAATTCCTATCTAGGAAAAGGGGACAACTACTTAATGTGGTTTCATAAAGGAAAGATTTTTCTGAATTCATTATTTTTTAATCCTTCCTTATTTTTGTAGAATTCCTTATGATTTTATTGCAATTTATCATATTATTTTAATTAACATATCCATTTGACAGAATGATTGCCTTAAGTGCTGACCGAATCAGAGAGCTTATGGACACACCTGAGAATATTAGAAACGTGTCTGTTATTGCTTGTCTGAACCATAAAAAATCTACTATTTCAGATATTTTGCTCTCGAAAGTGGGAATAACCGCGCGCAATTATTGGGAAGAGGTAAGGTGCTGTGATTGGAAAACAGATCAGATAGAAAAGTCCTCGATTAACTATCCTGCTGGTTCTTTGTACTACGAAGCCAATGTCTCTGAAAAAGGCGAAAAGGAACCTTTCCTTATAAGTCTTATTGACTCTTCGAAACATATCGACTTCTCATCTGAGGTCATAGCTGCTCTGCGAGTCACAGATGGTGTGCTTGTGGTTGTAGATTGCATCGAAGGCGTCGGTGTGCAAACTGAAACTATGCTTCGCCAAGCGATGGTTGAGAAGGTCAGACCTGTGCTGATGGTCAACGAGATCGATAGACAAATCCTTGAGCTTGTATTAACTGCTGAAGAAATATACCAAAACTTCAGTATCGTCATCGATTTAGTCAACGTCAACGTTTCTAACTACGGGCAGCCTGATATGGGTGATCTTTTTCTTCACCCAAATAAGGGAAACGTGGCCTTTGGATCTAGTGAAGACTGTTGGGCATTCACACTGACAACATTCGCTCGAATCTATTCAAAAAATTCGCTATTGAGATGGAAAAGATAAGAAAAAAACTCTGGGGTAACAACTACTATGATCCCAAATCAAAGAAATGGTTCAAGGACTCTTCTAATGAGGAGGGCGAGCCTCTTAAGAGAGCTTTTAGTGCCTTCGTTATGGAGCCTATTATCAAGCTCACTCGCTCCATCATGGACGGAAACATGGATCAAATGAATAAAATAATAGCTTCTATAGGGATCTCTCTCAATTCCGATGAAAAGGCGCTCACTGGAAGGAACTCCTAAAGCTCGTCATGTCAAAATGGATGAGCATTTCCGATACTCTTCTGGAAATGATGGTGTTGCATCTACCTTCACCGAAAGTCGCTCAGCAATATAGAACTAGCTATCTCTACGAAGGCCCAGAAGATGATGAAGTGGCTGCTTCGATCAGAGACTGCAACCCTAAGGGTCCTCTCATCTTGTACGTTTCTAAGATGGTGAAGGTGACATCTGGCAATAGATACAGAGAACGATTTGTAGCTTTTGGAAGAGTCTTTGGTGGCACAATTTCTACTGGGCAAAAGGTCAGAATTATGGGTCCTGACTATTTGCCTGGTAAGACTGACGATCTTTTCGTGAAAAAGAGCGTCCAGAGGGTCTACACTCTGACAAAGAAATACCTCGAACTTCTCGCAGATGTTCCTTGTGGTAACATAATGTGTCTCTTGGGTTTCGATCAATTTCTCCTCCACAACGGCACTCTCAGTAACAACGAAAGCGCCCATTGTATCAAAACTATTAAATTTTCTGTAGCACCCGTCGTACGAGTCGTCATCGAACCAAAGAATATTTCTGAATTACCAAAACTTATGGAAGGTCTTAGAAAGCTTTCAAAATCTGATCCTTCCAGAGTCGTCTGCACCCAAGAAGAAGACGGTCGGCAGATTGTCGCCAGCAGCGACGAGACACACATCGAACTTTGCTTGAATGATCTCCGAAAATACTCTAACTGCGAAATCAACGTGTCCGATCCTTTCGTCATTTACAAGGAAACTGCATCAGCTACCTCAAGTCAGATCTGCCTTTCCAAAACTCCCAACAAGCATAACATATTCTACGCGACTGCTGAACCTCTTAGTGATGAGCTCACGATCCTTCTAGAGGATGGAAAACACGGACCGAACATTGACATTAAAGAACAACAAAATGTGCTCTGCAGTAATTTCGGATGGGAAAAAACTGAAGCTCAAAAGATTTGGGCGTTTGGGCCTGAGAAAGTCGGTCCCAACATTCTCGTCGACGCCACTAAGGAAAATCCATACATGAATGAAATCAAGTATCCCATGGAAACGGCTTTCCAATGGGCCACACATGAAGGCGCGATGATGGGTGAGAACCTAAGGTCAGTCAGAATTAACATTGTAAATGTTGTTTTGCAAGGGAATCCGCTCTTCAGAGGAAGTGGTAGTTTCATCCCAACTGCCAGAAGAGTTTATTACGCTGCAGAACTTACTGCTGAGCCAAGGATCCAAGAACCAATTTTCTTGGCTGAGATAACTGCACCTGATGAAACTATGAATCGTGTCTATCGATGCTTAGAGAAGAGAAGAAGCACCGTTGTTGAAGAAGCGCCTGTTGCTGGCACTCCATTAATCAAAGTGAAGGCTTATCTTCCTGTGGCTGAAGCGTTTGGGCTTGAGGCGAAATTGAAAACGATCACTGCTGGTCAAGCATTCTCAAGATGCTTATTCCATCACTGGGCTCAAGTTCCTGATGATCCATTCCAAGAAGGAACTTTAGCCGCTACTATAGTTGCTGATATTAGAAAGAAAAAAGGGCTAAAGGAAGGTATCCCACCTTTGGATAGCTTTCTTGATAAGTTGTAAGCAGCAGTTGTTAGAAGGAATGCTCCGTTGAGATAATACTCTAGTTTCAATTTTTGATAAGGAGAAAAATTAACTAAATTTGTTCATGAATATTTTTACATTTTGTCTGGTATTGTGTGTTTATACACTAATTTATTCTTTCATATAAGAATATTGAGAAAAGCAAATTAGATGCTCTTTCCAACTATTTGGCTCAAGGGAACGAAATCCAAGTTTATCTTCGTCATCGAGTGATATTTAAAACTACACATCATCTTATAAAGAAAAGTGTCCTTGAAGAATACCGCAATATAAGTATTGCCTTACGACTTATAAATTAACACAGATGTGTATGGCCCTACTATACGCCTAAAATTCCTCTTTGCATTAAATTTTCTTTTACAAGAATGTGGCTGTATGAACCACTCAATGATGAGTCATTACTTAAACTAACTTAGAGATGTCAAAGTTGATCAGCACAGAGAGAAGAAGAATAAAAAAATCACATCCTATTGATCTCTAAGAATACACATTTAAATCAATGGGAAAAATGCCCTTGTTTCATAATGAAGACAGCAATTGATGCTGATGAAGCATATCTCTGAGGTTACTCAACGAAAGCGGTTTATTCAAAATCCCGTCCAATCCATTTTCAGAACACTTTCGACTGTAGTTCTCCCCAACTTGACACGTCGCTCCGAAAATCGGAAACCGTCTTACCCTTCTTTCGATTTGGTACTTCTTAATGTGTTTCACTATCGACAGTCCCGGGTTTTGAATCGTATCGCAATCGATCACAGCGAGTAAAACATTGTCTTGATGGCTCTGATAGTACTTGAAAATATTCGCGCTGGTCAGCGCTTCTACCTCCATTGCGCCACATCTCTCAAGCATTTTCGTGATAACATCCACATTATAAGAATCAAAATCAATCAGAAGCACTTTTTTAGGGCTCTCTGCGTTTTTCGAAGCGGCTTTTAACACCTTCATAAAAGTAGGGAATGAACTCGGCTTCGATAAGAAGAAATCTGCTTTGTAAGGACCTGCTGGATCAAGAAGCTCCTGCTGAGTTGCTGATTCTGAGTACCCAGTAAGGATGATAATTTTAACCGGCTTCCATTTGAATATCGCCTCGTGCTCTCGGATCAGCTTCGTCGCTACCTTTCCGTCCATTATAGGCATATCGAGATCAGTGAAAATCGCGTCGAAATATTGCTCTCCCTTCGCTCGATACAGCTCGACCGCTTCTAATCCATTATTTGCGATTATTATTTCCCCAACATTACATTTCTCAAGAAACCTACGGTTGATTTCTTGATTATAAGCAATATCTTCAACGATGAGGACGCGTTTGGCGATTTGCTGAGGCCTGGAAGCGGGCTGCCGAATTCTCTTATCCCGAGATATATCTGGTGATGAGAGCAGATTACCGGTCCGGGTCTTTAGCATTATGATGAGGCAAGTGCCTACCCTAGGCTTGGAGTAGATTTCTATCTTCCCTTCCATTAATTCGATCAATTCTTTCGTAATCCATAGTCCAAGCCCTGTGCCTATACGTCTCGTGGTAGCAGCTGCCTTAAATTGATCATATTTTTTAAACACGTTTTTCAAGGCGTCTTCGCTGATCCCGCAACCTGAGTCTACGATCTCAATGCGGATGTAGCCCTCCTTATGATGGGATGAAGGAATGTAATTGGGCGCTGAAGGCCTAGTGTTGCTTAGGAGGAAGGTATCGTTCTCAAAAATGGATATCTCACTGGAACTTCGACCGAGGCGCTTCGATGGGCGGGTTGGATGACTTTGGACTTGAAGATCGATTGTTTTTGCATCGTTCTCCGTCAAATTCTTCAAGCAAGTATTACGAAATTTCAAGGAGGTTAGCGTTAAGAGCTCATGCTTATTTTGAGGAGCCTCCTGTAGAAAATAATCTTCATTATCAGCCGTGTCGAGGAGACAATTTGACTCTTGAGCCAACACTCCAGTGTACTTCGGCCTTAGTTCGGAAGGAGAATATTCACTGCCCTCGAGAAAGTCAATAAAGATATTTACAAAGCCTTTTTGAGTAAATTTCGTGGCGTTGGAGATTAAATTCAAAAAAATTTGTTTCATTCTCAGTTCATCAAATTCGATATAAGTCGGCATGTTCAGATTGACAGCGATTGAGCCGAAAATTTTTGCTTTTTTTATCATTTCTGAGCATGTAACCCACAGATTTTCGATGAAATTTCTGAAATGATAAGTCTGGATGTTCACTTCTAATCTCTTCGCTGAAATTTTCGCGCTGTCGAGTACGTTATTCAGCAATTGGAGCAGAATCTCGCCGCTCATCTTCGCATCTCGTAGCATTTCCCGCTCTTCTGCTCTAGTAACCGACTCATGGCAGATTTCAACGTTTCCCAATAGACTATTCAAAGGATTTCTGATTTCATGAGAAAACCTCAGGATGAAGTTTTCACGCTCAGCTAATGCGTCCTGAATAGATTTGTTCGTTTGCTCGAGATTCGCGTTGGCTTTTTTGAGATCATCGTTGAGCTCGAGGAGATCTTTTTTATATTTTGCTTGTAGAAAAGCCAGCCTCCTTTTTTCTCTGTCGACGATGCAAATAATAACATAGCTTACAGCAACACCCAGCATCATCTGACCCAGGTAGTTAGGATTGTGGAAGACCCATTCAGCGGCTGAAGATGAAGTTAAGTCTTGCTGTCTCTGAGAAAGGTAGTAGGTAGCGCAGGCCGCCCAACCTATGGAATTCGTGCCAAGAAGCGCGATCAAGGCATGTTGATTTGATTCCAGGAACATGAGGCACATAAACGCAATAAATTGTCCCGCGAAAGCAAAAACTGCGCAGTCTGGGATGATCATGAACGCGAAAGGTGGCCAACCGCCACAAATGATATGAGAACCGATAATCGTGAGAGTAGGTGCATATGCTTCGATATAAAAAAGCAAAAATAAAAGAGTAATTGTTGGTACGCATGCGAGATACAAATCGAGGGTGTAGCTTTCAATGAGAATGAAAAAGAAGGTGTGAAGCAGGGTCAAGCAGAAAAATACGATGCAGGGAGTTGGAATGTTGGTGAACCAGAAACCTGGGTCCTTGCCTGGTGCAGGCTCGGGTTTGTGCATATTTCTTGTTCGAGGTTGGATTTAAATAGAAAACCTGAGAATACTTATTATTAGTCTCGAACAAGCAAGACACAGTCGATATTTTAAGAAAATTCATTTAAAATCAAACATTTCAGTAGTTCTATTTTTCTATCAGAGTAAATACAGAATTAGAATAATTAATATACGACGAGTCCATACCATCGATGCAGCTTAAGACTCTTCGAGCTTTCTTATAAACTCGGACGCTTAAAGAAACTACTGCAAGTGGCTCTGTTTGTTAGGATGCTCTGATAATTGAATTAGCTCGAATATATCCATTAAGGGCTGAGAGCTCAATGAGTTCCAACGTTGTCCAGTTCTTCACGAGATCGTACTCAAACGCAGAATACTGCGCATCCAAGGGAGTGCTACTTCTATGGGATAAAGAGAAAATAACTGTCAAGAGCATTTGTGTCTTTCGAATTTAGATTTTTAAAGTTTTCCTTAGAAGTTCTAAATATATTTATTTTCATGAAATACCTCGAAAGGATTCTTTTTCCATGTTATTTTTTGCTAAATTATAAATATCTTTTGCTTGAGTTTAAAAAAGTTAGGCATTACAGCGTGATTTGGCTCTTCGATTGGAAAAGATTCATTTTGCTAAATAGGTTTTCTGATTATTTTTAGATTATTTTGGAGATCATCGCTAGGTAAATCTTACGACCTTTTCTTCCGAAACTACCATACCGCCTGATCGCAGAGAGTGTCGCAAAAAGAGTTTAAAAAATAAAAGAAACCCTCACATATTAAGACTACTGCTTTTTTTATATAATCCATTTAATTTTTTTTTTTCAGTTCGAGATGCAGCCGAGGTAAATACTGACGTGCTGGTTTAGAAACTCAGTATTTATAATATAGAAAAGTGCATGTAACTCAAAAAAATGATAATACTTATCTCTCTTAAATGTTTATTTTCTTGAAGCAATACCTACATATGAATATAGTTTGACGATCGAGGATTGTAGTAGAAGTGATACGATCATAGTTAAAGTAATAAGAGCATTGCAGGACTTTAAATGGAGAATTAAAGCCAACAACGTAAATGAAGTCAATTGATGCTATTTTGACTTGTAAAAACGTCACTCTTGAACAAAGCTCACTCGTCCTGCTTGAAAATAGCATCAATCAATCATCACGCTTTGTTCTGCAATGTTGCTTCATATATAAAAGAATGAGAAAATAAATCTTTTGCACTTTGGTAGGGGATTCAAGAGGATTTATGTATCTGTCTGAGTAGTAAAGAGCAGTGGTCTTTCATCTACATTACTTTAGCAAGTCCTTTAAATGTATTTTTTGCTACTATCTCTAATTACCTCGATTCACAGGAGGAAAATGTTCGTATATAGAGGTGTTGTCATATATAGAGGTTAAATGAATAGTAAATATTATTATTAAGGAATATGATATCGTGCCATAACACTCGTTCCATGCACATTGCAAAGAAAACACAAAAATTTCCTTCGTTTATAAAATCATCAACTACATTTTCTCAGTAAGAGTATCGGAGAGTCAGGTACTAAGAATTATACAGTCTAATCCGTGCTAGTCATTGGAAGATTAATAGGGTCCAACGCCAATACCAGACTCTCCTTCATCCAAACGTCATTTTCTTGTTTTGTAGGAGCCATAGCCATCATTATATGAATCTAATTGAAAATTCCGTTAACTAAAGATGATAAACACAGAAGCAATACCTGGCGACATTTGCTCAGATAATATTTCGCTAGTGGTTTGTTACGAACCAATTCCGCATAATTCATTTTATCAGTTGACCAAGGATCGCAACGAGCCTTTAGAAGCACCTTTTATAAAATAAATAGTCCCATCAGTCCGATTATCATCTGAGAATTCGCATTTACCTTCAATATTTCGATGTTATTGTTTTGAATGGCGTAGTACAGAGCCGTACGTCCTAACTATGACCGTATAATATATCTCAAAACGCCAAATCAATTACCAAGTCCTTCACGTTCAGATCAGCTCCGTTTTGGATGAGGACTTCAACAACTCCTTTATGTCCTCGCTTGGCAGCCCAATGCAACGCCGTCTGATGAATCTGCAGGATAAAAGGTGTTATAACATTACATATCAAAGCAGTGTCGTAATTACATTATCGAAATCATACACAAGGTATTTGTTTTGAAGTAACAACATCTCTACAGTTGTCAGGTCACCCATCTTGGCAGCACGAATAAGCTCTCTAGCGTTCTCCTTTTCGTAAGGCTCTGAACTGAAGACCTTTTTATTCGATATCTACAAAGGTTTAATCGAACTCACGGCTAGCTAATAAAATGAAAATTACTTCTTTGGGATCGAGCTTTAAAAGTTGCATGTATTTAATCGCATCCACCAAAGCCTTTCTGACAACTTTATAGTCTCTTTTCGCCGGTCGCAGTCCAATCTCATCGATCCTATTCTCTTTTTGCAGACTAAACGTCTGACAAAATTCAGTGGGTTTCAGCACCGATGTGCTTTTTGAGGGAGAAATAAAGGTCATAGCAGGCATTTTTTCCAAAGTCTGAACCTCGATTTCTTCAAGAATTTTATCATTTTCCTTGTTCCATAGCTTTTTGCGTGGCGAATTAGTCTTCTTCGGAGATTTTTGCAGAGAAGCCTTCCCAGGCGAGCCTGCCTTAGGGGTTTTCTTTATACTTTTTCTTGGCGATTGAGTCTTAGCATCAAGAGGCTTCCCTGGACTCTGCTGGGTTGATGAAGACTTCGTGCTGCTTTGTACTGTTTCACTGAAGTTTGAGTTTCTCCTCATTTTTTCTCTCAGAATAAGTTGGAAGGATCGCGTTTTTGAATGAGCAGGCACTCTTGCCTTGGAGTTGACAATAGAAGTGGTTTGACTTTGAGCACATTCTTCTTTCCCTCCGATTTCACGATCCTCGAAGTGATCGACAATTGAAGTATCAGAATCCTTTCTGAGTTGCCCACGCTTTACTAATTCGCGCTTTGGTTCCTCGAGCTTGATCAATGATCGTATCGGTTGTTCTTGAACCAAGCCACTTTGCTTGAAAAGCTCATTAAAATGCGCGGCGATTCTCTCTTTGTACAACTCCTTGAACGAAGGCACTCCTGATCTCGCAGTTTCGGACACCTCGGTGATGCTTGACTTTGAATTCGGAAGCTTGTCGAAAGTAGAAGCTGCTGTGGTCTTCGTTTTCGTCTCGTTTCGATACCTTGCCGGTTTTAGCTTAGCTTTAGGCGACGCATGGTTTGTGAGTAGCTCTGCCACTTTTTGGGTTCCAAATCTGCTTTTCATGCGATTAGACAAGGCGTAGTCGTTCTGAGAGGGCAGTCTACGGTTTTCATCACATAGCTGATAATCCTCCATATCAAGGATTTCATGAGATTTTACTTGAACGAGCCTCTTATTCGAACTAAAATCCTCAGTCATTATAGGAGTTGCTGAGAGGTCAGGCTCCTGGAGCATTCCTGAGCAGATTTCACTGAGGAGATGTTTGTTCCTTCTTTGAGGAATTGCGCCTCTAGGTGAGACATTTGTACTTAATCGGGCCGAGTTAGGCGACAAGATCTCAAAGTTCATGGTTCCAGATTTGGTTCGAGGCTTTCGAACCGTGAAGATGCGGTTTTTACCAATAGATTCTTGATTTTTTTCAAAATAGTCTGATTGTGGAGATTGAGCCCCAAGAAAAGGGGTTGGTGCTTTAAGGTCTGAGAAATTCGAAGTGAGTAATCGTTCTTGGAAGGGAGCTGGGCTGTGGATTTTCTGACGAGAGGTTTTGGCTGGTGAAACGAAATTAAAATTGAAAAATTCGGTGTTTTTGTAGAGAAGCTCTGGTGTTGCACTCCCGATACTGTTGCCGCTGAAAAGAATGCTTTTGCGTTTGATCTCAGGGAGCCGTGGAGAGAGATTGTTTGATTGCATAACTGACAATCAGAAGAATAAAATTTCACGTAATTTAAACGCGCTTTCAGTTATTCCCGCATATAAACTATATTTCAAATTCAAGATTCAGTAATTACTGGTTCATTGAAGGTCAGTTTTAAGAGCAAGAACTTTGAATTCATTCAAATGTTCCAGTATCTCATGAGTGGTCATTTCCATTCATGAAGCATCCCACATATTATTTGCAAGAAACAGATGTATTGATCAAGATCCACAGGCCTCTCTGTATGTATATAATACCAATAGACCTCATTTTAAGACAGTATATTGATTTGTAACTGAGTTTTCTTTCCAAAGTACTGGTTTTTATTGCCGTTTAAATTTGCTTCGTTTGCTTTTAAACATCCAATTTGTGGGCGAGTGAGTACTAATTATTTCATGTCAACTATGTGAAAAAGAGCTAAATGAGCTAATTAGTTCATAGATTTAATGAGTTTTTAAGTCGATATGAATTCTTCTTTCAATAATCCGTTATTGCCTTTTCAAGTTAGCATTTCCGACAATATTACCCTATTGAGCTGGACACTGAAATTCTGTGGGATATTATTGATTAGAGGTTGCACAACTAAACTCTTACTCATACTACTGGAGTTAATATCTTGTCTAATTCTAAAGTTTTGGGCTTAAGAGATAGCTATGCCTTTGTATCCGTTCATTTGGGATTGCTAAGAAACAGTCCTTCTCCTGACAAACTCAAGAGACCGCTGCTAGTCGTTATCGAAGATGAAAAAGACGAGTTTGAGATAACGAAATTACTGATGGGTTGTTACTAAGAAGAAAATTACTGGTAGCACTCAGAAGAAGAGGCACAATGTAAAGGCATCATTGAATGGGTGCAAAACACCCATAATCAATCAGAAAAATTGCTTGGTGAGGCGTGTTTCCAGCTGGGAACAAGCTTTATTAATAATTTTGGAAGGAGTTTCCACTCCTTCGTTTAGAAAAACGCACGAAAGCAGAAGATTTACAACTAGCGTCGCTAGTCGCACATGTTGGAGTTGTCATAATCCCTGTCATTGCTCATAAGGAAAGTATATTTTCGCATTTCATGACAAATAAATCTTGGAACGATATGGAAGTGAATATAAATAAATGCTTCTTGCCTGCCGCCGACGAGCCGAATTCAAAATCGATTGACGTTCTTCAAGTTTTTCTAGCTTCAAATACAATGGTTGATAGTGTTGCTATGTACAGATGCTCTTGTGGAGAGTATTATTTTATTGGAGACTGCGGAAATCCTTGGGTAGAAGGAAAATGCGCCTCCTGCAGAGAAGATATTGGCGGAACGGGGCATAATCTCATTGAAAGAGATGGACATGAATTAGTAAAAAAAAATTGTCCCCTACAGAAGCTCAAGCACACCTAGAGGATTATTACGCCCAACTGCCTGCAGGCTACTATCCCAAAAAGCTAGCAGAAGTTTCAAGCCCTGCCCACACTGTAAGAGAGTTGAAACCCTACATTTATCGAGTTCTCAGCTTCATTCAGCATTCCTTATTCTATTGTATCCTTGCATCTGGAGGCGTCTCAGAGCAGAAGATGGCCACAACTCTTCAACTCAATGCATACAAAATTAATCTCCCACCTGAACAATTTTTACGAGATCTCCTCGTCCAGTCCTGGAAAAGCCTACAAAATACGCTTGATCTCAAAGGCGATTGCTATATCTTCATGCATGCATGCGCTTATCGACACATTTGCCGATTTGATTACTAGCAGCAGTCCATTTACACTCAACGGAAAGAAACAAATGGGAACAAGATTTTGAGACGATCGCTTCGGGATATTTGGCGAAACCCATAGAAATCGTTCATAACTACAAGTTATCCGCCTATTCACAGAAGCCCAGAAAATTTTATCTCTTCCATCGTTAATGAAGCCATTAAAATCTCTACTCTGGACCCCAAAGGCTTTCCTTATATCTCTTGCCTCAGAATCACAGGTCAGGGCGACCTTAGCACTTTTGAAAATGCTTTCAAATTAGCGAATTTAGGGAAAGAATTCCCTTTTACCGCTTTTTATTTGGAAAACAAGGACGAAATCCCCTACTTATCAAGCCTTGAAGCGATAATCTCATTTACCAATACTCCAATGAAGCACTTTTCTCATCAGATAATCAGGAAGGACGCCTATCAGAAAGTGTTCGATGATTATCTCAAAAAATAGCAATCAGAAGAGAAAAAATTTCATGGAGTTTGAAAAAGCCTTGGCTAAAATCAGTAAGTTAGCAACGCGTTTTGATTGCAAAGCTTTACCTGAGGTCAAAATTGATAAAAATTCTGAATTGGCCTATATATTACCATGCAAAATCTCACTTATACATTCTAGCTGCATTCCAAGACCTCGCAAGACTACAAAACACCTGCTTGGAAAATCTGTTGCAGAACGAAAATATTGATAAAAGTGCCCTCAGATTAAAGAGTTCGAACTGGTTGACGTTCCGATTCAAAGCGCTGCGGCTGAGAACATATTACTGAGTGGCAATTTCCACCAGACTTTAGAGAGGATTGTAAAGGAGACCAGCTATCCTGACCCAACCTTTGGAAAAGGAAGGAATATCATCTACAATTGGAAGCTTATTGAAGACTTTATCATGAGACATTTCACCATTGGGAAGAGGAAGTTGGCGACCAATCGCTTAGTCACCACGAGGTTCCAAGGTGAAATTTATAAAGGGGATGATTGTGATTTGATTCAAAGACTGCGGACGAGGCATCCTCAAAGAAGGTTATCTGACAAGGAGGAAAGTAACATTAATCAAGCCTTGATTGTTAAACTCCTGAAACCTGACGACAAGCGAAATGCGCTTGATACAATGGATATAATACTTTATTCAGTCGTTAATGATAAGATGGCAACTGAGGGCCTGTCTCTAGAACAAATTTATAAATCGATTTCTCAAAATTTGCGCTTAACAGCGACTGTAGAGCTATTTTCAATATTGAAAAACCATAGTATTGATTACTTGGAGCATATATATGAAATGGTTGAAGCAATGAGCGGCCGGTTCGAAGAGAGAAGAAATTTGCGGGAATTCTGCATGGAACTCAAGGAATCAGAGAGAAAATCTCTTGAAGCTATGGCTGCTGAAGCTGGAACGAAGCAAATCAGTTTGAAGACCATACTGCAGGGTTTGAAAAGGTACGTAGTTAGATATTTAGAAGAATCTACTGATCCAAAATGGACATTAAGTTCCGTGATGATAAGTATTCAGGGAATCTGGCCCGTAAACGAATTTGATGCCATCTACGACTTTTTAGAAAAAGAATTCCCGCTAGAAATACTGTTAGAAAGCTGCTTCGAAACAATTGAATTTCTCCAGGCTCGTGTTCAAGAAGAGAAAGGAGACAAGAATCTCATGAAAGAAGTGCCCAAGCGAAAGAGAGACCCTGGAGATGAAGAAATACCAATAATGACCGAAGAAAAAGAGGTGAAAAGCACAAAGAGTTCACAAAAACTATTCAATTCGGATTCATCTAAACCGAAAAAAGCCCCCAAGCAAGGAACAACTTATTAGCCTTGACGAGGGTGAATGTATAAGAATGTACATTTCATGAGAACTAAAACACCTTTATATCTTTGTTTTTTACTATAATTCAGATCAAATCAGCTTTATATCAGCCTTACTAATTATACCTACCTTAAACTTTTGACTTGTCTATGCTTTGAGCTCATTCATTATCCATTATTAACTACTAATTCCTAAAATCCTCCAAATTTCAATGCCAATTTTTCTTATGAGGAATGCTGGAGTTTCAGTGAGTTCTTCTACTCATATTGGAGTGCTTGCGTTGGATATTCTCCAGGTGATGAAAGGAAATTATTCGGTTTTGTGGTTGTTTATCTGACTGAGGGTTTATTTAATACTCTTGATTAAATTCTCTGAAATGCTTTAGAAATTAATTCACTTTGACTTTGGGAGTTTTATTGTATTCTCTAAAATACTACTTTTAGAGGAGACTTTTCACTCACTTTCTTAATTCTGCAGAGCTTCAAATAAGTTGAAATGAATATAATTTTGTAGGGCTCAAATGATTTTATTTCCTTTTTCATGAGACCATGCTACAAAGCATTTTATTTTTTTTTAAAGAAAAAATTGAGATTCGTGTAAGAAAGGATTGAATTGCTATTTGTTTCACTTGCCAAAATTTCTTTCTTTTTCGAAGGTCTTATCGATATAGAGCCCTCTTGAGACCGAGTTCTCAAAACCATGAGTTTAGCCTGCACTCAGACAATTCGGGTCTTGTCATCATCTCCGGAGGTTTTTCTTGGTATGAGTGAAAAATTTTGTTAATACGATTTTTTCAGTTGCAAGACCCTCTGATGAGCTAATCGAGTATTCAAGACCACTTTTATCACTGTCGCAAGGAATACTGATCATTTTAAAATTAATAATCGTCTCTATCTCTACTCTTCTACAGGCCCATTTCTTTGTCAGTCCTTGTCTCTTAAAGGATGTCCGGCGCCCAATCTATCGATACAAACGTCTAATTGCTACATTAGAATACATATCACGAGAAACGTTTCGATATCAGCGCTAAAAGTACTTTTGCTTGCGTTCTTGCAATAGACTATACGAAATCAACTGAAAACATAGGTTTATTCTGTTTTTCTCGAACTGAGCAGTATGAACCATTGTTATCTTTACCCTTTGATCTTGAGCTCCATAGTAAAATTTAATTAAATTTTAACAGAGTAATTACTCCGCACTCACAAATAAGAATCTTATAAGGTTCCGATTTGCTGGAATCAAATAATGAACGAAATGTCTATTACTAGAGCGGTTCCCATCCACTTTTTCTTTCTTCGGTAGCTATCACCACAAGCTGATCTCCTATCTTTCGCGTGAAAAAATATTTGAACCACTCGTAATTTGTTATAATCAACCTGAGGCTGTCTATTTGAAATAATCTTAATCTCTGTAATTCTGCTTCTTAATTTTATGATAACCGATTCAAAGTTTTCATTGAGAACTCAGAGAGGCAAGACCGTCAGCCTTACCAATCTGCATACTGATGTTCCCAAGGCAAGAGCGTTCACCTCAAGGAAGCTTTCTGAAGATATAAAGATCCCAAAACTGCCATTAGTGGACCTCAGAGATAAAAACAGCAGATCTGTGGACAAAAGGTCCCTTTCATCAAGGCCAAAGTTTAATATGTATGAAACGAAACCCGATCCAAAACCAAAAGTGATAAAATTCAAGCGCTTTCTAGGCAGTTTTTCCAAGGATAGCCACCCTGTCCGCCCGATTACGCCGATAAAAGATATTTCACAAATTAGTTCAGAGCAGGAAAGGATCCAATTCATCATCGAAAACGTCAGGCGACGTCTGAATGAAAAAGATGAGACCAAGAGGATGAACTTGTTGGAAATTTCAAAGAAAATATATGCGAGAAATTTAGAAAAGCATGTGCCAGTCATAGTGTCCAGTCCGCTCCCTATAGCAAGACATACGAGTCCAGAGAAGGTTGAATCTACTCTAGTATTACACCAAGAAAGCGATCCATATAAAAGATATAGTCCAGACCCATTACCATCTCAATTTTCGGTGAAAAAGAAATCAAGATTTAGATTGGCATTGACAGAGGGTAACGAATAAAGGCTATAATGGTAGCAATTCCAAAATATTTATAGCGGTTTGTTGGGGATCTGAAGAAGAGAAAATTCTTAAATAAAATTGTATTATGGTGGTTTATAGTTAAACTAATAATCGTGTTTTCGCTTGATCATTTTGCATTAATAAAGTAATATGTGCTGATCGTCGTAATCTGTAATTTATTTCATCTGTTTCTATATTTTGACTTATATGATAGAAATTTGAGAATAATTTCACAATTGTATTTTACGTAACTTGAATTTAATCTATAACAAAGAGAGTCTCGATAGAGCCCTATTTCGGTTTAAACTCGAACAATTAAAGGGTGACTGGAGATCGCCACCAGATACTCATAGGTTTGTGAGGTAATTTTGAGAAAGTTTATATTTAAAACTATGTTCTACAGCCAGTTTCTCTGAGGATTCGTGATGTGGTTTTGGGTTTCCTTTCTGCAGAATAATTCTAAATTACGATATTAAGGAATTTTTCTTTCTACGCGTCACTCTATGAGGGTATATATTAATGCTTTTTCTTGTGCTAAATTCTCAAGGCGCGTTCATAAATTGATTTCGAACAATCGCTATTTGGAACAGAATTGCTGATCCATGACTGAAAAGAGCTTAATTTTTCAATTTATTACTATTAAAGCTAATGCAAGCTTTACTACTTCGTGAATTCACCTTAAAATCAGTAATTTGAAATTCTTGCCTTGCAGATTAAACTCTAACTCTTGTTTTTTCTATCAGTTATGTCAGATTAGCGTTGGTTCGAACTCTAAAATCTGTTGATTTTTTGGCAAGCTCCAGAAGTCACAGCAAAACATATCTACAATGAAATTGCAGTTAGCAACATCTTCTTCTTTGCTTTATTTATCGCGTGTATTTCAGCTCGGTGCCATAACGAATGTTCTAGTTGTCTTGGATCCACTTGCACCAAATGCTACGCAGACGCCTTTTGGAATCCCGAAATACGCGACTGTGTTTCATTCTGCAATGGGATCGTAAATTTCAGTGAGGATGCGCATGGAGGAGCCGGCGTGTGCTTTGACACCTTTGATCCCTATCATCCCTCGTCTTTATCTTCGACGGAAATTACTGGTATTGCAGTAACAATTCTCTCGGTAGTCACTATTATAATTTGCGTTGTGGGTTGCGTATGCGTGCATTTAAGGAGGAGAAGAGCTAGAAGAGTTCGTCATCTAGCACAGCAACATCATCTCAGTGTTAATGGTGAGGTTGTGGTAGTTGGGATACCAGTTCAACAGGAAGTACTTGTTAGGGATCCAAATAAACGGCAAAATAGTTTTCCGCCTGAGATAAAACAAATAGAAATACCAGAGAGGACTACCTTCCAGGACCCAGTGATTATAATCCATGAAAAGAAATCCTTCCAAGTTGAAGTTATCAAACTACCGCAGCAGTCAAATGAGAATATTAAAAAGCACGGATTATCTCAAGAAGATAGAAGAATTGAACAGCAAGAGATTGCCCCATGAGGTTTTTGAATGATGCTAATATGACAAGCAGTTCTGTAAATAAATTCTATTCAAATGAATGGAAGATTATTGAAGAAAAATATGTGCCATAGTAATAGACAGAGTTTAAGAATGTAATATTTCATATTCACATTTCTTTTAGAAATTGACAGAAATAAACTCATTTGTGTGAATAGAGAATAAATCAGATAATACTATTGGAAAACATGCCTCCAGCTCAAATTTAATAACTTTTTTTGATTTTTATTCATTGATTCCTGATCAAACTTAATAGTTTAACTTTTGCATAGAATAAAGAAACAATGAGAAGAAATTATCTAATCATCTTCTTTGTTTGAAGATCCTTATTATTGGCAACAACAAAAAAATCCATGGAAAAAAAATTCATTCACATAAAAAGTGATCATCATCATTGAAAAAATGGATACGAGATTCTTGTATAAAACGATATGAATATCTTACAACTCATAATTAAAATTTGATCTCATGGATTGACCTCAGAAGCCCCGATAGTGAGGGATCATCATTTGTGGGTATCTAATATTCAGTTGCGTTGTTATCTAGAAACAATAATTAAAAAACTGCAAATTTGTTTAAAACACTTACTGGTGGTGGAAGGAGGCTGGCAGAATGGATTTGATTTGATAGGTAATTAAATTGATTGAAAAATAATGGATTTCGGGTCTCAAATAATTGAGGAGTATACATCGGCGGCACAAGGCTGTGTGCTCCAAGCATATTCGTGTAAGACATAACATTCCTCAGGTTAGAGCCGATAAAAGAATGGTCCTCTCTAATAATTCATCGTTAAAGGAACCCTAGAAACTTTATATTACATTTTAGGTCTCATGTCAACAATTCCTTGTGCCGGTTCAAATCTGGGTATCATTTGATTCAATTGAACCTCGGGTTCTGATGACGAGATCTTAATTTTTTTCAATGTGTCTTGTGTTGTAATGGTCTGGTCTTCGGAAGGTCCTGTCGACTCCTCAGACTCTCCTTCCTTCGACTTCTCTTTCGATTGTACAGGTCTTCTGGCAATTTTCTGGATCACAGCTCTGCAAAATAATGAATGACACACAAAAAATTTCCATTGAAGTACTTGTTTCCTTTTTGGAACAGTGGATGTGAAAAAGCTGGCTGATTTTTCGCTGTTTTATCCCTCTTAAAATTGTACATATTCATCTGAAAGCGCATTTAGAAACCAAAACATATCGCTTTCAATACCTGCTTAAAAAACGATTCTAGGTTGCCATGCTTGAAATACTTCGGCAGTATGTTCTTTGCGAAAGCCTCTGGTTGATGGATCTCAACTATTTTTCCATCCTCACTCCAATTGATTTCGTTATGGTAATCTTCAGTCTATACAAAAATTAATTTCTCAATGAACTCGTTGAGATACCTCGAGAATAGTGTATAAGTTCTCTAAAAAAGAGGAACGGTATTTCTTTCTGCCATAGGAAGAGGGTTTAGACATTTTGGTCATATTTATTCAAATTAGATTTATTATTGTACATGGAATTATGCATTTTTAGGTTAAGAACCAGATTTTCTGTAAATTTTTTAATAGTTATCACCTAAATGTTCTGAATTTTTTTTTGAATTGTTCTTATTGGAAAAAACTTTTAATTGTTTAGGCTCAAGTTAATTGAATTAATTGACGTGTTCTTGATGGCAACTCTGTAAAATGATCTCAAAAATTCGCTGATTGATTTATTGGAACAATTCGGTTAAATAAATCATCAAAATTCTCCATGTTTCCTGAAAAATCACAGGAAACAACACAGGCAACGTTGAATTAAGACGGCCTGTGGGTAAATACGGGGAAGATAGTGCCGAATTCTAAAGAAAATTCAACAATTTTGAATGTTAAGCTACTCAAACTTTGAAATTTTTTCATAATTGAAACCAGTGTCATAATATCAGACCTTACTGCCAAGAGCAAAATGAGTAAGAGATTTTAGAAGCTGTTTCCTCTTCTCGAAGGTGGCTAGATGCCGATCACAGAACCTTCATAGAATCTTTTAATTGAATTCTGGATGTTGTTCCTTTTTTCTGAATCTAATTCCGGAGAAAAAAAGAAAAATATTAAAAT
>ENA-UOTZ01000420-UOTZ01000420.1-compost-metagenome-genome-assembly--contig:-NODE-420-length-36032-cov-26.318676_pt1 | contig 36032 bp, 22 predicted proteins | sample MGYA00238144_ERZ746983 | MGnify/ENA primary metagenome ERZ746983 (study PRJEB28759, sample SAMN06268863) | compost metagenome | isolation source: single cell | place: USA: California, Emeryville, Joint...
CTTCTATAGCTCAGCAGGTAGAGCGCGGGACTTTTAATCCTGTGGTCGTGGGTTCAATCCCCACTGGAAGCTTTTTTCAACCTTTTTTTGATCCTATGTTCACTCAGTTTCATTTGATGTGCTCTTGAAGTCCGTCTTCTTTCCGAACCTCATATCCAGATATTAAGAAAAAAAGCTCCCAGTGGGGATTGAACCCACGACCACAGGATTAAAAGTCCCGCGCTCTACCTGCTGAGCTATAAAAGCTTTCTGAGATATTGCGCAATTGAGCGCTCCATTTTCACTAAATTTAATACTGGTGTTTTCAATGTTATGCTTTCATATTAAGGTAACACTTGAAGTGATTTAAGTTTTTCTTTTGTCCTAAATTTCGACTAAACTCTCTACACCTTCACATCGAAATTCTAACTTTTCTCAGAAATTGCGAATAATCATTATCCAAACCACCATATTATTGAGAACTCAATTCTCATTATGATTTAACAGTAGCACAGATGTCACCATGATGATATAAAAATTAATACACGATTATAACTGTGGATTTCTACTCAATACTACATCATATTTCCCATGAATTACCTTAACTATTCATATTTATTATCAAGTTGACCAAACTGTCTATCTGGGAATATTCTCGGTGCCACAATTGTCCAAGCATACAACACAAGAGTCACCCACGCGCTTCCTATCATCAACCACGCCGCCAAGTTACTGGTGGGGTTAAAAGAATAATCACTTCCAGCAGGATCCGATTTCCCCCAATCCGTCAGCAGAACAGACATATAAAACGATGCGAATATCATAATAATATGGAAATAGATATAAGCATTCGATCTCGTATAGTCGCTCAACTTCCCAGCCTCAACTGTCTCTTTCGAAGACTTTATCTCTTCTTGTTTCTTTGGATGGTCGTTTTCAATATCTTCCTCATATTTATGATTGTCATTCTTTTTTGTATCAAGCACAGCTTTTGCGAGATCGACATTTCCGCCGACTTTCACATTCCCTGACGCCTCTTCTGAGTCTCCAAAGCTCATATACAGCAAGGCCACCAGTGTAATTATCCCTCCCGTGATAATATAGACAACCATGACATCAGTCGTGTTTGTATTGGTTGACGTAGTGGTCGTTTCACCGGTTGTAGCGTCAGTTGTCGTTGTAGTATTGCAGCTGGTGCTCATGTTAGAAAGACCTAACCAGATAAGGTAGCTGGCATAAATACTAACTGTGGAGCTCGTGAAGATAGAGCCATTTGGATTCATTCCCGACACTGAGAGCACTGAGCAGATTACTGCAAGGCAAACTGTTATGGTGATGACGGCTGTTCCGGCTCCGCATCCAGCGAACCAGTTGTATTGGAAGACTGTAAAAGCGATGAATCCGCCATAAATAAGCAATGTGAATCCGATCAAAAGCGGAGCGTAGAGGCTCTTTCCGCTGTCGTATTGTCCGACCCATGATTCGTTCCAAAGGTAGCAGATATCAATCATCATGATGATCTGAAATATCAAGAAAAATATGCTGAATACCATTGCGATATTTGAATACACTGCGAAAAAGCTGTTTGGAATCCACATAGAACCGATAAAGAGACCGATTACAAATAACAATTTAACTGCCCATATCATTTCATTGACGGTTTGCGAGAATTTAGATCTGAAGAGCAGGGCAAAGAGGATCAAGGCATGAAAGACGACGAGAACTAAACTTGCTCGGTAGATAACAGAAGCGCCTAGACAAGAAAGGTCATTGGTATTTGGACAAGTGATTCCGAACCAAGAGAAGAGACTGAGGAAAGGACTGATCCAATTGATAAGGAGCACCAGAGAAATGAAGAATAAAAAGAGCGTAATGTAGCTGAATCGTACTCCTTGTTTGAAGGAGCCAAAAGTGCATTGACAGATGCCGCAGACGCCTGCACAAAGGCATCCGCAGGGGAGAAAACAAACCTCAAGGCACATTGTTCTTTTCCAATTTTTATCTTTACTTGAATTACTTGATTTTTTATTGTGTAGTATATCCGTTTTCTAATAGAAGTCGTTTGAGTTGTTTATTAGTAATACTTGTGTTATATTCCAAAGAATGGAACTTTTTCAGAGAGGTTTGACTATTGTTTAAGAAATCTAGTTCCTTCCTCAAGGCTAAAAGTACTAAAGAAAATATCAGTGCTTTTTGCCAACTCATGTAAATCGGATGACATGATCATTGAGTTAAGGACTTGATCATATTATAAAGACTGCATTTTAAAGCTGTTTGCTCTCATAAACAATTTCCTCTCTGTTACTTACTCAAATAGAGTTTTCAACTCACTAATGAATTTTGGAACTAATCACTGCCGTCAATGGTGTCTCCCGTAGAGTTCTAAGGGAGAAAGGAAGTTGATATCCTTTACCAACGAGATTAAAGTAGTGCTTATAGGCATTGTTTGCGAAATTTTGAAATTGCCCCAGCTAACTTCTCATCTTTCTAGCAGGAAAGACACCGAATAAATTTCAAGATTTAAAGATTGTTGATTCGCCATTAAATAGATCTTCGAAATCTCTAGATGCTCGATTGGTCATCTAATGCGCAAATGGATGATATATTTAAACAAGATGAATGTCCTTTTCTAGGTAATTAGCGCAAATTCTTAACTTACTCATTTAGTATAGATATTCTTTCGTGAGCTATTCAATTCTTCTGATTATTAACGTAATTTCAATCTTTCAACTTTATATCAGCCACAATTCTCTCAAGAGAACCTGGGAGACCACCTAAACTAAGTAACTCCAACAAAAAAAAAAAACCAAAAACTACAATCATATTAATTATTCATGAAACTTCATGCAAAATAGCCAGACTGTATTTTTTATTGAGCCGAATATTGCATTGATGGTCGACGGCAATCTTTTTAATTACTTTTCATTCCCAATTGCATCGATTACCAAATCTCTTTGTTTCTCTCCAGCTTCCTTTCAATTTCATGCTTACTACATTAATTAATGTCGTTTCTGAAGATTTCTCACGTCAATGCATATCAATTGAGCAGTTTTCTCTTTATTTCAGTTGTATATTCGCAAATTAGCATGGATTTTTGTTTTTCAGTGCAGTTATAGCGTCTATCATCTGTGATTAAATTATATACGACCACATTCACGCATCTCACTTCATTCTAACCAAGAGCTGTGACATTATCTTGAAGTACTCTTTTTCGAATCACTGTACTTTTTTATATGAGTTCCAACACGAGGAATTCGAGTGTTAGTTAAACTATTTATCAAAAGTTATAACTTAAATAAGCTAATTTGACACATTATTATTCGACGCCATGTCAATCGTAGTTTCCACCCCGGCACAAATTCACGCCTCTCCTTTGAACAATTCAACAGCCAAGGCACAATATTCTTTCCCAAAAGCAAAGCGAGACGACCTTATTTCCAAAAAGTAGCTCTATTTCCCAAAAACACCACCGATTAATACTTCTGCAACTGTTTTTCAGCTCAAATTCCTTATTCTACGATCTCCCACCCGTCAGATCGAAGAGAGCCGCAGGCATTGGATATGGAACCAAATACGATTTCACCAAAGGGCAAGATAAAGCTCCTGCTCCAAACGCATACGAACCTAAAGGCACTCTTGACGATATGAGAAAAAAGAGAGGTTTTTCATTTGGATTATCAAGAGAGGTAATGACACTGGTCGTCTTCTTGCTTCAAATTATATAGCAAATGGCAGTTACTGGTGGCATGATGGCTGGAGACAGGAACTCGCCTGGTCCAGGAGCATATAACATCAGAGGAATCAATAAAAAAAATATCGCTTACACCTTCAGACCAAAGACCACAATTGGTAAACCAGCATCCCAAAGGCTCACCTAAACACCATTTTTAGACCTCCTCGTATCTAACAAATACGTCCCTGGTCCCGGCGCTTACCAACCACCCGGTGCGATCTCTAAAGACGGAAAATATTTCGTTTCAAAATTTAAGAACACAGGCGCTATTGCTACTATGACGGGTCAAAGGTATTTTCTTTTCGTAAAGCAGCCTCATAACTGAAATTTCGCAGAGGCGGACTCGTTGACAACAAAAATGTTCCAGGACCTGGATCATATAACCCTAAGATCTCACTCTCACAAAACGGGCAATACTTTATCACTGGATTCAAGTCAAGCTTGGCCAGGTCTTTCGGCCATTCGATGATGAAATCGTCATCTTCAAGCACTTTTGGTATATATATATGAGGCTGATTAATGAAATAACCGTTGGTAAAAAGGCACAGGAAATAACGTTCCAGGACCCGGAAGCTACAGACTTCCTTCGGAGTTTGGATATTACGAATCAAAGAATGCTAAGGAGTTTGAGCGTTCATTAGCAAACAGAAAGAAAATGAGCCAAAGCCAGGATGTTGGAGTCGAAAAGAAACCTTCTACTGATGCGCCGGAGACTCAAGAGGCCCCATAGTAATGAGGTAAATGCCTCATGTTACAATCTGGCGGTTGGAAGCGGCTTCTAAAGTGTGTTTCAAATATAAGTAAATAAGAATTAGATATTAACTAACTGAGAATATTTATTCTTCTACTATATTTGATTTTAGTTTCATACTAAGTCCTCAATAAAAGGAGTCGTGTTGTATTCCCGAAGAGATTTCACTAATAAATTTTCATGAGTTTTTTTCAAGAAATGGGTTGAGAGCGTCAGGACTTAATGAGAGGGTTGTTTATCTAGAGACGTGCTTAAGGGCTGAGAGAGGTTGATGCAGAAATTCCAGGAACAGTGAGTCTATCATAAATAAAGATTAAGGCTTATACAAAGGTCATTCACGACTCTTCTTAAATCACCGATTCGTCATTCAAGGGGTAAGTAAGCGTAAATCTCCAAATACCGTTCTTCAGGTCTTCTTTTGTCATTTTTGGTCTGTCTTTATCTTCAAGAAGCGGAATATTTAGATATACTGGGCCCATGTGTCTTGAATGGTTTACTTTCTCGATTCTTTCATATTTTTCGTCAGTGATATCATTACTGACTTTTTTCTCTCCCTTAATTGTGATATAATCCCTTCCTCTCTGCTTACTCCATTTCGCTTCGAATGCACAATCCAAGAGCTCAACGTCTACGGTCACAATCAGACCATCTTTTGTCTCTAACATGCACTTTGAATATCCTGGAATATATGTCTCAGATGGTTGGAGTTCCCCAATGTCATTGACTTTCATCCTTCCAATCTTAATGGGTGTTTTACCGCCATTGATAATAACTTTCTTCTCTTCGTCATATTTTAATTGAAGATCGTGCTGTTGGATCATCGTTGGCAGGTTCCTTCTACAGAATTCCAAAAATGCCTTGGGAAAGTCGATATGACTCTTATATTCAACGTGAAGCAGCATTTTATCCTTCAGGAATTGAATCGCAGGGGTGTTGAAATACTCGCCTGCTGGCGTGCCTTTTGCAGCTAGCACAATGTGGATTATCCCTTGGCTGTCTCTGTATAGACTCTGATTGTAGCGAGGTCCGTCTTTTTGGTAAGGGTTACTATTAAACATAGGCATTTCCTGCACGTTGAAGCAAGAGAATATGTCTATCTGCGTTTGGGCTTTGACCGCATCTATTGTCGCGAGTGTCTTGTAGTTATGGACCACGTAGAGCTTCTTACTTCTACTCTTATTTTTCATTTCTGAGTTCGTCGAGTTTATTACTTTTTCATAGTGGCTAATGTTTCTCTTGATCAATTTGCTTTCACTTTCGGAGAGTTTCCCGACAACAATTAAAATGATATCCATGCTCTCAATCACGAATTTCTCTTTGAGATCATCAATTATCTTTCGATCATTATGGAGAGACTGATATGTCCTTTCATGATGTTTGAACTCTTCTTCAACGGTTCGCTCTTCGGACTCCAGTTCAATTGGACTGCCATCACTATTGCTTGCGCTGTTTTTCGTCGAAATATCATCGATGTATAGCTCTTCCTTAGGATTCTCTTTTAGCTTTTCCAAAAGCTTCTCGCGATATAATTGGACTGCTTCCTCTGAGCTCGGCGTGTCTACAAATCCATAATAATAGTCTCCGTCTTTTTCAGGTAGACTGACGAGAATAGCATTGGTTTTCTTCGAGTATCCGGAGTCGAAATGAGCTCCAAGCTCATTAAGAAGGAATGATTTACCAGTGTCGCTCCCTCCCAGAACGGAAGTCAAGACGATTCCTCTGTCACAGTGAGATTTCATTTTCTCAACATCCTTACAGGTAATTCTCCACCCATCTCCATTCAGTTCATGCAAAAAGTTCATTTCTAATGCCCAATCAGCTGGTTTGCCTTGCACTTCTTTCTCCAACGTGGACATTTGCCCTTTTTCAAGGGTAGCAATTGTTTGACAGGCCTGCTCGTGAGCATTAGCTAGTTGCTCATGCTTCTGCTGGATTGTTATTAACTCAACTTTTAAACTTTCATTTTCACTTGTAGTTTTTGAGAGCGTTTCTTCAGCTGCTGATTTTTTCTGTTCAGCAATTGAAGCTTCCTCTTCTGATTTTTTACATTTATCTTCGAATATTTTGTGGGCGTTAGCTAATTGGTCCATTTCTTGCTGAAGTGCTGTCATTTTCTGAGTTAGACTTTCATTTTCCTTCCTTATTGCTTCAACCAATTCCTTTTGTTGATTTGCAACGGCAATTTCTTCGGTTAATCTTTTGTTCTCTTCCTCGAGGAGTGCTTGTGCGTTTGTGAGCTGTTCAGATTTTTGTTGAAATTCAGTTATTTTGAGTTTTAAGTTTTCGTTTTCGTTTCTTGTGGCTACCTGCATCTCTTCAGCTGATGTTTTTTGCTGTTTGACGAGAGATATTTCTTCAGTTCGCTTCTGATAATCATCTTCAAGATTATTCAACAAGCCAAGTATTTTCTCTCTAATTTGCTGTTCGATAGCAAGAGATTGCTCATTAGAAAAGATAGACCGGATTTCCTCCAAAGAAGGGTTTTTGTTTGTTGTTTCCATATAATTCGAAGTATGAATTATTAATTATAATCACTACCTTCGTGTTTGTCTTGAAATCTGAGTGATTTGCTAGAAATTTTTGAAAAAAGGCTCTTTGGTTAAATTCGGAGCAGAAATAATGTTGACACCAGCTGTGGCCTTCTGATACTGCACTCCAATCAAAAATGCTGATGTCTATATCGACCTTCCTTCTTTAATTCGGAGAAGGACGTCTACTTAGAGAGTAATGTAGAGCCTGGAACCAATACTTCTCTATGAACAATCCGTTAGGATTTTAGCAATAAAATCCTTCTTAAATGAATGGAATGACAGAGAGACCTCCACTAGCTCATAAAACAGAAACTGAGATAAAGTGAGATTAACAGAGAGAAAAGAGATACAATCCAAGCCATGCATTCCTGTTATCATGCTAAAATATCTTAACCCTTAACTTTGCTTGAAATAAAAGATTTAATTTCAGTTAGTTTTAGTTGCTCTGATCAATGAACTTAAGTTTTACGAATTCTTATTCAATAATTCATGTCATTCATTAAACATTAGGAGAATAAATTCACGAGCAACAGCAATTAATAGTGACCACAGAAAACAAAACCAGCATTCTTAAATGGGCACTTCATCATCTTTAGCATAGGTAAGAGTAAACCTCCAAATCCCATTCTTTAGATCTTCCTTCGCAATTTTCGGCTTATCCTTATCTTCCAAAAGCGGAATGCTGATATAAACAGGCCCTACAAGCCTTGAATGATTAACAGCCTCAACGCTTTGGGTCGCATCGTCAAAGACTCTTTTCTTTCCTTTGATTGTGATATAATCTCTTCCTCCTTGCTTGCCCCATTTCGCTTCCCAGACGCAATCTAGAAGCTCAACATCCAAAATCACTTCCAAACTCTCTTTCGTTTCTATGAGGCGCTTTGAATATCCCGGAACATATGTATCAGCCGCGTGAAGGTCGCCAATGTCAGTGACGTACAATCGTCCAATTTTAATAGGAACTTCGTCTTGATTGACGATAGCTTTCTTCGTTTCGTCGTAAACCAATTTAAGGTCTTGCTGTTGGATCATCGATGGCACGTTCCTTTGACAAAACTCCAAAAACTCTTTTGGAAAATCAATATGGCTCTTGTGATCAGTGATAAGCATCTTCTGCTTGAGGAATTTAATTGCAGGAGTATTAAAATATTCTCCAGCTTCAGAGCCTTTCGCAGCCAACACAATATGATTTATCCCTTGACTGTCTCTGTACAGAAAATTGTTGTGGTTTTTCTGGCCGTTATCTTGATCAAATGGATTCTGATTGAACATAGGCTCCCTCTTACCGTTGAAGCATTTAATGATATCTATCTCCATCTGGGCTTCGACATCAGCGATCGTCTGAAGCATCTTGTAGTTGTGCACTACATAGAGCTTCTTATTTCAGTTTTTTTTCTTCGTGTTGTTCGAGTTCATTATCTTCTCATAGTAACTTATGTTCCTCTGGATCATCTCACTTTCGCTTTCGGAGAGTTTACCCACAACAATGAAGATGATATCAGCACTCTCAATAATGAATTTTTCTTTCAGGTTATCAATGATCTTTCGATCATTGTGAAGGTGACGGTATCTCATCTGATGCAATTTAGCTTCATCATCAGCAATTTGCTCTGGGGACTTTACAAGATTCTTGTCGTCTGCTTTAGGAGTGTCATCATACGTGAGTTCATCCATCAGATTATTCTTCAACTTTTTCAACAGTTCTTCGTTGTAAATTTGAATTGCTTCCTTTGAGCCTGGTGTGTCTATTAGCGCATAATACGATCCCTCGGTTTTGGGAAGGCTGATGAGGATGGCATTGGTCCTCTTTGAATAGCCTGAGTCAAAGCAAGCTCCGAGCTCATTTAGGAGAAATGATTTTCCGGCATCGAAATCTCCAAGGACGGAAGCGGAGACAACACCTAATTCAGTATGTTTTTTCATTATCTTGTCGTCATCACACTTTATTTTCCAGCCGTCCCCGTTCAAATCGAAAAGTGAATGCGTTTCGATCGATAACTGAATAGGGTTGCCTACCTTTTCCATTCCATCCAACACTTTTTGCATTTCTTCAAGTTTAGCATTGTTTTGGGTGGCTTGTTGATGGTAATTAGTTACCTGTTGACGTTTTTCCTGAAGCTCTTCCTGAAGCTCTTTGATTTGGTTTCGTAGCTTTTCATTTTCGCTTATAGCTTTTGAAGCTTTTTGGTCAGCCAATGCCGCTTTTTCTTCTAAGCTTTGATTCTCGTCTTCAAGTTTCTTAAGCAGACCAGTTATTTTGTCCCTAATGGATGGTTGTGCGAAAAAGGATTCCTCGCTGGAAATGATAGAGAGGAGCTCTTGAATAGGGCTTTGATTGTTTTCGGATTCCATTAGGTTTGTTATTTTCAAATTAGTTAATGAATTATGTAAATTTTCTTGCCGAGGCCTTAAAAGAGTGACCCTAGAAATTTTATTACTTGTTCTCTGATTTCAATCTCGAGTTAGGACAGTACTGATTTCCTGAGGACCTAGAAATCGTAATAAATTTTTTTCTAATGCTAATCAAAAGATCAGGCTTGCACGTGTCGTCTTAGTAATACCTTAGCTATTCTATGTTGACCGCCGCTGAAAAAAAATTGTGCAATTTACGCCAGATTTCACACATGAATTTTAAATCTTTTCTCCTCGCCTTTTGAAAAGGGGACGTTATCAGCTGGAAGACTAGAAAGTAGCAACGGAAATAAATTAATATCGAGACAAAATTGATAGTTTTCATTAGTTTTATCATCTCAACCTGCATTATGAATATTATTGCGATCTTAATTTAAGTATTGGAGTAACAAATTGTTTTCAGGTTTTTCTCTGTTTAATGTCTACTACAATAAGAATTATTAAGTATAGCACCTTTTGAGGTCAAAATGATTACTCTGCAAAAAGCTTTCTCAGAATTTCTGAGGTTTTGCCTCTTTCATTGCATAGATGATGATGATCGTGTAAGTGCTAGAATATTTCTTTTAAATCTATCAGAATCAGTGTACTTAGAACAGGATGTGTTCTTAATAGAGGAACTAAGTGCTAAAGGAATACATTGCATTTGAGAAATGTAGAATGCTACGGTCTTGTTGTTACTACTTGACTACAGCCACTTAAATTTCAGAAAAATGAAACAAATCTCTATAAAATTAAAGATGCGTCTTGTGTTCGAGCGATTCAGAAACACTAAATCTTAAGAGCAACTCTATTATTTGTCAGACTAAGTTCGCATTTTTCAGTATCGACTTTCACTCTATTAAACACATGTTTAAACACATAAAATAAACCTAGAAATACAAAATTGTTGAACAGAAGCGCTGCTGTATCAGAGTCGAGTTGAGCTAGCTCTCTTCAGCATTCCATCAGATAATTAAATGTTTTAATGTCCGATTACACAGCCAACGAGAGCATATATCATACAAATTTATTCTTCGCTTGAATCGCATGAGAATTAAAACAGGGTTTCAATAATATGGTACAATCCCTCATTATCTACTTTTTGTTTAAAGAAACCTATCCTGCTGCATCGAATGAATACGAAATATTGGGAAAATTGCTTATTCCTGTTCTTTCAAATAACATTGGTTAAAATGCTAGTAATCATTAGCAAATCTCTAGCGAGAAGTCCTTTACTTTTATTTCTTTTCTCTTGAGTTTGATTGAAAACATCGATTTACAAAATAAATCATCATCTTCCTCGTATTCTGTCCCCTTCAGTCCTTCTCTTATCGCTATTATCAGCATTTCGAGACTGTCTATTTCCAAAAGCTGCTTTTCTCGCACTTTGAGAATATTTAACGCCACACGATACAATATCTTGTTATTTTCAGACAATAACGCATCCATCACTCGAACAGCTATCGAGAAAGGTATTCCATCAGCCGCTGTAAACAAACTAATCCACCAGCTGATTCCGAAATGAAGCGACTCCATTCCAAGCTTGTTCTATTGGAAATCAATTGCAATATGAGCCTAATAATCATCGAATTCGACTTACAAAATGGGCCTTAAGCTTCGGAAGTTTAGTTGTCATGAGGTTGTCTAATACATACAATTGTCTTCGCACGGAATCGGGATCGGTATAAAGATCAAGCAAATCGTAATTGGAAAGCAAGCTGAGCATGATCCAAAAAGCTTCCTGAGGTAATTAGGGTTAGATTGCATCGAGCCTTGCACTTACTTCATCGTTACAATACATCAATAGCATCGCACAAACAAAATTCATTCCTTGGCAATAACCCAATTCATCATACACCAACGAGATGGCCTTGAGTACCTGTTCTAGGTTCTTCTGCCCCTGCCCCTCACCTTCCTGGAAGAAAAAATGCTCTGGAAATGTCCGAGAGACATCCTTTTTAATGTCTTCTAAGGCAGGCGAGTCTTCTGAGTTTGCTAGTTTCTAAAACAAAAGGATTTTATTCAAAATAATCATGGTTTTGAGGCACTTCAAAGTTAATCTTTGGAAATTTGATCTTGACTTCATTGATGCGAGCGAGTAAAGGCCAGACTCTGCCTCTAAATGATTCGGGTATACCTTTCCGTATCCTGGACTTGACTTGAAAATTGAATTTTTATTATTTTCTGCGAAAGACGCTGGTCACTCACGCTTTGAAGACTTCTTTGCAATCAAAGTGTTAATTGTAGGAAACATTTTCCTCCATTTTTCAACACGAGCGTTCTCGCGAAGAATATATTCCTTTTGATTTTTCCTATCAGTTACCCTATCCGCTGTCATTCGTCAAATTCATGATGATTTTTTACGGTGCAGCAAATCTCGTATTCAATAGGAAACCAAATCGGTCAAGTTGAGGATCATTTTTGGCGATTTCTGTAACTTTGCGCACATTTGTTTTTTTTCGCATGATAAAGGGCTCGTTTTTAGGCTTGTCATCGGATTGAGTACTTTGTTGAAGGCTGGAGGTGTCTTTTTGGGGGACGCTCTGTCTTGACTGGATAATAACAGATAGTATTGAGAAATATGTTTGAATAGGAGGTTGATACATGCATGATATAAATAGGCTTTTTAGAACTATCGGGTTTTTCTGGTCTGTCGCTCGGACTTGGCAGTTCCTTTTGGAAAGTTTGCTTATATTCTTCGTTCTTGAGACGTTCCATTGTGACTCAATTTTCAATAACAGTAACAATAAATTTGACGCAGGTTCAAACCGATTGGCAAATTTACACGCTATGATCTGATAGCACGGGAGCTATCTGCAGCTTAGTAGTACATTCAAAATTTAGATATGAATGAAGATGGTGTAAGACAAAGAGAGCGTGCACTCTGAATTTTCAGACTTACCATTCAACTACCTATGTCTCTTGCAAGAACCGACGTTAGATGGACACAATACTTGCATAAAAGTAACGAAATAAATAGTTTTCAATTTTCTCAAAGGGAAACATCTCAGCGTTTCTGTCAGAAAGAAATCATGTGAGAGGAATAATACGAGGTTATATATCCGATCTAAAACTCTCTAAAGAATTCTTTCTGTTTTTATCAGTGACAACTGCTACATCAAATATAAATTGGTACTACTATTGAGTGCTACAAAGACGGAGGACTAACTATGAATTATATGAATTTCATTCACTTTCATAGATTTCTACTAGAAATGATTTTAGAAGGGGATGCATCTTCAACTGGACCAATTGAGGGGTCTTCAACTGGGGAGATGTCATCTATCTTTAACTCGACTTCCGCTTTTTTTTGCGGAGCTCGGTTCTCCATTTTTTTCTTCCTCCTTAAATGGATAATCGATCCAACGATCAACGCACCAAAGAGAATTCCTGGAATAAGGACTGCAGCTACTATTCCTCCTGGTTTGATGGAAGAGTCATTAGTTCCTTCCTTACAGACGCTGGGATCACAACTAACAACCTTGATAGAGTAATTAGTGCCATTTTGGCCTTCAATCGAATAATACACAATATAATGCGTGCTGTTATAAGTTGGATTTGTATACTGAACCATAGTTTCTTGTCTAAGTTCGTACTCTGAGTAATTGGTGACATCAGCTAAGACTCGCCTTGCACTAGCAGTTACTGGTGTGGCAATTACCACTTCTTTGGTACTCCCACCACCTCCCGTGTGCTGGACTGAACAAGAGGCGGGATCCGGAGTCGAAATTGTGAGAGATAGGTAAATTTTCAGGGTGCCACCGAGAACTTCAACGTTTATTTTGAAATTTTGATTGATAGGGACAAAGCTCTGGTAGTAAGCAAGGTTGCCAAAGCCCGATGCTGTGGTATTGTATGAAGTGTTAGAAGCAACTGGAACAGGTGAGTAACTCGCAGCACTTTTAATCTGTCCAAGAATCGTCTCTAACTGTACATATTGCGCTAACAAGTAGACGTAATCTTCAATATAAGCTGCCCTTTTCAGTTGACCGAGATCTAGCGACTTGCCGACGCCTATGCAAACAATAATCACTCCTTCTTCTCTGGCTTTATTAGCAGCAGTCGTCAAATCATCAGTAGCCTCTCCGTCAGTGACCAACACTATGATTTTCGCTCGTTTTCCGTTTGAAGAATGACTGAATTGCTTTAGCGCAAATGTTACTGCAGCTCCAGCATTGGTACTCCCTCCATTGTAAGGATACGAATCCACGAAATTTATAATATCGCTTTTTGAAACATTCTGTCCGAGGCTGAGCGTGAGATTATGCGCACTATCAAAGAAGATTATCGAGATCAGAGACTTCCCTGCAGGCGATATGATATGCGACGTGCTAGTTGTATCGTTTCCGATATACGACTTTAAGAAATTTTTCATCAGCGTAAAATTCGAGGTCCCAATTGAACCGGACTCGTCAACCACAAACACCAATTCAGGTATGTTTGTTGTCTCTTTCACTGTGTAACACGCTTCGATGATATCCGCTTCAGCCATTCTTCGTGCACCAAGCACTGCATCAGTTTGCATGCCTCTCAGAATTTCAACAACACCTGTCCAGTCATTTGAGTATACTTTACTATCGAGGGATGAAATACTCCCTTGATTATAGAAAAATGAAAATAGGGCAGTTCGAATTCCGCAAGGGAGATGATCAAAATTCGTGACATTACAATTTTTGCAGTTTTTGTTATACACTGAAGCCAGAATTTGATAACGCACCTTAACCGATGCTAATGAGAGCTGGTCGACTTCGTCTTCAGTGAGGCTTGCTAATGAAGATTTGGCTTGGCTATAGAGTTCGACGACGTCAGTAGGAGTAGAGTATTTAGTGACCTGTAAGAATTGCTGGATTTTTTGGATTATCGCGTTGTCGACAGGATTACTTTGGTCGAGTCCAAGAGAGATAACATCGTTTTGTCCCAAATCTACTCCAATACCAAGGGTGACTCCGCTGTTACAGATAGGTTGTCCTATAGTTTCGTTGGAATTGCAACATTTGCTATCGGATCTTATTTTTTTGCACACAGGAATGGGGATCGTAAACGGTTTTTTCCATGTTGATAAGAAAATCCATGTTGATCAGTACGGTAGATGCAGCGGCGTTTGGTACTCCATTTTTCCATCGGGTGTTGTCGACTGCGGCTGCGAGGAAGATTGTGAGGAAAAGGAAGAGACACACTTTCATTTTGCGGTTTTTTGCTAAAAGCGGATTTTGTTGGATCAGTTGGTAATAAATAAATCAAGATCATATTGACCTTGATAACGTGTAATTTATCTTTTAATCCTGAGTCCAATCTCCGCTTATTTTAAAATTTCAGATCAAAGCAGGATTATAAAGAAAAATGTAGGGATATGCAAAAAAAGAGAATCTCTAATTGATTTCATGAAGGTTTGAGGTATGAAATAATCACAGATGATCTATAACACTGAATGTTTAGCTAGAAGACACGTCACTATGGATGATTCCAGCCATTTTAATTTTGAGTTTTACTATTTTGAGATCCATGTGTTTTTTATCTACGAAATGAAACTGCTATTGCGAGGAGAGAGTTTTGTTCTCTCAACGATTTATTCTGTTTTATTCTGTACTGTTTTAATCACCCCTATCGTAAAGCTCACGACTCTATATTCATTCAAAGAAATTGCTAATAAAGATGCGTTTCGCAAAAAGTTCAGCACTCATGCAAAGGAAAAAGATTATTATTCATACAGATCTAATTTTACCAGCAATAAAAATGTAACATTTGCTATCAGAGCCGATTGCTCCTTCTAATAAGTTTACACAAATCGCGATTACAATAGAAAGTTTGCTTATTAAATCCTCGATTCAGCGTTTGGGTCTGGACTTTCATTGATGTCAGTATGAAGCGGAACCTGCTGCTTCGCTTCTATAATTTCATCCACACGTTAAACAAATCACCTCAGAAATGAAAATATACCTTGATAAACACTACTGCTTTCATATATCGTCTGCAGAGATTTCGGCTGTGACTTGGGTTTAATGATTGACATTGTTGCTCTAGAACCCCCGCCCCCAAAGTGAGTCGATCGGAGACATTCACTGAGTTTCTGCGCGATTTTAGGGTCAATTCCAAGGACCGTCATGATTAATTTATTCGACTCCATAATATAATTCTGTTGGCGATGTAACGATTTAACTTGATCTCGTAAAAAATCGAATTGAGTCTCCATTTCCTCGAATCCACTCGAACTATCACTCAGCTCCCTGTACATTCTAATTATATCAGTATTTCTTCAGAATTGAACGTTAATATGGAGAGTTTTCACCTGTATGCATGGTTGTATGCTTTTAAATGAGTCCTGAGCTTATCGATGTTTTTCATAGGCACTTCACCGGTTTTCTTGAAGGCTAACTTAGCACGCACAAGATTCGTCACCACATACGCAGCTTCGTTTTTTAACACCTCTCTTGCTGAAAGACGGTTTAATACGTTAAAAGCCTGCGAAGAGCTATTTTAGCATGAATCCAACAATTATCCTTGTTACCTTTCCTTCAAGGCGGCTCATTTGGAAAATATTCGTAAGCGTTACGACCATCAACGACACCACGGTCGTCCCCCAGATCGAAACCATAAAAATAACGATTCTGCCTAACACTGTCTTCGCGAAATAGTCTCCGTAGCCGACTACAAACACTATAAGCCCAAGCACTCTCCTTATCAAATACCTGTTGTCATCGTGATGATGATATTCCACATCGAGTTTGCATAATCAAAAATCATGCTATTATTACTCACACGATTCATGGGCTGCTCCGCGATTCTCAGCATGTATGCAAAGAAAGGGATACTTCCTAAGTACGCCAACAATATAAAGATTAAAGGATTCGTTTCCATGACACAGCGCAAAGTAAAGAGTATTCCGGGCTCCACGGCATACATTTCGCTGAAAAATTCAGATTATTCCTTTCTGTTTGGTAACTTTTAATTACCAAAGCCTCTGCGAGCGATTGCTGTTCCAAGTTGAACTTATCAGGACAGCACGAAGCACAATTACGAGTCTCATTGCAGAAAACAGCATCAATATCTCATTCACATGGTAGTAAATATCCGACCCATCATACATCGAAGTAGTTTCAACCACAACCCCTATTTACCGTTTATCCCAATGAAACCACCTCCAATACACTCGAAATTACCTTGCAGCCATGGGTAAGGAATGATCATCACCAGTATAATCTCAAGAATCAATTTTTTATACTCGCCAGTGGAAAAAAGCGTTTCTTTCTGCGATATCAAATTCCTTTTCTTTTTGAACTGCATGTGGAAGAAGTAACGCACGACAGTAAACATCACTGCACAAGAGTCAAACCACGCTTGAAATTTGAATTACCGAGAATGAGACTAGCGAAAAAAATGAAATATAGGAGCACTTTAGACCATTCAGAGTTCGTTGAATTGAATTCCAGCTCATACTATGGGCATTGTGTTATGATAACTGCTTGAAAAAAGGCTCGGTTTACTTGGATAACTGAAAGACCAATTGCTAATATAGAAGTGCCTAAGCAGCCGAGTTCAATCATTTTAAGACGGTCAAAATATGCTTTTGTAACTCTTCCATCTTCAAATGTTGTTTGTCTTTCTGCTTGGATTTCATCGCTGAATTATTTTAATACGACTGCATGATATAGGCATTGTTTTACATAAGGTTCGTTACAAATGTTGTCGCGGCTTCTTCAGTATCTGCTGCGGTCTTCTCTCTCTTTTCTCCATCGAAGTTAAATCGCATTTGGTTCAAGGAAGGAAGTTGTAATCTGGTGTCTACGGAAGGTCTGCGACTGCCTCTGTCTGGACTAGATTTGCTTAATTTTGAAGTTGGAGCAAATATCATTATCGCAGAAGGAACGCCGATTTATTCAATTTTAATTTATATTTGGAGAACTACTGTAAAATCGTTGAGTGCTTTTGGAATTTTTTTTTTTATTGTTACAATTTTGAATTTTTCTTGTGTGATGATTTAAGCAGTGGGGTTTTACAACTCAAGGGAGACTTCTCAGCCCTGTATCCATTAGATTTCTGATTGAAAATATGAAAGATATGAATTTTATTAAGAATATTCCAAACCACGGATCTTAAAGGTGTGCCAGTAATAGGCGCGAGAGTGTATGTACCGTTAATACGGAAATGATAGAGTCTCATGCTAATAACAGTATTTTCCCATGGAAACCAGGTTTTACCTTTCATATAAAGATGAATTCCATTGCAGCAATACTTAATGTAGTGAAACCACCAAATTTTTGTGAAAATACATGAGTCTACTATAGTGCTCTTTATTTTCATGGAATTAGGCTGTTTTATATGTTTGCAATAAGGGATTGAATGATATGATATTTATTCTTTTGATTAAGAGAGAAACGGGATCTGAATCCGGAATAGGTTCTTCATCCGCAACTAGTTATACTAGTTTAGACCTGGAAATATGAAACACAAAGCAATCGGTTAAATTGCTTTAGTTGATGACTTTCATACAGAGATTGGCTAATATATAATGCGATTAAATTTTTTCCTTATGGGAGAGAAAAAATAACATTATTACACAATTTTATAGAAAAATAATTCTTATGTTAGCTCATCATAAGCAAAAGCTGCAATGACATCTAAGAATAAGTCTCATTGGATTAATACTGCTGAGTAAAGATCAATAATGCGTGGTTAAGATCAACACTGCTGCTGCAGGTTGATCAATATATATCTTCAAATTCATCAAAAGTAATTCATCCAGCAATAAGGGAATTAAATGATATTTCAAGCTTGTAAAAAACATGTGGCTAATTCTTTGGATGCCAACTAACCATTTGAAGTGATACTAAAGCCGCATGAAATGAGTTCTATGCAGTTAAGTTGAATATTTTCTGAAATTGCAGTGAAATCCAAATGATCTTTGAAATTTTATCAGATATCCCAAAAAAGAAAATACATTTTCATGGCTGAAACCTCTTCATTAGCCATAATTTTGTACGATAAGGAGCCTTAAATGGACTTTTCCCCCTCCTACCTTGGGTGTCATTATGATTTTAATTGCACTCGAAATTTACAAATAAAAAATAAAAAATACAGGCGGTGGGGATCGAACCCACGACCTTCTGCGTGTAAAGCAGATGTGATAACCACTACACAACGCCTGTTGGTTGGTATCCTAATAGCCAAGTCACAGGAAAATGCCAGCACCCTCACTATTTTTACTGCTTTTCCTCAAATCCAGCGCCTTAGAAGATAATAACCGTAACAAGACTAAAACAACTGACAAAGTAGATGAACAATTCGCAAGGCTTATTCGGAGAGAATGATGAAACCCAGAAAGCAAGGAAAGTTATAGAAAGACCACAAAATTTGAAAAATCCCAAGAATTTAGTGAGTGATAACTAAAAATAAAAAAATCTTGGATCCGCCGGGGATCGAACCCGGGGCCTTTCGCTTGCAAAGCGAACGTGATACCACTACACCACAGACCCACTTATCAACTCATCCGCTAGGGGTAGGCTTTAGTTGAAGCATAACTTTTATCTCTCCTGAACTTCACTACCTTTCAAGTACTATAGAGTCATTTGTACAAGCAAAATACTAATTTCATTCATCTCAATGCTAAATTTGCATTCACCAACAAAAAGAAACATTACATTGAATTGTCATCGACTCCTTTCTCAGCATTGCTGCGAAAAATATGAAAAGAGATAAACGCTCAGGCCTAATTGAAAAATTCAATGGAACCTGAAAGCTTTAATTTAGACACAATAATTCAAAATAAAACAACTATAAGGAGTCGTTGGCAGACTTGCCTCGATAACTTTTAATGATCATCCCTCTTGAAGAATCAATAACACTATTATTTCTGCTGCAATACTTTGATGCGCTTATCAATTGAACACCGTTATCTGACTCCATCACAGAATTCCTCAGCGACCGCGTGACTGCATCTGATCGCGCTGAATTTGGGAATCTCTGAGTCACAGTCGCTGATGTTTTAAAAGCTTGTTCATTGAGTAAAATAGCCTGAGACGACTGGTTAACATTATTAAATGTGAGTTCAAAGCTACTGTCGCGCAACTGAGATTTTTCTGGTACCATGTGCCTGAGGATTTTTACTTGGCCATTGCAAACATCTTTAATGAGATCTTGCATTTTCCTTGTTTGAGTATGCGTGTTTTTAATTTTAGGAGCTTTATGTAATTGTTGGGGCTGGATTGTGCGAAACACTGGCAGATTCTTAATCCTAGCCGCTAAGCTCTGTCTTTTATCGGAGGTGTCAGGACTAGGGACCTTCCGCTGAGTTCTTGGAGAAGGATCGAGGAGAAAATCCATTGAAATAAGTAGCTCATCAGGATGGCCGGTTAATTTTTCATCTAGTATTTTCTGTCTGGCAGAGATGAAGAGGCTAGTGATATCCTCTTCTTTTAACATTTCTGATTTAATCGGGGAGTTGTCTCGGATCCTGCGATAAGATTGCGGATTTGGTGAAGACTCATTGAGATTCCCTAGCAAATAATTGCCATTATTTATCCTCGGAGTCACCCGAGGCAAAATTTTAGTCTTGTTATTTTCAAAAATTTTTCTTTCAAATAAAACTCGTTCATTTATCACGTCCTTTCGTGTGCCATCAATCGTGACCGGCTGGCTGTGAGGCATTGAGCCAGATCGCCCATTAATTCGCACAGATTCAATTGCCGAAGGAGACTCGTGTGTTAAGTCAACAGCCTCTTTGTCAAAGCCGAAATTCGTCATGAAAAAGCTATGGTCCTTTGGATTTTTTGGTTGGAAATACTGTCTATTTGTCGTTCCATTATCTACTGCTTTGTCTTTATTCCGAGCAGAACCGTAGTCTATTGCGTTCAGGTCCACATTCATTTGAGGCTTCATAATACTCGCTCCAAGTCTTGCCAGTTGGTTTGTCACACCTTTCATTGGATTCGAAGACATCGGTTTTTTTGTTCTCGGCGAAATTCGAGATTTCCGATCAACTACGTTGACTGGCTCCTGCTTCTGAATTATCATGTCGATTGCGAACTGTAGTCGTAATTCCCTTTCGTTTCTTTTATCTTTACAATAGCTGTTAAAATAGGCAACAAATGCCGCATCCGAGATAAGCCTCTTCTTAAAATCCTACAAAGAGTGTTACACCCTCTCTCCAACAGAATCTTATTACATTTTTGTCCATAACGAATATTTCCGCTTCCGTAGACTCAACCACTGCCGTCACTTCTCTCTTTTTATTGTAATACAGCTCTTCCTCCCCAAAAATTTCTTTTGGACCGAGTATCGCGAACTAAATGGTAAAATTTTTATTAATTCTGGTACTCCCACGAAAAAATCACTTCTAAGATCCTTGTTGTTGGCATAAGTAGCTGATTCTTATTCTCAAAATCACGAGGATCGGCAGGCGGTTTAATTGATACTCTTTTTGAAAGCTTCACTTCACCTTTTTTAATAACATAAAAATGCGTGGGCTCCTCTCCTTCTTTATATAACACGCTTTGCCGTTTGTATTTCTGCAACTTGAAGTGATAAATGAGCGTGGAAATAGCCCTACTTGCACTTTTCTCAAACAAAGGCAGTGATGAGAAAAAGAGCACGTCTTTCTTGATTTGCCACAAGGAGTGTTTAGCTAAGCGAGTCAAATAGTCGAGGACAAACCGAAAAAAAAGCTTACCTAGAATCTCTTTGAAGTCTTTTCGATGCAAAACAGCAAATTCGCAATTCTCCTTACAGATGACTGTTGCAGTTCTTAAAGCGTCGTCTAACAAAGCCAATTCTCCGAAATGTGACCCTTTATTAAGCACAGCTACTTCGAGCATATGCTCTTGCAATTGAGCATGGAGTGATTGAGATTGGATTGTGTTTCTTTTCAATTTTTTCGCTGACTTCGGGGATTGTTCGTCAGGTTTTGAGGGCTTCTGTTCATCTGTTTTTGGTTTAGGGAGATAAATTCCCACCTGGCCGCGTATGAGCACATAGAAGGCATTACCAACATCACCTAAACAGTGACTGCTCACATTCGTTAATTCCAAGAGGGTGTATTTACCAATATTAAACACAATAGTATCCTTTCTGATTTTTTGAGATACCAACCTGCCTAGACATTCTTTGAAGAGGTCTTCGCCATGCTCGGCCCTCATTTTTTTAAAGAATTGGATCTCTTGTAGCGCGAGTTCGATGACTTTAATTTGTTTTTCATCCCTGTGGTACTTTTTTATTTGGAGAACTTCACCGACCAGCTGAATATCATATTGAAGACATTCATTAGTGAAAAACTAATACTTCGAGGAGAGTGTCTTGAGAAAGATCTTGAAGATCTTCCATGGAATAGGATGCGATTCGCTCAATTGCGCTGGGTATGGGTGATGATGATTTCATGGTAAAAATAAAATCTCAATAAAAAAAGAAAGTATGCTATGCTTTAATCACAATGATAAGGATGCAGAAAAAATTACAGTCTATTGGGAGTCCGCTTTCTTTGCTCTTAGACAAGTAGGCGAAGTGTTAAATCTCGTATTAATGATGTGTCTTCAATATTTCATCTAAATTAGGAGTTACATTTTTCAGATCACTTCCTCTGAGCACATATACTGTCCTTGTTGAAGGCCCCGATATTAGTTATCTTCAAGCATGAATCAATCTTTCAAATGGAAGGCAAAGGAGATGGATAAATAAGAAGGAATTATTATTCATCTCAGGCCTTGAGTTGCCTCAATAAAAATTATTCGCAGTTTCAATAAAAAGATAACTCTTGTGTCTAGACTGTTTGCTCAATAATTCGATAATCCCACCCCGCCAAATACATGCTCGCTGATCTCAATACTCCAAATAAAGAGAGAAATTTCCACAAGAACATCGACTTAGGCAAGCTCACCGAAATCAACGCTGTTTCTACCGCAGGGTCAAACTCCTTGGCCCGAGTACCCTCATTCTCGTCAATCCCTTCATCGATGAGGAAAAGCAGTCTGCTTTCGTCTCTCATCAGCCCCTCTCGCCTCAAACTACAAGATTCAGCTCGGTCGACGAATCCATACGTACCTCAGATCAGCCTTCAAGAAATTATTAAAAAGAAAGCGCATTTATATCATGACGAAGGTCTCACGTTTAATTTCGACGACGTATTACAGAACGGATACAATCTCGTCCTTGAGAAAAAGCATCAGAAAACACTCCTCAAGGAAAACGAGGAAATGTTAAAAGAGGAAATCAATGCTTTGGAGAAAGAAATCTTCCCAGAGATGAATAAACTGTTTGCGCATAAAGAAGAAGTCAAATATCTTCAAGATATGAAGGTCAAATATTTTAAAGAGCTAGAGCAGGCGAATCAAGAGAATTTGGAATTGAAGCGTATGATCAGCAAAAGGAAAAAAGAAGTGGAGGGTCTCGGCGACGACCTTGTCGCGACAATTAAGCAATTGGATTCTACGATTACTACGCTGAGGAATGAGTATGGAATGAATAAAATCAAGCATAAACAAGAACTTGCGGACTTTGGAATGACGATAAAAGCGAACGAAGCAAAGCATGCAAAGCTGCTGGAAGAGGTGAACAAATTGAAGCAGGAGTATGAAAAAATTAGAGGAGGCAATGTTGATAGGAAGCGGAAGATGGAGAATAAATCCAAGATGTATCTTGGTATTCTGAAGCATAAATAAAGCAGCTGCGTTTACAAGAGTCATGCTTGTATCTCGCGAAAAAGGATGGATTATCCAGGCAATTTTTTTGGTATTGAAACAGTTATAGGCCCATTCATTGGTGCTCAGAATAATGTTGTAGTAAATTATTAAATAAATTTTTGCATTTTGGTCTTTTGTCTGTGAATGAATGATTGCACACAAAGGATCAACGCATATAGAAAATCTCAGGTATTCTCTCTTTTTGTGCAGCTAAATTCATTTGAGCATTTATGGCATTTGCTCATGTTTTCTGTCGATTAAATCAGATATCAATCGATAAAAACTCTGCGTTAAGGTCTGAACGCAAGAACGAAATATATGGCGATGAAAAAATGAAATAACTCTTTAAATGAAAACAAATAAAAGAAAATACACACTTATTTGAAAGCTAAATAGCTCTTGTAGAAATATCACTGTTCGCTGAGTAATGGTTTATTGATGGAAGTCATTTCTTCCTTGTTGCTGGAGAAGTTAAAGCTGCTGAGTTCATTCTCATTGTTGTCTTTTTTCTCCAGAATTACGATACTATCAGCTGGAGGCCGAATGTCTATGCTCGGCAAATCGTCGTTGTTCGTATCGGCCACGTCGGATCCCTCTAAGACGCTCTCGTTGTTTTCAATGAGCGCTTTAGACTCTGAGTTTTCATCTACGGTTTTCTGAGACATCTGAGTGACGAACATATCGATGATAAACGCCATCATGATGCTCAGTGAGATAATGACAGCGAAGAAATAGAACGCCACGAAAAACAATCTATATCCGTAATTACCCATGACTCTGCATGTGAGTTCGACCTAATGATTTTAGTTTCTAAGGAAGCGATGAGTATGGTACTGTATAGAGCCAATTGTTAACAACTAGCAGGTGGAAACATGTGAAAATCCCCATCATAAAGTCGTTGAAGTTGTTATAGACATAGTCTTTGAGGATCCCTCCTTCAAACATAGAGTCGTCAAGATCTGTTCTTAACTTCCCTCCAAAGAGATAGATTCCTAGTGATTAGAGAGGATTAGCGAGATCTAAAGAGATTCTGAAGGGATTACCGAGCACAGAGAAGGTGTAGAATACCAAACTAAGCACCGCCAGCAATTCGGTAAAGAATGGTAATAGTTTATACAGCACGTCAAAGATAACGTGAAATCTCTCAAGCTGAGACAGGAATCGAATGAAACGGATAAACCGCGCCAAGAGGAGGTAGTGCATGACATGGATGCTCGAAGGAGTAAATCCTATTGCAAGGTCCCAGAGGATAGCGCTGATAACCACTACAGACGTAACCAATTCATAGATGTAGAACCTCGAATTGAGAATATACTGTTTTCCTTGAAAAAGACACGTTTTGTTATAACACAAAGGAGTTGTCCTTACCAGCAAGCAATAGTCTCATAAGAGGGTCTAAGAAGAGAACCACATTCAGAATTAGTTCGACTGTCAGCCACGTTTTGTCGAATTTCAATGTTTTATCATCGAGTTGGGTATCTGAGGACTTGGAGATCGTCTCCGTGCTTTGAACAACCAAGAGCACGAATGTCATGAGACTTACGATACTCAAGATAACGTTGCCTGCTTCACTGTATAGGAATTTAAGCACCATGGAACGGAATCTAGAGCCTGATAAGATCCGCTTTAATTCTTCTTTCTCTTCCCTTTGCTGTTTCTTCTTAAGCTCAATAATACGACTTCATATCCATTATAAATACGCTTGGTGTGATTCAATGAAATTACCTCATATCAGGCAGACCCTTTGCGATTAAATCTTCCTCGATATTTTTAGATTTCGCTAGATTCGATTCCAGAATCTCGGTTATTACTCTAGTAAATTGACCATAGGAATGAGAAAACAGCCTACAGAAGATATTACAAGGCAAGTGATTCTTTCTGAACGATATGCTTGAGAGTGGCTTGTAGTTCCGTTTTGAAATTGTAGTAGAAGGTCGCGATGATAAGATTAAACAGCAGGAAATAATTCGAGATAAGGAACGCTGCGAAAAACACAATGGAAAGCCGATGCTTCGTGAAGGCTGGCAGCATGACGTCAGGGTAGTTCGAGGTGGTTTGGGTAACGAAGAGGTTGTAAACTGCGTCTAAGTAAGTGCTGAATTTTAGCTCACTCTGCTCGGTTTCTAAATATCCAACGCAAAGGAATAAGGTCATGACCCTCAAATGCAAAGGATATACTGTAAAACAGCACTTTGGCAAGCGCAGCAAACAAGAAGAGATTCAGCACCATCAGCGCGATTACAGAGCGCGACCTCCATAAGATACGTCCATACAGTGCTATTGCCTTTCTGACGCTTCGACTAGAAAATTAGTTGCCATTATTAATATGTGATAATCTCTGAATGAATCTTACGAGTAGATAACAAAATAGACTGGACGAATCAAAGTGTTCAGCGGGAACAAGAGTCCAGCGATATTCTGAACGCAAGCCCAGACGTAGGTCAGAACCGTTAGAGAAAATAGGATGTAATCCCTAACAACTCTGCTTTTTTTCCTTATCAAGTATCTGCGCTTTATTTTCTTTGCGAAGGTTAAGAATGTGATGAATCCCAATTCAAGCGTCACAAGGAGCCAAGCTGGCATATAGCTCACATTTGAGGTCGGAACGACGATTCCATGGCCGGTCACTCCTCTACAGTCTTCCTTTTGTACAATTACGAATGCTCTAGTTGCAGCAAATAAAATAGTTACATAATACGCTTGGTTATAGCACCATCGTGGCTTCTCAAAAATACTCAAGCAGAGATAAAGAACCAAACTTAAGTTCCTTAAGAATGTGAGTCTCCTGTAAAGAATTCGATATTTGTCCGCTTGTGCATCAGTTAACGATTGCTTTTTCTCTAGAGTCCGTAAATGATGTGAATATGATATTTGGAAGCGTGGCACATACCTTCGAGCAGGTCTTGTGCCGTTTTGATTGCGACTGCGAAGCGGATGTCGCTAAGGAGGTTTTCTTGGAATGTATGCGAGCGCAGAGTCTGGAGAGAAATATTTGCTTTGCCTGTTTTGCTGGTTGTAAAGGTTGCCTTGCGATTGGGCGAGTCCATCAGCTCTTGACCTTCAGCCTTCGACTTCATTTTTTTCTTTTAAAATTTTATTTCTCGTAAAGAATTGGATTAATCACGTTATCCGGCAGCAGAACAGTCTGAGTGTGAAGCAGCTAAAGATTCTAGTTGAATTCACACACCCAATCGTCAGAAGTTACTCTGATTACTGTCCTAATGGAGTTAATAGCTTTTAACTAGACGAAAAATGTGAATTTGATATGGCCAAAAGTATCAGCCGCGAAAATTAAGACTAAGTCTTTTTTTTTTTTAAATTGGTCATGCTGCTAGAAAAGACGAGTACTAATAGCGTTGGCAACTTAGGCTTGGGTCGGTAAATATGATTAGATTCTGTCTGAAAGAGCAAATTTATGAGACTTAATCCATGTATCAGAATTAAATGAGACTCCAACTGGTAAATGATTGTGAGAGGAAATCAATTTTTAAAACGTATTAAAATTCTAAAGCAAATAAACTTTTGTCGGGTTTTCGCAGCGTATATTGTTATGTCTACTTCAACTCGTGCAAGTCCATCGAAAGTGAGATGGATTACCAAAGAAAGCAGAAGCCAACCTAAACGTACCCAACCTCCTTCTGAACCCGAAGAATCATCTCCTGTCAGAGTCGCTCAAAGAAGGACGATGGGTCCCAGAAAAATGACCCTCCAATCTATCCTGGAGAAACCTGAACGTTCATCAGAAGACGCAAAATTTTTATATCGTGTCGTAAAAGATATGCCTTTCTTCGCAGATTTCAACAAAAAGCAAAACCTTGAAGAATCTGATCAGGATATGCTAATCAATCTCTGCAAAAATGTGAAATACGAAAAATATGCACCTACTGACGTCATTTTCAAAGAAGACCAACCTTCAGATGGCAAGTTTTACATAGTGCTAAAGGGCATTGTTTACGTGGTTCAAAGCGCCGAAAAAACGAAAAGCTTTTTCGAAGAGCAGAACCGGAAGATGAGAGAAGGCGTGCATCCCAAGAAGAAATCGGGAACCAACTCTCCTCAGGCTCCAGACTCGAGAAAAGGATCTCTACTTGCTCGCAGAAATTCTCTATTACCAGCTATACAAACATCAAGAAGAAACTCATTACAAGTGGCAAATTCTGCAACGGATAAAGACTCGAAAAAAAGCTTGAAATTAAGTGACGCGCTGACAAAATTGAAAGACCTTCAGAGATCACATGGAATTAGTGATGATTCTCCTAGCCTTCTTCGGAAAAATAGTATTGAGACTCCATCCCCTTTGAGAAAAACCGGATTGTCACGATTTAAATATGCGTTTGCGCAGCACGTGGAAAATAAGGGGAATCAAGTTGATACTGTTAATTCTATTGATATGGACCAAGAAAAGATTGATGCTGTTAAGGAGGTCGAAGATTCAAATACTAAGGAAGCCGAGAACATTGAAAATAAGGAGGAAAAGACAGAAAATAAGGAAGAAAATGGGAAACTGAAGCAAAAGAAGAGATCAATGAGTTGAATGAAGCAACATCGCAGACTGAGATCCAAGGAAGTAATTCACAGCAACCGGCAAAATTAAAGAATGCAACGGGAAGAATTTTGAAAATGGTCAAATTGAAAGGCGTTTTTGGATCAGAGGGAAAGAAGGGTGTGACGCTGCAAGAGCGCGTTACTGAATATGGGGTTTACCGTGATAAAATCGAGCAGGGCGGAGCTTTTGGCCACGCGGCTTTGCAAAAAGGAGACGTGAAGCGAAATGCGACGATGATAGCTGCGTCGATGGTAGAGCTGTTGGTTATTCAGAAGGAGGACTTGCAAGTGATCAGGGAGCATTTTTACAAAACGAGATTGCAAATGAAAGAGTTCTTGTTGAAATATTTCCCTTACATGGACAACGTCAACGCTTCTAAAACAATTGAAAGTTATCTTTATCTGCTGAGAGAGGATATCTATAACCAAGGCGCAGTGCTCTGTCAAGAAGGCACGAAAAAAGATAAGATTTTTATTATTTTCGAAGGGAAATGTCAGTTGATGAAAACATTCACAGTGGACCAGTCAAACAACCATAGGATCCACGATGCCTCCCTTCATAAGCGGTCTGCAAAGATCTTCCAGCAAATACTGCCTATTTCGCTTCTGGAACGAGGCGCATTTATCGGAGAGGAGACGCTGTTCAACCAGCACGAGCATTATGAATATACAGCCAAAGTGATCTCTCCGCGAGCGGTGATTTATTCCATTGACCGCAATATATTCGAGGTGAGGTTTCCGCGCATGACGTTCGAGGGAATAAGACAAATGCATCTAGTGCGGCAGGCGAATCATGTGGAAGTAGTGAATAGCATTCTGAAGACCAAATACCCTTCGATGAATATCGCTCAGAACCAAGAAACATATGAAACAGGAGACGAAGCGGAGGAAAGAGATATGACGCAACTGAAGCCCTCGAATGAGGTGTTTGCAAACCCCATCGTAGTGGTCCCTCCTCATGATCCTCTGCATAAAAACGCCAAAAATAAGGTCTCTCCGGCCAAAACAGACACGAAATGGTTGAAAAATAAGCTGTTGGAGTATAGCCATGGGTTCTACGTCCACGGTAATGAGAATGGCGGTTCCAATCATAAGCTATTCCCGCAAGCTGCGAGCTTCAAGTCTCCCAGAGAGACGCAAAGTAAATTAAGACTTGGTTTAAGCGATGCTGAGAAAACGAGGTTTGATGAATTGAAAAGCCAGCTTCAGGATCTCCAACGAGAAGAAAAACACCAAAGAGCCGAGCAAAATGGCGCTGTTAGTAGCAGAGACACCAAATATCAGAACAACCAAAGGAGGATGACATTAAGAAACCAAGGCCTCGAGCGCTCGCCAGTGGATCAGTACATGAAAAGAGCCCTGGATAATTTCAATAGCGAGAAAAAAGACACTTTTATAAAACATAAAAATCTGGAAGATATCGACGACTATAGACTGGGATTCGGTCGCGACTATGAAGTAAATCGGAAATTGAAAGGTTGGGAGAGCGCTCGCCACGCAAAGGAAGAAAAGATAGCGAAATCGAAGCAGATAAGTCCAGGCATACTGAACATCATCGATAATTTCGCGAGAGCAAAGGATAAATCCCAAAAGTTCGATTCATCTTTCCACATTGAGCGCGCAAAAATAAGCGGAATATCCAACGGCTCCGGCAAAGAATCACCCAAAAATCACTTTATCAACATCAGACGAAGCAAGCCGACCATACCGAATATCACATTAGAGTCGATTGATGACCATCGACCTCAATATCCAAGTCAATCCATCGAATCGCCCATCGAAAGAGACAATTCCTATGGTTTTATGTTTGTAACATCTCCTAAGCAGGACACAAAGCGCAGTATACAATTCGACGACGCGCGTTCATTCGCAATGAACACCGACATATCCAAACGAAACACCGACGTATCTAAACGAGACACCGACGTCTCGAAGGAAAATAAGGGTGGTGCTGTCGTTCAAAATCTCGTTAGAAAATATCAAGCGCATAAAGCGCTGAGTAAGCCTTCAAAGAATTCGAAAGTCACTGATAGGTCGTCTCTCTTATTGGGAACGCTTACACCGACGAGCTTTGGGATCTGGACTAACCAGAGTGATACGCCCACGGGAGAATCTTTGCCTGCTGTGAGCAGTTCTTACAATATTGACAGGTATTCTTTCTCTGAATCGTATAAGATATAAAATATTTCTCATTTTCATCATTAAGCATTTAATATTCTCGTGAAGAGCTAAAATTTTAGCGTTTTCATGGAAATTTAGTTGAAAAATTCGCTGTACGAAAAATAAATATACGCCAATTTAAAATTGTCTTAATAGAAAATTGGCGAGAGCTGGAAATATGCACTTAAATACAATGATAAATATATATAAATGTGTGTATATTTCTCAGAGTTGTATGATAAAAATTTCAAAAGAACTATGATTGCGAGCTGATATCCAGGGAGAAAGGTCACAAACAGTTATTTCAGGTTGGTTCTGCGCTCAATGGCTTTTTTCTCTCCGAGTCTAAGCATTGTCCTCAGCTCTTCGTTCTCTGATTTGAATTGTTTGACTTTCTCTTGAGCTTCTAATAGCTCGTCTCTGAGATGCTCATTTCGATTTCTAAACATGAATTAGCTGGTAAAGACGAGCCAAAAAATATACTTAAGCGTGTATATCTGCTCAGCAAGGGTATTCTGCATGAGATTGCGCGAATTGATTATGTTTTCGATCTGCTGGTCCTTTTTCTTCAGCTCTTTCTCATGATCTTTCTCCATGACTTTATAGCCTGCACATCTGTTTACTGCTTCATTGAGAGCTTGCTGATTGTTGATACGATTGTTACAAGTAAAATCTGATAAAAGTTACTTTCAGCTTCTTTCTTTCCTGTTCAAGGGATTCGAGCTCAAGCAGAAGGTCTTTGACTCTATGAGACTTAGCCGGACTGCGTTCCTTTCCAGTTTCTACGGTATTGTCTAACGGTGAGCTTCTGCGAATGAAACCTTCAACCGCGAGACGCATTTCATCTTTTTCTCTTACGGTGGCTTGGTACTGCTCTCTGTAATAGGCAATTTGATTGTTCTGCTCCTCTATTACTTCCTTCAAATTGTTGATTTCCTTTTCTTTTTGCTGAGGCAGATTGTAAGCACACTTTGCTGCGATAACTGTCATACCAAATCGTAGTGCTCATTCATTGTTCGGCTTTTTTGGCCTTCTAGCTGCTTTGTGAGTTCCTCTTGCAGTCTGTCGTTTAATTCGCTTGTATGCTCTCGCTCTTTCTCCAACGCGTCTCTCAGCATTTGAATCTCATGATCCTATAGGGAAGGAAAATGAGATTTTCTATTGAAAATTCAATTCACCTTCGATTGGAGCTCAAAATTAGTATTTGTTCCTTTTGCAAAATCTCTACTCTTCACATCGCTGATTTGCTGTATCAATATCCGATTCTGTTTCCACATCATGCAGTTATTATCAATTAACCCGAGAAAAGAGCCCTCACCTCTTCTGCAGTTGCCCGAAGTCGTTCGTTTAACTCCTCGATGTAGTTATACAGTGAGTTTTTCTCAGCTTCTAAGGTTTGTAGATTCTATTTATCAAAAATGAGGTTTGAAGAGATCTTCGGAAAGTACTTTCTTAAGGTCCTCATTGTTATACATCGTCTCCCTTTTCACCTGTTGATTATGCATATTTTCTTCCCTTTGACTCGTTAGCTGGAATTCAGTTTCTTCAAGGCGCTCTCTCAACGACCGATTCTATCAAATTCAATAAAACCACTCTTGCAACCAATTCACGCAAACCGCTTACCTCAGTTGTGAGAGCTACCACCTGATGGCTGAGTGTCTCATTCTGTTTTTTCAATTCCATCGCTTGGAGCTTCAACGCAGCGGATTCTTTCGCTAACGCCATGGAAATTGGCATGCCACCTTCACTATTTGCAAGCTGCGTTTGAGTTTCCTTCATTTGAATCAATCGGTTATATTGAGCTCTCTCATGAAAATTTTACCAGCGCTGTTGTCAATATTTTTATCTCATAGGCTTGATTAGCGACAGTCTCTTCTAACGATTTAACATCCTTTCCAGCAGGTTTCTTTTGTTCAGGTTTTTTCCCAGATTTTTGCTTCGAGTCAAAACTGAACGACGATTGTGGATTGTAGTTTTGCGAATTTGTCGTGTTCAAATGCGAAAAAGAAATATCCCTCAATTCATTGCCTGTTGGTTTCCCTTTAGCCATCTGCAATAGTTTTTGTTCAATTTTCGTGATGTATTTCTTATTCTCTGCGAGTTTTTTCTCAAGCTCGTGCTTCTCGTTTGTTAAACTGAACAGTATCAACATAAATCATTCTGCTCATCAACCATTTTTGTTTTTTACTATGTGATTTTGACACTCAGGTTTTTAAACTCTCTGTCCTTAGATTCATCTTGCTCTTTCGACGTTCTTGACTCTTCTTGCAAGCGGGTGCTTCGCTCCTCCAACTACATGAATTTTATTGAGGATTTGTTGAAATATGTGGGGTAATACTGCTTGATAACTGCTTTCAAGAGTGTTGTAGCGTTTCACAAGGTCATTGTATTGTTTGCTTAATTGAGACATCTGCGATTGGAGGGCTGTTGCTAATGATTGCTCCTGCGCGCTCCTTGGTGGGCTGGTACGGTGTCCTTTTTGTTTCGTAATCTGCGGAGAGCGTTCGGTTCTTCCTTCTTTTCTGTTCGGGGATGGACTACTGCGAGTCTCACGTCCAGACATCGGCACGACGGTTGATAGTGTCTGCATTGAGATTTATTTACGATTTGATTTCAAACGAATAAATTCAAACAATTTAAACACGCTTCCAATTGCTTTGCTTTTTGTTCAAACAGAGAGATTTACATCAATCGCTTGTTTCTAATGCATTGAAAAGATAATACTTGCTTTAACAGATTTTAACAATGACAAAATGCCCGTTCTTGTTTATAAAGAGATTATCTAAATGGTTCTAGTTCATGCTTCGATAGATGACTGATAGATGACTGTTATAGAATATTCATATGTTTCTTCAAGTGAATAACAAAAAGTTCACAACTCAAAGACAGGATTTTCGTAATTTGAACAATAGCGAGATTATCAGTCAGCTTCAAGGAAAAGCCTGGAATTTGGATAAATTTTGATGAGAAATAGAGAAACAAAGGTTTTTTATATTTTAATAGTTGCTCCAGATTCCTTCAAAAAGTTCTTTCACATTACATTGAAGATCACAAGGCACAAGATTTATCCAAGAGGATTTGTAACACACTCATTTTCATTCAGAATAAACATAATTATTCCATGCTTTCTCTGATCGGTGCTCCAAGAGCATCAAATTTGACGAACACAAGTCAATAAAATTTAAAAGCAAGTTCAGCAATAAACACACTATCGTGTTCTGAAATTGTTCTGAAACATTAGTTTTTCTCTATTCATGAATAACAGATATGAAGACGCGGTTGTCATCGAAGATTCGAGCGAAGTAACCACCAACTTACCTCCAAACCACAACTTCTGACTTTTTCCGTGCTTTTTTCCCACCAGGATGTCAACAGCAACGGCTCCAATGAAAAATATTCAGGCAAAGGAATCGAAAAAGACCCAAAGCAGTTAGGCCTCAAACCCAACGAGCGCATGGATAACCGAATCGTTTCACTTCCTAAATACGATGTGGTCTACGACGGGTATTTTCTCTCAAAGATCCATTCAAAACGCCTCACTCTATTCTTTCAGCCTGATGCACAGCTATAAATCATACCAAATAATCTCAAAGAAACTCAACGAAGCTGATGAGGTCGTCGAGCAGGTCGCAGTCCAGCGAAGGTATCTATAAAATTTCGATCGAATTTTTACCGCATGATGGGATAGGTACAGTGATTTTGAGTGGCTTTTTAGTCAGCTGGTCGAGAAATATCCATGCTGTATTATCCCACCGCTGCCTGAGAAAAATATACTCACAAACCTGAACCAGGAAAACCAGGAGTTCATCGAAGAAAGGAAGATAAGGCTCAGATCTTTCCTAAATAGAATATTAAAACACCGATATTTGCGCTACGCGCCAGAGTTTATGGATTTCTTGCTGAAAAATGATACAGTATGAAGCTTGTAGCCAAAAGGTGTTATGTTTAACTGCATTTGTAAGGATTTTAACCGACTGATTGAGCAAAGTGGGAAGAAAAGCGGTGGTATTATGTCAAATATCTCGTCACTCATGGAATATATGCCTTCGGTGCCTGGCTATGGCTATCTGAGCAGCTTGATATCTGGAATCACGGAGTAAATCAGCATTGAAATTTTGGTATCTGAGTGATTTTTTGGGGTTAGTTCTCAGAAAGTAAAGAGAGAAAGAACGAAGTTGGATGATGAATTGGAGGCGTATGGAAAGCAGATTGATTATTTACAGACGATGGTGAGTGATTTAGCAGCACATATTGGGCAGCTATCGCAGGTTGAGCGAGACCAGGCGAATACAATGATAGACATTGGCGCAAATATTACGGAGATAGGTGAGTTAGTATTTGAGGGGTTTGGGAAATGCTGATTCGAAATGTTTTAGATAAACTGAATAAAAACAACTCGATGAAGGAAGCGAAATTGGCGATAGAGGCCGCGGATAGAGGCTCTGATGTGCAGAAACTGCATGCGAAGTTTCTTCATGATTCGTTAGAGCGCGAAGTGCAGGTAGAAGTTTCTTGATGGAGTGCAATGCTAAAGTTGGATTGAATAGGATACGTTGAATCTTATCGTTGCGGCAAAAGATGCGCTAAAGCGCAGAATTGAAATAACAGAGGCGATTGATAAAAGCCAAGCGAAACTTGATGATTTGAGAAGAAATCAACCAAATGTATTGATATTAATGGATCGATTTGTGATAAACTGAAATTGATTAGAACGCACAGATTCCGCAGTTAAGAGCGATTAATGAGGATAACAAGGAAAAGTTGGAGCAGATAGAATGGATATTGCCTCATGAAATTGAAGATTTTAAACGTGATGTCACTCAAGAGATTGAGCAAATTGCGAAGGAGTTCATTAAGCATCAAATAGAGTATTCAGGAAAAGTATACCTTATTGTGTTGTTTCAGCTTTGTAATGGTTGAATAGATGGCGAAGATATGGGATTCGAAGTGACTTAATCACTAAGAGAAACGAGCTTTTGCTATGTGACTACTACTCCACTTCACTCGAAACCATAATGCAAGGGAAATGTAATTGTTTTTATGCTGGAGTTTCTGCTTCAATAATTGATCTATGATTTGTGTATTACTAAATATTATTTGTAATTCGCCGCACTGAGAATTGTCGAAAAATTACTTGCGATAAGAAAAAACAAAAAATTAGTGTCTTAGTCATTCGAGAAAACGTATTGTACAAATATAACAGATAAAAAGAATTGGTATTTGCTGATCGCATGATTTTATGATTCAACGCGCTGAACGCATTTCTGGCTGACTAAGAGTCGAGAAATTGTGGGTAAATAGTGACTGAGTTTTTTGTTGTTGTACGGTCATTATCAAGTTTAGATAGTCAGTTTGTCCGAGTGGTTAAGGAGTGAGACTTGAAATCTCATGGGGTTTCCCCGCGCAGGTTCAAATCCTGCAGCTGACGTATTTTTTTAATTTTTATGCTTTTGTAAAGCCCTTATCTTTCATGACTCATAGCTCAATGATGGATTTAATTGCTTTGAAGGGCTTAATATCTCCTAATGTATTGACGAGAGTGCATCGATTGACAGAGTAGGACAAGGAACTGTCAGACCTAAGAGCGAGATCCAGAATAATAGCGCTTTTGCTAATTATAGAGCAATGCACACACACAACTAAGTCAAATCATAATTTACCACTTGTTCAAGTGGATTTTACTACCCATTCATTTCTACTGCAAAGGAATGCTAAGTTTCCCCTCAGCTGTCCTTATTTAGAGCTCATTTAGTTGCTTAACAGTACTTAGTGGATATGTACTCAATTATAATAGGAATCTACGAGAAATGAGAAAGTAAGTCCTCGAAAAGAGCTGAGAAGAAAAATATTCTTTTGAAAGAATGCTCTCGATGATCACCACGATCAAAAGCTCACTCTCCTCTTAGCTATAATACTGAAATTTCTTGGTCACGTCAATAATATTCGGAAGACTACGTCAAGTTATATGGAGCCTTGTTGTTAGTTTGTTTTAAGAATTATCTCCTTCTCTTTAAAGAAATTCTCATGAGAACCACTGAAATTACTGGTTTTGTTAATAAAATCAAACACACTGACGTGAAAGGCAAAAGTACTCTCATACAATCAATATATGTCATTCCAAAGAATCGCAGCTCATACAATCCGGGAGAAAATGATATTAGATCACCATTTTAATGCCATTTTATTTGAATGAAAGCAAACATATTGTAAGAACTGCCGAAGTTGAACTCGGCAAAAGAATTCCACGATTTTATGCTCGAATTCCTCTTTTCACTTTG
>ENA-UOTZ01000425-UOTZ01000425.1-compost-metagenome-genome-assembly--contig:-NODE-425-length-35811-cov-9.022472_pt1 | contig 35811 bp, 32 predicted proteins | sample MGYA00238144_ERZ746983 | MGnify/ENA primary metagenome ERZ746983 (study PRJEB28759, sample SAMN06268863) | compost metagenome | isolation source: single cell | place: USA: California, Emeryville, Joint...
ATGCTCAAAGCGTAAAACGTTTCTTTGCATTTCATTGATTAATTCTTGATTACTAGCTCTGGTGGACCTCGTGTTAGTGTATCTAATATTCGCATACGTCCATCTGGCGCTACCGTTGATCGTGATAGTGTTGGCCTGCATCTGCATGCCTGTGCTACTGTTTTTACTTATCTACATCAGCCGCAATCGGCAAACTTCTGCTTCAGCGGTAAATTCGCATTGAGTTATCGACAATGAAAACGATTGAATTTAGATGTACCTGGATAAGCTGAAAGTTACCAAGATGTCGTCAGAGCTGCCCGGAAATATGGACTGCTCGATCTGTATGACCGACTATACTCCCGAGGATAACCTAATTCAGCTGAAATGCAGTCCTATGTATACTATCTATTTGAAAGAGCACTCTCACACATGATTTGCTTTTTAAGGCATCATTTCCATGAAGAGTGTTTGAAAAAATGGCTACAATTAAACGCGAACTGTCCGATCTGTCGAACAGATCTTGAAACGCTCTATGGAGAAAAACCTCCACCTAATAACTCTGGTGCTAGGCGCCGAAGGCGACGGAGAAGAAGAAGGGTTCCTGAGTCTGAATACGTTAACCCAGATATCGTCATTCATCAAAATGCTGAACCATTAGATGGGGATAACACTGAGCAGATGCGGCCTCAAAATGAAACAAATCAAATAACTCTCCCTCTTAGGAGGAATGAGCATCAACAGCAACAACAACGTCCGCCGCAAACGAAAAGTCCTACTACGCTTGAAATAGAATAGTTTTGAAAAATAGTCGATTTAATTTTTTCTATTGGATAAATATTTGAAATTGTTTGGAATTAATGCTTTTTGTAACTTTCCTATTGAGTGTCTAACCGTATTGCTGAAAAAATACTGGTATTGTTGAGAAAATAAATAGCGTTGATAGAAGTTACCACCTGTTTTGTAAGAACAAGTTAAATGTTAGAAATCCACGTATCTTGGAAAAATTCTTCAAATTTAATTTCTTAAGAAAAAGGAGTATTGATGTTGATCGAAAATGGATTCAATATGAAAAAGTAAAAAAAAAAATATATCTTATTCCATCAATAAAAAGAGACATTGGGAGGTCGTGACTACGGAGGCTCAATAAAAATTCGAACCCCACGGGAAAGGTAAACAGGTGTTGTTATTTAGGACCCCTGCCCCATTTATCAGGCCATCAGTCATAATCTTATTGCGTAGCCTTTGAATCCCGTGAGATCTCTCCCAATTTCTTGGAAAATTGGTCCCAGGGTGAATCGTAACTGGATAACTGTTGGGGGGTAAATGCTGTGAGACCACTTGATTTTGAACTTGTACGAAATTTTGAGGGCTCTGAAAATAAGGATTTGAAATGCTTGCTCTTTGAAGTTGTTGTAATTGCTTCTGGAGTAAGATACTTGGATGAGATAATCCCATCAAAGGATCGATATTGGCACTCGGAAGAGAGAAACTCACAGGAAGAGTCTGCCGATTAATATCCAACATTGGGTATCTTTCTTCAGTATTGGGGTGACAATCCATCTTTCTTGTCATCGAAGAAGAGGCGGCCAGCTTGATCATGAGTTCTTCTTGCTTAGGCACTTCGTGACTCTTTGATTTAATAGTCTCACTTTCAGTTGTTTTAATTTTTTTGTTTGAACTCTGAGCCTCTAGTTCCAGATGGCAAGGCGCTTCTTTTTTTACATTTATCCGGATCACGCTCTCATTCTCATTCTGGGTGGCTTTTGAAACTTGCTTTTTTTCAGAGGTAGCAACCTTTGGGTTCTCCTTTCTCAGGCTTCTGCCCTCTCGTTTATAAATTTGACAAATGGATTTCGCTGTAGAATAGTTTATTCTTAACTTTTTGGCTACCTATTTGAAGCTGAGTTACTGTCAAGTTTATCTTCTAAATGACTTACCAGTTTGATTTGTTTGCCTTCTTCGGTCACCAGCTTGATTAATTTGAGTCTTTTCTTATCAGAGACATGGTGAGTTAAACGATTTTTTGAGCTTTTTTTTTCTTCTCCTTCAGAACTAGAACAGTCATCGGACTCAAAAAAAGCCTTTAATTGAGGTGCTGCGCTCTTCCGAAGATTCCATTTTGTTCGCTTTTGCGACGATTCTGTAATTGAAAGATTGCCTGATAATAACGCCATGTCTTCTTCTTCATTAGTCTTTGCATACGTGAAATTCAGTTGGGGCTGCTCTTGATGACATGAGGGAATATTTGTTCCTGTCATTTGCTTTTGCAATTGGGCCGATGCCTTCCTTATTTTGTAAAAGAAAAATTATATAATATCAAAATCAATGGCCGCTTATTTAATAAGAAGAAGGATTCTCAATACCCAGGGAAACGCTAAGGTCCAAGTTTTAGAATATTTTCTTTTTATTCACGAATATTGGATACATGGTTGTTAGAGAGCTTTGAATGAAAGGCCTTATTTGTTTTAAGTGTTGGATCTTCTAATATTCTTCGAAATTAGGTTCCGTAAAATATCAAGATCGAAATAATTTGTTCTAAATTCGTTAGACTCATAATCAAAAAGGATAACTGTCTTGCTCAAGTTACTTTATCATCCTTTATCACCAGAGATTGTCGATTTGAAGACCAGACAGTTGAGTTATTCTCCATGACACCTCTTATTGCGTCTAAGCAGACTTTTCGCAGAATAACAAACGAAGAAAATTATAAAATTAGAATAACCGTTCTTCATCAAATCTTTCGTAAAAAATTCTTTTTATAAAATTAATTTGGGGATTGGAAAGTTTTCTTTGATGAAGCAAAGTTCAAAAGACACTTGAAAAGCAGTATTTTCCTCAAGAATTCGCGGATATATGCATCATGGAGTAGTATCGGAGTCAAGCTCAAACAGCACAGTATCATTAGAATTCTATGAAAAGTCATGTGAGTAATCAAAATTTTTGAACCCAGAAAACTGTGTAGGAGACATTGGATATCAGTCCCAAAGGCCATAGAAGTAATAGCTGTGGATGAGATGGCTTAAGAGAGGGCACCTATATCCAACAGGTTAGATCTGAATTACAAATATTTTCAAATTTGAGTTGTTTTTCAATTGTAAGTAAGTTTTAATCGACGTGATACTGATGCTGTGATTTTTTAGTATGCTATCAGTTTCGCCACAGAGACCTGCCGACGTCTTCAAAGCGAAAGAGAACTCTAGCTGTTTTTTCATATTTCATACTATTATCGCCATTCATTAGAAAATCGCAATACTATTGGAAGACACAAATTAGTCCTTTGAAGGTAAGACTAGTCAGATGTATATTTGCTTAGGAAAAGAGTCACTTTTATATAGAATAGAAAATAACTCGAGAGCATTGATTCTATCAGTTAGTTTGTATCAACCATTCAAAAACACAATTGTATTGGAAGATGGAGTTGGAGAGCGGCAAATTGATTCAAAAATTCAAACTTTCCATATAATTACCTTTGAGTGAAACAAATCGAAAATTACCATTTATCGTGTAATTATAATATAGAGGAGCTTATTTTTGACAGGCATGCAGACCATTTTAGGTGGAGAAGCTAAATAGCCAACCAACATTTGTAAATTTCACAGTAGAAAATTGTAGGTTTAAGCGCACCTCCATATCATCTTCTTCTAAAGTTAAGCCCTGCTAAGAAGCTACCCTCGCTTCCTTGCTGTTCAGGCGCTGCATTTTCAAAGGTAATCTGGCGGCACCTGTCTTTGCTTTGGATAAGTGTGGACGAGGGATTTTTTGCATTTGATATTGATACGAGAAATTCATTCAAACTGATGTGTATGGACTCTTAATTGCACATAAGTAATTTTGTGCTGATTATCTGCTCTATCGAAGCTTTCTCAGCTAGATAAAGTAGCCATGGAAAGAATTGTATTCTCCAGAGATTGATTTGACTGTATTCGAATCTATTTTTTTATGAGATCAAAAAAAAAATCGAAAAAAATCCAGCGAAGCTATCCAATTCACATTCATTTCATAATGTCTATCTCAATCGATAGCTTTCTCGCTATTCTAAGTTACATTGCTACTTTTAAAATGAACGCTTCCCTATTTGCAAAGCAACTTCCGCTTTTGTTTTGTTGAATACTATGAAATTAACTACATCATTCAGACCTGGCCAGATATCCAAACAACGTTCAATTTGCTTAATAGCTCGTATAGCTCCCTGAAGAGAGTTTTTTTTTTTCTTCTATAAACCAGGAGTATTTGTATTTCAGAATTCAGAATCCTTGAAACCAGACAATGAAACTGGTCAAGCACATTAATAATTGTTTAAATTTGTATTGCTGAAGAGACCCATCTGCTCAGAAGCAATAACAGCTCACAGACTTTTTCGGTTATCAAATCTATTCTTATGAATTGGCTGCAATGCAACTACGACCTCTTACTAGAGCCTAAATCAACCGCTTCAGAGGGTTTGATGTCATTTCGAAGGAGTGTGGTCATCATGAAGCCAGAAGACGAAGTTACCATCGATCCAATAGTGCGGATAGAAACTCTTGATGACTTCTTTCTCTCAGACTTCGGTTGGTATTGGTTAACAGAAGACGAACTTCCTGACATCAAAGTGGATATCTTATTTATCGATCCTTTTACGAAAAACCGCTTTCACATTCCAAACCTCGTCGCGAAACTCTACCTCGCGAAGAGCGTATGGGACTCCGGAGCCCCAATGCTGCAAAACTTACCTCTTGAAGGCCAAGTTTCCGCAGAAGTTGTGGACGGAATCGCTACTTTCTCAGGAATTAAGTATTGCGGGAAAACAGATTGTTCGAGCCTGCAGGCTCATTTGATCATTAGCATTGTTTCAGAGGGAAAAGAAAGCAAATGCCTTCCAAAAGGAGTTGTTAAGGCCTTGATTTCGAATCCGATTTGGATTACTGATACTCCTATTCGATCGACGAGTGTAAAGAAGCAGATCCTTGCGGATCTGATAGTGAATGACGCTGAAGGCAAAGAAGGTCAAGAATCAGGGTTCTTCCCTTCTCCTACGTCTGCTACACGAGTGAGGAGTTCATCAAGGAAGAAAAGTATGGATCCAAAAGGGGGATCAAAAGTTGGTCCAATGCTGAATAAACCCCTTCAACCTTCAGAGCTGAGTCCATATTTGAAGAGTGGGAAAGCTCCTGAAAGCACTCGTAAGATATTCTCTCAAACTTTCTTGAAGAAATAGGTAATGTGCGAATAGTGATTGGTTTCAAATGAAAATAAAATAGAAAATGGAGCAAAATTTGCTTTCAATTTCAAAAAAATGCTTGCAAATTTTCTACTGTAATAAACGTTTAAAAGTACATGTCAATGCTCTTTCGTCTGAGTTTAATGTTATTTAATATCTTTGCAATATCTTCGATTATGATAGTAAAATTTGCTGAGCTATTGATTATGATGAGATATATATCTAATACCGAAGACAATGCTTTGAGGTAAAGAAATCTCTAAATGTCTATATAAAATTATAATTTTCAAATATTAATAGATAATAAATCAAACCTGCTTAGTTGACAGTAAGAGTTTGGTAATGGTAGAATCAATGAAACAAATAATATGTGCTAATATATTTCAGACCAAGTATACTGTTAACGAAAGGAAGATAATAATGGTTTAATATGAGTCATTTTGGTAATAGTTTGATTGAAGTCATTCAGAATGGTTTCGTAAGAAAACCTGTATTTGTATTGGGATAGCATTAACATTAAAAGAACACTCAAATTAGAGATATTGTAGAATTTCTGGTGACTAAAATCGATTGTAATACTGTAGCTTTGTTAAGATTAAAATTGATATATCAACATTACTATTCTTGCTTAAAATACTCTCTGCTGAAAAATAAAAAGCTATACACTAAATTAGTAGTGTGATAATCAATTGATTGCTGTATTTTCATTGTGAAAAAAAGATTTACTTTATCTCACGAGAATACTTTCATATCAGTAATTGAAGAGAGGGAAAATAGAGCCGTCTAGTGAAAAAATTCACTATGATATTCTATGTTTTGTGAATTTTAACTTGTGATCATAATAGCATGTTAAATACAAACCAACTCATTCCACCCCCAAGGTTCTCCATGCAAGATCTCGACTTGAGACTTCTTATCTAGTTTGAAGTACAGAGCCTCTCAGTTCTCATTTATATCTAGAGAGAAGTTTCATGAATAACTCTCGGATTTTTCTCAAAACAATGTGAGTCTCAATTCTGGTATTTGATCGAAAGGCTTCGTAACCCAATATTCTCTTGTTACCTTTCTGCAACATGTCATCAAGAAAAATGTATCTAGACCTTCGACTCTATTGCGATTATCTTTTTCCTTTTTTGTATCACTAATTTTCATACCGATTTTTTTTGAAGACAATAACTGAGAATTCTCACAGTAGTTGAGCTCTGCCACAGGCTACTCAAGATCGCAAAACACCTTGGAAATTCCTATATCGTGATTCAACAACCCGCGAAATTATATAATTTTAAGACCAGCAAATTATTTTCTATTCATAATAATTCCAGTATCATCGCACACGGTATTAATCGTTTCTATTGGCAGTGATTCAACATCCAAATCGATTGATTCTGCTCAACGTGAGTGATTCCTGTCCAGAAAGAGCTTTCTACATTAACAACCTGATTGCACTTTCACTACATTTGCTCAAATCATAAGCAATAATCGGTTTTAGATTGCTTACCAGCAGCTCTCAGTCCAGTAAAGATACTTGCCTTTGGTTATTGAAAAATAATAAAACAGTGTAATATGGTCAAACGGTCAGTAGTGATTCCTGTACTGATAATAAATGGGTGATTTGATTCCTGATATAAATTCAACCGCAAAACGAATATGAATTAATAATTAGATAAAAAAATATCAAAGCTCAATTTTCCGTAATTTTGAATTTTCATTATGACGACGAAAAGAAACGACGATAACGGCAGTTCTTTCTGGCAGAGGGTTGGCCTCTTGAGAAATAATGCGAACATCGACCAATCGAAACCCAATAATGAGTGTGAAGAAGCAAGAAAGTCACAGAATGTAGCTTCAGAGCATTCTATGGGGAATTTCAAGAACTGGATCAGCAATTTTACCTCTAAATCCTTGAGTCACTTTGACAACAATTTCGATTGTACGGTTGGGGTAGGGTTTTGCCACTCAGAAGAGGACAAGCCAAGACTCTGGTGAAGAAAAGGGAATTAATGCATAATGCTAAACTTCCATTTTAATAAGGACATGAAATAAGTCCTCAGTATGTTCAAATTGTGTTTTATTCTCATTTTATAGATCGCTTACTAAAGAAGTTTATCTAATTCTTATGCTATCTAATATTTGTAAACAGCTATTACATTTATCTGCATATTAATGAATAAGATTTCTATGAATGCTTTCGGAAAGTCAAGTTAAAGAATCTTATTGCACCTATAATGCTTGTTCCCCTTTAGTCTTCTGGTAAAAAGCGAAATTCAAAGAAATTTCGTGAAAATCATAGCTATTCAAAACACTTAAGGCTTCAAAATAAAACGAATTAAACTGAGTATAAGAAGACCAAAAAGTAGGCAAATCTAATTCGTTGTGAAGATAGTTCATTGAGATCATAATATCCGCATTCTTTTTCATGGGCAACAGCTGCTGCCAACTAGTTAGAAGATGTTTCTCTCAAGAAATCGAAATGGATTACGACGATGAAGTGGCAAACATGTATGTTTATGAAGCAATCATAACCTAAAGTTCTTATCGCCTTTCATTTTAACCAAGGACATTCTTGGACAATCGGGATGGTTATTTCTCTAAAGAAGAGCTAGAAATGCTATCGAACAAATATAGCGAATGGTCTAAGATGGCACAAGAAAAATTGAATGGAAAAAACCAAGGGAAATCAATCGAGTCCATGAAGAAACATAAAAAAATAAGGTATTTTTCCATTAGAAATGAGATCTGCATGGGATCTTGCAATAGATGGAAAGAAGGAGAATTAATCGGGCACGGATCATTTGGAAGAGTAATCTCGGCGTTAAATCTAAGGACAGGAGAGATAATGGCGGTGAAGCAAGTGCATATCGAAAACATGCAGTCTTCAGCAGCTAAAGAGGTATTTTCTTTGATGAATTCCTTTGCACTTACCCATTGTATTATTTACCAGAGAATCAAAGCACTTGAGCTTGAAATCGAATTGCTTAGCAATCTGAATAATAAGAATATAGTTCGGTATATTGGAACAGCAAGGACAAAGACAACGCTTAACATATTTTTAGAGTACGTATCAGGTAGGACACTGCTGGCTTAGACTTTTTTCTTAATATCTTATTAAAAGGTGGAACAATCGCTTCTCTTATTCACAAATACGGTCCTTTGAATGAGACACTTGTAAGGATATATGTCACTCAGATCCTACAAGGCCTGGAATATTTACATTTCACTGGGACGATTCATCGCGGTAAAGCGACAGCGTATGGAGATGAGTTAAAATGCTATGACTAGATATCAAAGGGGCGAATTTACTTGTAGATAACCACGGAACTTGTAAATTGGCTGATTTTGGAAGCGCAAAACGATTACATTCGCTTCGAGGTGGAGACTACCTTAATTCTCTTAAAGGGACCGCGAACTGGATGGCTCCTGAGGCGATAATGCAAAAGAACATATCCAGATTTTCCGATATATGGAGCCTGGGATGTACTATCATCGAAATGACAACAGGAAGACCGCCTTGGAGCGACTGTCATAATCAGGTTCGTCTCTCTAGTTTAATGTGCAGCTCACAGCTATTCCAGATTTCTGCTATGTATCAAATAGCCCAGAACAAGAAACCACCGGCTATACCCGCGGATTTGTCACCCGAATGCATTGATTTTTTACGGCTTTGTTTTCGGTAACATTCTCACACCTTAATCAAGTATATCTGAACTGTTGTTGCTCATTGTAGAAGAAATCCAAGAGATAGACCGAACGTTACGAAGCTTCTTCAACATAAATTTATTACTTCTATCGATACCCATGCAAAAAATCCTGGGAAAAGCAGTCCGTACCTAGAGCACCTTCCTAAAGTGGCAGAGAAACAACAGATTTTCGTGACTGCTTCTGAAAAAGGAAAGATTTCCAGGGTTTTCGATCTGGCTCCGAAGGACTCTCAAAGGACTAATATAACCAAATCTGAGAAACAGAAAACAGGTTGTAAGTCGCTAAATTTGAGCCCAAAGTCAAATAAAAGTCAAGAGGATCAAATCAACTTAAGAATAGATGCAAAACCAGGACTCAAATCTCAAAAATCTCAGCAAAATCCTACGATTGTGAAGAAAGATGAGGAAGGTCCAAGCCAGGGGAAATTGAACAATTCATTTGATTTTTCTTCAAACCAAAATAAGAAAATGCGAGAAATACTGCCTGTGATTAATCAATTCAAAGCACTTGAAAAGCAGAATGAGAATCCTCAAGAAAAGAGTACGAATCTCATTCCAAGAAAACTGATATTTCACAAATTATCTGATGAAGGCAATGGAGCTAGCGCAAGCAATCTTAACATCCAAGGAGCAAATATCAAAGCAAATAATTTCATGAGAAATAGCAAAGATGGCGTCAGCTCTCTAACCGAATCAAAGCAGCTGACTCAGGACTTCAAAGATCCTGTGCGGTTAAGTATTAGTGATGAGCAATTGCAAGGGCCGACGTCTGCGGTCCACGATGATGATCCGAGCGTGAAGCTTAAAATAAATAATCTCGAGGAACTACCTGGGTTGGTCAACAATAATTTGGATATTTCAAGTGGATTTGAGGATAACCTATTAATAAGGAAAGTATCAGAGGATTATTCTGCCAAAAAAGAAGTTCAAATGTACTCAACTCGGAATTTACTTCCATCAAATCTAGTGGATCAATCTTTTCAGAACTCTTTCGATGTGCTTAATCTACAAGAAAGAATGGGAGATAATTCGGTCATTGTTGAAAACAAGTTCGAAAGTTCTATAATTAATGATGTATAAAAACGCAATTATATCAAATTCTTGTGTTCCGTTCTGCGGGAGACACAAACTTTCCTAAATGTTTCAAATCTGTTTTACCATTTTTTACCATTTACCTATTGAAAAACCTCTGTGTGTATACCATGTATTTTGCAAAATTCATTTATTAAAACCCGTTGCATCTCACTCATCAAATTCACAGAAATAGTCTTAATAATCTTCTCCTTTATATGAAGATATGAAGAGAAAATAAGACTCTCTCGGATACCCCTGATCAAGAGCGTCGATAATAAGAGATGGAATCTCCGTTGATTTTGCTTAAGAACAAGCATATCAATAGGACACGACGCATTTCTTAGGATAAGAATTTTTACATTGGACCTATTATTGAATTGAAGGAAGTACGCTCTATGGTTTTATTTCTTATTTCTGAATCTATGTTCTAGAAACGGAGGAAAATCTGATAACGTATATGAGGTTTATTTTCCATTCAGATTGTCAAATATTAGGATATAAAAATTGACTCCGATGCATGCCGAAGAAGCCACTGGCAACGAGAAAATCTCAACAGATCCTCATGTAACAACTGGAGCGAACGACTATCTTGGAGAAAGAGACAAACTCTTTTCAGAACTCTTCGAGACGCTGGGCAAATCAAATGAAAGCTTGTCATCTCAGCAAGACGGTTCAAACAATGGAATTTTTTCAAGACTATTTCGAAGCAATGCAGTCAACGACAAAGAGCGGATGCTACTGCCAAAAACTCCCACAGAAAATGAAATCGAAGATGAATCATTCGTTGTGGACATGAGAATTAATAAATTTTGGCCGATGATAACCGCATTGGTTCTATTTGGCTTTTATTTATCAATTTGGAGTTTATACGAACTCCTAATCGTACGAAGAATTCTTGGCTATTGCCTTTTGCTATTCATTGCTGTGTTAACCACGCTAATAAGCTATGTACTAATGAGAGGTATCGATCCTTTGCTGAAAGATCTATCTACTGTCAAACGAGGAAAATACACTGTACTATATCTAGTTTCATTGGGGCTTACCCTTCGTTTGGCTGGAGACTCCACTATTCTTGACTTTACACTCTCAGTAGCACAGGTAATTTTTGTGGATTCTATTTAAAAACAATCTGTTAGATGGTGAGTTTTATCACTGTGGGGTCATTGATTCGACCACGAGGAATGACACTGAGAGATGTATTTAAAAAATTAGTAGCAGCTGGATGGAGCAGAATCTGCAAGAAAAATATCAAAGCTAAACACCACAACGTTACTGAGCATTCTTTCATGCCTATTTAAGAAATCTTTCCATCAGCAGACTGGCTATCCTAATGAAATTCCTGATAATTGATATGCAAGGAGTCAATGATTCCAAAGAAACAAGACCGCTCTTCTAATTATTTGTAATTTAAATGCAGGTAATTCTAATGAATTTGTAATCAATGAGGCCCAATCCTATTTGAATTAACAACAAATATATATTCCTCTCATGTATCCCAGGTTTCTGTGACAATGTAAGAGATGAAAAATCGCATTAAAATCTGAATAAAATTCCTATCAATCAAAGATAGCAGATCTTTTCGAAAATCCATATAAATCGCCTCAATCCCAACTAACAAGTAAATAGCTTTCTCTGAAATACATCCACTTCAAGACTACAGTCATTATATGAAGCCAGGTTTGTCAGCATCCGACAAGGAGAAAATCAAACTATACACAATAATGTTAGTTTTGGCTAACGTAATATTCTTCTGCACCACCAAGGTTTTCTAACTTTTCTTTTAGTTGATCAATATCAGCTCGCGAATCTACAACAAAACACTGTTTGTTCCCCTCGAAATAGCGGAATTTATTTTCTTCTCTCTTGTTAATTATACGACGTTTTCAGAAATAGTAACCAGGATGAAGTACAAAGTGAGCTACGAGTAATATCACCGCTTGCCCAACGGTCAGCTAATTACCGTGACATAGGAATTTCCTTGATATTTTTTGGATTAATACCTTCGTTCAATTCTCAACGAGTTTCAAGAAAGCTTTCTGGCTAGCCTATGCATTGGTATGAAATTCAATGATCAACATGACTTGACATGAAAATACGAAATTAACTACAGGTTCCATTGTATATGGCCTATGTACAACTCAAAAAATGGATAGCTCCTTCTCCTCCTGCTGATAAAACAGCATCGAAGGTGATTCAACTTTTCTTTGGACTAGTCAATAATAACTTTGAAAGACCGAACAAGAAGTCAAAGACAAACCAAATGATGCAAAAGATAAAGCAACATCTAAAGCGAAAGAAAAAGCTCAATGATTTTTCACAGATAGCACTCTATTAGCGGCATTTATGAATGTTTAGGAGCCATATACTCTGTAATTGTCCTATGGAAATGATTTAGAAATATTGAAAGCAAGAGTGTAAATCATACTCCAAGATTTTATTTCTGATCGAAGCAACACCGAACAAGACAAAAATGATCGTGATCAGCACAGCAGAAATAGAAGCAGTCCCTCCGCGGGCATGGGCAAAATAGAGACCAACTGCTAATAGCACTAGTCCAGCCTGCAGCACACGTTTTTCTATATTTGAACCAAAATACTCCTTCACCTGCAAGTAGAACAGAATTTAGCAACACTAGGATTAAGTGACCTGTAATTTACCATATTTTCTAAAGTCTTCTTCATTAAAATCCCGCTTTGCTGAAGGAAGAGTGTTTTAAGCTGCTCTATCTCTTGCTTCGTTAAAAACACCTGATTTTGCTTTGGCTTTGGTTCGATTTCATCGAACAGATCTTTTAGTCGATAGTTCAGTACTGCATTCAATTAACTTTTCTTACCATCCAGCTTCTCGACTAAATTCTGATCCCAGTTGCATTCAACGCCGACCCATGCGAGAGTATCAAGCTTCGAACAGAAATATTTCTGTAGGTTCTCTCCATGCTTTATCAGCGCTTTATTCTGGTCCTCTAGCAGCTCTTTCGTCTTCTTAGCCTGCAGCCTTAGAAAAGTCTGCGAGAGGATGTCTTTGTACCTCTTTTCGAATCTAGACGAAAATAGGATCTCATAAAACTCCTATTCCTCATTTTTTCTTACTCCTTGTTCATTAGAGGCCCAAGCTGCTTAGTCCCAGCCCTCAGTACTTGTACGAGACACTCAAACGAATTAGCCCTTGCAGCATCGATAGCTTTCTTGATTTCAGCCTGTGTGTCCTTCCGAGGGATAACTAAAGAAAAGAAAAACGTCATTGGTTATAAGAGATAGACTGGATAAGTACGCTCGAAAGCGCGTTTGATTTTGGCTTCATGCTGTTTCATCACCGAAGCGTATAGCATTCTCACATACTGCCAGACATCCTGCTGGAACAATATAACGAACGTTTTCTTGGCGATCCCCTCGAGCTCTTTGTTTGTTCTATTTTGCAGCTCATCCACTCTCTCTTGGAGTACGTGAGTCTTCGCTGCTTCACACGAATCCTCGATCAACAAGTTCATCTCTCTGAAATGCCGATCAAATCCCCAATTCAGCAATTCGCCTTCATAGGACACCTTTAGCCCATCAAAAATCTTTTCAAGCCCGGCCTTTTCCTCTTGTTCTATATCAGCCATCTCTTTTGGATACGTCTCAGCAAAGCCTATTTCAAAATATTCATCTCTTTATCTACTCTAATAAGCCACGTACCTGAAAAAGTCCTTTGATGGGTTGCATTTGCAGACTTCGTTTTTATATTATTGCTCGAGAATTTTTTAATCGTTTCCAACTGAGCCAAATACAATTCTTTAAGTTCTCCCTCTACGAGGGCTCTCAGCTCTTGAAGTTTGTCGCTACGTACCGGCGAGTTTTTGTAATGCTGAGTTTTATATTTATAGCTCTCTAGCGCTTCTGATAAAATCTTCTCAGCGTCTTGCCCGAACAACGCATAAATGTGAGCATCAGCAATTCGTTGCCTTAGAGCGGTGATCGCTAGTTTAAGATGCTCCATTATTTCGCGGTTGGTTTGATCAAAGAAAGATGTTAACATCAGACTTCGAAGCTGTCGCAAAGAGATCTCTCGGATCTCCTCTGGCGTTTTGTCATTAAGCGCATTTCCTAAGTAATTCAATAGCATTGGGAATCCTGATAGGGGAATTCGCTTCGACGGATCTGATTTTTCGATGACTGTATCGACTCTTTTCAAAGCCGCCTTGGCGACAATGTGAAGTTTTGCCACTCCTTCTGGGTCGCTGGTCGAGGCGTCAGTAAGAATGCTTTGGTTGGATTGCAGGCTGCTCCTCACGGTAAAGAGATCGAAGGAGAAAGCTTTCTGATGCTCTTCCCATTTGGCGCTCATATTCTATATAAAAAAGTCAGAATTTACGCGAAAAGAATATTAACCTTAGAGGCCACTCTGCCCATTGCTTCCTTAATCTTGTGGTAAAACTCCTGATGCAATTCAGTGATGATTTTCTCGCCATCCTGCTCAATAACGAAGCAGAAACCTCGCGTTTTAACATGCTCTCTAATGAATCCGTTTAATCCTGAAAGAAAAAGAGGATAGAACCTTTCCAACACGAGAAGCAGCGAAAGTTGCTCTAAAAACTCATCGAAATTGAAAGTTTGCTGCTCCTATAAACTTTCATTGTAGCTGAAAGCTATTTGACTCGTTTTACATTGATATTAAGAAAGACGACGACCAATCTCGTGCACGCAATACCCAATAACCAAGCTCGCCAGTTATCAAACTAGCCGGAATTAGAGATCACTCCAAAGAGCTTTCTTACATTCTCGCTGATCGTATTATGCTGAAGGACGACCAGCTCGTAAGGAGTGGCGTTATCGCCTCTGCGCAGAGTTTGTAGTTCATGGATGAAAGCTTCTTTCAGAGGACTCTTTTCGCCGATGACGAATAATGTCTCGTATTTGTTTGTATGATTCTGAATGAGCTCCGTCTTCACGGCTTTATCCCATTCATTGCATCTAAGTTGCGAAAAAAAATTTATTCTTGAGAGAGAATGCAATTGCTACTTGAGTTTCTTTTGGCTGTCTAATTCTAAGTTGATGATGCGGTCGTCGGAATCTTCCATGGCTTCAGTAATGCCAAATAAAAATGTGAAATAAAATTTCAATAAGGTAGCAATCATTTATGATATATTGAACTCTATTCGCTTACAATGCTATTTGATGACTGCTGTTGTGACTTGAAACTAATAGTATGGATGAAAACATGAACAGAAAGTTAATCATAAAAAAATCTTAATGCCTTGCATTCAAAATGATGAATAGTACTTCCTAAACTAATTGTAAAGTATTTTGCAAATGTATACTCAGAGCATAATCAACATTACTCTAATTGTGCTTTTAATTTGAATTATGATGATTAATTGGCCGAATTATTTGATCTGCATAAATTTTTATACATATCTTTTCAGAGGGCATGAGCCTCTCCTCTGATTCTTTGAAAAATCTGAAGTTTTTGAATTCCGCTTTGTTCGAAGCCGATGAGATTCTCATCAATGTGGCCATGTTGACTGATGTCGTCAGCTTCAGCCTCCTCTGCAGTTTGCAAAATGAAGGCATCATTCATGATTCGCAGCAATTGACTGTATTCCATATGAACGTTCCGGATTTCTCCTTTTCGATCATTATGCAAGAATTGACACCTGGGACCGTATTGGCAGAACCCTTTCTCATGAAAGTGTCGGCATTTCACCGTTTTGTAATTATGAAATGCCTTAGGCTTCAGCTCTTCTTCTCCATGGGCAAAGGAGCAGCGCTCGCCAAGTGGGCACGGTTCGCCGAACAAATAATTTTTGCAGAGCTAATCACCATCAGTGTTTCAATTAATCAAGGTTTGAATACCTCGGTCTTTTTCTTTTCTTGGTAATTTTTCCGCCTTTGTGCAACGATTTTATCTCGCTTTGTTTGAGCTATTCTAGTTTGCATCATTTTGAGGGGATTCAAGCCTTGAAGGGTGCTGTGGGATTGGTTATGAGAAGGGACTATGCTTGGCATTTGCATACACTGCGTTGTATTTGATTGGTGTCTAATTTGTTAATAACTTATTGTCGATGTCGGTATCATAGGTGATTTATACCGAAGACCGGCTAAAGTCATCTTTCGCTGATTGTTCGAATCAGTTTTATTTATTCCTTCACTCGCCAACTGTAGTATCCGTTGTTTGAGATACTGAAATGGGTTTACTTAGTCCATCTTCTTCATTCAATTTGTTGAAACGTGATACATAAGCCCTATATGTGTTAAAACCGATGGATATAAACGAAGAAAATAAGACTAAGTGAGAAACGCGAGCGTTTCGAGGGATTGGTGTTAGTCTGAATCAGTAAACGCACTTTCAGTAAACAATGAAAGCAGTAATTCAATTAAATATTCTATTCATTTTCACTGCAATTTTGGAGGCAATTCAGTAAAATTATAAAACGCCAATAATACTATTATTTTAGTACGAGTTTACAGCTGAAAAGACAGTTTGATATTTGTCCATAGCATTAATAAGTGAGAAATTTCCAAGATTGTCCACGCCTTGAAAAGGGGTTATGAGAAGCCAGTAACATTCCAAATCAAGGAGCACTAAGATTTATTAACTCGTTAAGTGATTATAAATTGCACGGTAAAGGAAAATTGAATGGTATTACTTTGGGATTTTGGTCATTGATTGCAGATTAGAGCAACTTGTTTGTCTTGGTAAAAAACGTGAAATGATGATTCAAAGTAGAAATAGCAATTAATCGTCTCCTATACTGAATTTGCAAAAAAAATGTCGCATTATTGCGCTTATGTGGGCTCATTACAAAAATATATTTGAAAAAAGGTATTGTTAAATATGAATGGAGATTGCTAAACTCAACAGATCAATGCTTTATTTAAACTACCATTAAATTTTAGAGCTGGCTTTCTTCGGCAAGACTGGTTTTAACTCACCTTGAAAGCATTTTGGGAGATATTTCTTTAAATACATATTAACAGCTGAAGGTTGAGATACTTGCTTTTCCGAACAATGAGTATTTGTCGTTGTTGATGATTGCCCTCCACTCGAATAGTTCTCGACTCCTGTCGAGCGCAGTTGATCAGAGAATTCAGGAGAAAATGGAAAATCTTTTATCAAATAACCACCCATCGTGCTCTCGTATCTTATGCCTGCTTCAAGTGTAAAATTGCCGCTGCTCTTGCTTTTCTTTTGAAGTGCTTTATTCTCGTTTTTCTCCAATATTCCTTCCGAAACGTTACTACATTTTGAGCTATTCAATCCAGTGACCTTCGGACGATTGCAGTCAACTCTTGGCTTAATCGTGTTAGTATCGCGCAAGGAGCGACTCTTCTTCGTTAAGTCTTTTTGGAAGAAAACTTTAAAGAGTTTCTGATTTTCTAACGAAATATCATTTTGCTCCTTGATAGAGTTATTCTGTTGGTTAGAGTCATTAGCTGTAGATTCATGGGCTTCGTTGTCAATTGGTCCTGAGAATGATCCAATCATTGCCTGATCTTGCATCGTAAAAGTCAGCTCATGTTTGTTTTCATAAGGCGACAAATCGGGTGTGTTGTTTTTGATATTGCTAAATTCCAATCTCCTGACAGTCGGCGAATTGGATTCTGGACCTAACGGGCTGGATTTTCCATGCGCATAGCCAGAGTCGCTGTGCTTTGATTGTTCTGAGGTCGCCTGAATCGCTTGAGGAACTTCTTCATCCTGTTGTGATTCGAATTGTGCTGTTTCATAATCGCCTCTAATTTCTTCGGACTCTTGAGATTCATCACAATTTGCCTCATATTTTTCTATGTGACATGCATACAGCATACGTTGGACTGGAATCTGCTCGCTGTGATCTCTATTACTACACAATGGTGCACGCTCTGAGTCGGGTCCTATACCATGAAAACTCCATTCCCTTGTTTCAATTGCAGGAGAAACATTGCAGCTACTTCTTTTTGATGACGGGGTTGATGGAGGAGAATTATACTGCAACTTCTTAGATTCTCTCAGCGAAAGCTGAGCTCTCGCTTCAGTCTCTTTAATCATGTCGAGCGACCTTGGGTGATAATGCACTCTGGAAGTCTCGCAGCTCTGATTAGGTGATTTTCTCCTCAACGGTTGGAATTTAGTTTGATTTTCTTTGCTTTTCTGAGAAACTACTGCCTTTCGATTAGAGCTTATGGAGCTACGATTTTCCTTTGAGGCCTTCAGCTTGGGAACGAGGTTTTCGTAACTATCTTTATGAGGGTGATGCTCAAACGAATTTCCTTTGGAAATTTTATCAATTTTATTCGTTCGTTCTGCTTTGGTATTATAAAGATGCAAATTCTTTTTTAAAATGTCCTTTACAACCACCGTAGCTCCTCCACATTGTTTTGCTCCAAGCTCCCGGTTTAAATCTCGGTTTTCTTGAACTTGATTATCGTAGATGAAATTCATATCCTCATTCGCGGGAAAATACCCATGTTTCGCTTTCAATAGGTTGTCTATTTTAAGATAGGGACCATTCCCATTGCCGGTGATTCTCTTGAGATTTTGAAAACATTGTATGCAATTTTGATATGGATTTGCATTTCTAAGCTCAGCCAAAATTTTTTCGAGCGTGGCATCATCGTAATCTAACTTCCTTTCTTCGAATTTTTCTTTCAATGTATTAATATCTTCAAAATCAAGGAGACTCGGGATCTTGTATCCAGATACGACCTAAAACACTTCTATTCAATCATCATTTCATGCTTTCTTATTACCATAAAAGCAACCGTAAGCTTCAACTCATGAATTTGACTCTCTAATTTCCGAATAATATGAGCTTTTAGCTCATCAAACAATGATTCTTTCATGTTCGTTGCTCCTCCTCGCAATTCCTGTTCAATATCACCATTGGGCTCACATCCTTGTTTGCTCTTCTTGCAAAATTCTGAGTTTGCAATCAGGGTTTCTCGAAAAATCTAAGACCCATGAGGCTAAAACTCCAATTTATCTGCATTCATACCTTTCTTTCTTCAAATAGTTGTTGTAACATATCAATAAACGTTGTATCCTTGTTGAGAAATGGTGCTTGAGACACTTTCCTCAGGTTGATTAGCAATCTCTGTATTTCTTCAAAAAATTGATTCAATTTCTCTGTTTCACCTCCAGTACGCTTTGAACTCAAACCAACCGTATGCTTTTTCGCCTTGTACGCATTGTAAGCAGATAATATTTCCTCTCGAGGCAAGTCTAAAACGTTGCTATAACACTGACGAAACGCTTCTTCAGTCTCAAAGCTTTGTTTCATCTGATTTTGTGCTTGGCGTAAAAAATTAAAACTTTATTGCGGTTATCGAGATTAATTCATATTTCCGTTAAACTTCACTTCTATTCATTCACAAAACCACAAAGACCTCCATTCTCTTTGTTTGTTGTTTTCATTGAACGGCTGGATTATGAACCAACAATCGACATGAATCCTTAATTACTTCTCAATTACATTCATTAATTTACTCAGGCCCTAATGATAACGTTCTAAATGAAAAGCTTTTTATCATGAGAACGGTATATTAAATTAATAACGGGACCGAAATAGAACAATGAAAGCCATACCTAGAGAAAAAAATAATCAATTTTTGGACTCCGGCCAGAGGCCTTCATCCTTAATTCCAACCTAAATTTCATACAAGACATACCTGCAATTAAAAAACCATTTTAAGAAAACCAAACCTAAGATTCATTGAAAGGAGCAGCAAGGAAACAATCAGCGCGCCTAGTTTTGTACCCTTCGAGCTCTTGCTGTTTTTGAAGTTTTTATAAGTTAAGAGAACCAAGCCCAAAAGGATAGTCGTGCTGGTCGCTTTCCCTTGCGTACTTTGAGAGTTTTTCAGCGTTCTCAGAGCGAATGCTGCGCAAGTCCCAATGACTGTGGCAGCAACTTTTCCACTTTTCATCATTTTCTGAATAAGAGCCCCAATTCTTCCAGAGCTTTGCTGAGAAGGCTTCGTTGGGAGTGGCGTAAACTTGCTTTTTGGAGCTTGAGGGCCGTTCTTCACAAAAACGCGTTCTCCGCAACTTTCTTGGGTACTGTCAGAAAACTCCATTTCTTCGCGTTCTGCTTCCTCGATTTTTCCAAGGAACGACTGTGAGCGGAACCCTCTGCTTAATCTGCTCGTTGAATATATGTTATCTTCCAAATAGAACTCGTGTGTTGTCATTTTCGATGGAAATCACGTTTAGGATCTTGGTTAAGGCTTAATAAAGGATTAATTAATTATTATGCTAACAAACAATATTAAGTATTTAAAAATTTTGCGAGCTGGTCAGAAAACAGTCATTAAGCTTCTAATTTAAGAATAAAACGCAAGCGGAAAATGCGCGGGTCCTAACTCTAACCGTTAATATTCGATTTCATCGAGAAAATTAAATCTTTGGTGGAGGTAGGTCATTCAGGATAGGATGGGTGCAAGAAAGTAAGATAAAAATGCGTGATTACTGATGTGACGGATTGAGAGACAGCGTTTTATTACGGAAATTAATTACGTGCTGTGAAGAAAACAACGTTTGGAGATTTAATCAGATGAATGACGCATTACTTTGATTACGCAGAACTATATTGTGGCAAATTAAAGCGTTTTTATTTTTTTAGGAACCTGGTACTGGAGAACTTTCCAACGCAGATATCAGTCGTTAGCTGAGAATCTGAGAACTAATGAGAACGAGTACTTCAGAGTACACTCACAGAAGACACAAGAGATGGGAAATCTTTGTTATTATGTTTCCGATTGAAGAATATTTTTACAATTGGAATACTAAGAGAAATTGATTGAATGGACTTTGGATACTTTTATAGAGTTGTTTAGATAGGTAAAATATTCGTTGAAGACCCTTACTGAAAAAGAAATCTATAAAAAGAAGGTGGGCAGATAATTTAAAAAATCTCGTTTGAAGCGATATTGGAGAGATTTCTGTGCACTCGCTTCAAGTTGCCTAAAATATTGTTGCTTATATGAACTAAAGCGAAGTGATTTTTTTCATTAAACCCATTGAGAAAAATGATAATACTACGCGTTGGGTTCAGAATTCAAGGCAGACTGAGCAAGCAGCCGCGTGTTTTGTTATGATTACTATGAATGATAATTGGCAATAACTGGTTTCTATGAGTTTAAGAAGCTCTTAAGCAAGTTTAAGAAACTCGTAAACAAATTTAAGAAACTCTTAAACAAATTTAAGAACCTGTTCTTTCGAATCTAAGATTTATTTCGAATCACTTTTACTGAGAAAATCGGAGCTATTTTTTTTTTTAAATTACTAGTCTGAAAATGCAAAATCACAGCCCCAAATAGCAACTACATGTATGACCTCATCAATTTAGTGTGCCAGAATCTCTAGTTTTGAAATAGAGATAAGTTAAGCTGCGAAGGTGAAAACAGTTTGTGGGCAGCTGCTGCAATCAAACAGCGTTAAACGCTCATAAGACGATGTTTCCAGAAATATCAACAACAGAGTGATTAATCATGAAAGTGGTACTAAGAAAATAGGAACTTTATAGCTGCCGCAGTAATCATAAGAGAATTGGTGTTAGTTAATTGAGCTTTGTAAGCTAATTCATCGGAACAGAACAATTCATTAACTACCTAAAAAGATGATTGCTTTAATATGCTCCAATAATCATAAAAAATGTCAGGTCAGATATCATCTTCCTGAACCTATTTTAATTCTAAAACATAGTGGCAGCCAGGCGAACTTTTACCTGAAAATATTTTGACGTGTGGAATTTTTCTAACTTTCACCCAAGCTAATGATAATTAATGTCTTGATTTTACTTGCAGCCAAAAACTGCCAGATGCATTTCTCCTACTATGTATTTAAGAGTGAAATTTAAATAACGTTATCTGGTTGCTATCTTCTTTCAGTAACAATAGGTAATTCCTTCAGTAAACAACTTTTATTCGTGCCAGGGGTTATTTTTTTTAGCCGAATGAGGTATTTTGAAGAATCTTTGTGAATATATAAAGCTTTCAGCTTCGAATTCTTTAGAGAATTCTGGATGAACTGAAAAATGACTGCTATTTTGAATGAGCATAATTCTCGTTCATTGTAACGAATGAATGCTTAATTTTCAGCAAGTTTCGTATTAGCCAGCCTAGAAAATGAAAAGTGTATATCTTGAAGTTACAAAATGGATAGTAATAAGCTTTCAACAATGAGGTAAAAATTAAGATTTATTTTTGTAAAAAAGTTGAAACTTTGGAAAATAAATTAATTCCCTCAGCCACTTAGAGACTAAGAAAAATTGGCTATGGTCATTTTACGCTGAAAAATATATTACTCAATGGATTCTTCCATTTTATTACCAATTTGCCTATTCATTTCTTAATAAAGAGTGCTGTGTGTGAAATATTTGTTGTGTGGTAAATTCGAAAAAGCAATTTATTAAGTGTAAATGAATTAATAATTGCTTTCCAGATTCTCCGTTCTAGAAGAAGATCTAATGAACTTTTCTCTCTCTAGCCTTCTCTTTCGCCCATCATTTCAATGCGAATATTAGATGATTAAAATAGCGTCTCTACTACCAACAGTTAGAGAGAAATAATTAAATAAATTTGCTATTGTAACAGAGCGATCTTAGGCATCCAGAAATATCTATTCCAACCATTCTTTTAGAGAACCCTAGAAAATGTAATAACCTGATGTATTGGGTTGGCTTCTGGACGACCCTTCAAATTTTTCATTTTCAAGTGCTAGACTCCATTAATAGCGCTGATGGGATTTTCTTCATGTGATGCATTAGCGTGTTTCTCGATGAAAACTACAACCTTTTCTCAGCTATTTTTCATTAATAAAAACGTTTCTACAACAAACTCTTCCAAACAACACAATCATTGGTTTTAGATTTAGATGCATCAAACCATCTAAGCAATCTCTTATCTATAGACGATCTATTTTTGGAGCAAGCCTTTATTCAGAGTTCTGGGTATTTTATAAACCCTAAATAGAATCGAATGGTCCTTCCATGGAACCATTACCAATTTCGATTCTAACTTGCAAAAAAAGCGTCTGTGCGATCGATCATCGCTATTCATTGCTTTATCTTACTAATAAAGAGGACTAACACCTCTTCAAGACCCATTTCTGGCGATGCGAACACCAGTTACAATTATCAACTGAAAACGTTAAATTTAAAAGCGCTGCATAAAGAAACCTCATTTTCGAAATAAATCCCGTATTGAATTCTGAAAACCAAATTTTCCTCATAGTACTCAACCTGTCTCATCCATAACCAATGAGATGCAGAGCTTTTTGGTCTTCTGAACCCACTAGAACCTTTCTTCTAAGTTATATTTAGCGAAGAGAGTAATCTCATTTACGGGATTTAATTAAGCGTGAGTTCGACTCAGCTGATAATTATATTAAAACTCAGGAGAAATATCCGCTTCAACTTAAACAAAAAGCTACCCTATCACAGAAATGGAGATGAATATGCAAGCTGGTGGCCCAGGAATGATGATGCAACCTGGCATGATGCAGCCTGGTATGATGATGCAACCTGGTATGGTCATGCAACCAGGTATGATGATGCACCCAGGTGGTGGAAATGTTATCATGTACCAACCAAAGTGGGGCTGGGAAAAGCTCTCTGAAAAAACCGGAGTCTTTATCAAGCAGAAATTCGACCTTGTTGAGGTTGCAACGGGATGCGAGAGAGAAAACAAGTACGAAGTCTACGGTATCGACAGCCAAGGCGACAAAAAAGGCAAGGCCATCTTCAAAGCCAAGGAAAAGTCATCCTGGTGCGCCCGTAACTGCCTTCCAGCCAACTGCCAACCCTTCAACGTTAACGTAAGCAACCAAGACCCCGTTTCTCAGGAAATAGACGGAGCTTCATTCCTTAAGCTTGAGAGAGAGTGCGCCTTCACTTGTTTCGTCTTTAACCGACCTGTGATGACCGTCAAGAACGTCGAGAAAGGCGCTGATGAGTACCTCGGCAAGGTTAGAAACCCTTGGCTGTGCTGCGCTCTCGGTGCTGATGTATACAATGCTGTGGAGCAAAAAGTCTACGACATTAGAGCGAGTTGCCTCCAAGGCGGTGTTCTTTGCAAATGTTTCCCTTGCGACACTTGCCAAGAGGTCCACTTCGTAATCACGAATCAGACTGGCGAAGTCGTTGGAAGCTTAGAAAAAAGAGCCCAAGGCTGCTTAAAATCTTCTCTCAACAGTGACGCAGATAACTTCAGCTTGGTGTTCCCTACTAACGCCACGAAGGAAGAGAAAGCTCTTTTGATGTCGGCTGTCTTGTTGCTTGATTTCACCTACTTCGAAGAAAATGGAGGAAACCAAAATCGCAACCACGGTGTTATCCACCATTAAGCACGGCAGCAGGTAGATCTCTTTGATAAGGATAACCTGAGATAAGTATTTAAGCAAAATATGATAGCTTCAACATTCTTTCATAGGTTTGCATAGTAAAAAGAGAGATCCGTAGTCTTTTTGCCTCTGCTGTAAACCCCATAAATTTACAAAAAAATTTGAATTATCGTAAACGAACCTAGCTTTAAGTCCAACGTTTATTAGCCAACAATATAGATGCAGGCTTCTTAGGGCCATCTCAGGGTTTATTAGATGTTATTAAGACTTAAGAGGAGGGAATTCTATTCCTAATTGGCAGTTATTTAGTTCATTGTGAGCGCATTAAGAAAAAATTTTTTGGTTATGACTATGCAGATTACGGACAATGAGTATCGCAAAATAATTAGTTAACATAAAGATTAGAGCTGATCATGACTTTGCTCACTCTGGTTCATCGGTTGGCTGTCAGAAATCTGCCCTTGTTGCTGATCTGAGGAAATTCTTTGGAGGTTAGTCCTCACATTCAAGCTTGTTTTCATCGCTTGAATTCTCTCCTCTTTGCTTTGAACAAAATTATTCGTCGTGACTGGAATCGGCCTCTGGCGACTCATCGGTCTAAATTGACCTTGACCCGACTCAACGTCTTCGACCTGGATCCGGTTGCTGTTAGTATCCATTCCAGAATCCATTCCATCCTCTAAAAGTCCGTTTTTCCTTAGTTTACCTCTGAGGTTTTTGATCTCAAGCTCCTGCTGAATGAGTCTTTGATTGCAAATATCCATCTCAGCCTTTTAGATTATGTCTATTAACTCGATTGAAAAGGACTCGAAGTGTTACCATGAGCTCATAAAGTTTGTTTCGATCGCTCGTCGCCTGCGCTTTCATATCAAACATTGACCCTTTGACTAACTTTCCTCGTTGTTGAGCTGTTGAAGAAATAAATAGTGTTAAAGCTTTTGTGATTGCGAAGATTTTACTGGCATGACTTTCATGTTTCTTCCATATAGACGGCATAGTGGTGTTCATACCTATCTGATGAGCCGTCTGTGGTTTATTTTCGTATATGTTGCTCTGGAGATTTCCTTGATTCAGATTCTGAGAATCACGCTGTCCAGCCTATTGTAAAATTCAATTAGAAAACCCAGTCCGAAGGGACTCAATTTATTACCTGAGCTCTTTGCAAGAGGATTTTGTATTTAGAAATCTCATCATTGAGAATCTTCTTCTCCTTATACAATCCATCACACTCTCGGGTCTTCGAGCTGATCTCAGCTTCCAACTGTTTGTTTTTCTGTCTCAGCTCATTGAGATCAACCAGCAAATCCGAGTTCTCATGCATCTTCCTACGAATGTCTTCCTCTCTTCTCCTCACAAGTTTCTCCGTGCTTTTATTCATTTGCTTAATCGATTTTTCAAGGTAGTCGATTTGTCTCGTCATTTCCTCAGTTCCTTTCGGGTCCGTTGTTGTCTCCTTCACATTGGTCTCCTCCGCATAATCGTGATAGAGCTCCTCAAGCTTCTTACCCCACTGCTTTGGCTCAGTCTTCGTCACGAAATTATATATCTTCATGATGATCTCATTCAACAGCCCGTCTTTCTTACGCAGCGTCGCTGATAACTCCTTCAGCTGTCCACTGAGCGTTTCGATTCTTTTCTCCTTGTTAACGAGCTTTTCGGTCTGATGTTGTGAGGCTTTCTTCATCGACTCGCACTCGCCCTCCAGCTTAAACAACTCCTCCTTCAATTTTTCAATCTGAGCTTCCTTTGGCTCAAGACTCTTTCTCATTTCCGTCGTTCTGTAAGTGAGCACATGCTTCGATTTCTGTAAGTCACTGATCTTGAATTTATACTCATGGATCTTTTTATCCCTCTTCTTTATAGCCTCATCTCTCTCCAGCAACTGAGCCTGTAGTCTCTCGTTCCTGATAGAAGCCTCTGCCAATTTCTGCTCCAATCGGAGTTTTTCAGAAATGAATTCGCTTCTCTGCTTCTCGAAATTGTCTCTCGCGTCGTTCGCGCTCTTGTTGTCACGTCTCAAAATCTCGTTCTCGCTCGAAATCTTCGCCATTTCAGCTCGAAGTTGCTCTTCTAACTTGCGGTACTTCGTCTCTCGCTCGCGAATTTCAATTTCGTGCTCTTCTTCCTGCTGGTTGAGTTTCTCCTCGTAAATTAAACGGAGATCCTCAGCAGTTTGTTTGGTGGATTCGTATGCGGATTGGGCATTAGTGTAACTCTCCTTGTATTTGCCTTCCAAGCGCTCGATAGTATCGACGTGGCGTTGCTCGAGGCTCTTGATTTTATCGATATTTTTGTTTCTTTCCTCGATGAGTTCTTGCTCGAGCTGGAGATACTTCTCGTTTTCAAAGGCGAGTTTCTTTTCGTACAGCGATTCGAGCTCCTCAACGGCTTTCATGTGGTTAGTTTCCATCTGTTTCAGCAAGTTGTGAGTGTCTTTCTCGACGCCGGATTTTTCTTTGAGGAGTTCGTCGTATCGCTGTGATTCCTTGGTCAATTCCATGTGGAATTTCTCTCGCAGTTCGGCTTTTTCTTTCTCGCTTCGGGTCTTGAAGTCACTATAATGAGTGGAAAAAGAATTGGTTTAAATATAAGCCTGAAGTCATATCTATTACTGAAGCTTGATTTCAATTTGGTTTTCGATATCTTGGATCTTGAAATTGAGGTTCTTGATATCCTGTTTATAGGCCAAGATCTCGTTTCTGTCGAGTAGGATGATATCCGCGAGTTCCTCAGAGACAGTCATGTATTTCGGGTTGATATCAATGCGATCTTCCATGCCTTTAGCATCGGTGATTGCGTCCTTTCGAGAGATGAAATCCACTATAAAAGAAAGATTCGATAAGGCGTTCACAGGGAATGGATTACTGCCGGAAGTCTCGGTCACTTGATAGATAAAGACCGTCCCGTCCGTGCTAACAGAAAACATAAATCTGCCATCAGGGCTTGAAATGAGGCTTTTGACAGGTCCATTGTGGCCTGAAAGCACATCATAAGGAACCGGATTAAAACTGGAGTTAAACGTCTACGAAGCAAAATAATCAAAAACACTATTGTTTCGATTTCTCTTACCAAAATCTGTCCGAGCTCTGTGCCTCCAATAATGCCAGGAACTCGATACAGCGAGTATATGCTGGCGATCTGAGTAAGTCTGTAATTGCTGGCCATTTTATGTTTCTAATGAAAACGGGAAATCACGTTTCTAAGTAAAGTTAATTCAAAATTTACCTTCACTAAGTCCTTGCAACCAGAGCGGTATTCGTAAACGACCGCTGTCCCCGCCTCGTCACCGACACAGAAAATATTGTCGTTATGATTCTCAAGCATCGAGTATAATTTCACGTTCGCTATCGTTTCTTTGTCACTATTTGAATAACAATGAAACCTTCCATTGGAAATAATATTCTTACTTGCTCGAAGCACCATCTTCAGTAATCTTGATTACATTGATACCACCATCTAACCCACAGCTGTAAAGAACATGGTCTTTCTTCGCCCAGAGCAAATCCATCGCTTGGGTCGAGTGCGCCGGGGTCGAACTCACGTAGATGATTTCCAAGGTGTAGGCATGGTAGATCGCGACGTTATATTGCGAGGTCTTCGCGCCTCGAGGATACGCAACGGCTATCATGCTGCCACCATAAGAGAATTTAATTATCGACGCGTTTTTCACCGAGAGATCGCGGTAGAGTCTAAGATGCTCGTTTAAGATGTGGTAGAACCTCAACTTGTCAATAAACCCAGCCGCCAGGTAATATCCTGATGGATGAATCGAAACACATCGCAAAGGCGCTGCGACGTTGGCTCCAAGCGCTTCCTCTTCATCAGCGGTGAATCTACGAGCCAGCTCGCATTTATTGCTCATATAGTTCCAAATACGAATCGTGGAGTCCTTCTGGGAGCAAGTGACAATCAACGGTCGATGGAGACACACGTCGATATTATGGATCGGTCCGTTGTGGAATCCGCTGTAAAGGTAATCGAATTTGACCTTTTCGCTTTTAAACTTGGCGAATTTGACTGTTTCCATCATATCGGTGGGAGAAGGCACCAGGAAGCTCATCGAGCAAGTTGCGATATCGTTAGACTCCAACGAAACTGCTATCATTTCTTCATTAGGGCTGACATCGATAGAATTCACTCGAGAACGACGCTCGAGCGTCCATTTCCTCAGCGGGGTAAACACAGCGGTGTCGGATCCGTCGTAGTTGGCCATTTCGTTTTCATCGTACTTGAGCCAGATAGAGAAACAGGCTTCATTAGAACCAAACACAACACCACGCGAAAACACCGCCATTGAAACGACTCCTTGGTCTTCGTAGATGGCGGTTTGAATGTGCTGGATAACCTCGTAATTCTGGATAACGTAAACGTCACCGAGCTCAGTTGCCACTATTAGGAAGATTAATGAAATATGTATCGAAAACAGGGATTTACCGATAAGTTTGTGCGCATCGAACCAGGCATGGTCAGTGAAATTGTTGTCTAAACTAATCTGTTATAAGAGACAAAAATTTATTATTATCAAGGCTCAAAACTCTGTTGTTAGTACCTTAGACACTTCATTCAGCTGTTTAAAAGAGTTTTCTTGAACTCTCAAAAACCTCAGGATATTCCGGCCTGTCACTGTGATGATATGGTTGTCTGCTGGGGACACAGAAACTCTGGTCGCTCCGCTTCCGATGACCGCAGTACCAATAGGCTATAATTTAGCTGATTTCTGAACTGTCAATGAGAAAGTGTTACCTTCATTCGCGTAGTATCAAGGAAAATGACCTGTCCATCGGGATCTCCGGTGAGACAAACCAAGAATCTAGTGTCTTCATTTGCGAAATTCATGTGAATAATTGACTGCGCAAAAAGAAAGTTTCAGTTGAGAACTAACACACAGAGCTCGTACCTCAGATTTCGTTTCGGTGTATCGAAACGTTCTTTCTTTTTCACGCTGCTGAGAGTTTTTGATGTTGTAGATTGAAACTTGAGGGTATTTTTCTCCTCGGATTCGTTCGCTGACAGCGAGAGTTTTCCGGTTTTTCGAAATACACAAACTTTCAATGGATTCGAGATTTTCATGCAACTGAAATTTGGAAATTAGAAAAAATTGCTGGATTTGTGTGAGACCTTGATGAAGTTCATTTCTGCTTTCTCTACGGACTTGATAGCGAAGTATTTGCCCATGGGATAGCCGATTTTTAGAGTTTCTTCGTCGAGGAAAACAGCGCCTTCTTTTAATCTCGTCGAACCCCAGGAGCCGAAACCGTGCCTGCAGGAGATATTAGCAAAGAAGTCTCAGAATCGATGGTGTTACAAGAGATCCAGCTTCAGTTGCTTCTCGTCGTGAGGTTTATCGCCTTTGTTCTTACTGTCCATGCTTGAAATATTTTGAGAGTTGAATTTATAAAACTGTTAATTAAAACTGCCTCTCAGAATCTATTCCAATCTACAAAAGGTACAAAGACAGAGCAACTAGTCATGAAATTCGCTTGTCTCGATAGAGACGGCGCTTAGGAATTGAGAAAATGAATATAAAGCGGAGGCCAGTTCATACTATGAGATTATCAAGGACTTTGTGCATGATCTTCAATATGCAATAATTCGAACGCTCAGATTCTAATATTCTTTGACAAATGACGCATAATTAACTTATTGAGAGGTGATATATTAGCGGAAAAAGAATGAATAAGAGTAATTAGTCTGGCTGATAATCATATTAGGAATTGCGTTTGCTAATATGATCGCGTTATGAGAAGTCCAAGTTTCTCATTGAATAGATAGTTAAGGAAAAATGTAGTATAAAACATTTATGAAATTTGAGTGAGCTTACTTTCCCAATGACAAAGGAATTCGACTATCTCTTGCAGAAAATTTTGGGCCTAAACAATGAATAAATTAGTTTTTTGTTTGAATCTAGCTGAATTGAGAGCCGCTTCCATTTCTTTTCGAGAAAGAATACTGCGTGTTCTGAACGTTGAGTCAATTTCATTCTCCTTAAAATCAATAAGCTTAGTTCCTCGTGCTCTTATCGAGGGATTGTTGAGAAAATCAGCTGGCATTTTCGATTTTCTACTGGTTTGGGCAAGGTTGTTGGAGGAAACTATTTGAGGACCAGATTCTTTTACCAGAGGTCGAGGGTTGACAGGAAATTTCAGCCGGGGTTCATCTGGAGATTTATCAGCACTCAGATGGGGTTGTGACCTAGCCCGTTGTTCAGATAATTGATGAGACCTTGATGTCGTTCGTATGGACGGCACTTCTCGCTCATCATGAGGCTCAAGAATTACTCTGCTAGATGTCCTCATCATCGTCCCCCTGCTCGTTACACTTCCTCTGAGTCTATCAAGCGGTTTGATTCCAAATTGAGTGTCTTCTAACTTCTCAACTTCCTTAACTTTTGCAATGTTCAAGCTCGGCATTGGCCGCTCAGTTTTCAGCAGACCAAACCTAGTAAGTTGAATTTCCTGCTTCAACAAGCTTAACTGAGGGAGGTTCTTCATAGTCATACGCAACTGCTCACTGGATTCAATGGGTTTCATCCGATTATTCCTTCTCGAGTCTCGCGAAGCGATATCCAAATTTGTTTTTCTCATAGTTGATGGTGGACTGGACTCCCGTATTCTTACGCGTGGTTGACTCTGAGAAAGTCGAATATTAGAACTCGTGCTGATCGAATTAATCATCGGCATTTCATTGCGTTGGGTCATCATTATTGCCTCATCCTTTTCTAAATAAAAACGTAGATCCTTCAAGCTTAGCCTCTCTTTCTGATTTGATGGCTTGTTAGGATTACTGATCTCAAGTGTTGGTTGATCTAACTGCTTAGACTCTGTTTTTTCCTCAACACAACTCTCTTCTCGACCTCTAGAATCACTGCGTGCTCGATTACTCTGTCCGGACGCCTGATTCCGAGCTCCTGCAAACGCACTCAAAGTTGCAGGCTGTGCAAAAAGTGAGAAGTGCTCCTTCTCTAAGTTCCTAACGGGTTTTGACTCACCACATGCACTCGAGAAACTGTCCCGCTTTCCAGAGAAATCTCCTTTAGCGAAAGGGCTCTGAGATAGCAGACTGGCTGCTTGTTGCTCTAGATTGATCGGGGTTTCTATAAATATAGAAAATCGTTTTGATAAAAGCTCTTCTTGTCTGCTCAATCGAGATGGACTTTGTGCCAAAGGCATTTTGAGCTCAGGAACGTGTTCCTCAGGCGTCACCTTCTCGCTGCTGTTGGTTTCGGCGCGCCTCCTGAGGACTTTCAGTCTTCCTAACGTGAGAAGTGCGCCCATTGCACCTTTTCTTTTCTTCCTATTAGCTTCATTTTTTTTATTTATTTGATCTCGAATTTTGTCCCCACGCGATCCTTTAACAATTTGCTCATCTAATTTCTGAAGCTCTTGCTTCAAAGCATCCTCAAATTTCTTTTTGAACTCAGGCCTTTCGATGTTGACTACAATATGATGTGTTTTTGCATCTAATTTCGACTCTTTTCCACATTGTGAGCAATGGCAGCTTCTTCTTCTCGCGAGTGTTTTTGGTTGCTCTTGTATCATCGGCATTAATTTAGAGAGCGTACCCGGCCTGTGGTCAGACCGTGGGATGTGATTGAGTTTATTCCATGAAGGTAACCGTGAGCGCCTTGGTGTTTCTCTGAGTGAAGGCTCCTCTTTAGGTTCCCGAGAACCACGCCGATGAAACTCATTAGAATTCGAATTCTGCTTGATATGTACACTTTCCAGTATTGCTGAAAGCTCTTCATCGCTGCTCTCTTCTAACATCTCCCATAATCCTTTGCAGGTTTCCTGAAAACTCCTATGGCTCCTCCATTCATCCTTGTACAGAGCTTCCTCGTTTGCTTGAAATAAAACCAATCATGCAATTGCATTGAGAATCTCGCTTACTTAGGTAATAAGTGTCAAATAACCCCTCTGCAACATACTTTGCCTGTGGATTTGGAATAAAATGCGGTTTATTGCTATCATTGACTCTATTCTTTTCGTTATGCTCATGTTTTGTCTCTTCTTCGACATCATCATCATGAAAGTCTTCTTCCTCGTATTCATTTTCTCTAATTTTCTGCCTTTCGCTCTCAAGTACCTTTTCATCGTTAATACAACCCTCTTCTCTTGGAGAATTCCTTTGTCTTAAAAAAGTAACTCTTTTCCTCAACTTCCCATTTCGAGAGAGCTTAGCCTTAGTCATCGCACTAGGAGCGTCAATAAAATTTCCTGAAGAGCAGTAGACAGTATAATTCTCTGAATTGAGAGGGAAAGAGGTTACTTTTTTTTCTCATGTCTGTTAGGGGAACTGGCTGGGGTTCTTGGACAATTTTGTGGCGAAGGAGCGCAAAATTTTTCATTCCTAGAGGAGAAAATATGTCTCTCGAGACTGCAGCTAGACGCTGGTCGATCAGGCTCTTTTTTGGATCATATGAAATGTTTTCATCTTTGATTGGAAGCACGGGCATGAGAATAATAGCTTTATCTATTTTCGAGCAGTTAGCGAGAGGAATGTAGAGCAGGTAAGGTACCAACATTATAGAAAGATGGTAGTTTTTGAGTTTTTAAGGAATGCGCTAATCTTTCGATCTAAAGAGTTGTGAGGGTGGATGTCAGTGTGCGGAATTGATTGTGTACATCGAATCGTGGAGACTCATTTCGATTTGAATCGTAGTCCATGCTTTCTGTATCAATAATATCATTATTGCCAGCTTTCATTGTTGAAGCTTTTGGCGAAATCGTTATTAAATTTTAACCAGAGTTATTCCGTATTGATTAAAAACAATAAGACTTCTTATAACAAGTTGCAGATCATCCATGTCTCTTTGAAAATGAAAAATTTGTTGCGCTACTTGAGTATGTAATTGTTAGAATGCTTAGATAAATAAATCAAACGCAGTTCGTTATGATCTGGAGTCATTATTAACCTAATAAATGTGTATCTTCTCGCGCTCAAGATGTATTCAGAAAAGAAATGAAATATTTCAGGGCTTCTTAAAGAATATCCTTTCACTTAATGATTTGCCTATGAATATGATTTCGAGATGGAAAACTTAAGGAAAATGCAAATATAAACCAAAATGATGCTTCTGATTCGGAATGATAGAGTTCGGAAATTTCTGTGAAATAGGAGTCATCTAAATTAACTACTTTTTAAATTTACAAGACACTTTCTCACAACAATTCAAAAAAGGTTCTTCTCAGTGAACTTTTTGGAAATAACTTGGACAGCAGGTTGAATTTCTGGCGATATACGAGTTCGAAAATTTTATTTAAGACAATTCATCAATTCGCACCCAAACTTCGGCTTTCATTTATCCTTTGGTTGAGTTTTGTCACTTTCTCATGTGACTCAACACCCGGCCAAGAAGAATGGAGAATAGAACTGATGCATTCTTTTTTGATTTAATGAAAAAATCCCAATCTCTGCGAAGGATCACTCAACTTTGACTCCATTTTGAGACTTTAAAAACTCCAAAGTCGGTTGGCTATGATCCAATTTATTCCCCTCTTCAATTCATCTAATGGATTATCTGAATAGCATAATTTTACGGTTCAAAACGAGAATATTAAAACGGAAAATTTAACCCGTTAATTTATTTATTCTGCAAAGCGTTTTGGCTGACCGTCTATTTTGACACTAGCAGTTTTCCTTCACAGCTAGCTGTCCATTGTTTGTAATAATCACCCAGTTCCAAAGGTAAAAAGCATGAAAATAACCAGCAACCGGCCTGTTATAGCCATTATCCTATTTCTTTTTCTGCTTTCATGCTCAGCCACCAAACTCAACATGAGAGCAGCACAAGCAGAACTCAACAGTAGAGGTTATCATACATTTCTTGGACACCAGATTCATTTTCTACACAGCCATCGCAAACCAGGAATTTTTAGACAACCAACATGCTCAATTCATAGAAATGGAGAGCCAGAGTAAACCCATTCAAATTGATTCACTTATTATTCCCGAAGGCGAAGACAAGGTGAAAAACTCCACGAAAAAAGAAGTTACTAAGAGCAAAGAAAAAGAAGACACTGATGACGTTTATGTTTGTGTTCCCGAATGTAAAAATGGAGGACTTTGCTACAAAGGTTATTTTTCGATTTTCTCACTCCTTTGACTCAAGTTTTTCATTATGAAAAGATAATTGTCTGTGTCCGGGCCAGTTCTATGGTCCTCTATGCCAATATCGTAAGAAAATGATTCCTGATTAAGATCCTTATAATCATATGCTCCTTTAAAAAGAGACCCCTGAATTGAATAGGTTCAATTGGGCTGAATTTTTTTCTGTTTGTGTTCTACTCTTTATTATTGGGATCGTCTTGGGGTACCTTTGCGGTAAGAGGTACAGATGGAATCGACCGGAACCAGTTGGTACTGTCGATTATCCTCAGAAGAAAGAGGTATGATTGGTAATGAAGAGGTTGATAATGCTTTGTTAGGTGTGGGAATTAAAAAAGAGCAAGAAAAATGAGAAAAATGCCCAAGATTTTGTGCTACCAATGCCTCAACAATCACCACAGACCAAGCCAAAGAGGAAGCAGAAGAAGAAGGGAAGAGATTCTGTGCTTTAAAGTCATATATAGTTCCTTAACGTTAATACTCAATATTTTTTTGTGTACAGGGCTGCATTGTTTTGTCTCATTTTTCGAGTAATCTTAAGTTTTTCAGAAAAGATGTTCAATTATGAGAAAATCCTTTGTTTTAAGTGTAGGTAACCAGGAGATTAAACATTTCTGATAGTTGAGGCGAGGTTAGAAGCTGGGAATAGAGGTAGACTCAAAGCGCTTGAGGGTGTATGAGTCTTCTTTGAAATTTGACTGGGAATGGCGAATTCGTTATTTCTGGTATTTAACTAGCTGTTTTATTTCTCAGTACTGAATTTGGTTTGATTTTCTAATTAATTGAAGCGATTTTTTTTGAGCTTCAGAAGGCAAATACTGGAAAATATCCTTGTCCTTGTTTAATGAAACCTAAGGAAGAATAATTTTCACAAGTTGTAGAGTGAGTATACATTAATCTTTAGAAAAACATTTGTTGATAATATTGCAGTTAAAACAACAATCATGTCCTTTTGAGACGAGATTCAACCTCACTAATGATTCAACGGTTCAAGGGATTCAATCTTGAATTAGCAGCAAAACTAGCATGATCTTCCTCATTGAATCATCTGTAACATCTGGTTGCAATAATCAAATATACATTCTATACCGCTTCTTTAGTTCATGGTCTTAGTCTGCTTCTCTTGGATCTCGTTGAGTACTTTTTTTGATTGTAATCTTTTTCATTTGTGCTGAAGACACTACTTAGCATAGACAATTATATCTCATTATAGATCATGCATCTTGAACGCAACCACAGGCAAACTGAGAAGCTTTTCTAGCTTGGTTGATTGAGGTTTTCTTGTACTTGAACATTACAGAAAATTAGCACAGATCGTGTAGATAGTTCCATTATACTGGCCAAAAAATTAATCAAGCATACATTCATTAGATTCAACTGCAAACAACCATGAGCGAGTTCTACAAAAAGAACAAGCATCTCTTCGAGGACGATGAGGTATCAAAGCAGCAACTG
>ENA-UOTZ01000426-UOTZ01000426.1-compost-metagenome-genome-assembly--contig:-NODE-426-length-35771-cov-10.513252_pt1 | contig 35771 bp, 24 predicted proteins | sample MGYA00238144_ERZ746983 | MGnify/ENA primary metagenome ERZ746983 (study PRJEB28759, sample SAMN06268863) | compost metagenome | isolation source: single cell | place: USA: California, Emeryville, Joint...
GGCATTGGAACCGAGGATTCCTGGTGGTGATGACATTGTTTTTTGCAGGTGTCTCGTCGTTATTTGAGCTTTCGGGCTTTTCTCTCCTGACAAAATTTCATCAATTCTCTCAGCCTTTAAAGAGTTATAATGAACCGTCAACAAATCTCTCTCTCTTGATAATCAACTTACCTTTACAAGAAGATCGCTCCTTTCTCTTTTCAAAGTTTCAATGATTCTCTTTGATTCTTCGAGTTTTGACTCAAATCTCTCCATTTTTTCGATCAAACTCTCTGTTCTTTGAGTCAATGTCCACGGGTTTGTCGTATTCGTCATGCCTACAAAGAACATTAAGATCCAGACTCTAAAGCATAATCCTTACAGCTATTGGTCATGAGCACAGAATAACTATTATCATAGCTGATACCCTTCTCAGAATAAGTTTTCAATAGGTAGATTTGATTGTCTGGATGAACAAGAGAAGAAGCGCTGGCTGATTGACCCAATCTATATTGAGATGGCGAGTCTATGGTGCTAAGATTCGAATCTCCCGACTCCGTGTCAAATTTGTAGTCGGTTGATTTGACATATTCTTTACGCGTATGATTTTTGCCGAAAATAGGTGAGTTTGCGAGCTTATTTTGGTTGATCTTGGAGCGAGGGCTGTAGAAAGAGCTGTGCATGTGTAGTGGTCGCGCAAATGAAATTATGATTTTAATTATCTTGCCAGTCAGCAATGAGAATCTTAGAATTAATTCGTGTAATAAATCTCAAAATTAATATTTAAGGTATTTCAGACCACATTAAATTTCTTATTGAAGCATCTGCCTGTGCAATCAGTATATGCAATCACCCGTAATTTCTCTAATTCAGCCAATTAACTGAATGGAATTTGAGATAATTCTACTGGAAAAACTCTTCTTAAGTCAATATGAGTGGCTCGGCTCGTCATCGAAACAAATCTTATTTATGACTCTGCCTCATTTTGCCAGGAAAAGCGTGTGAAATAGCCACATAGCTGAAGATTTGATTGTGCATTTGTTAATCCATCACAGTATACACATAAATTCATAAATTTTGCATAGCACAGATGATCGAAAAAATAATGTGAATTAAAGGCCAGAGAGCAGTCCTAATACGATTGTCGTTGTCAATCTAGGAAATAAGTATTTCCATCGATAATTGTTGCGCAGTGGAGTCTTAGATATAAGGAACCTACAGGCGGGTTCTTGCATTCTCTCATAAAAGTACATTATGAATTTCTCATTAATTATTGACGGCCGTTGAATTTCACCGCTGCTGAAGGGATCGATCCGAACTTAATAACCTGAGGATGAAATTAATAGGAGGAAACGACCAATTAATGTTTACGTCTCGGTATTTTTTCATTAAAGGCACTTCGTCTTGCTCATACGTATCCTGATGCTGATCATGCACTATTCGGCAACAGAACGCGGAAAGAATTCCCAAAAGAAAAGTGCTTAAGCAAATAGCGATGTAAGCAGCCGCGTTGAATCTAGCAGCATCATCTATTTCTAAATCACAGATGAAATCAGCGAAAAAATTTGATGGCTTATGGTACTCATTTGACATTGTGTTCCTGTGGTATAATTTGAACAGTAGCAAAGAGCTACGAACTATTAGTTCAGGAATCATGAAAGAATATTTACAAAAACTGCAGACTCCTCCGTTCACACAGGGCGGGTCACATGTGCCATCTCCCAAATTGCTCGGTACAAGGACAGGATTTGAGTTGTTTGTCTGTTGGCTTGACATCTTGGGCTTGTTATCAGCTGAGTCTGAAGTCTTCTTTGTCGTTGTGTTCTTGCTAAGTGAAGCTTCATCTGGGTCGAGAGCTGATCATTAATCAGTAAGTATGACTGGTAGGTCGAGAATTTTACTGGTGGCATCGCTCTGCAGTGCAGTTTGAGTAGCTGCCGCCTCCGAGATCAGAAGCTGTAATAGCAAGAAACTTAGTAAAGCAATAGGTTTAGACATAAATGGTTTTTAGACAAGAGAATAGTAAATATTCTAAGCTGAAAGGTATTTGATAATCAGGCAGATGGAAAGTAAAGAAACGCTAACCAGGAAAAATCTCGCAGGCAAGAGAAATATGCTTTTGAGAAAAACATTAGGCGTTAAATTTAAAAAATAAAATGATATAGCTGTTTTTTTATACAGTAATTCGATTTTCTAATAAGGAAACCAGTTGCCGAATTTCCAAAAAGTTATCGGTTATCTGTTAGTAAATTAATGAATCGATGGGTTCATGGGTTCCTGCTTTTCGTTTAAGTGCAAACATGAACTCAAGGGGGATACTAACCTGTCCTCGAGTCAAAAAAGGAATTACAAATATCGGTAGCTTTAATATGTTAAATATTAATGTTACAGAATCGTTTGCAAAAGCGTACTCAGACTTGCAAATAGCATATTGCGGCTGAGCAGATCACTCAATTAATAAATTTGCTATGAGATACCAGGGAGAGTTTCTTTTTTATAGAGTTAACTGATATTTTGACAATGAGAACTAAGAGACGAAGCTTTTTTCGTTTTAGATTCAAATTCAGAGTCACCCTCCTTCGAAAAATACCATTGGTCCAAGTTTAGCTTTACTGAAACTTTTCTAACAAAAGTTCTCAAAGTTTTGATATTAATTTTTTTCAAGGCAAAATTCTCAATATTACCGAAAAAGAGATAAATGAAATCCATTAAGCATGAACGGCAAAACCTTCAAACTTTTCCAATCATACATCAATATGAAACACGCACTAAAGTCTGTTAAACACGTTAAATATGCATGAGAGTTGCTCGGATAATCAAATCTAATTCTGCAACTATATGGCGGATAAACAAATCTTTTTAGTTCATAGCTCGATTTGAGCGAATGAACTAATTAAAGGTGGTTTAATAATAACAATAACAAGCCAACAAATAAAATCCATCTTCTTTATTTCCTATTTAAGTTGCAAAATACATAATTATCCCGATAATGAGGAAAACAGTATTATTTTATCGCATATTAAATGGATAATACGCTCTTTCATTTTAGATTTTCACTGTTTCTGAGCATAAAACGCAATATTAAATGGTGCTAGCGTATTATTCTTTCCACCATAATTTATGAGCTACTTAACATCTAATGGTCTCTTTTATTACGAATCTAATTGCCTTTCTTGCCCTTGGTTTCTTTGAATTCGGTGATATTCTTCTTAATCAAGCTCATAGCTTCCTTATGGGCTTGTGGCTTGTATCCGAGCATAAAAAGAACCTAGATATTGAGGGTTTACCATGATATACTCATAATCAATTTTCTTACCTCAATCACAACGAAATCAGGGGCGACAAATATCTGTAAGATGTTATCCAAAAGCGCAGGGGCTCTCTCTACAAAGTAACAATTATATTCTTCTCAAAAATATCATCGAGCATTACTTTCGAAAACACCGTGACCAACAAATTGAGCGATCCAGGAGAAGGCAAAGATACCGAGCACAGCCTTGAAGTAGAGATCGTAGGCTGGAGTACCGATGTAGGTGTTGTAGAAGCAGTTATTGAGGAGGGTGAGTCCGGAGTATAAGACAGTTGAGACGAGCTGGATCGGGGAATTAAATGAAATTCAAAAGAAGGGAGGTTTACTCCAGAGAAAAAGTCAACGTAGAGATAGACGGCAGAGAGTACGGCGCAGAAAACAACAGCATAGTTGAATTCCAAAGCTTTATGGCCGAGATTGAGGTCAATATGAACGCTGTAATGGGTGATGATTGCGGCCGCTGACCAGAAAATCATTGGGACACAAAGGATGTGAATAAATTTGTTCCTGTGAAAGGACACGTGGTGAGAAAGAAAGAAAACCATCATTTACACTCCGTTGCTGTGGTAGCTGCCGTATCCGGCGAAGAATGTCGAAAGAGTAAGTGCCATTTGGTTGAGACTTGCTTAGTTTGTTAACTTTTTATCTAAGAGTGATTCAAGTTAATTGGATATTTGCATGACGGCTGGCTTTAAATAGGATTGCGTAATTAGCGTCACCTTTTTTTCTATTTCCAGGCAGGACCTCGCCTTTTCTGATAAACTCAAGTGACTTGGCAGAGAATTTCAACATCCCAGAGGATGACTATACATATTTGTGACAGGTGAGATAACTTTCTCCTTCATTGTAGGAATGGCTATCTTTCATATTGTAAGTTGAAAATTGAAGCACTTGATTAATCTAAGCACCAAACCTTCGTCCAATCGCTAAGATACTAGCCCAATTAAAGAGAGATACACAAGAATTTATTAAACAAATAGAGCTATTTTAAGCACGGCGTCAACTTTTTCTTGACATTTAATTCTTCAAATTCAACCGTGGGTGCTACATTTTCAATTCGATGATTCATAAAGGCTCTACGAAGCAGCTCATGTCCAAAGTAAGTTTTCCAGGAAAGAGAAGCCGCAATTGTTGGATGCATCGAATGGAGTGATTTTGAGAAATAGACATCAAAGACATCAAAGCCGTTCAAGTCTTAGTAAATGAAATGAATCAAGAACTCCTGGTAGAATCAGTAATGATGACATAGGACGTGCCTTCAGTTTCACGGCAAGTCGAATTCAACGAAAAACTTAATTTCCTCTTTTTTGAAGTGTCTGTCTTTTTTCTTGTCTTGGCACTGCTCATCTTCACCCAGCAGTGAGAGACTGCGTGTATTATCTTTTGTAAATAAGAAAGACTCAATGATGTTAGTATAACTTGATTGTTTTTTCAAATTAGGTTTTTTCCTCACTGAATGAAAATCAAAACTTTATTCAAGAACAATAATTAAAGTTCTATCGGATTTAAAAACTTTTATACTACGAAGGCTTTCTAATAGATGACTATGTCTATTAAATGAATAAATCAGTAAATTGTCTTTATAAGAATCTCGCTTTAATAAATTATTTCTCATTGTCTTGTTTGAGAACCAACGAACACAATACTTCTAATTAGATATATTGAAACAAAACAATTACAAATTTCATATTCAAATTAGTAGATTATCAGGAATTCACGCTAACGATGTTACCTTCCGGACAGATCACACAAGCAGATTTAGCAAGACTCTTCCTCCAACAGCAGCAGCTACAACAAAAAGATGCTCTTGCTAATGCTCAGCTGATGAGTAATTTCATCTCGAAAGCTCAGAATCCGCAATCGTTTTCTGACACGACTTCAGCGTTTGCTGAATTTACAGGTATGGTTTCTATGAAAAGAGGGTGTAACAATACACTATCTATCTCATAGGCGACAAAAAAAATCAAAATGGAATGATCCAGGAAATGGAGGTCAAAGACGTCGGTCGGAGGATGTTTTCCGGGCAAGATAACCCGTTTGCAGGTTCGCTCGGTCTATGGAATACGACTCCAGGAACGTAAGTTGAGAAGGAGAGGCTTGGCTATAATTTTGGAAATTTAGAGTGTTGATAGACAACGGTAAAAACGCGGGGAAAGACGAGGAAAAAAAACAGCTTGAAATGATTTCTGAATTAGCAGATCAAAGCGCAGCGAGAGGTGATTATAATCAGGTAGTCAGAAAAAGCATTTTCAATCATTCGAGAATATTTTGAAATCAAAGGCTATTGGATTTTATAACAAAATCCTGGAATTAAGTCCCAATACTGCCAGTGCATGGACCTCACTAGGACATTGCTACTCCATGCTAAATGATAATTTCAGCGCGCTGAAGGCTTACCAACAGGCTATGAGCATCTCTGACGGTGCAGAAGTATAACTCAAATACTAAGAAGTAATTCCGATGTTTTCCATTTTTTTTTTTAGAGAGACGAGCAGCTCTGGTATGGAATCGGCTTGCTCTATGAGAAGGTAACCGGCTTGGAATGAGAATTTGAAAAGTGTGAATAAATTTTTTTTTTCTCCAAAATAGATAGAAGATTACCAGAATGCGGAACTGGCTTTTAAGAACGGTGCGAATATATGCGCAAGCGGTGCATTAAAGGGGGAGTTGTGTTATCATCTTGGTTATATTCTCAAAGCAAAGGCAGAATATGATGAAGCTATTAAGGTAGTTAATTAGAGAGAGATTTGAGGCTCACAATATTTTTTTTTTCAAAAATAAAGGTGTTAAGTACGGCTGTGCTCCTTGGAAAGTTCACGAATAGTAGGTCTGTGGAAATATTATGTACAATCGGGCGGTGCTTTGAAGAGAAAGGCAACGTAATAAGAACGATTGCAACGTTTTCCATTAAGCTCTTAATAGGCCATCGAAGCATTGAAAATGTATAAACATGCGCTCTCACTCGATGAGAACAACCCATTTACTCACGAGTTCATAGGATGGCTTCATTTTCAGATGGATAAACCGGTAATTTCAGGAATTTGAATGAGAGAAAGGAATGCTTTTATTTTAAATTTAGGCTGAGGCGCTCGCATACTTGCAAAAAGACAATTTTCAAGAAACTGATGAAGAAGGCGAATTAATTTATATGATCGCGAGATGTTACATGAGACTGAAGGACTATAATACGGCCTTTGAGCTCTTTCAGCTTTGTTTGAGCAAACGACCCTACGTTTCTTTCTATTGGAGCTCGTTTGGGATATTACTATGCGAAATTACCCAAGTAACCTCCCATTTCATATGAAAAGGGAATTAACCACTGTTCCTTTGATAGTTAAAACTGGGCTATGAGGCTTTCAATCAAGCTTTGAAGCTAAACCCCAATATCCCTGAGAATTATTATAATTTGGGTTGTATATTTGAGCTATTCGGACAGCCACTCGAGGCGATAAATTTTTTCGACAGAGCTCTCTCGATACAACCATCATTAACTGTTGCTGTGGAAGGAAAAAACCGTGTGTTACGTAACATAGCAACGACTCAAATACAGTAATGGCAACCAACTTCTTCCGACCTAATCATTTAATGCTATTCCTTAGAGGATTGTTCAAGCATCCTGTATTTAAACTATCTTTTCTGAAGTTACAAATGAAGGAGAAGCTTGACAAAACATATATAAACATCAGAAAAACCGATAAGAATGCCGGCTTGTCTCTAAATCCTGCCCTGCTGTCCCTCATATTACAACCTCAGACGGCAGCAATGCAGTCGAACGGTCTCAACGGGATGAATAGCCTTCAAAATAGTATTCAAAATCAGCAATTAGGTCTCCAAAATCCAATTATTACAACCCAAGCACTACTGCAACAGCAGCAGCAACAAGCTCTTGCAAAACAAACCCCGCTACCGCTAGGAACAAACGATCTCACTCAAGCATTATTAGCGAGTCAATTGGGGTTAACTGGAGGAAACTCTGGACTAGAAAATGGAGATTCTACCCTCAGTTTATTGCAACAACGCGCTGCAATGAACGCACTTTCGATGGGCGCTAATTTCAATTCTCAGTCTGACATTTTGAAAACTCTCTCCATGTCACGTAAATTTCAACAATTTTCAAGGCTAATTAATGAAATATCTTAGAATTAGGAGGTCAAATTGGAGCAACCCAACTCGGAAGCCAACTGGGAATGCAGCTTGGAGGAGCATTCACAAATCAGATTGGAACACAACAACAAAGTTCCCAACTTAATAATGTCCAGATGCCCTCACAATTAGACTCACAGCTGAATGTCCAAAACATAGGTCTATTGAATCCTCAGCTTGGATTGAATATGCTTGCAGGAACTCCGTCTGAGCAGCAGTTGCTTCAAATGCAGCAACTCTCTCAGATTAGTCAAAACCAACAAGCATCAATTAGATCTAATTCCACTGATCAAAAAGCTCATGAAAAAGATGGAAAGCCTGCTCCAACAACAAAGGAAGTTTTACACAATCAAAAAGAGCCAGCCTCTCAACCCACCCCTCAGCAGCATCAACAGCAGACTTCGACTCCAGCAGTTAAGCAGCCAACTAAAGGATTTGCAAAGAAGCAGTCCTCTCAAGACAATAAATCCTTAGAAAAATTACATTCTCAACCTCAGCCTCATCTACAACCGCAACCGTTTGAGGAAAGCAAAGCCCAAGCTCAAAACTTCAAAAATTTTCCAAAAACTCTATCAAATGCAGTCTCTGGCAAGGATCCAGAGCCAAGCAAGCAAAATGCTCTTGAGACTGCACTCGCGCAGAACGAAAAAGAAAAAATGGATACAATTCAAGAGAAACTTCAGAAAGTTGTATCAGATAAATCTAACATTAACACCAAGCCTCAAGAAGTCGATGAAAAACCTGTTTCTTCCAATATCCAGCTGAAACCTGCAAAGAGCTTCCAACTTTTCAAAGACAAAGGAAACTCCGATGAGTTGAGGGCAGATCCTCTAAAAAGGCTGAAATCAGACTTCTCTTTACGTGCAAAAAGCTCGGAAGAAACTTCCACTTCTCCTCAAATTACAACAAACGATAAAAAAGATGAGACTGCCGAAACCACAACCACAGACGCTGCAAAAGAACAAACATCAACGGCGTTACTAGTTCCACAAAAAATTCAGACGACAAAGGTGATCAAGCCGCTTGTGCTCACGTCTCCAATATGTGAGTCGAAGCAGGCTTAAATTATGTGAAAGGTGTGTAGTCCACTTACAATCTTTTCATTATTATTTTCTTTTCATCTTAATCTCAAAACCTAAGCAAGTTCAATCAAACAGTTTTTCACAGACAATAATAGAGCGAGGGGACCCTCCAATAGCGATTTATAATTTTTCTCTTTAAAATCTGTTGAATTCTTTTTGTGTTTTCCATCTAACTGAAAATTGAGAAATATTATATCGAATTGTATGCTTGGTTTGTTTTTGCATGCTTTATTAGTTGCATCAAGCTTGCTTCTGTTTTTTTAGTTATAACTTTCAAGAAAATAGACTTCCGATATCGACATGTCTTCATAATTTTACGAGTTTGGAAAGCGTCATAATATCGAAAATCTGAAGCACATGAGTCAGCTGAATGAACAGCAATTTAAAAAAAGAAAACGATTCATTAGAGAGTGTTCGAAGAGCGATAAAAGATCAGATACGCACATATCCAACAAGTAAATGAAAATCGGGACTAGAAATCTCTTCATCGATTCGATAAATTTATTTATTATGTCAGTGATTTATTTCGAAGCGAGTTACAACTACCACGTCAATATTCATGAGTGTGGAATGGATATTTTACAATCCTTCTATAAAACTCGGGAACATTTTTCTGGATAAATCCATAGCACGAATTCAAAACTTAATTAATTTTTCAAAATTAATTTCAAGAGCAAGCTTTTTTTGCAGCAGCAGAAACACTCAATTGTTTACCTACTTCATTTAATCATCGATATGGAATGGGATCCGTGATAGTTAGTTACTGTGGCTCTCTTATCCATTCTTTTTTGTGTTATTCCACACTAGTATTTACAATTTAAGTGATTATTTGAATTGTGAAGATAGCAAAGTATTTGTTTTCCTCTCTTTCTGATAGACAGTTATGGTTTAGGAATGAGTATATCACCTTCACTGTGACTTTGGGTTTAGCTCCTCCTTAGAGACCAAAACATGCAATTTGTAACGAATCTGACCTCGAGCGAAAATCATTCGAAGACACGAGGTCCAGAATCAGAAGCATTAAAGCAAAATCAGCATCCTTAGATTAGTCAATTAATTGCTTGTTTAAAAAACACGTTTCAAGTTCTTATTTCTGGTTGCGCAGAAGTTATTATAATTTTTTCATTAAACTTGAATAAATATCGTACCATAGCTAGTTGCTTTCGCGAACGTTGTGCTAATCTGAGGCTAGCAGCTTCTTTGTCCTTATGGTGGCTATTATCCTAAGGAAAGAACTTATTTATCTCGTTTTCGTCAGAATTTCCCGAGGTTTTTACTCCTTAATGATTAGTATTACCTTTCATAAAAAACATAGTGCTGCTCAGCTCATTAATTGCACAGCGAACCTCGATTAGGCGAGCAGTGGTTCATGTCAAATTAATATGTGGTTCCAACCTGATCGCAGCTTCATTTTCTCTAATAACTGTACAAAAAATATTCAAGTAAAAATTATGTATTCGCATCTATCACGACTCTGCGTGGTTTTTCTCGGGTTTTCCATACATTATAGCTCGGCCAACTGCATGACTTGTATAATTGCTATGCCATTGGAGAGATTCTTCTCATCTTCAGGTTGAATAAACCCAAAATCGTCGCTGCGACGCCTAGCTGTGGTCAAGCATCAGCTGCTATGGGAATTCAGTGGCAACAAGACATTAAACAGAGTATTTTAGCACAACTTAGTAATATGTCCCTTGAAGGGTCCCTAACTCGAGAAAATGGCTTTCCGCTGCTAAGGAACAGACCTAACTGGTTTCTATAAAGAACAAGGGCCATTTTTTAGATCAAGCTGCTTGTTGGGACATGATTTAATGGAAATACGTAGCAACTTATCAGATTTTGATATATTCAATCCGGTTAATTCAAGTTCGAGGAAGCTTCTTCTTTTAATATTTTAATTGTGAACCATTGGCTCTACTATCTGAGAATACCTTATGACTAACATTGTAAATCAGATTTTTAATTATTAAGGTATCAAGGCAGAGACATGTAATTAAATTTTTTTACTCAAAATTCAAAAGGAATTATGAATTTCGAACAGCCTAAAGTTAGACATCATCGATTCCTGTCATACGAGATTGCTGACTTCGACCTCTACGAAGGACAAGCATTGCTTTTCTGTCTCACACGTTATATCGGAAAAATTGAGGTGCTAAACCTGAAAAATCTGCGACCGATCAAAGCATTTAACCTTCATACTCCGAGCAAACTGTCATGGCAGTACAATAAAATCAAGATCCACAAAGCTTCTGGAAGCTTCTGCTGCCTGCAGGCGCAGAAATTGCATGAGGCAGTTGTTTTCATCTGTAACTACAAAACTAACACGGGAGTCGCTATTCCTTATGAGTACTCAAACTCATCGAAAGCCATCGCGCTCTATGACGATTTTCTCATAACCGCAGGCTCTTCGAGTCGGATACGCTTCTGGGATGTTTATAAAGGCCATCTGGCTGATGAAATCAATTTAAATATAAACTCGTTAAGTATATCAAACGTGACTCCATTCCAAGAAAAGCAGCTGCTCGTTTGCACCGAAGAGACAACAAGTTCGCTTTGGATCGTGAGTTTTCGGACAAAGAAACTCATGAGAGCAATACCTTTAGATGGAGCACAGCAAGTGATCTCAAGGCCTCTAGGCAACGAGATAGCATGCTTGAGTAACAACTACCGAGCGATCAGATTTTGGAAACTGGTAGAAAAAGGCTCGCAGAGGTTCGATCTCGAACCAAATTGTAAACAGCTCTGGCTTAATTGCTTTGGGAATTTTTTATTCAACGATTCCGATGAAAAAAAGAAAAAGCTCTTGATCTATACGCATCCTTCAGGAATAAAATACCAAGATCTTTCTACAAATATGATAACAGCAGACCTTAAGGTCTCTTGGCGGCGGAAATTCCAATCGAATCTTCCTCTCAAACAGTGCCAAATCAAAGATCGAATCATGTTTTACGATGGAGCTAATCTTCTGGTAGTAAATTGAAAGCGTACATGAGACAAGCCAGTAGCCGCATTGCGCAATATCGCCTGTAACTAAGACTTGCGTTAGAATCGATGTTAATTTTGAATAGAGTGATAGTATTCTCCTCTACTAGCTAAAGGAGAGTTATTACATGTGACTAAATTACTTTTTAATATAGAACCGATTAATCAGCGGAGAATCGCTGAACCAATTTTTTTTATTCAGTCCTTTATACGCTAGTAACCTATATTCGCTGAAATGATCGCGGTTAAATCTCTTCTCATTGAGGATGATTATTCATTCATCAGGTGGGATTGTGGTTACCCAAGCGGTTTCAGCAAGACAAACTGCAAAATAGAAGAATCAAAACAAACAAAATATTTTCTCCTTGTCCAATTTATAGGTCCTCAGCCAATAGCAAATTATATCTGACCGCTCATCAGTCGCATTGGTTACCTCTTAGTTAGAAGATGTTGAAAAATCAAAATCACTTAGTAAATATTCCAGAGGGATCATCCATCAGATGACTCTTAAATTAATTTGTAGTCGACGAAAATATAAAACTCGTAATGGCGACAATAAAATGTTTCTTGAGTTAGAGAGATTAAAAGAGACAGTTCAATAATACACGAAAGTCTATAATGCCTTTGGTATGCTTGGTAAGGTCAACAAATGGTCAGTTTCTTACGTATTGGATTGGAGTTAATGAACTCTAGGGTTGGTATGAAAATTTCTTGTCTTACAGGGAGTCAGAGAGCAAATTGATAGAATCTTTGATATTAAGGGAAAGGACGCATGAAATCACTCAATATTGTTATTACAGTAAACAAAATATTATATAGAGGTATCGATTAACGATAACTGTTACGTACTTTTGCAACGTAAAGGAATTGTGAAATTTTTTATGATAATATCAAACTTTATTGGTTTATGAGAAAAAATTGATAGAGGTAAACCAGATTTTTTCTGCTAGGTTGATCTTCTCAGAGGTAAATTCTAAAATCCTCCTTTTAAGATATCCAAACCTTCGATTTTTTGTCTGAAAGATCGGAAGCCTTGGTTTTCGAAACCGTCATTTTTGGTATACTTCTCTCATCTAGTGAATTAGCCGAGTTCCACTCGAGATCACCTTCTTGATTAGAGATCTGATCGTTTAATGACCCCGAGATGCTCTGCCCAGACTCTAGTTTTCCAGCATGGTTGTCCAGAGTAATGAAATTGTCTGAGCCATTAAGGCTTAATGAAATCTCCTTTTGAACCTCGACTTTTTGTGGTTTTAGCAGCAAATTCAAATCAACATTCACGTTTTTCCGATCGCTGGAAGAGGAGCGACGCTTCTCGGTGTTGGTATTAGCGTTTGATTCCAGATTTAAGACGGAGGCGCCCTTCTGGGTTCCCTTGCTCGCCAAGATATTGACATTAGGAACCGATTTGGTATCTTCGCAATTGTAGTCAAAAAACAGTAAATGAGGGTGTTTTTCTCCCGTGCCTTTGGAGCTCTCAATACTGTCTTTGAAAGCTGCGAGCTCTTGTTTAAAGATATAGTCAGCAGGATCAACAGGAGCGCTCAGCTTCTGCGCATGGATCCTCTCGAAATCTATATCTCCCAACCACTTATGCTTTCTAATTTCATTTAGTCCCTCTTGGGCTCCGAGACGCTGCTCAGGATTTTTGCACAGCAGTCTCAGAATAAAGTCTTTGAATTCCTCAGAGATGTCACTGGGCAGTTTCGGCTGCTCATAGGCGATTTTTTCAGCGAGCTGTTTGAGGTCTCCTCCATCTCGTCGAAATGGAGGATTTCCAACGATCAATTCGTAAGCGAGGATTCCAATGCTGTAATAGTCAGTCAGCACGTTGTAACCTTTTCCAAACACCATCTCTGAAGAGAATGTCCTATTTGATAGACATCATTGAGGAATACGTTATCAAGGGAAAAGTTACTCAGGTGTCCCGCAAATTGTGTAGTTCAGATCATACAAGGAATCCACTTTCTTAGCGATACCGAAATCGCAGAATTTTATATGGCCGTTTTCATCGATCAGCAGATTCTCGGACTGCAGGGTAGAAGAATGGATGATGAATATGGAGGATAAGAGATAAATATTTACCTTGAGGTCTCTGTAAAGTATTCCACTTTGATGAATCACCTCGAGTCCTTCAATGACCTCGGCGATGTAGAATTTCGCCTCTTCTTCACTGAAAACGCCTCTTTCGTACAGCACTTGTCTGATGCTTAAACCCGGAGCATAATCCATGACGAAGTAAAAGCATTCCTCCTTTATAAAGTTAAAAAATATTGGTTGTTAGCAGATTTTATCGAGCTCTTATTACAGATTGGAACGCATAATGGAGATTCACAATAAACGGCTTTCGTAGCCGGATACAGTTGTTTCTCTCTGTATAAATGAGTTTCTTCTCCAATTTCGGGTTTTTCATCCAGCCTTTGCGGATTTGCTTCATTGCGTAGAATTTCCCATTCTCTTTCATCCTCACTTGACAAAACACTTTAGTCTATCTCCAAAAAACGTTTGAATTTACCTAAATAAACCGTCGAGAATCCACCCCAGCCAATCTTTGAAAGGATATCAAAATTTTGTAAACTTACATTCGTACTCTTCACCGGTGATTGCTTCGAAGCCTGTACGGGCTTTGCATACAGTGTTTGATCGTCTTCCAGCACCGAGACCGTTTTGTTTGGCAGCGAAAGCCAATAATCTAACAAAAGGTTTTGAGGCATTGCCTGAAGGGTCAATTCTGAGCATAGAGGCTTCTTTCCAGGTCTCATTTGCAGGTCCTCGTTGACTCGGTCGGCGATCTCTTGGCGTAGCCAGGCACAGGTGAGCTTGTGTTCCTCTTTAATGGGTATCGTAATGCTTATTTGAATTGACTGTTCAAAAATAACGTTGATATTTTTGAATTCCGGAGTCACAGGGTTCCTGTAGAGCGTTTTTGGCTGGCAGCGAGGCTCAGTTGGCTTTGAATCAACTGTAGAGACATTGGAGTTATTCATTTCAGTGCAACTATCTGGAAAATATTTGAGATTTCGAAAGTATGTAAATACTTGAGAGTTTGTGAATTAAAAAATTATATAATTCAAAAATTTAGAACCACTCGGAAGGGCCCTTGCACGAATAAGAAATTTAAGGAACAAACAACCGTTTACCGAAACGCAAATTCAACGCCATTTCACCAGAAATATTCGAGAAACTCAACCTCCTCTGATAGTATCGGACTGGATGACAATTCTCAAAAGTTCGAGATCAAATGGCTCGCTCTTTCCTTGATTTTTTCTTCGTTATTTAAAATTTTTTAAAGTATAGAGCTTTTAATTCGAGTGCAAATTTTAATTAAGAATGCAAATAAATCACGACACAATCGTTCTGATATAGTTGGCTGAATGGAAGCATCGAGCGAGCAGGGTTAACGTGGACCCTGATTCTATTGCTGGGAGCACGGATTCAAGGATCGCTAGACACTCATTGTAATAGAAATTAGCGGACTGGTTAACTTAGTTTGAGCCTATTTAAAAATGGGTATATATCAAAAATTTTCCATTAATAAATAACTCTTGCCTGTTACGACAGCATTCCTGAGTTAAGCTGAACCTGCTGTGCCTTTCCTATGAATATTTAGTCAACAGCTGAAGTTTTACATTAGCAACTCCCAAAAAATTAGGAATTACTCATATATCCAGGGTATTATAGAGAGTACAAATCAATGCACTGCGATTGATGTTAAAAGGCCGGAAAAGGCCCATTTGAATGTATGTTCCAAAACGAATTGTTACATATCATCTGAGCGTGCCTCTAATCATTGATAACGCTATTAATAGGAGAAATCCAGACCAACACGACATTGGTCTAGCTCAGGGGTCTAAGAGAGGCTTTCTGATGAGGGCGTACACTAAAGAAGAAAATTTTGAGGTTTTTGGTGGTTCGTTCAATGCTCATTTCAGCATATGCAATTAAATGACTTTACAAAGTAAGCTTAATTAATAAGATCAGCACAGAGATTCAATTATTAACTATCATTCTGAACTAACCGTATATATATACTCTGAGTAATTATCTTTTTTGCTGATAATTGCGATAAATAGCCAACCTACCGCCATTTACTTCCGAAGATCAACCGCATTTATAGGAATGGATTTGCTTCATCGGCTATTCCAGCCATCACGTTTTCTCGCCTAATAAACGAATATTAGAAGAATCCATGAGAATTTTTCTTTACTCTTCCGGTGACAATGTTTTATCAGTGAGGTCCAGCGTACCAGCCATATGCATTGGAAGTTTACCCGTTGTTATCTTCGTGGCGACTTCATGCTTGATGTTTTGATATTTATGCACAACAGTGTCAATAAATCCTTCACTCTTGACTTGGGCCTTGTGGGCAGTATCTTTCGCTTTGTCCGCGACATCATGCGCCTTCTGAGACATCTTGTCTTCCGCCTTCATGACATCGTCCGCAATTTTACTCACTCTCTCAGTAAAGCCCTTCTGTAGCTTGTCTTTTGCCTCAATCGCTTTGTCCTTAGCCTCAATCGCTTTGTCCTTAATCTCAGATTTAGCCTGGTCCATTTTTTTGGAGAGCTTGTTGCTCAAGTCAGCGCCTTCATCATAAGCCTTTTCTCCAAAACCTTTCATTTTTTGAGAGACCTCTTCCAATTTCTCTTCGATCTTCTTGCCTTGGACGGTAGTTTCTTCAGGCACCTAATGGAGAATATTATATAAAAAAATATTGATGTCTGTGCATACCAATATTATTTTTTCCTGCGATCTGTCGTACCAGACATCAGCATTTGGATGTTGCAATACTTCCTTACTAATTGGAACGGTGCTTTCTGTAGGGGTAAATTGACCTTCTCTCACAACTTCGATGTTAGAAGATTTAAAGCCTTTGTCTTGCATTTTTTTTTGGTATTTGATTTTTGCTAATTTCAATAATTATTGTTAGCTATTTGGAACGCTGGTTATATTTGAGTGCGAAAATCGTCTGGTCGGCAGTAAATTTTCTCAGTGAGCTTCGGCCACTGAATTACGGAATCGAAATACTGAATAAGCGAGTAAATTTAAAATAAATTGAGCGAAGCGATTCGTAATTTTCTTTCGAATGATCGAATTTGGAAATAAAATTCCTTCTTCAAAGCGCTTCACAGAATCAGACAGTAGAATCCAACTGGTTTCGTCGATAATTCTTGAAGCAGATCCTGGTATGGTATATTTTTTTTTCATTGATGAGGGTACAGGTGAAGTGTATTCTGAGGCAATGATTGATTTCTTTCATTTGCAAATTGTATTCACTGATTTCGAGCGGAATGATCCAATGGATAATGACTTTCCGTTGGGATTTGTAGTGCCATTCTCTCGCTTCATGAATTAATGAAAGTGTCCAGGGAGTCTGAGCACTTGACGAGGAGAGAGAACTGAAGAGAGCATGAGATGAGAGTTTGGTTATCAAATTTGTAAGAAAGATTCCACTACTGAATTTTTTATCTAAAGCTGTGGTGTTAATATTTTTATTGTGGCACGTTAGCTCATTATCATAGAAAAATGGCCTATCAGGTATATTTGGCAGGATCATAAATCACTTTCTTAGCACATTCTGCGTGCGCTGAGTTATACTTTGAACAGATTTTGGAAATTTATTTCTTGCTAAAAAGATACACAAAATGGAATGCTATCGATTTTCAATAATGTCGAAGCTTTTGTTAAGAATCGGCAATCTCCTCTAAAATAAGAAATTTAGGACTCCGTATCACATTTTAATTTTTATACAGGGTGCTCGCGCTGAGGACTGTATTGGAAGCAAGAACCATAACCTTAATCAGTAATATCTTCAAACCGCCAACAAATTCAGCAATCGATCTCTTCAGCAACTGATTTGATTTCTCTTGGGCACAAAGTAAACTAAAATTACCAATAATGATAAAATACCTATAGTATACGCCACACCATCCTTAGACAAACGAGGGAATACCTTACAACCATATTTTTCAGTCATCAAACTTAGACTTTTGTGAATCAATTTTAAAAATAATGAATGAGAAATGGATGTAACGAATATTCCAAGTATAGATCACTAAAATCTACACTTTTTTTCCTTCTTAATTACCAACTTCAATTGAAAGCCACGCCATTTTTCTACGCAACTCGAAAATAAATGATTTACTCCAAAAAAAATGAAGCCAAAAGCTAACGTGTCAAACAGCTGCAGATGTCATGACTTCGAAGATAACTCCTTCTACAAATTGACAATAATTGGATCCGCCGCCTCTGCTAAACTCTCGACAGCGCTGTCATCGACGCCTCTTTTAATTCTAAAACTGCCATTTTCTCCCCAGTAGGGCCCCCAAGAATTTCTCATTATCCAATACTTCAATCCGTCATCCGTTTCACCCCATCCATACAATAGAACAGAATGACTAACCTTTTCCCATTCCGGTTTTTCTTCTCCGTTGACCAGCCATTCTGCATCTCCTGACTCGTAAACACCACTTTCATAATACATAAACACATCAGAAGTCTCCAAACTCACGACTAATGGCCCATTATTCATGAGCTCAAGCATCATGTTTCTTTCATTAGAAGCTCCATATGAACCCCCTACGAATCTAACAAGTTATTTTTTAGATAACCCAACAAAAATAAATGCATTTACCTGAAACTCTCAACTTTGTACATCTTATCCACCTGAGAAAGATCGCATTCTCCGCATGTGCCGTGCTTCTCAGTATAAGGCTTGCAATAACTGTCTTCTGAGACAAGTCCGTATTGGCTGGCCCATAACTCTGCCAAGTAAGGGTAACCGCCGTCACATCCTTGATTATAGTACGAGCAATCGAGAGGATACTGAATCGAGAGAGTCACACTTTCATTATACTTGATTTTAAGTCTTGCTTCCAGCATCTGCAGTGTAGCGACAAGGAAGCAGCTGCCACAACCCCCTTGTTCTTTGTAGCCTCCCAATTGGTCCGCCCAACTCCACTCCTTCGGTAAGTCCGAAACATCGCTTTGAGCGCTCTTTTGAATAAATGACGCGCTGTTCTTCATACTCTCCATCAGTGTTGCTTTTCTTCCAGCCATTTTATTTAAATCGCCTAGCGTCTTCGATTCGTATTCAGGATAGACTTTTGCTCTCCAAGATCGTTTCCCATTGTTAAGTTTATCCACGATCTCTTTGTGATTGTTGAAATCTTTGTTATACTTTGTCGCTCTTTTTTGCACTTGAGGCTCCTCAAACTCTCCTCCGCTCGCAGCTTCGGAGCGTAATGTTCTCTTTTTCGCATTTGAGGCTCTACCTTGTGATTCAAGTGAAGACGATGCTTTTTGAGAGTGCTTCCGTTTGGATACGCGGTACTCTTCTGGTTGCACGACGAAAGTCATTTCTGTCACTTGATTCACTAAATCTTCGTCATCTGAAGCCTCTTTTTCCCCGGTCCAGCATGCTCTTTCTCCTTTGGTGTTCGCGTACCATCCAACAGCCGTTTTTCCGCACTCTGAACTATATCCGCTGAACAAGCCCCACGAGTAATAGAAATTATTCGTGAATCTCTCATTTTCGAATACAATATCGAAACCTTGGTCATAAATCATCGTCCAATTTCCTTTAGTTATCGTTGCTCCGTCAATTTTCTCGGCAGTTGTGTTTGAATAGAGTCGGATTTGAAATTTCGTGTTGGCAACGAAGTCATCTAGCCCGTCTTCGTTGCTTGTGTTCGGGTCGTCCGGCGACTTGTGGCCGCAAGAGGCGTTATCATCTCCTTTAGGGATATATGGCGCCGAAAGCTCGATATTCCAAGTGCCGATTTCCTGACTTTTCAAGCAATGAACAGGAAGGTCTGAGCGTGCCAGGAAGCCAAAAGAAAACAGTAAAATTGCGACTAGTTGTACTTTCATTCTCCGAAAAATCATGCAGATATCTCTCAAATATAAGTCTTTAGCTGTTATTACTAAACTTGATACAGGTATTGAAAACGGATGAGTGTTACCGTTAATGCTTTTTGAGTAATTACTAATCGTATTTGCTTGGAGATAGGACCACAAAAGCGACTACTAATGTGAAATTGAAAGGGAAAAAAGCTGCTGGATTTTGAAGCTGTCAATTCTATCTGGCATTTTTTCATTTCACAAAGGAGATTTTACTCAAAGAAAAAGAAGAATTCGAAATAAATCTCTTCTCTAATATAAAAAACCAGTCCGAGCAAAAATAGGAGGAAGTGGCAATCTCATATACGAGAAATCGAACCCCATATACGACTTGATTCCTGGAAAATTTCAAAGATATCATCTTTCAGAGGAAAAAATTTGGAAAAAAATGTTCAATTTACAATGTTCACGTTGCAAAAACGCGTAAAATTGGTTACACACACAAAAACACGCATCAAAAAGAGAATTTTATAGAAGGAAACAAGAAATAAAACAAAGAATCGCAATTGGACCAAACACCCTAAAGAACCACCACTTGCTCCTAATTATCTTAAAGGTCCAAGTCCTGAGTCTCGCGATAATAGTTTACAAAATTTTGCACATTTAACATGTTTTCAAGCAGTTCCGTCTGAGCCACCGTCCGAAGCGAATTTACGCCATGCAGATCAACTCTATTCGACGTTTGCTCATAGACAAGGTGACGATCAATAACCTCAAACCCTTTCCTCGTCAGTACATTTTCGAAATTATATTTCTCCAGCATAGGCAGCGTGACCACATTCTTTTTCAGCTTTTTCTCAGCTGCGCCTTCCTTTTTCTTCCAGAGATGAGAATCCACATAGAAAAACACTCCTTTTTCAGTACATTGCTCCAAGTCATAAATATATGTCTTCACACCAAGGGCATATCCATTCACTCCAACTAGCACTGAAGTCACAGGATATTTATAATTTTGACCTAAATCATCAATAAAGAATGTCAGGAGAAATAATAATTTTACCTTTATAAACTCTTGAGAAAGAACCACAATCTATCGGTAGTTGAACTATCGGATTTTCCTCGTATATGACAGTGTCGCTATCCAGGAGCGCTAAATCATGTGGAGATTAGCAAGGAGGTAAGATGTTATTGGCTTTACGTTTTTCAAGAGTATGGAGCTTGAATAGCTCTGAGACAATACAGAATAGTGAGGTTTTGTCATCCTGTTCCATCTTGAGGTAATCCAAGGCAAAATCCTTCCAGACTCGCGAGATAGGGTAGAAGGCCTTCCCTTCAGCCTTGACCTTCCTGTCTTTAGGAGCTTAAAGAATAATGTTAACCATACTGTAGTTTGGAATGACTTATTACCATGAGTTTCGAAGAAATTCTTTAGATAGACATCAATGCCATTCTTCTCAGGGTTTTCCATCAGAGCTGAAAAGCTTGTCCTCTTGAACTCGTTGAAAACGCGGAGTTTGAAATATTTAAATTTCGAGCTCATGTCACAGAGCTTGTAAAAATCATTCAAACCTTTCGCTTGGAGCACCCCTTCGATCTCTCTCAAGGTTTTCTTCACGTACTCTAGGAGAAGCTTTTCTTTCTCTGAATCCTTCAGCTTGCATGACTCCAACTCTATTTCAAGGAACTCTGGATTCTCATATTTCTTTATTATTCGGGTAGTTGCCTCTAACTGTTCTGCTGACGCCTCATCGTCTTCAAGAACATCGATAACAGATAGCAAATCTTCTATCGGGTTATCGATCTTGTTGGTAGGCTTTATCCAAGCGAAGTAATTCGCAAATGATGATTCATCCAGCGTCAAGTCTACCCTGAAGGTGTCTCCGCTATTATGATCATATTACATAAATAAGAGCTAAGTTTCAAATAACTTACGTTTCGGTGTGTGTTACAACGACACGAAAATCTGTTCGTGCGACGTGGTGCAAAGAAAGGAAACACTTTTGATCGTAGAACTGCGCCTCAGCCAACGCGTTGAGGAAGCTCGGAGCCTTTGCCCATAGGTCAAGCTTTTTGATGCTCTGCTTATCTTCGGATATCTAAAAAATTCATTAAAGCGTGAGTAAAATCGGCTGTTGTTACTCTAACGAATGGAAAAATGCAAAATTTGATGAGATTTTCGTAGCTCCTTATCGAACGTATCGTCCAAGTCGAAGGCAACACGTCTCTGTACTCCGTTTCTTTCAAAATCTTTTTAATTTGAGTGATTGTATATTTCTCCTCGAATAAGACCCAGCACTCGTCATGAGTTAACGGTTTTTGGTTTAAAATCAGCTTGATGAGAGGCTCAGCGCCATCGTTTTCGAGAACGCAATCAATGATATACAGATTTATATCATCTGGAAGGGTAAATGGCTTCTTTATCTGAGCTTTCTTGGGGAGTTTGATATAGTCAGGGGTTTCAAGCAACCATGATAAGCTAATTGGTGTTTGAAATCTCGACTGGTTGATTTTAGGCGAAGGATCGAATTTACTTTCGTAATGCTCGCTTACTCCAGGAATTTGAATCTGCTGGGCGCTGCCGAGGGTGTTTAAGATCGTTTCGTGGCATTCAGACTCCTCACTCTTCATAAATCTGGGTTGATGCTTCGAATTTGTATTCGCTGTGCTAATTGAACCCAAACTGCCTTGCTTTAACTCACTACCAGTTCCAAGTTTGTGAATCAAAATTGCTTGTTTACTCACAGCAGCTCCTGCGTCAGTCAAAAGAGAGATTTCCTTGGTTTGTACCATAGCGAACGAGGTCACACTCTCTTGCTTAATTGCTGTACTAGAGTTCGGCTTAGGAAGCATCGGGTTGATTTTTTGAGTGGTTTGAGTGTTTGATTCTTTCGGCGGTAAGGACTTTTCTTCATTCATCGACCGGGGCTTCTCGGCGAGAGAGTCGTTTGGTTTTTTATTTAGTTCTGAGAAATCGAGCTTGAATCTTCGGGACTCAGGATTCGAATACTTTCCTTGCCGGCGAGAACTCCGGTTTAAGCTAGTCAGGTTGCTTCTACTCGATTTCACTTCCTCAAGAGTGCCTGTTGGAAGAATTTTTAAATCCAAATGCGCCACAGGTTTTCCGCTTACTGTCGAATTTCCCTTCACATCCACTGAGGTGTTTGCTGAAAGTAACTTCTCGTTGTTTATTCCTTCCTCACTAATCGTCTTCAGCTCTTCTGGCGAATCCATTATTTGTATCTCATCGCTGTGCTTATCTGTGGGCAGAACACGGATCTCAGGAGGATCAACCTTCGCAGAAGGGAAATTTTTGAGTCCTAGAGTATCGGTGAAATTCGATGTTTTGTTGGAGAAGTTTTGAATTTCGAAGGTCTCTGTGTTTGTTACTGAAAGGTCATAGTTTGTTGTTTTGTTTTTCATTTGCTGTATCTCGTTAAATTCCGGGAAAATGATATTGCCTACAGGTTTTCTTGCTTTGGTTGACCCATTCATGCCTGGCGAGTTTCTCACCAGCTGATTTATAGTGATGTTTCCTTGATTTTGGTTATCACTTGCATTTTGTCCACGGAAATCAGGCGAAGCCATTTGCGAGGCATTTAAATTGTAATTTTGCTGAGGATAAGGGTAAGGCGGCATACCCATGGGGCCAGGATTCTGCATTCCTGTGTATGGCCCATAAGGCGGAAAGAATGGATATCCATACGAACCTCCTGGAGGGTTAGACATTTTTGTTAGATTATTTTGAGTCGTGTTCAGCTGGAGGCGCAATTGCTCAATTTCTAGCTCTTTTTCGATTTTAATTTGCTGGATTTTTTCGTTTTCTTTCTTGAGAGTCTCGAGTTGCAGTTCAAGCTCAAGTTCTTTTTGGGCCAAGGTTTGCTCTTGTCGCTCCATGCTTCGCGAGCGCATGATCGTGTCTTCTATCTTTTTCTGAATTTTATTTTCGAGTTCCATTTGATGCTTGAGAATTGACTCGATATTTTGAGTAATCGCAATTTGGCTTTGTGCGAGATTTTCAACCTCTTTTTCGACTGCTTTCAAATGTGCGATCGATTTCGACGTTCGAGGTGGTCTACTAATTTCCTTTCGGCTGCCCTGACGTGACATTTGTTTCGTCTCTTCCGCTGGTATAGACTGCTGCATAGGAGTTTCGTAAATGTTCTCTCCGGGTTTAATAATCGGCTCCTAATGAAAAATTAGTTACGAAGTACAACTTTGCGAAAATACCATAGAAAAATTGATTGGCCGCTTTTTAAGGTTGCTAAACGAGTTGTGCTTGATACGAAATCCTTTCATGCTGGATCCGCTGGAAAACGTACTGCTTAAAGGTGTATCATCGCTCTTTTTTGCTGATTCTTCTTTTGGATTTTTATCGAGCAGCAGTGCTAATCTCTCCCTCGCATTCTGTTCGACTTTCAATGGCTTGTCTGCTGCTTGAAACAGATTGGTGTGGGGTTTCTCTATTTTAATCTCCTCGTTTCTGACAATTTTGGGTGTGTCGGAGTACTTCCGGACTCTTTTTGGAATTTCGAGCAACCGGGACTGCGAATGCGATCTTTCAAGAATCCCGCTTTTTTGTAGCCATTCAGGTCGGGTTCTAATTTGCACAGTTTCAACTGGGACAACAACTTCTGCAGTGGGAGCTGATTCCAATTTATTTTTGAATTTGAGCGTAAATGAGTGGCTGCTTCCCAGCAAGATTTTTGAAAGTTTGTAGCCGTTCTTGAAAAATGGCTTCTCTAGCAGCGACTGACCGAACTTCTGAATTACCAGATCTTTTTGAATTGGATTATGCTGAATTCTTTCAAGCACCATTGCAATTGTCATATAAGAGTTCAACATGACAGTCGCTTTTTGAACTAATTCTTTGTTGTCCCTGAGCAACTGGGTGTTCCTTGAGCCTTTGATCACGGTGAGCACCTAATTTGATTAGATTCAGCCAATTTGCGGAAATGGTCAAGGACATACCTCGGATTCTAGCAGTCTTAATGCTGTTTGGCAGGAATTAATTGAATTATCATACATCCTCTGTTTCATATAGATCACTCCGAGATTTTGATGTATTAATGCCCTTTGATGAGATTTGATAGTGCGCTCGTTTTCCAAAGCCGTCTTGATGTATTTATCATTCAATGCTTTGTCTTTTGAACTGGAGTAATATCATAGTATCGAGCTGGTTGAGTTAGAATGTTACTTTAGAGAGTAAATCGCAAGGTTATTCAAAATTGAAGCCTTTATGCGTTGATATTCCGCATCTAGCTGGACATTCAGCGGTTCAATAAGCGATTGTGCGAATTCAAGTAATGCTAAAGCTTCCTTATAGTCTTGCTCTGGGTTAATCAAGCGTAGAAGTCAGCAATGGAATGAATGAATTTTTTACTTTTCATGATGAGTAGACACGCGTACTTATTGCAGAGCTTTGCAATTCCTTTGAGGGTTGCAGTATCCGCTTTCAGCAGCTCAGGTTTCTTATGTGTTCGTAGGTTTGCCAAGCAAACCAGGACATCCTGTTCTTTTTTCTGAATTATCAATGATAATGACAATGCTGGACGGCAAGTGTTACATTTTCGTCGAGGAATTGAATGAAGCTTATGTAGTGGTTGGCATCTATTCCAGTCAAGCTGAAATCGATGCCATTGAAGAAATTTTCGTGGCTCATTTTACTCAATTCACGTCCTTGCTTCAATACCTTTAATCAATGTGTAAAAAAAAAGGTAATTAATTTAAAGCAGCGTTACGTTCCCCCTAAATAATACAAAATAAATTGATTCACACTTGTTTCTCTTGGTCCCTTTATTTGACCAGAAAGAAGCTGCGAGAAGCTTGCTTTGTGAGTTGACTGTGTAAATTGAAACAAATTCAAAAATATTGATATCTACAATGCATTTAATGGTAATTAATTTAGTGAAACGAAAAATTCGATTTTATAAATAAATTTTTTGAGTGATTTTTTAAGGGCTTTCAGAACTTCCAATCAATATTTTTTATCTATTTTCTTTTTTTTGGGAATAATGAATCAAAGCCATAATTGATTGAAATGCTGGCTCTTGGATTTGTAGATGTGGCATTCCAGCCGAAAGCCTGAAATATTATACTAAATTTGCACAATCATAGTGCGTAATAGAAAGCTCCAAATACAATATTCTGTGCTTTTCTAATTTAATCGTTTATTTTTTTTATAGTTCCTATTCGATCAATAAATCTATTCCAAGGGAGTTACACTCTCATCCTCCTCACGTTATCTCCATATTTTTGATTTAACTATAGTGCGCATCCACATCTCCCACTACAATGTATTCTGGTAGCCAGCAGCTTGTCTTAGTTTTTTGCTTTTCGTTGGCTCAAAACAGAGAGAAAATTAGGCTTTGACCAGCAAGGGATGAAAGATGCAGCAATGCATGATTATATATATATTCACAATTCTCCAATGCAAAATTTACTGTTTAGTCATAGAACTTTCAAAAATGCCTCGCAAAAGGCAAAACAAAACGAATAAAATCAGAAAAATTTCACTATATTACAATCGCCTGATTAGAAAGATATAAGAGAAAATAGTTTGCCATTAAAAAGTGAGTAAAACTTTATTAGCCCTTTACCAGCTGAGAACCCCTCAGCTGTTTTGACTTCCTTCATGGATCTGATTTGGTTTTGAGATTTGTGCTTGTTCCCGAAGCCTTCGTGTGATCTGTTAGCAGTAAGGTCTTACAACCTAACGAATTGAGGGTTTTAATCCTAACCGCGACACAATTAGGAACAAATCCCATCATAAAATAATAATTACATTGGGTGATCCGCTTGCAGCTGGGACATTTTCGCGCAAAGCGAATCCTCATCAAAAATCGAGTTATTCAGTTCGGTTTCAGAGACTTGTCTGCTTAATTGCCTGCTTAAATTGCTGGATGTGCCCAAATGAGAGATAGTCTTCACATCCGATCGTGAGCTGTATAGTCCGTTTATTTTTTCAGGCAAACTGATGAGGTCTTGTGGTTCCCTTTCGGTATCAGAGGCAACATCTTCGGATCTCAGACTGGATGCTGGAAAAAATAATTTTTGTGCGTCTTTTACTGAGAGAAAAGCGTCCGAGGCGATTGGTTTGGGAGCTTCAAGATCAAACACTGCTAACGAGATCTGTGGAGAGTATAACGTCAGGCTATGAAGTAAAGAAATCGGTTACCCAATCGTATTCGAATTTCGTATTTGGAGGCAGCGATCTCGCTAGAAGCCCTCTGAACAGTTTTCTCAGATATTCATAGTCGATTCTTTCGGTTCTTGAATTCGTTTGTATTTGCTTAACGTAAGTCATAAACATAACAATTTCCTCTGTTAAAGAGACAACATTAGCTTGATTAGTAGATGAGTCAATTTATTTTACTTGGTAAACCCTCGCAGAAGGCATCAGGAATGAGCCCTAGTTTTTGTTGCTCACGATACTTTGTTTTGTCTTCTTTAGATGAGTTGTCCTTCGTAAATATTTCGCCTAGTTGATTTATAGTGTATTCTCAGGTGCACATATTAGTGATATTATTACCTTTAAAAAAATAAACAAGGATATATGCTAATGATTCCAAATCATCTTTCTTCGTCGGTGCTATATTCATTAAAAACCTCACACTCTTTACCAATGATGAAAAATATACTGAGACCCAGATGCATGTTCAAACTCGAAAATTTGTTCAAAATTGCCTTATTTGCTGTTCTCGTGACCGCATGTACCGATAATGCTTTTTCCGCTGTGAGAGCTTTTCTCGCTTGCTTGAAATCCGTGATAAAAAGATTCTGATTCGCCTTATTGAGGCTGATGAGAATCTCTTTCGGCATGATATTGCAACAAATGTAGCCATGATTGTGAATATTTTCAACGGTTTGCAGCTGCACAATAAAAATTCAAACTTCTGAACCACTAAGTACAATGTTACTATCTGAATGGCTATCATGCAAATCGTGGGGACTGAAAACTTCTTATCAAGCAACAAGAAAAGTTTTTTCAAATTCGGTCCAAGACATTCTGTGACGGTGATCGTTTGCTTCTCATCTGACCCTCTCCAAATGATCCCAGGAATTCCTATGCCTAAACGACGCCAATCGAAAAGTCAAGAGAGGAAGAGAAGAAATGTCTTGCCTCCGCGCAGTCTTTGTAAAATCTTCGTGACTTGTTTGTTTTTCTCTTTGTGAACATGGCTTGTCTAAAGCACATTTAGTCTGTATTAGAGAAAAATCGGTGTACCAGCTTGATAACGATGAAAGTCCTGCGAATTCGATCCCATCCTAGATGTCATTATGAATATGGGAGAGTTCTGCGGAAATACCTTTGTAGATTTTGCTGCTGTGCTTTTTGCTATCGAATTTCTCGAGAATGACGAACTGGTCATTAATGACATCGTTCTCTTTAAGAGACTTTCTCCTCTGCATTAATGATCCAAATATTAAGCCCAGAGAAATCGAAATAAATTAATTCACGTTATTTAAATAAAATTAAGCAATTGCCCTTAATAGAATGTAGCTTACGCCATTCGTTCAGCACCTTATCTGCTTATTTCCCTGGAGCTCTTTTTTACAGAGAAAGAGGATAGCTCTAACCTGTTGACGGCGCTTTGACTTACTCAACTCGCAAAATACGTCCAATAAAGTGACAGTTGACAGGAAAAATATTGATTATGCAGCTTTATGAAAGGAGAAATCCTTAAAGTTGTTTATTTTGGATATGGTTCTACCAGAGAAGAAAGATAGATCGAAAAAATGAAGTCCTCGAAAATCTTTATTCCATTTCCTAATACCTTCAACTTTCGACCGAGATTTTGTTTGTTATCCTTGTTTGAAAAATCGAGAGGTGTATGATCTTATAGAAAATAGAGTATGCAAAGCTTTTTTCCATGATTAAAAACAGTTGGGGTAATTCTTCTAAGCAAGTTCGGAGAATCGATAAATTTTAATTACGCATTTAACTCAATTTGCGGACTGAATTAATATTTTGGAATTTTACGATTCATTCGTTCTCTTCAAAGTCCATTCCTATCCGTTTGTAAAGCAACCCTCTCTAAAGAATGGTGTTCAGAGCCTCAGGGCAAAATATTTTCAACCCTTTGGCTACTCATGATCAATCAGTCAATTCATTCTCTAAGAGTAGAATGCCTTCAAAATCATTGGTAGGGGCTGATTCGACAAAGATACTCATTTTTCTTAAGGAAGAATATAACTGCAACTATGATTCTCAAGGAGAGTCGTCTGTGAAATATTTAATGAAAATTCAACTGTACTGGCATGGAGATAGCGTGCCAAGAAAAGGTATCGCATGGAAATTTACATTGACCAATGATTCAGGGTTGCTCTTCGACAAGCTTGGGTTTAAATAAGAACCATATGAATGACATTTATCATATACATAGAACAATATTCCGGATTACATGATCCTTAGAGAATTTATTTACGATTAACGCGTACGAATCTCGAAAGCATGTCGCTTGGTGATTTTCAGATCATAAGCAAGTTAGGTGACAAAACTCACCTTATTATATCAATTCTCACTCTATAACAGGCGAGGGTTCATACAGCAGCGTTTATAAAGTTAAAAGGCTTACAGATAACACTGATTATGCTCTGAAAAAAGTGAAATTAACAAATTTGTCGGACAAAGAGAGACAAAACGCGCTTGAAGAAGTCAGAATCCTTGCTTCAATAAGAAACATAAATATGATCGCATATAAAGAAGCTTTTATCGACGAACCAACGGATTCATTATGGTAAACATCTCTCATGATTCGATACGTACTAGTTCAGTCTTGTAATGGAGTACGCTGATAATGGAGATCTGTTTTATCACATTTGCGAGCATCAGAAAAAAGGAACTACGATGAATGAAGCAGACATTTGGAGTATCTTTATTCAAGTAATAGATCTCAGAAGCAAAGGAATCTCCTCCTAAATCTCATCTTTGCAGATCGTCAAGGGATTAAAAGCTTTGCATGATTTACAGATTTTCCATCGAGATATCAAAGTATTATCCTTTCACAAAAGAAATGAAATGACTTATGCATTTAGTCGGCGAATATTTTCCTATGCAAAGATGGCACAGCAAAAATCGGAGACATGAACGTATCGAAAGTAGCTAAAAAGGGTTTTCTGTCCACTCAAACTGGCACGCCTTACTACGCTAGGTATTCAGAAATCAATCGTAGAAAAATAGTTCACACTTCTTCAATAGTCCAGAAGTATGGCGCGATCAACCTTATGATCACAAATCAGACATTTGGTCTTTGGGCTGTGTGCTCTACGAAATGGCAACGTTAAAACCACCGTTTAGAGCTGAAGATATGGATGGGCTTTACAAAAAAATTTTAAGAGGTATGTGTAAAACTCGAATATTTCCTCCTCATTTGATTCAGGTTACTACCCGAAACTTCCTCCACCGTTTTCCCAGGACCTAAACAATGTCATTCGAGCGCTTTTGCAAGTGTCGTCACATCTCCGGCCTAATTGCGGTAAATGTCTTGCCTTAGGATATTATTGAATGACTGATTGTCCGGTCAATAGATAAAATACTTCAAATGCCAATAGTATTAAGAAAATTAGAGGACAGACACCTCATCGAACTCGACGGGGCTGGAAAGAACGTTTTATTGAGCACAATCCAGTTTCCTAAAGACCTGCACTACCTCGCAAATCGTTTGCCGAAGGCAAACTATACACCCATGAGAACTCGTGTTCTGGACCGAAAGCATTTTATCCAAACTATTACTGGGCGGAATGTCGAGAGAAATGTCAGCTTTGACTTAGGAGCCGATAGAGGCTCTGAGAGCTTTGATCATTATGAGCATCGCAGGAAAACTGAGCTTGAGAAGCTCAGAAGAGAAGAGAAAAACCCTTCGCCTCTATACTACGCGAGGAAGGATTATCTCATGCGAGTGTACGCTCAGAAAGAGATGGAAAAGCCGAGGCTTCTTGCTCCTTTGGAGGGGAATCATGACAAATTTTCCATAGATATCGAGGGCGAGATTAATAAACTCAAGAAGGAGCTGGAAGCTCGCAGATTAAAGGATGAGGAAGATCGAAAGGCGCTGAGTAAAGTAATAAAAGAAAAAGAGCAAAAAGAAAGGGAAGATGCGAAAAGGAGAAAAGAGCCTGAGATCTATTTTTATCGTAATCACGACCTGCCATACTACCAATATTATGCAGGCAAACCTCGAGGATATTCTGAGAAATCAAAATCGAATATTATTACAGAAGAATCCGATATTACGTTTCGAAAGCCAGAAGACGAAAGAATCGTGGCTGCTAAAAGACTACTTGCAAACCGAGACAATTATGAAGCGGATATTTCTCAGCCATATATTGCGAAGCCAACGAGAAGATTTGCTGAGGAGAAACCTCTGAGTAAAACTCCTCCTAGAGGTAGGATTGGGCTGCATGTGTTAGCGAGGAATGTGGAGGAGAGAGCGGACGATGATTTTCGTGTTCCTGAGCTGATTGATGCACCCAAGAAGCGCATTACAAAAGTTTCGCCGGTGGGAATGAATGAGGATAGAGTGAAACTGCCGGCATTGACGAAGGCGACACCGGATTTGATACCATTGAGTGTTGGAAAACAAAAGTTGAAAGAGATTTCTAGAGCATATAGAGTGGATTTGAAGCTGGAGGAGTACCCTCGTGTTAGTTTTAGTCCGGAACACCAAGAGATTCTTTCGAAGAGTGGAATACGATAACATTAGGGTAAAATATGATGAACTGCTTGGTGTTTTGGAGATGTATCTCTCCCTACCCTCTCAACTCTTAATTACTACTCTTTTATTGAGTTTAGTGCTTCGATTATACCCCAAATTTTTAACAAAAATTACATAACCATGCTCCTGGCAATTTTGCGTAATTCATGGAAGAATTGATGAAATTTGTGTTGGTTAATTTGTGTTTTATATTCAAATACATCTGTTCACTTTACTTTTACAAGTACTGCATCCCAACAGATCTTTAAAAAAATTTTACTCGCTTATTTAAGTACTTGATACCCCAGCAGTACATTGTTAAGTAATCATTCAATAAAGAGAGAAAAAATTCGATTTTATTCTAACAGCAGCATTGCATCGTTTCATCATTAAACAACTGAAGGAGAATAAACCGTTTTCGTTTTTTGTTTATCTGTTTAATTGATCCTGAAACATGCTTGCTGAGACGAATTTTCAGTAAAGAAAGCATTCTCTTAATTAATCATCCACAAAATATATGTAAATGGTGCAATGCATCCTACGGCACTCACTGACTTCATAATGAAGATTAATAATAATGAACAGATCTCATTTTCTTTGCTTTAGGCGCAGCTGATAGCGGCCTAAATTGACAAGGTTCTCTGAACCTCGCATAAGGACTTCCTGCCATGTTATAACTTGACATGTCCAAAGATTTATTAACGAGCTTGCGCTGATGCCGATGCTTTCGCCCCTCTCTTATTCTTTCCAGTTCCTCGTTTTCTAGTAATTGCAGCTTCTTCGTATGCTGCAACTGCGCTATAAGTTCAATCTCCTTCTTCTCAAGGTCCGCGATTTCATGCTGCGAAATAAGATCCTTTACCCCCGATAAACCTCAAAAATTACCTCGATCTCGTTCTTTTTAGCAATTTCGTTCTCGATTTTGCTGTTATATCGATTTTCTATATTTGAAATCTTGTCTTCCTATCAATGGGAACCCGTAATCACAAAATCTCTCAAAGGAGAATGGATTACTATATTATTTATCTTATTCATAAAAAACTCGCGGTGTTCCTCACGAATTCTATTTATCGTTTCTTCGTTTCTCTTCCTTCTCATTTCGTTATCCCTAAGTGCAGCTTCTTTTTGCGCCTAGTATTAAAGCTTTACTTTCTTCAAGAGAACGCTACTACATACAGTAAGTTGGTTTCGGACTTCATCCGCTTTTCCCTTAGCGGTCTCGTAGCAGCGGACCTGAGATTCATATTTATTCTTTAGATGATTATCTTTCAGCTGCTTATTTTTCGCGTTCTGTGCCTGCTCGTGCTTTGTTCTCTCTTCCTTGGCCTGTGCTCAATTGTATAAAGGAACAGAGCACACAACGATTACCTCTTGAAGCAGCATAGAATGCCTCTGTGAAATCAGTTTAATCTCTATAAATTCTTTCGTTTGACGGCGAGTTTCATTGATCTTCTGATGAGTTCTTTGGTTTTCTAGCATCAGCATCTGGATACGGTTTCGGAGCATTAGCGCTTCTTCTTCGGCTCTCTCACGCTCCTTTTTGTAGCTGAGCATCGTTGTAATAATGCTTGATTGTTTTCCAGGAGTTTGTGAACCTTGGGCTGAGATGATACTCTTCGGTGATCTGCCATATTCAAAAGTTGCAAGTGCAGTGCTGTTGGCTCTTCGTTTGCTCATCTTCTACTTTGGTTGATGTTGAATAAAATTATCCAAATCAAGATATAAAATTTAAGTAAAAGACAATCAGTTTTTTTTCTTTCTCATCATTTAAGTTAACAAAAATCGTTAACAATTACAATTTTGGATAAATTACCTATCTGATCTACTAACTTAGCCAGAGATATGAGGTTGAATGCTAGCTTAAATAGAATGCCTTTGTAAGACTTGGTCTGATGAATCTGCTTTCTTTTTGTAAGTTCTGTTATTTTCATTTTCATATTTTCATTTTCATTTTCATTTTTTTTTTTTGGTGGACTTAAGCACTTCTGGTGCTTAGACTGCTGCAAATATTACAGCCGAATGATTCCTGAATCTGCTGGGAGCTAATAGCGCTTTGTATGAATCAAGCCCATAATTTAGGGTAAATCATATTTAAAATACTATCTGTTTGATACGCATATTTTTACCAGCAAACGCTGACTTCAGAAATTCCTCTTAGTTGAATACCGAATTAATTTTATTTTAAATTTCTTTGATTAATGGGAAACATCACTTGCTGTCCAAATCTCATGACCAAATCCAAGGGACCAGAGACCGGCAACTCTTCCCCTATGAACACCAGCAGCATGCTACTCATCCCTAAGGAAAAAGCTGTAAAAACCATCTTCAGAAATTGTAATTAAGCCATTCAGCATGTTAGCAGCTTGAAAATCGGACCAAGCATGTTTGTCAGTCTCAGAGAGGGAGCGATAACAGATTATTATGATCTTGGAGAAATTCTTGGAGAAGGTCCATGAGCGTTTCTAAGTAGAGCCCAACTGATTCGAATTTTCTGATAGGCGCTTACGGCAAAGTTACGAAAGTTACCCACAAAAAGACAGGTTTGCTTGTGTTTTAATGTGTTTGGCAACGTGAGATTTTTTGATAGGCTTGACAAGGGTCTTAAAGACGATATTGAAGTCAAACGTCCCTCAAGACGAGGAAGAAATGCTTCTCATGGAGGTTTGCATATTGAAGCAAATCGACCATCCAAATATTGCGAAATTATACGAGTTGTATCAAGATGAGAAACATTACATGCTAATTTTTGAGTATCGACTATTGTGGAGTTAATATCATAACTATTTTGTGATAGATATTGCTGTGGAGGCGAGCTTTTTGAAAGAATTCAGAGCTATAAATGCTTTTCTGAGGCTCAAGCTGCGGGATACATGAAACAACTGCTCTCAGCGGTTGCATACTGCCATTCAAAGAGCATAGTTCATAGGTATCTTATTTTCCATAAAATGAAGTTCCTTTTAAATGTAAACTTCTGGTTTTCTTTCCAAAGAGATCTAAAACCTGAGAACCTTCTTCTTGATTCTACAGAACCAAATGCAAATCTAAAGGTAATCGATTTTGGCACTTCACGATGGTTCGAGAAAGGGAAATTGATGAAACATGAATATGGAACGGTAAATCGTTCGCGAATGATCTGCTGAACTAATTTTGAAAATTCGTTTAGTGCTATTACATAGCTCCGGAGGTGCTGGATCGAAACTATGATGAAAAATGCGATATGTGGTCTTGCGGAGTTATCATGTACATCATGCTGTGTGGATATCCGCCATTCAACGGTCACAATGACGATGCGATAATGAAAAGCGTAAAGAAAGGAGTGTTTAATTTCCCACGTACTGCAATTATTAGCTAATGAATGACTGATCCTTTGCAATTTTAGAAAAAGAATGGAGAGAGGTATCTGAAGCCGCAAAAAATTTGATCAGAAAAATGCTGACTCTTGATCCAAAAAAACGCATCTCTGCCCAAGAGGCGATAAATACAGCTTGGGTCCAAAGGAACTCCCGAAGCAACCCTATCTGCGACGATGCAATGAAAAATCTCAGCGAGTTTAGAGTATCCATCCAATTGACTTCCCCTTCACATTAACTAATGGCTTAAATACTACTCAGTCTAAAAATAAGCTTCAACAAGCAATCCTAACATTTATCGCAAACGAAATTACTACCCAGCAAGAGAAAGAAGAACTACAGCTGACATTCCAGCAGTTAGACACTGATGGCAGCGGGACCCTGTCCGCCCAGGAGCTCATTGAGGGTATAGCGGAAGAAATGCCAATTTGCCAATTCTTTTCTTACTTATAAAGGATATACTCGAGTTTACGGAAACAGGAAGAGAGCGGAGTATGAAGTCAAGCAAATCCTCGCTCAAACGGATATGAATTTTACTGGGGAGATAGAATTCACAGGTAACAGCTGTCAATTCTTAACCTTTAATAAAGGATGAATGTTTTAGAGTTTATTCTGGCTGCAATGGAGAGGAATCAATTACTTTCGAAACAGAAGATGGAGCAGGCTTTCAAATTATTTGACCTAGTAAACCCATTTAGCCCGTTGGTAGCTCATAAACATGATGATCTAGAATGGAGATGGATATATTTCAAGAGAGGAACTCGCGAATGTTATGGGAGGAATTGAATTGCCTGAAACGGACTGGATCCAACTGATGAGGAGTGTTGATCTCAAACAAGATTCCAAAGTAATACATACGATGCTATTCAAACTCCATACCACAATATTCCTTTAGATATCACTTGATGATTTCATTTCGCTTCTTACGACGCGAAAACTGTCCACATCAGGCTCTGTACATGAGGGTAAAATGAGTTTCGAGAGAGCGAAACCTTTTAGGCAATTTACGAAATAAGTAATAATGTTTATGAAGCGTTTGTTTCAGGAAACCTTCACTAACTAACATTTTTGTTGTTTTTCTATGTAAATACTAAAAATATAGTGAGCTAGGTATTAATAGACCAATAATCACTCAATAATGTGATATCCTTATCTCAAACCTTGATTAATTTCTCTATCCTATAGAAAGCGAATATTTTCTGGATATTGATGCGGGTGATGTTATTAGATGTAAACGGCTACCAGAATCGATATAAAAAGTTTTACACTTGAAGAAGACATAAAAAACTTAGTTTTGTGATCAAATTTTTCTCAGATATGCGATTAGTTGTATCCTTCTTCTTCACCTTCACCTTCAGCGGTTTCGACACCGACTTCTTCGTAATCCTTC
>ENA-UOTZ01000429-UOTZ01000429.1-compost-metagenome-genome-assembly--contig:-NODE-429-length-35657-cov-7.059584_pt1 | contig 35657 bp, 45 predicted proteins | sample MGYA00238144_ERZ746983 | MGnify/ENA primary metagenome ERZ746983 (study PRJEB28759, sample SAMN06268863) | compost metagenome | isolation source: single cell | place: USA: California, Emeryville, Joint...
AAGACTTACATCTTTTTTGTAGTGGCTGTACGTGTTGTCGTTATTCGAGAGGCTTAGACGTAAACATATCTTCTTACTCCAGAGAAGAGAGGGGTCTTACTTCACATTAAACGACAGCATCCGGCAATTCTCATAATATTTTCGATTTCTTTTTTAACCAGCAGCAAATTTCTCTTAATTTCGCCAGCAATATGAGGAGGCAAAATATGCTCAAAGCTACCGAAAGAAATGTTGGAACCAATTTCTAATGTCTCATTTCAACTTCCTTACTCAATGATATAGGTTCGTGTTAATGATTCGATGTTATGTAATCACTACTGCTTTTTCCAAATCTTTTAATTCAAATAATCAACCTCTCGATCTTCTCCGATTTATCGCTAAGATGCAAAGATACAAAAAATTTAAATATTTTATTTTAATTCTATTCTCATGAAGATAATGTGGATTTTGGCCATCTTGTTCGTAATGCTGTCGCCCCCTTAGCTCCGATATAATTCCATGATAAATCTAGTGTTGCGAGATTTGTCCATGAAGTATTCTTGCTTAATTCTCTCGCTCCCTCTGCACCGATATTATTGTGTGATAAATCTAGTGTTGCGAGAATTTGTCCATGAAGTATTCTTGCTTAACTCTCTCACTCCCTCATCACCGATATTATTCTCTGATAAATTTAGTGTTGTGAGCTTCGTCCATGAAGTATTCTTGCTTAATTCTCTCACTCCCTCATCACCGAGATAAATCTAGTGTTGTGAGATTGGTCCATGAGATATTCTTGCTTAATGCTGTTGCTCCCTCTGCACCGATATTATTCGATGACAAATTAAGAACTTTTAACTTTTTAAAATTAGTCTTCTCACTCAGAATTTGTACCCCGATGCCATGTATATTATTCCCCTGCAAATCGAGAGATTCAATTTCCAGAAGTAGAAATTCTGATAAGGCTTCCATACCTGCATCTCCAATTCTCATTTTTTCTAAATTTAAATTCTTGATTATAACTTGCTCAGCTTTGCCTTTTTCTGCTATTCTCCGAGCTATGTGATTCTTTCTAGCTTGAATCATCCATTTTTCTATTTGACCAAACCTTGTGTTCGTAATCCATGTTGCGCTGCTATAACCGCTTTCTCCTCTTCCTAAAATGTGCACCACAATTAAAATTTTCCTAATGAAGTTGGGCTAGAACTTTGTGTTTTATGCCTCAGATTAAGTAAGTGTCTTTAGATGAAGCTGCAACGAGTGATAAATTCCCAATCACCCAAAATCGTGCCAAATGGAGGTTGTCTCTAGAACAAACTCCCACCCTATTTTAACCATTTGGCGAAGACTATGGGTATACATTCTATTTTTTGATTTTTGATTTTTATTTTTTTGGGGGTTATTTTAGGAAAGGAATAAATCTCTCCAAGACTGGCATTGGGTAATACGCAACAGATTCTTTGATGATAAGGCATATTGAAAGCAAACATCCTCAAGGCAGCAAGAACTAAAGGAATTTTTTCCAGATTTCCGAGAGTTCTTATTCCCATCAACAATGCCCTTTGTTTTACCAAAATGCTTGATGCCAATCCTCAGAAAACAGTTTACGAAAAACCTCGATACCTCTGTTTCAGTAGATCCTTTGTTGCTTCATTCTCTAATAGTTTTGGCTGTTGTCAACTATTCCATGGACTTTTTCGCGAAAATCAGCTATATATCATACGTATTTATGGGATAAGCAACCTCGAACTCATTTTGGATGTTAAATTGCCTTTTTTCAAGTATTTACTACTTTTATGAAAGGAATTAGTTTATGAGCCATTATTATGTAAATAAAGGCTATTGATGACAGATCCTTGGATTTTGTAAAACACAAAACAACTCCTACCAATAGCAAATTGGTGCTTATAACCATCACTCCGTATCGCTATAAAGCGAATTTTTTTAAGACTATATTGACGAAATTAACATCTTACATTATATTTCGTAGTCGCTTGGTTCTTATCTGCTGAGAAAGGGCAAAAAGAATCTAAAAGAATCTTTATGATGGTTTCTTCGAAACTAAAACTCTTCCAATAAATCCAAATTTTTGATTATTTTCCTAACGAGTGCTCAAGAGTGATCCTTAGTCTAATCTGGCTTGAGACAAGAATTATTAATTCCAGCAACCCCTTTAAATCAAACCCTAATTCAATTTATTCCGGGCTCAAACAATGAAGGGCGCTCTCTTCATCGGCTTGGTCGTCACTGTCTCGGCGGGTCTACTAGCCTTCTTTTTATCTGGCCACACCATGGCCTCCAGATCAGGGTTCCTTAATGACAAATTAAATTATCCTTATACTTATTGCATGGAGAATTTCTCACTCACTGTGGATTCAATGGAATTGTCCAACCCTCCAGCCAAAGGCCAGACCGTCTCGGTTGAATTTGTAAGTTTTTTTGCTGATTTCCCGAATTAAATTGTGCATTATAGGCAGGAACATCTAATATCGATACTACTGCTGTCTCAGTGACCGAGATAATCACATTAAATGGCGTGCAAGTGTCCAACACATCAAAGAAATACTCTGCGACTTACAAAGCCAACAAACCCTATTCGTTAACTCACGATTTAACCGTCGGAAGTGATGCGAAAGCTGTAAATGAATTTCCTTTTCTTTGAAAGGTCTAACTTGGTCATTAGGGATCATATACCTGCAAAATCAGCATTCAAAACAGTAATAACGACATTACTTGCGCCTCGATCTCATATAGTCTGTGAAACCAAATTAATTCGATATTGAAGAAACCTGATGATTTGTATTAGTGCTTTGTTTTGGATAACATATTAAAGCTTTCTATTCAAAAGTTAGACAGTTTCTTGTAATTTTCATGCACTTTAGAACTTGGTTTCAAGTGCTGCATAAGGAAATTCTTGAAAAGTCTCTCGATCTAACATTTGTTTTCGAAAATTGAAAGGTGAAGTATCAGTGGCTATGGCCTTTACTGTGGCTAAACTTCGAAGAAAATATCCATAAGGAGGATTTGTGAGGCAAATGTAGATTGAAAAATTGCAAAGAATTAAAGTTTCGAGTGGATTGATACTCGATTTAATAAAAAAAAAAATCGTAAGAAAAAGAAGTTCTCCGTAAAAGTTGAGGGGAGTTTTACATATGTAACTTAATGACTATTCGTTGATGCTGTTAATGGACTTTGCTAGAGAATACAAAAATGAGAGGGATAGCTAAATCATGTTTCATGATATCTTCTTAGCGGATAAAAAATCAGGAATAATCCATGCTGTCAGTAATCATAATCCTGCGTTTGATGTAACTCCAATAAGTTTGCTGAAATTGCGTGAGCTGCAACAACTTTTATCATCTGCTACAAGAATCTGCTTTTCTGAGAAAGCCTCTTGTATTGTAAGTTGATCATTCACACCAATTCCCTCTATTTCCCTTTGATTTCTGTATCATCGACATTTTTCGCTTCAACCAAACTTTTTGTTCATCCGCTTTTCTTAATTCACAATGCACACACCTTGCTCTATACAAATAGCGATCCAAACCACTTCCAATTGCCTCAAGAAATTTTCGCGGTTGCATGGCTTCTCTCATGAGTTATCATCCATATCTGAATTACTAAATTACTCTCATATGGACAACTTAATTAATAAGAGCGAAGATATTAAATTTTACTAACGTTCACAGTCTTATATGCAGAACTGCTTGCTTAAGAACGAAACGCATTACAATAAACTAACATTCATCTTCACTACATAAAATTTTTTAATACCAATCCAACCTACTTATCTATCTACCTCTTATGCATACTTATCCATGAATTTATCGTTGAATTGTCTGAACGACTCCATCTTTCTCTCCAGCTTCTCATCAGGAGTGACCAAAGTGGTAATTCTGAAATGATAGGTATCAGGGGCCTGTCTGAAGCCGCTTCCTTGCACAGTGCAAATACCCGTCGCTTTCAACGCTTCAAGTGTGTAGAAAAGATCAGGCTCCATGCCCTGGCTTCTAGCCTCTTGGATGGCCTTCTTCGAGAGATGAATTCTTGGGAACGCGTACATCGATCCCTCGATTTCATTGCAGGTAACACCCTTCATTCTGTTCAAGGTCTCATGGACGATTTTGCTTCTTCTCTTCAATGATGTGAACAAGGCGCTGGTCTCCTTCTTGAATTTATCAGTGACTTCTCTGCCATTCTCAGCATCAGTTGGAGGTCTGACCATCAAGTCGGTAAGGAGCTGTCCATAGGTGTTCGAGCAGAGACGGATAGTCTTCAGTTTATGGATTTGAGCCTCGACTTCAGGGTCGAGGTTGAACCACTCGAAGTAGCCTCCTCTGGCACCGCATTCACCGAGAATACCCTTGGAGGTTGAATGGAAAGAGATGAGTTCGGTGTTGTTGTATGGTTCAGGCATGGAGGCAACAACCTTCTTGAAGGAGACGAAAGATCTGTCTTCTCTGTAGATGTTTTGCTGGTACACTTCGTCAGCCATGATGACAACACCGTTTCTGTAGGCGAATTCGACGATCTTTTTGATGGTCTCTTCGGTCAAGATCTGGCCGGTTGGGTTACCTGGGTTGATAATGACGATGAGTCTTGGCTTGACTCCCTTTGCCGCAGCCTCGTCGTAGCTTCTTTGAAGAGCCTCTGGGGTGATTTGCCAGCCGCTTGGCTCGTCAAGGAAGTATGGAACTTCATTAACTCCGAAAAGACTGATCAAAGCGGTGTACAGAGGGTATTGAGGGATAGGAATCATGACTCCCTCGTTGGAGGAGGAGAGGATAGCTTGGAAGCAGGTCTCGATACCTGAGGAGGCGCCGTCGGTTAAAATAATGTTGTTTTTATTGGATTTGATGCCTCCGTCTCTCTTTTCGATGAACGCTGCGACGGCTTCTCTAGCGAATCCGTATCCAGGGGACTCGGAGTAAGCTCCCATATCGCCTTGGATCATTTTATTGTAATATTTAACTCTTGACTTGACGCCTTCTGGGAGAAGGTTAGTATTAATCAAATCCTTGTTAATGCAGCCTGCAAGGACTTCTCTGTAGAAAGAAATCGGCTTCTGGCCGAGAGCTTGTGGGTTACCGATGTTGCACTCAACGATTTCGTCGAAAGGATAATCTCCGGTGCCTGCGGCGAGATCTTCTCTGATTTTGCTAGCAGTTTGGGACATGATACCTCTAACAGCGTATTCTGCCTTGATAACGTTAGGGTTCATGTTCTTTACGGTTAAGAACTTGCTCAAATGCTTTGCTGATGACATGGTTAGAGGTTCTGTGCTTTTTCCTTGGGATTTTAGTTAATGATTAGAAATCTGCAAAAACTCATGATTAAATAGGCAGAAACCTAAATTAGAACTCTTTTTTTAACGATAACTGACGAGATTCTAAAAGCAAAAAACGCTGCGAAACCAGGATTAGCTTTCCTGATAAAAAAACTGGCGAGGCGAATGGAAATCCAGTAAGCAAAATAATTTTAACAAAAAAAAATGAGGCGTGAATCATTGAAGCATTGAAATTCTGGTAGTGTAGCGGAGAGCCAAATACTCATTATTGCTGTTATTTTCAGAGTTTTCCTCTAAAGCAACTTAAAGCAGCATAACCCGTACTTATTGAGCTAATATTGCATGAGACTCGAGAGATGGCGGTGAAACAAATTTACTTTGCTGATTAGAAAACATTTCTGATGGAAATTCGGTATGAATATTAACGCTCTCATATTTGACTTATCCAAGGGAGTCTCTGCGGGAGTCTCAGAGTGTTATCAAAGGATAGAAGTTAATTCTAGCGATTTTTGGTGTCCTATGGGTGAATTATTAAATTTAGAATTTGGCATATTAGAAGAAAATAGTCTGAATTTCCATTTGCCAAGTGATTAAAGGGCTCATTCTAGCTCTAACGGAAGGTGGCTTCGAAGGTTGGTTTTTTACTAATACTGGTTGCCAACTGGAAAAAAAGCTTGAGGATTCGTGCGAATTTGATAGATTAAGGAGTTAGTCACTACGCATCGCAATCGAAGGGCCCGGCGTAATAAAATAAATTTGTGGCGTTGAATGAAAATATTTTGGAACAAGCTCTCATAGCTCTTCCTGCGCAGTAAATTCGCAGTTTAAAGAGGCAATAGATGCTTGAGAACTTCATTATCGAGGGATAAATTGAGGAAAGTCGGGTGCTATCGACATAATTAGCCTTTTGAAAATTTTTTTATTTTCCTATTTTGGCGCTTCGACCAGAAATACATGGAGCTATCGAAGCAAAATAAGCTTAGGTAGAGAGTACAGAGGTAAAATGGGGCGAATAGAGGCGAAATCTGTAGGAATTTTACATTAGTTGAGATTTGTTTGCATGAGTACTTATTGTACAAAAAGATGAAAGAGTAGATTTTCTTCATTCTCTGCTTAGCTAAGCTAAGTCCTCCTGGTTTAGAAACGTCTCTAGTGTGAATCGAGAAGAATTAAAAACTTATCTAAACATCATTTTCCAAAATCTCTCATAGCGATGGGTGATATCAAGAACGAAGATTATTATGATTTGATTTGGATAGAAGCGTCTATCATCAGGCAAGATATCTACGTCTCTAATAGATGTAATTTTACTATGCATGTTTGAAAGCATATTAAATCATCAAAAAAAATGTTTGGAATGCTGTAAGCATTCCAATATATAATAACATAAACAATGTTTAACATTCGAGAGGTAGCATCAAGTAAGGAACCCAAAGCCATTAGTTTCCATAGAAATCAAAAAGCGATTTTTAACATGCCAAGAATTATAACTGTCTCTGAATAATACCAATAACCGCGGACAGCCCTGCAACCGCTGCTGTCGTCAGAAGCTGCCAGTCCACTCGAAACCCGACTATTTTATACGGATTATTCGTAAATTCGAACTCGAGGTCCTCTATCTCCTCATCAATCAAACTAATCAATTTCGACAGTCTGCGCTCAAGTCTTTCAAAGAACTCCTTTGCTTTCTCAGGATCATTCTCCAAACCCTCACCTCCCAGCTCCTTTTTCAGCATTCGGACTCCTGCCTTATAAATATAGTTTTCAGCTTCACCCACATCTTTGTTAAAGTACGCATAGTCCAAATAGAGCAGATCTCCAGAGACCAATTTGATCTTCTTAAGCACATTCATATGAAGCTGAAAGGTGTCATTAATTTGAGCTGCCAGGATCAAGACCTGGACAAAAAGGATCGAGACGAAGAAACATTCATAAGAAAATAATATCATCGCCATCGTACTCAGCGGGACTGTGACCAGTTTCAGCCATTGAAGCATCAGGATTAGTATGATAATTACATAAAGAACGGTATAAACCGTCAGATCGAGGTCCTGGCGGATCTGGTACTTCGCCCCGTATTTCCAAAGGATCTTGCGAAGGTTTACCCACGTCTTGACTGTGATGTTATCAAAAATATTGAGCGTAGGATAAAGCTTTTTGATGTTAAATCCAATCAGCTTACGGACCGAGAGCAGGTTTCCTAGCTGCAGCATGAGGTACCTTTTCACTCGATAATCGGACAGACTCTGGCACGCAACGACATAGTTCGCCCAGAAAAAATAGATATTCGCGATCATTAGTGAGGCGACGAGGTATTTATCGAAATGAGACTCCCCGAAGACCGCGATCGACTCATCGTATCTGTATTTTTGATAGGCGCGGTAAATGCTCGGCAAAAAAGCTCGAATAATCGCAATTGCAAGGGTAATCCATCCTTCCCTTTTGAGTCTGAGGCTTTTTGTTTGCTTGACCATGTCAATGGCAAGGCAATACCCAAATAGTTTCTTCGCTCCACCGAAGTAAGTTTCGCCTTTGGATAAGAACTTTCTGAATGCGATCCCAACGATGTCATGGGCTTGGTATTGTAGTTTTTCCTCGTCTTTCAGCTTGTCGATGTCAATTAGCGGAGCGGAGTCTACAGTCACATTATTGCTTTTCTCAGCCTGTGGACTGAAAACAAGTTCTACGTCTTTGTTGCTAACAGCCTCAGGGTGTTGATCAATGTGTTTTTTTTGAATGGCGGAGGTATCTTTCTCGTCGCTATGGCTGGTCTCCTTCTTCACGAGCAAGTTACTCTGTGGGCTAGCCTCCTGGTAGAAAACCGACTTGTTAGGCCTTTCTCCAGAAGCATCCGTAGCACTCTTTGCAGAATTTTTCACTTTTATAAGTTGAAAAGCAGCTTTAGCGACCGCATCACTTTTTCTTGGAGACGGCTTCGGAACTTGCATCTTCGAAGCATTTTGTATTGGTTCTTCTGAGGTCCCTTTATGGTGTTGAGGGTCGCTTTTTGCCAATCGCTGGTTCAGTTTTTTGAGATATTCTAACCGGTTGACATTAGAATCATCAAATTTTAGTAGTTGTTGCATCTTTTTGCTGAAATTTTTTACAGGAACAAGCTTATGCTCTCGAATCTTGATCAGATCGGAGTTTTTAGAAAGCTTTTTCTCAAGTTCTGGACAGCATTTTGTAATGAAGTTAAAATAGAATAGGCTGGCATCGATATCCTCTGATAATATATTCGCCTGCAATTCTTGTTCAATCACATTGTCGCCTTGACTTCTCCAGCGATTAACCATTAGTTCAGTCGCCATTTCATCTACTGTTAAGGTTCGATTTTCAAAAGCTTTCAAATAATCATCAGACATATAGCCGTATTTAACTGCGATGAACACGCAACGGATAAACACAGCGAAATAAGTCATGAGTAACTCAGAAATGTCGATATTCTCATCGTGGCCAACGAGAAAGAAAATCAATGTCGATTGCACGACAAAAAGCCAAATCGCTGTCTGAATAAAGAAGTTAGGGTCCTTTGCGGGGAGGAAACCTTGATTTCTCATACGATGGACATTTGTAAAGAGACCGTAGAAATAAATGAAGGGCCCGAGCACCAAAAAGAACAGAAGATGATCAATGAGAGTTTTGAGAAAGAATTTTGGTTTGAATATGATTTCTGTTCGAATCCTTGCTGAGGTTGTTGGGCATTTCAATTCATATTCATCGTCTGCTGGGTTCTGGACTTTTTCTGGTTTTTCGTTTGAATCGGCTGCAAAATATTTTTGTTCCTCTGCCTCGCTGTCATTGTCAGGCAGTATTGGTTCAAAGCTGTCGCCTCTTGATGGAGATACGTTTTCTAAAGGTGATCGGTCTGGATCATGGAGCCCAGACTTGAGTTTTGGTGGCAATCTCTCTGAGGGGTTTGAGCTCATAGTATTAGTCTGCATGTTAATTTTGTGGAAAATCAATTTGTTTTAAACAGAGCGTCATAATTGCAGTTTTTAAGGCTGTTGAAATATATGCATGTGGATTTTAATTAGAGAAAAGAGTGATTCCTTCGCAATGCCCAATAGACTCTTAGATAATGAAAAGAAGAATAGTCGTTGGTGATAAAGAGTTCTCATTGAGATTAGCTTGATTTTTCAAAGAGAAATGGGGTTTGTCCTTGAAGGACTATTTATTTGGTTGAGTGTTGTGGGAATTTCTTATATTGTCCTCATCAGAGTCCGCTTCTGATAGAATTATGAGAAATCACGAAAAATTAATTTTGTCATCCTAAAGTGAATGTGATTTGAAGTTGAGGCATCACTTGGAATTCTGATCCAATTTGAATTATCGGTGATTAAATTAGATTTGCTTAAAAAAATTGGTGACCTATTTTGGTTCTAAATGGAATCAAGTCAGCAAGTATTAAAAAGAGATCGTGCTCAAACGATGAGAAGTGAAAGTGTTGGCTGAAACTAGGCATAGATGAGTAGCCGAAAGAGTCTTCTAGGCAACATCATTGAATTTTGCCATATTTCGATAGTTACTGAACTCTGTGTATACGAAAAATATGATTTTTTTCGTATTTAACACCTATGAGATAACCTAAACGATAGCTTCATTACCCTGGGGTTCTTTTGGTTAGAAGGTTGGTAGGAAAAATCATTTTAATCGAGAAACAGGAAAGACCTTTCGGAGATTGAGGACGGAATGTCAATCTCCCATTCAAAGAATGTCTAACGGAGGGATATGTATGGTGTTCGAAAATTTCAGCATTACTAGAATTTTTTCCTCGGTTTCTTAGGAAAGTAATTTTGAACTTTATGGGGGGAAAACTCTGTCTATAAAAGCCATCTAATACTATTTACTAAGTTATACAAGTATCTCTCTCATTTAGATTCTCTAAAGATTCCTTTTCTCAGTAAATCGCAAGGAGAAAATATACTATGCTGCTCCTGAGCCAAAGCAAATAAATTGCGATTCAGAGTGTTGCTGTTAAAATCAAATCTTCCAAAGCAAATTTTATCAAAATAATGTGTCACCGTCTTTTTGTGCTCGGGATTATGCTGTTGCTTGCCGTTTCTGCAGCGAGCGCAGCCAGTAGTCCAAAGACTTTCCCTTATCCGAACTACGCCAATGCTGCTTTCAGCACATTCATGAGCAAACTCTACGATAGCAAACAACACCGCCTTCTGTTCTCCGCGGGCAACAATAAAACATCAAACTATTGGAACACTGCCGTTGCTCTCCAAGGTCTCTTGCATTATTCAAATTTTGTGCGACCACGTGACCCTAAATTGGCCTCTCGAGTCGTTGGAATCGTCGAACGCCTCGTCCAAACTCAAACTACACTGAATCAGAGCGACCCGCAACTCCGTAACAGCTACAACGACGACATGGCTTGGATGATACACGGACTCACTGCATTATATGACCACACTCGCAACCGCAAGTACATTGATATGGCCACTCTCCTATTCGATACTATTAAACAGTCCGATGACACAACCTGCTGTGGTGATATGCTTGGTGGTGTTTGGTGGGACTTAGCCCACACTCAAAAGGCTACTGCAGCTCAGGCAGGTGTTACAATGGCAGCATTACGCTTGAGAGAGACTGGTGCTGTTAAGAAGTATCCAGCTTCATATTTGTTGCAATACGCCGCTGATCATTATGCCTTCTGGCGTCAGCACATGGTCAACTTGACAAGCGGCCAGGTCTGTGACAACATAAATACTCAAGGTGTTAGAAACTGGTGGGCGTTTACCTATAATAACGGATTAATGCTCGGAGATGCCGTTCACCTCTATAAAGCAACTCAGGACAAACAATATCTCGCTGACGCGAAGATGTTCGCTGGTTTCCTTATGCAAGGGCAGACTGTCTCTATCAATGGCACTAAGAAAACCATCATGCGCAATGACTGCGATCAGTGCGATGGAGACTCAAGTCAGTTCCATCAGGTCAGCTTCCAGTACTTGACTGAGTACTATCGCCTTCTTCATCAATTGGGACAACCAGTTGATGAACTCTATGCGTTCTTACAAGCCCATGTAGACTCACTATGGATCAACGCGAGAAATCCTCAGTCGGGATTGTTCAATTGCAACTGGGATGCTCCATTCTCGAAAGGCGTTGAAGGTATTCAGGGAGCCATGAATGGCGCAGTGTCTGCGTTCTCGTTGTTCTCGACGTTGCCATTACCACGAAGTGGTCCTCATCATCGTCTCGAGTAATTAAGAAAATTATCATATGTTCAATTATCTATTCCATATTGCTGTAATTGGACTATTCATATCGGATGGAAAAGAGAAAGTGAACAATAATAAAGAGTTGAATTGCATTTGAAAATTAAAACTCGAGCTTATCGAAGCGTTTTATGATAATTTATGGGACTGAGGAGTGTGGATTGTTAGAATATTTAGAAAATCTACCATTTTAGAGCTGCCATCAGCAAAAAGTAAGAGCCAGTTCATTTTCGAAAGGATTCATTCTCTAAGATTATTCACTGATAAAATGGGTTTTGTGCCGAATCTTAAAAACCAGACTCCCCTCCTTTCAAGACGGCGAAGAAGGTCACATTTGAAGCTCCAAGCTTTTTTTCCTCAATTTCTTGGTCTCTTTATTTGCTGAGAGGCTTCATGCGCTGTACTGCTCCTGAGCCAAAATAAATAGACTTACCGCTTTATTTAATATACTTCACTTTCGAATCTGATTAAATTTTGAGGTTCTTTTCCAGAAAATTTTGGCTGAAACAATGCGTGCACGCCTATTAATCCTTGCCGCTGTGCTGTTACTTGTTGCTACTACAGCAAGTGCGGCCAGGCGCCCAAAATCAACTCTCTACGATAGTTACGCCAATACCGCATACGGCACATTCATAAGCAAACTCTACGATAGTAACCAACAACGACTTTTGTTCTCTGCAGGCAGCGATAAGCCATCGAACTATTGGAACACCGCGGTCGCCTTGCAGAGTATCCTGCATTACGCAATTTTTGTGCAAACACGTGCTCCAAAAGCCGCCGCTCAAATCGTTGGAATCGTTGTAGGCCTTGTGGAGACTCAAACTAAACTGAACCAGAGTGATCCGCAACTCCGCAACAACTATAATGATGATATGGCTTGGATGATACATGCACTTACAGTTTTATACGATTACACTGGCATTCCCAAATATATCGATATGGCTACCCTCCTATTCGATACTATTAAGCAGTCTGATGATACGACCTGCTGTGGTGATATGCTCGGCGGAGTTTGGTGGGACTTGTTCCATACATCAAAGGCCACTGCAGCCCAAGCTGGTGTTACAATTGCAGCATTGCGATTGAGAGAAACTGGCGCCGTGACGAAGTATTCAGATTCATATTTGTTGCAATATGCCGCGGAACATTATGCCTTCTGGCGTCAACATATGGTCAACCTGACGAACGGCCAAGTCTGTGATAACATCCATCCTGATGGTGTCAGAACATGGTGGGCGTTTACCTACAACAATGGGCTAATGCTTGGAGCAGCTGTTCATCTCTATAAAGCAACTCAGGACAAGCAATATCTCGCTGACGCGAAAATGTACATCCATTTCCTTATGCAAGGGCAGACCGTCTCTATCAATGGCACGAAGAAAACCATCATGCGCAATGACTGCGGTGAATGCGATAGTGATGCAAGCCAGTTCCATCAGGTCAGCTTCCAATATCTGACCCAGTACTATCGCCTTCTTCATCAACTGGGTGAGCCAGTTGATGAACTCTATGCGTTCTTACAAGCTCATGTAGACTCACTATGGATCAATGCGAGAGATCCTCAAACGGGATTGTTCAATTGCAACTGGGATGCTCCATTCTCGAAAGGTGTTGAGGGTGCTCAAGGTGCCATGAATAGCGCATTGTCCGCGTTCTCATTGTTCACAATGTTGCCATTACCTTCGCATAGCCCCTCTGTCCTCGCTTCCCTCCTTTAAAATAAATAATTTAGAAAATTGCAGAGGTTGTGCGTCGATTAATTTCATTGATTCTTGGCGTTTAAGTGGTGAATTTTAAGAGATATTGGAAGCCGAAACTTGAAATCAACCTTATTATATTATAGGACAAGCTATTTAGTTTACTAGCACTCTCAATCTAGAAATAATTCCTTCATTACTATTTAAAATTGAAGGAAACAAACTTGATTGATTTGGTTGGATAATCAATTAGATTTAATCATTATGAATAAAAAAGTGTGAGAAACAATACAATACAATTTGAGTACAAATTGATCTTTAAACTTTTAAATGTACACTAGAATCACTTTGATAATCGGAAACTCTAGAGTCATGCTTTGCCACCGTAATCATCCGCACATAAGGGTATTAGCGGTTAGCTTGAGCTCTGCTCCGAAGTTTCAATTCACTTTGGACTATCATCATCTTCATGCTAATATTTTACCATTAGATATTAATTAACATGTCCTCCACTTACCTCTGATCTTACTTCGTGAGTATAAATTTCAATTTCGACTGGCTGATCTTCTAAATTTTCTATTTCCTCTTGTTTATCATCCACGACCTTATATTTTCTATCCTGTTTCTCCTCTTTATACTTCCTATCTTGCTTTTCTTCAACCGCTTTATACTTTCGATCCTTTATCTGTTTTTCTCCCAGATTAATTTTCTTCTTCTCTTTCTTTTTGCTCACGCTCTTTTCTGCTAATACTAATTCCTCACTCGGAATCGGCTTCTTCCGGTCCCGCGTTGCCCCTGTCTTATTCATGCCCGTCAGACTTCTTTCCGCGGATACCATGTCCTCATTTCCTTCATTCTCTAGATCTATCGGCAGGTTAAAATCCTGGCTTTGTTGTCTTGGCAATGATGAGAATTTCTCTTCCTCTTCACTATCGGAATCCTGATGTTTCGCGAGTTGCTCTTCTTTCTTCGCTGATGAGGAGTGTTTCGGTCTTTTGATGTTTTTGATGGGTTCTCTGGTCGACCCCATACCTACCATTTTTATTTCGGTGTTTTTCGGGGGTGGTGAAGAAATGGTTTCTGGTTTCTTTTTCTTGTCCTCTCGTTCAGAACTTTGTGCAGTTCTAATCTCCTGAGGTTGTGGAAGAGCAGTTTGAATTGAGTTTGGTAGAGCTTGGCCTGGCTGGTTAGAGATGATCTGAGGAGGGTGGTTTTTCCTCGAGAATTTCTCCAGTTCGGATTTATTAATGGATGTTTTGCAAAAGGGACAATTCTAAAAGGAATTAGGCTCATCAGAAAATCGGTTTTTGAAAATTAATTAATGAACCTCATTATTGTTGAGCCATTCATCAACGCATTTCTCATGGAAAATGTGCAAGCAGATCGGAACTTGTCTGCATTTCGATTGTAGATGAAAGTCTTCAAGGCAGATCGGGCACCTAAGGGGATAAGCCACTTAGTAGTTAAAGGCGAATTTGTAGATACGTTGGTTGATCTTGCTTCTTTTCGAGGTGTTCGTATTCTTTTACAGGGAGATATTTATTGATATCCGCGAGCTGCAGGGTCAGCTGCTGAGTCTATTAGAGTAAACGAATTATTTCTCCGAGTAAAACTGGATTCATTTACTTCTCGTACTGTCTGTAATGCCAACAAACTTTGGTATTCTCTCTGTATTCGGTCTGTGTGATACGATTAGTCTGTGTGCCCAAGCTAATTGATTACATTTTGTGATGATTGAGAGTCCATAGCTTAATACAAGGACTCCAGTAATGCAAATGAATATAATGGCCAAGGTATTGAATATGTTGACTTCCCCTTTAGTTTTCACCATCTAATGACGTAGTAATAAGCTTATAAAGCCAAATATATTGCTATTACTCCGAGTTGAATGGTCAAGTTGGAGGTTGCTTCATTAAGGTTTTGTATGGCTAGTCGAGCATTATGAGACGAAATGTGAAATCTTTGCTTTACCAAGTAATAGCGTTGTGCTAGGAGGCATGTAGTTCTCATAGTCAGCAACCACTCGGAAAGTGAATTCAGAGTCTGTAAAAAGAATTTGCGAGGTCTTGAACATGGAATTAGGGATGTAATTTGTGTCATTATTGGCATAGTTCATGTATAATTGAAATTTATTCGTTGAGTTCTTTATTAAGAAGATAATAAAGTCATTCACCGGACTGCTTCCTTTAGGAAAATAGTGTTAATTAGTTGAGTACAATGCTCATACCCCTCCAGCCTTTGAATTCCGAGACGAATATATAGAAAAATTGTGTTTCCATCCCATTGAAAGGGAGAACCGATGAAGTATTTAAGTGCAGTCTTGAAGCTTGAACCTCACAATATTGGCCTAGATATGACCCCTCACAGCGACAAACCCCTGAAAATAATATCGCTAAGGATCAGCCTGAAAGAACAGACGCATATACCATCACTTTTACAAATTCCTCTCTCTGGTCCTCCGCAATTCTGAGGGCATATCAAATTTTCTAAGCAAAAATCACAGTGAATCAAGGCTAAGTCCTTCCATTACGATTTAATGTAATGGTGAGCTGATATTCCATTGGTTGATCGAACGCTTTCAGGTTATACTCATAAAATCCCAAGAAAATTGAGCTGTTATCCTCTAAGTTCAACGCGTCAGTGTGGTTCAATTCCACAAAATAGTAATCTCTTTTGTTGGCATATGCTAAGAGAAAGTAAATTGCATGAAAATTGAAACAACTCTAGAAATCTACCGTAATTATCAGTGGCATATGATCCCTTAGTCGACGGTAAACCTCCCGAAAAATTCAGAACCGGCAATTCTCTTCGCTGAACCAGAAGAATCGGTGTCAAGGCAGGGTCTATTGGCTTCTTTGTGATCTTGATTTCTATCGCTAAAGTTTTCTTTTCCTGAGCGTATTGATTGACTTGCTGTATTTCAAAATATTGCACGCATGCTTGCTATTATGCATTCCTTGAGGCTTTGAGTAATCACTACGCAGTACCTGTGTAATATTATACGTTCCCGGCGTCACCACCATTATATTTTCGTTAACAGCGTTTAGTTGTTTGCAATAATCGACATCATCTGCAGCTTTGAGCGATTCAGTTGCCGTTAAGCAAAGAAAAATCTTACGTGTGGTGGAATCTAATGCCTGCACAAAGACGACAATCAAACAGAAGGCCAAGATTTTACAATGCAGGTTCATGAAGCTGCTTTTCAAAAAGAAAATTTGTTAGAAGGACGCTGCAATCAATAAAATTAAATTTTCATATCGCTATCAAAGCAATCGATAGTCCTTATAAGCGTGAGACTCTCAAAAGAAAACACAAAGGTTACATTCCAAGGCGATTTGTATGAAAGAGGCAGATAATTCCTTACGAATGGGAATCAAAAGCAATACGACTGTAAATTTTAGAAAAAACGATTTGAAAATAAAAAGCCTGAGCAAAAATTCCTCGATTTACTAGGTGCCGTGCCAGAATACGAATATTATATCGAATACCCAACAATAATAACAGATATAAGATCAGCAATTGCATTTCTTTCCGGCTTGAGCTTCGAAATTATCGTCCATTATCTGGCTCGGTTTTTCCAGCTTAATATTGGCACTTGACGCATTTTCTAGTCACATTATAAGGAAATTGTTAAAGAAATTCTGCTGTTACGTGCTTCGGATGTGAAAATCTTGTTATTTTCATTCCCAGGCAAATTATTGGCGATCACCTGGAAAAGATTTGTGATATTCATGCCGGTTTTCGCTGACACCTCCATATACATCGCATCGTGGTCTCTTGCCATCTGCTCTCCTTCCTCTCGGCTCACCACTCTAAATAAACAGCCATAAAAATTAGAATCTTCTCCATTAGTCTCGCGCATTACCTCTCATGTCCTAAGTCAAGTTTATTGGCAACGACAATGAGAATGACATCGTTTCCTCTTTCATTACGGATATCATCTATCCATTTTGCAACGCTCTTAAAAGAAGAAGAACCTTCGGAGAGATTAGATTAGTGCGTCCATTGTGAATAGGTTACTTAGAACGTCAAATATGACAATTGCTGCTGAGCAGTCTCTTATGTAAGACGGAATCAAGCTTCTGAACCGCTCCTGACCAGCAGTGTCCCATAGTTGCAGTTTAACAGCGCGATCGTCGTAGTAGAGCGTTTTGGAAATGAAATCGATGCCTACGGTTGGCTTGAAAGGGAATAAGAGGTCGGTTGGGAAATAAGGCGATGTAATAAGCAATAGAGAAGGGAAAGCAAGAGTTAGAAGCTTACGTTTTCCTTTCCGTCGAATGTATCGAAAATAAATCTGTTTATAATTGAAGTTTTGCCGACAGATTGGTCTCCAAGGAAAACCAGTTTGTATTTGGTAGTCATGATAGTAGATTGCATTTGAGAGTCTTGGAAGGTGCTTGAACGGTTCTGCATGGTTGTGGAGTTGGGGTTCTCTCAAATTAAAGGGTATTTATTTAGAAATATTTACTAATATGAAATTTCAAATTAATTTACGTTATCAAAATACAACAACCTCCGTATGCTATGGATAGTACCGTGATAGGCACTAATAGGTGAATAGAGCCATTTATTTGGATCGTAATATCACCAATACATCATTTAATGAGAACAGAGACACGCATTATCAATCGGAATAGACCTCTGCTTTATTACGATTACAAATTTTATCCTTTTGATTCAAGGCAAATGGGTGGGAGTTGAATTCACCGGGTGAACCTTCATTGAAGAGGTTTCAGCCTTTAATCATTAATAAAGACTTGGTTCCACTGTTTAGCTGAATGTTAATTGAAATTTATAATTAATTTATCATTTGAGAAAAAAATAATCTCGAATTTCGTGATCAGTAAGATTCAAAGGGAGTATTGGTACAAATGGATGATGTTTTCAAAATAGGTGAGCAATCGCTATTATTGTATGCGATGCCTGGTATTTACAAAAATGTAATTTGGTATTTATTGAATCAGCGAAGTAATCTAGCAATTCAATTATTGAAAATTTATGGTGCCGTGTATTTGTAATGTTGCTATCCAATTTGCTGAGTTATTTCAAAAATGTGAATGGGTCTAATGAAGAAAATTATGTAATTGGTAATTTACAGGAGAATGATAAGAGTAATAAAGCCAGAGAGCCAGAATTATTGAGGATTATCTGTTTAACTCGAATTCCTCAATGATAACTTTCATCTGTCGTAGTCTCATAAGATAAAGATCAACCATACTCACAGATTAATTCTAAATTGTTTTAACTTAAAAGGAATCTCCTTAACATCTCCAGAGAATAAATACCTATTTACTCTGGCTACCTACCACAGTTAATTAACCTTATAGTAAATTATCACAACAACCAACAATATCCCATCTACTAATCCATACAGTTCCTCACACTAATTCAGTTCACTCTTCTATCCAGAAAACTACATTACAAATACTCTAATAGACAGCCTAAGTACCCTGTTTTCATTATTAGAAATCCCTTATTCTACTCTGAAGTACAACCTAAGAATCTCAATTATTTTTTGATTAAATCACATTGGTATCCTTAAGTACTTATCTCTAGCGAATCTTAAGGTATGATTAAGGTTTCTATTGACGGCAGCAAGATATGTAAGCATTAGTTGCTCAACAAATAATCACGCATCTATTCAATAATTCAACGAACCATGGAAATAATCTGTTCCTTGCATAAAAACCATCAATATGGCAGTCAAAACATCTATTTCGTGATCTTTCCGACCTTCTTTGGCTTGGCCCAGGTTTTAAAGTCAACAAGAGGCTCAGCGTTTTCCTCAGTTGGGTAGAGAATTCCTGCAAGAGAGCTGTTTCTCTGGTGATAATTTTTACGAATCATTCTGTGAATATCAAAGGTCGTTCTCCATCTTGGGAGAACAGTGTTCAAATCCATAATATTCAAGCCGATTCTCTTGTAAGCGGTCTCCAAGAGTCTCTCTCTATGTCTCCACATGTTGGTGTATAAAGGGTTGTAATTGAACCAGAAAGGTAATGAAGCGATAACTGCGACCACTGTGAGGTATTTAGCTCTGGCTGGGGTGACTCTTTGGCTGAGGAACTTTGGGACAAGAGGGAAAATAGCTTTGTTGAGGACGAAGTAAGCTGCGAAAGGATAAAGAACGTTGCTGACGTTGTTGTAGGTGACATCGTTGAGATAAGGGGAGATTTCCTCGCTTGTGAGGACTCTGGATTCGTACAATCGGTGCAACACCCAGGTACGTTCTTCGTCGCGGAAGGTGAACCAGGGTTTCAAGCGGTAGCCCCAAGCGTAATATTCGTTGTTGTAGAACTCCATTTAATTCTTTGAGAAATATGAATAATTTATATGTGTAAAATTTCCAAATATGAAAAGAAATGATTTCATAGTCCTCTATTTAAGATTCTTTTAACTAATAATGATTACTTGGAGCCCATAGCTGACGTTATTGCTCTCACATCAATTATAGAGATATGTCAACTTGCAAAAAGTCATTAAAGAAAGATAACCATGTGATTTTAGCAAAATTTGTTAATATAAGTCAGAAGATGACTTGCTTTCAAATGAAAAATAAGGTATTCGTGAGCAGCTCTTGCAATGAAGCCATGGCTTTGAGTTTGGTGAGGATGCATTGGAAATAGGAACAGCAAACCACATTAGTATGCAATCTTGCCGTTTTTGGTATATTGCCCTTGGCGCAAAAAGAAAAATATAAGAAAAAAATTTAGTTTCAGGTTTTTGAAAACTTCCATTTTTTTCTTGAATAATCAAAAGAGACAAGTTGACATACAAATATATATTTCTGAGATATCCAAATTCAAGGCTTCTAGCATATGTTCAACGCGATGTATGATTTGATATCACTCCAATAAAATCTGAGAATTTTTTTTTGTTTATCGTTTTCAATGTCGATCCTTATTACTGAGTGATAACTGTATACAAATTCAGATCGTATTGTGAATTTTATTTACAAGCTGATTATTCTCATGGCAAAATATTTCAAACGCATAGGAACTAAAGCAGAAAAGTATGCCGTCGAAATAAACATCGAAAAGGTCGAGCTGAAGCTCGCAACCGCAGCTCGAATCTCCGTTACGTTTCAAAGAGGTACATATTTCCATCAGCCACTCGCTTATTGAGCATCGGATGCTATTATCTCCAGGCACGCACAAAGCTGAGACAAAAAACGCGCCGAACCTTGAGGATGGCTTCGCTGAGTTCGATGAGTCGTTGATATTACCAGTCACCTTTTACCATGACGTCAAGAAAGGGAAATTTCTTGAAAAACAGGTGAATAGCAGTTAATCTCAATGGATTCAATAGCATTTGGTAGGGTTTACTATCAGTGTCAATTATGACGAAAAAAGGAGCAAAACTGGCTGGACAAACCAAATTTGACCTCGCTGAGTATTTGAATAATGAGGAAACAGGTGATTTGAATTTGCAGAGTGTCTTTCTTACGGATAATTGGTTGTTGCCTTAGAAAAAAACGAGGTTATTCCGATTCTTAAGTGCTTGGATAAGGAAGCAAAATTCCATTTCACAATCAAGTTTGTTAATTTAGCAGAGCTAGAAAATGAACTTTCTGGGTAAAGAATGTTCCAATGTGTCTTGTCTTATGAGATGGTTGTCTTAGAGGGGCGGATTCTGATGAGTCGGGTGAGGAGCGCGCGAAAACTGGTCGAAGTCATGATGATTCCAGCGAAATTCGCACACATAGAACTGAGCCTTGCAGAGGAAAAAACGCGAAAGACAGAAAAACTATTTCGCAATCGCCTGCCCCAAAGGGCAAAATTACAGGCCTTGGGAAAAAAGCAAGAGATAGCAGCTCTGGTAATTAGTAGCGAAGAGCCTGAATAATTTATGTATTATGGGTAATAGACAGCGACTCAGACACAGAGAGGCCTCCCCCGAAGAAAAGTGATAGGATGAGTAAATCGCCTATATAACTCCGCATTAACGCTCTACATTAGCACGTAACTTGGCCACTAAGAGCAGTGTAAATGATAGAAAAGCGCAAACGAAATCTCCGTTGAAAGGCGGAATACTAGGAGGGATCCTTGGCAATAAAGGGTCAGATAGCTCAGGTAATATCTATCGGTCTGCTTGATTCAATAGTGGCTCTTAGACTCTGATTCTAATATTAAAAATAAGATTGTCGGGGCTATCGGCATGAATATCTTGAAAAATAAAGCGATGGACATGTTCGGAGGAGGAGGAAAGAAAAAATCTTCAGACACATCAGGTAAGAAATTAGCTCAAAAAACTCAATAAGCTGAACATTACATTTTGGATGCTAGATTCTGAGGAAGAAAAGGCTAATAAGAAAGGAGGAGGAGGAAAAGCCGGTGGCGGCTTAGGAGGGTTTTTGAAAAATACGGCGGCTGGCCTGTTCAATGGAAAGAAGGAAGATTCATCTGCAAGCTCTGACGGTAAGATGGTCGAGAAATATCAGTTTATCATGTTTTTTCTTCTCAGATGAGTATGAGAGGAGAGAAAGAGAGAAACTAGCAGCACAGAACAAACTCAAAGACCATCTGTCCGGCGTAGAGCATAATCTCCGAGTCAACAAGATGGAAAACGCCACTTTGCAGAAGAAATACGATGCTTTGCTGGAAGAAAACGAGGAGTTGAAAGAAGAGCTCGCTGAGCTGAGACTCCAAAACGAGAGACTGACAAAAAACTACGAGAAAGCCAAGCTGGCTCTAGAGAACAAGAAAGATGTCACTAGCCATACCCATACAGTTTCCACAGTAAATTTTCCATTTAACTTTTATTTAATTTCCTCTTAGAACGATCCAGAAGTGGAATTTTATAAGGATAAAATCGAGGAGCTTGAGGCGGAAATCGCTCAGTTAAAAAAGGCAAACGCCAACCAGACAAACACTAAAAACAGGGAAGCTCAGGTGCTTATTTACATCATTACAAACAGCGAATGTAATTGGAATTGGTTTTAGGGTGAGCTCGCGAAGAAATATGAAGAGCTTGAGAAGAAATACAAAAGTCTTGAATTAGAGTTGAAAACTCATAAGGAAAAAGCTGAGACTCTAGAGAAAGAGTCAATAGCGAGTCTGGACACGGATAAGGTCTCGTTTGATAAATACAAGAAATTAAACAAGGACTACATGGCATTAAAGGAAGAAAACGATATACTTAAAGCAAAAAACGAGGAATTAGAGAACACGATACAAGAGAAAGATAACCATATTTCTGACCTTGAGGCGAAGATTAAGAGCAAGGATGAAGAGATTGCGGATATGCAATTGAACACGACGAGCAAGTCTGATAAAGCAGAGAAGTATTTGACAAAAATCGCTGAATTAGAGCGGAAAAACCGTGCGTTGGAAGAGGCCCAGAACAAAAAAGGCGGAAAGCAGGATAAGGGGTCCAAAGGGGACTCGGATAAAGTCAAACAACTAGAGGATGAGCTTGCCAAGCTTGGCATCGAGAACGAGGGGTTGAAGAAACAGCTGAAGGATGTTAACGCCAAACTTTCTAACTTTAAATATGATAATAAACAAGTTGATGAACTGAAAAAGCGCAACCAGGAGCTCGAACATTCGGTGAAAGTCTATGAGAAGGACTTGACTAATGCCAAGGTAATTGCAGTGATCGTGGTGTTTGATTATCATGCGGTTTTAGATGAACTGGGCCAGTGATTCCGACCAAAAGGAGAAGTTAGAGCAAGAATTTGAAGATTTGAGGAACGAAAACGAGAAGCTGAAGTTCGAGTTGAGTAAAATGAGCGAGAACCTGCTCAGCGCCAAGACGAACCTTGGTACGATTATGAATGCGATTTTTGAGCATGGCGGACCTGAATTGTTTGATCAAATTGAAGGAGCAATCTCGTTTGGTGAGTATGGTGAAGAAGAAATGGAAAGATCACGCTCTCCTTCCCCTTCACCATAATTTTCATTTTTTCTTCTGTCTTGTTTTTCAGTTAGTTTTTGAGGTGTTTACCTGTTATTTTATGAGTTAGGTAGCCAGCTTTAGTATGAAGGGCTGCATATGAGGTAGATAGTAAATGTTATTGAATGTATTGTGATGCTCTTAAAGTTTTTTAGCGTTTTTTACTTCCCATGCTGAGGTTCAAAAACTATGTTTTGCTTGTATGAGACTAGAGGACGAGGCGCATGGCGAGTAGTTTTGGAATATAGATATAAATATTTTAGAGAGCTGATAAGCAAAGATGTTAAGTAAATTAACAAAAATAGCAAATTGAGGGTTTATAAATCAATATTAAAAAGAGTTTATTCTGATGTACAATTTTTATAATTCCAAATTGGTTTTTAAAGATTAAACGGGTTGTTAGCCACTGAAAGGCTTCAAGCACATAATTTAGTTCAGAAATTGATAGCGCTCTCTCTATTGAGAGCTCCGGTTTCCAAAAGCTGTTCGCAAAAGATAAAACTGGCTATATTGCTCTTGACAGCTCTTATTCAATATTTAGCAAAAGATATAGGCAGTATTTTCCATTACAATTTTTGAAGTAAAGTGAAAGGATTAAGATTCTAGACAAGAATGTGCATCGGACTTACTTTACAAGCTTATCTCCTTTGAATGCGCTTTCTCAAACGCTAACACAGCAAATCGCAAAAATATCATTTTTTGACAACAGAACGGCTCGGGCGTGCCTTAATCAAGATCAATTAAAAATTTTATCTTCCATTTAATTTCTGCTTCCTGTTAATTTCGGATATCGCCGCAGTGCCCGCAGAAACGCCAAACAGTGTTTTTGCTCACTATCCCTCAAATAGTTTAATAGTTTTGCTCTTTTCTTTCCTTAAGCGACGAATCACCTTCGACTATTTTCTTTTTTGATAATGCACTTTAGACCCTCAAACTACTGTTATTTAAGCGAGAAAATACCCTATGAGTGAAGTAGACTGCTATTGCGTAGTAAAGATTATATTTCTGCTTGGCAGTTGAAGATTATTTGAAATGCAAAGCGAACAACCTTTTATTCATTTAATTAAAGGATATCACACATTGCTATCGCTAATCGGAAATTATTTTATTTTCGGAATTCTTATACCAGAACCTTGGCAGAAAATTAATATAATTAAATTTGCAAATTATCCTCCTATCACGCCATCCAGATCATGCGGCAAGGAAAACCGAAGGTAATATTCAATTCCCATTGAATCTCCCACTCATGTTATGATATTCAGACTATTTCTCATAACAAAACCTATGATACTTTGCAGAAGCGTGACATTTTTGAGGAGAAAGAAGATTCAACTGATATTTTGAGAAAAACCGCGAAGTTCGCTGAGTTTTCCATTCCTTCAAGCCGCGATAACGACAGCTACCAGCGAGCAGCTGGTCAGTTTCGCAGTTATCGCGTTGACACATCCTCTCAGTTAGAAGTAATAATTTTAGCTTTATGTCAGAGTTAAATAAACAAAATAGAGTTCAAAAATGCTGCGGATCTCTGAGCAGTTAGAAGCCGAGTTTTCCATGCTTTCTGACCCTCTTGAAGCTGAATCTGATGATTTCTTAAATAATCGAAAGGACCTTGCTTACCAAACTTTCCAGAAGCCGCATCACTCCGAAGATGATAAGTTTTGGAGCAAGGTCGAGCTCTTAACCAGCAAAAACAGCCAGGCGACTACCAAACCGACACATAACAAGCAATTTTCATTTTTTCCAGTAGAGCAGCCAACAGCTACTACTGTCTGCAACGCTGAATCTCAGACTAAAGTGCAGCCAGCTAATGTGTTTATCATCAAGTCCCAGTCGCCATTAGGAGCGAAACGAGTCGCTAAGATGAACCAAATCCTCGCTCTGGATCCGGTTAAACTTCAAGTTGGGAAAATCCATAACGAGGATTTCTTCGGCTTTGAGGCGAGGAGTCAAACAGCGAAATATCACGCTGAAAAGTCGATTGATTTTGAGCTGCCGAATGAGAGCAGATGGGTTTTTAACCATCAGAACTTACAAAAGGTCCCAAGAACTGAAATTCAATTAAAGCAGGCAGGTTCTGCACGTGACTCAGCGCTGAATAACACACAACAGAGCGTTGCTAAAGCAGACACTGAGAGCTCTCCGCGCCCTCATAGACCAGACTCGGAGCAAAAACCAATATCGCAGGTGTTCAGGAAATTGAAGCTACAGTTAAAGTGTGATCTGAACAATGTCGAGAGAGTAACGACCTGCAGCAGCAGCTCTTCAAAGCAGCAAGCCCAAAGCTTTAATGGCATGAAGATGGAAAATAACTTGCATTCGAGGTCTATGCTGAGCCATAAAAACGTACCAATGGCCAATAGAACCCAAATTCACACTCCAATGGAAGAAGTAGCAAAGCCAAAGAATCTCGTCGTTAGGAAGCTCGAAGCTATCTTGGAACCTTCTATTGGAGGAAACGTACTGCAAGGTCGGGCTACTCATGGAGGAAGCCAAAATTCAATAAAAGGTGCTGGTAATGCTCATCGTTCAGTGTTAGTCCCAAAGAGACATTTAATTCTGGAATCTGCGATTCCGAGCTCTGAGATTAACCTAGACTCGTTTAAAAGGACACTCAAGGTAAATACAAGCACTCAGCGGTCGAGCGTTGAGGACTATAATAAGCCAACCTCAAGAGATTCTATGAGGACAACAGCGACGACGCCGAGCTCCAGCAGATCGATGAGCAAAGGACAAAAGAAAGTCCTGAACAAAATTTTTAATTTTGGATTTTGAAAGGACACTATCCAACTCTCTGAACAAACAATGAACACGGGTAACCAAAGTCTATACGTTAAAGTGATGGATAACTTTGAGGATTCTGGGAAGAAAGTTTGCACGTTCGAGCCTATTTGCTATAAAATCATCTCACTTTTTATTTCGTTATATTTTTTATACGCATTGTAAGGCGCAAGGTGTGCCTTGAAAAATGAATGAATGAATTCCTCGGTATTTTATACAATTGAGATGATTCGCATTAAATTCCATATTTCTATCTATCTATTATCGCAGACTTAATAACAAATTTTAACCTTCAATCAAACGAAATGCTCTTCTATCTAATAAAAAATGTAGCAGTAGAGCACTAATTCATAAGTAATTTCTAATTAGAAGCTGGTGGCGCCTCGAGTTTTGAAAAGGTGATTGATAGCAATCAAAATTTTACAACATTATTGAAGGGGCATAAATAACAATTTTCATTGCATAGGTTCTCATTCAGGCAAGGCAAATTCGAAATATTTAATGAGAATTTCTTTAATCATTAAATCAATATCTTCGGGTACAGGCTCGATCTTCTCCTGTATTGCCTCCTCCTTAATGTACAAGCTTGTCTTTGCCAAGCTGTTCCCGTTAATGTTTATCAAATGTCTCGCGATTTCCTTCATTCTTGGTTTGATCTAAAACACAAAAAATCATTTGATTACAGGCAAAGGAAGACTTTATTACGGTTAATAGGTCAAGCTCATTGAGCTTTGGAACCACCAGCGCAACGATGCTCCTCAGGTTAACGATCTCCCTTTCGAGCTCAATAAATTTCAATTTTTTCAGCGTCGCTTCAAGGCTTTCTTCTCCATCGCCTTCCTTAGCTTCTTCGGTGGCTTTCCCATCGCGAGGCTTCTTTTTCAAGGCGGCCTCTTCCTTACTCAAAGCCACATATTCATCGAATTTCGTTGAATACAGTTTCATCACATTCATGCAATTGCTGCAAAAATCCATTATAGCCATTCAAGAAAGAGAACGCTTACTCCAAGAATTGGTTGAGGAATTCTTTCTTCGCTGTTTCGTCAACAGCGGAGTGATATTTCTTACATAGTAACAAAGTTTGTATAGCCAAAGCTTCTTTTTCTTGTTTCAAAAGGCCCGGTAATTGAGCCATATCTTTCATGAAACCTGAATTATACAGTGAGTATTGAAGAGAAACAATGAACGGGTACCATTCTTCCAAAGGCAATAGCGCAAAAAAATAAATTCGTTGTAAGTACGAGCAAAGTTGTACGAGCTCTGAAGGATCTGAGCCAATCTGTCAATGTGCTATAAAAATTATTAAGACTGTAGGAAGACACAAGTAAGGTACCTCTTTAGTGAATTTGGTGAAATGCTCTTCGAGTAAGTCTCTAATGACCCCAATCAGCAGCAGTTGTACCACACATTTGGTGACTGCTTCATCATAGTTGAATGTAATACTCACAAGCGTTTTCTAAATTATATATAAAAATGTTAACTAAGTCCAAAATGAGGGAATTACTGTTTCGTTAGCACTCTGAAAAATCTCAGAGTCTTTCGCTTCGAGCAGCTATCATCATTTAATCACTATTTGATGATTATTTATAGTAGAGTACCTGATTTGGAGCAGTCGTCGCGTAAATTTTCTCGATTGTCTCGATGGCAATATCCCAATCTTTCTCGTTGTAGAAATGAGAGACAGTGTTTAAGAAATTCTTAAACGCATCGATACTGATCTTTGGGAGGAACTAATGCGACAGTAATGATCACTACACTCAATGCAAGGAGATAATTATCTACTTCATTAGGGTTTTGCATTGAAATGACCAAAATGTTGAAAAACTCCGGCGTGAAGGCTTTCAACTTGAAATAATGCGTCTTGAATAGATCAATCACGCGAGTGTACGCCAGCTTGCAGTTTTGCTTGAAAAACTCAAAGGACTGGTCCTTGCTGCCGTACTTCCTCGACTGGAACGAAAACTGGATTTCATCGAAAAGTAGCTTAATGACGCTGCTCATAATCATCTGCCAGAAATCATGCGTGAAAACCCCTCCGTTCTCCTTGAGAACCGTATACAGCGTCTGCAAACTCGTGCTAGCGATCTTCGACCTGGGGTCTGACGCCATCGTCGCTAACTTTCCAAGCAAGGTGAGCCAGGATTCTAAATAATAACTTGTAAGACGCACAGGCCTCAACATTAAGCATGAATACCTTCCGTAAGTCCATAATAAGTAGTAATTTCCCCTTCTTCTGGTTCATCGAGGTAGGCATCAAGGTCTTCAGGGATAGATTTTGGCTTGGTCAAGGGAGAACTCGTTGGCGATTCCGAATTCAAATTGACAAGCGAGATGGCTGGTTCCTTTTTATTATCGTGGGCCTGAACGAGAGAACTAATGCACTGCTGAATGAGCGTCACAGCGCTAAAGGAAATTTTCTCCACACGGCATTGCATGAATTTGAGCAGCACGTGCATATAGTCGAGGAGGTTGTCTCTTATCGGTGACAAGTCATTTGAAAAGTGTTTTTGAACGATCTATAAAGCCTTATCAGAACAGAATTTGCTATGATCAATATACGTTAAAAGCTGTCTCCACAAGGACTGGCTTGTCAGAATCAGCGCTGTAACCAAGCACATCGAAGATAATCCTTAACGACGTATTAAGACATAGAAGAGAGCGAGGACTTACTTCCAGCCTGATTTAATTTTCTTGAAGGAGTGAGAGATTATGTGGTTAATGCATGTGAGAATCAGCTCTTTAATTTCGGTTGACTCTCCGGTATAGTTAATGAATATCGTCTCGAAAGGCTTCAAGAACTCCTTCTGGAAATCGAAACTCGCAAGCTCTTCTATCTATTACAGTATTGGACACTCTTACTCATCAAGAACGTATCAAGAATACCTTTAAAAATTTCAACGCGAGTTGCTTCAGCGAGTCCACAGCAAACATGCTGATTGAGAGCACATGATGACAGCCGACCTTGCTGAAATGCTCTTGCATGATATTCCAAATCTTCTGCCAGACAAATTTGACGCGATTCATGTTATACTCAGCGACTTCGACGATCTTCTGCAGGCAATACGTCCGCGGGGTCGCTTCCTTGAGCTCTTCCCTAAACACGTGTAAAATGGCTGTTATCTCAATGCGAAATTACTGAGAAACACGACATAAGCAAGAGATAAACGCGATGATTTCATCAGCGTTGAAAAGACTTGACTTGCTAAAAACTAAATCAAGGAGGTTCGGGTCTATCGTAGCTCGAATCAGGTCTCCGATGGCTGCTTCGCTATTTGCCGCGGCGTCTGCCTCTTTGCTCGATTCTCTTTTCAGAGGATTGCTCGAGTCTCGTTTTAGAGTGGTGTTTAAGTTCAAGAAGTGATCGATCCTGCTCATGCACTCGATGATTTGTCCCCAGCTCGACCTCAAGTTGTTTCCTTGATTGCTGCCCACTTGTAAAATCGATTTGATGGCTCTTAGGTGTTTTTCTTTAATTTCCTTAAACGTTGAACTATATAACACGCGTTAAATAAGCCTTATCACAGTAACGTCTCTCACCTGTAACCTTTCTTCAAGCCCGTGAAGTTATAAAGACTAGTAACGAAGGTATCGCGCTCGGTTTCAAGCCCGTATCTGCCTGAGAGGTTGATACTTAGCACATATCCTTCCAGACAAAGTTGAATGATTTTTGGGTCGTCATTCTGCTCTAAAAGCACACTGAAACTGGCGAGGAGAGGACTCCACATGATTCCGAACAAAGGCTGAATGCACTCAGCGGTTTGTACTCTGATGAAGGTGCTCAATTGGCCTTTCTTGATTTGCTCTTTGCCTTTTTGGATCATGTTTTGAGACTCTCTGATAAACAAATCTTGCTTTTTCTTTACACTTGCTTGAGTGCTTTCCAGTCTATCGAAAGGGAGATTACTCGTGTTCTCATACGTAGAAACAAGTTACAGGTTTTGCTTCGCGCGCTGAGAGGAAGGGATGGCAAGAGGCGCCTTAAGGACTCTCGCATAAATGCCGTTTAAGGTATCCACAGGGATATTTTCTCCATCGTTGAGTCCTCGAGCCAAGTCAACAAATTGTGCTAATGTCATTTTTTCTGTGACTTGCGGGTTGTGGATGGAGGTTTGAAGCATCATCAAGAGGTAAGAGAGCGTGTAGGCAGCCGTTGATGACTTATAGACAGTGTTGGGGTTATCGTGGATGTATTTCCTAGCAAAAACTTGCACGATTCTATCCACCTTCTGCGCTTCGCCAGGCAGGTCGAAATACGTAAGGAAATGCTTCATTGCTTCATCGATGCTCATTTTCTTAAACGAAATCAGGTCCGTAAATGCTTCAAGCACCTGCCACAAGGTCAAAGGCTAAGAAGAGACAATAACAGCCAACCTTACCGCGATATTAAAGTGACTTTCGTCGCCGAAATAGTCTCCGAGGGTTTCTTTTGATATGTTTTTATGGTATTTCATAAGGAAATGTCCGACTTCCTTCGCGCTGTAACAATTGAAAAAAATCACATGAATTTCAAATAATTCTGAGGCAGCTATTACTCTTCTTTCAAATAGCCAAGAGTGAAGATGTATTTTAACCCAACTTTCGGCTTTATATTAAATTTCAGGATCGTTCGCTGAATCTCAACCTTCATCTTCCGCGTTTTGACGAGTTGTTCGTTCAAGTCATCTTTCCCTTCGTCACCGGCCAACTCACTGTCTTCTTGGTTCCCATCGTTCATGTCAGCGATAAGTGTTTGGTTCTGCGCCAAAGCCTCGTTGATGAAGGTTGTTTTGCTCGCTCTACTGCGATTGTCGACCTCATCTGCAAATCTCACGAGCGATTTACAGAACGAAACCATCGACTCCAACGCCAATGTCTTGAGGTTGTATTCCTGAACGGGTTGAATGACATTGTTGTATTCCGTTTTTGAGTATTTCCCTTGAGAAATCTTGCCTGGAAAGATGAAAATAGTTATTTAATTTGCTCTGCAATCAGCCACTTACTCAAAAACTCCATTATTCTCTCAACAATAGTGGTATACTGCTCATCGCAATCGTAATTCACGTAAAATTCGATCATATTTATCGCTCTCTGAGACATCTTGTAAATAACCTGCAATGCTAGCAGCCGGTGGTAATACGTGCTGTTTCCACTTTCAAGCATTTTTAAAAACACTCCGTCGATAAACACTGCGATCTCCTGCTTCAAATGATGTCTGAAGTGGTTTACCTATCCCAAAAACCAGATAAATCTACAACACTATCGATCTCAGTACCAAACAGACGAAGATACCCAGACTCAAAGTGACCACGGGACGATCTGCGCTGACGGAATTCTTGAGCAGACTCTCACAGAGATAATCCTTGATAACATAAGCGAACTCGTTTCTCGCGAGGAAAGTTGGCCCTGGAGCCTCAAGCAACCCTCGGAGGAGCTCTAAGACTAGTATCTTGCTCTTAAGGCCATATTGTCTATCAAAATTTATAATAAGATGCCACTAAAGCACGTGGAATTACGGATTTTCATCTCTGGTGGACATTTTGCAGATCAGTTTAAACAGCTGAACAGCGTCGTTGAGATAGACGTTGACCCGTCGGGTTTCGCTCGGTGTGCCTGTCTGAAAGCTGTAAATATCGTCAATCTCATCCAGATGCTTGGTTTTGCAATCAATCGAACAAATTGGCACGCGGGAATCCTTGCAATACAAATCCGCTGGATTTCTACAGACAAAGCACCTGAGAACATCTCATTACAACCGCCTCTATCATAATTAGTTACCAGCCAAACAATCCAGCTTTTTGTCCTTTCTCATTCTCGGCTTGAGTTTCAATAACTCGCCGATATTTGGGATCATCAGGGCTCAGCGCAAGTGGCACACTTCTCAAGGGAATGCTGCTTAATTCCTCAGCCAACCTCTCTTTGTCTTTATTCGGGTCTGTCTCCGCTAGTTTCTTCACGATTTTTACCTTTGCGTCATAGAGCACCACATCATCAACCAAATGCTGCACTGTGCTCGTGATATAGCTGTCGATTCTAACGCCTAAATCAGTTAGCTTGCATTTCGCTACGGAGGTTTCGCCAAACCCATAACTTTCTCGATTCAACGGGGAAAAAGAGTCAAACAATCTCGGCGGAGCGGTCGAACGCCCTGTTTTTAGAAGCGCACTCCCGTCGACTGGGGTCGTGCCGGTTTCGATCTGAACAGAAGAGTCATCTTGGGACCCCATAAACTGTGACTGGTCCTTCTGAATCTCACTTTTCAATCGAGGCGATAAGCCAGACATCCCAGCGCCATTTTTCTCTAATTTCTTCTGCGCCTGCGCTTTTCTCCACTCCTCATTGCCAAAATTATACTCCTCCATTCTCTGGAACACCAGATTAACCAATTGGTTCAACGCGGCTCGAGCGGTCGTCTGATTCACGGAGTTTTTACTCGCTAATCACAATGGCTTCAGGCAAAATGATGCGGAATTTACTGATATTTATCTGATAAAACGTCCGAAAAGCGTGCAGCAGGCTTCTATCATGTAATTCGGCCTTAAGACTCGTTAGGATCGTAAGCAGCACCTAAAAGAAGATCAATTTACACGTGCTTAAGTGGACAATATATACTTTCATAACTTGCAATTGAATGCTTTCCTCCTTCTCATAGTTTGTTTGACAAACGCTCTCCACAATCGCATCGATGAGCTTTCGTTTTTTATCTGGAATTTTATCTTTATCCTGCCCCACATATTCTTCAATATGAATGTAAAAAGTGTCATCTTTGCAGTTCCCGTCCATGTACCCATACGCTATCAGTTTCTAATGCATGAATAAGACTGGCGCTGCATTAAAGGAGTGAAACCTGGATATAATAAAGAGATAGTTCGATAAGCTTGGTGTTTTTGGTCTCAATGCAAAGTTTGTATAGCACAAAGTATTTGTTAGCATTGTAATTGAGTGCGGTGTCAGCTTTGAGTTGCTCTAGTGGATTTAGAGGAATTAGTTTGAAGAGGGAACGGTGAGTTAAGATTCTAACCAGTCAATTTTGTTAGAATTTCTTTGATTTCTTTGTATTTCTTCGGCAGAGCTCGATTTATCTTATCGAAGGAAGCTGTCAGGAGTTCCGTGTAGTGAATGAAAGGATCTTTGCTGGTATCCATCATCGACAATTAGCAAAATCGTTTTTTATTGAAAATTCAATTGCTATGACTTATTGAGTGATGACTACTACGCTATAAGTAAAATATCGTGCTTTTGAGTTTTTAATTAGAGGTCTTCGAGATATATTTCATTGAACTCAAATACGAAATTGCTTTTTTTCCAAAAAAGAAAGACTGATGCTGATGCTTTATATATTTCTGAGAGGACTAGGATGAAAATAGGAGTTTTCTAGTGAGGAGAATAGACCAGAATGAGACTATATATCAAATTTAGGGTAGATAAGGAAAGAATAGAACGTAAAACATTAATGGAATCACAACTGAAACAATAGATAGTTTAGTAATGTAGTAAGGAGGTGATAGCATGCAGTTATAACGATATTCAATCAGAATTATGAGAGATGATATTGAATTGTAGTATATTTTACATTTTTTAGCTAAGATTGCATTTCCGCATTAGATTTTTAGGATTGATCATCAGAATATGTCGGAGATTGGCGTGTTGATATCAATACACCGTATTTCCAACGAGATGTCACTGAGCGAGTCTGAATTACTAAAAAAAAACTAGCAATACACAGCCAGAATGTCTTCCAGCGCCTTGTCTTGAAAGGAGATAAAATTAGCACCATTCGCTCGGATTTAATTTTTATTTCTCTTTGCTTTAGAAGGCAGGGCTTCCGTCGATAATGCAGCCGATGCGATTTTTTTCTTCGGCTAATATCCGATGAGTCTTTCAATGAATCTTATTTAACGAATTAAATTTAATGAACTACATAACCCCACGCATATCCTCCAACTTTTTTGGTGTTTAATGCCCTCCCACCTCGACTATCACTTTAAGCACCACTCCCTTATCACGTGGGTGCTGTCTCCACAATACAACCGAAATCAATGAGCTATTTCTCAACCAATGTCCTCAATTATTTTCTAATTACGTGCTCTTTTTTCATCGACCAAAAAACTCAATTGAAAAAACACAGCGGCTGACCCTCATCGAGGGCTACAATCAAAGATATGCTGCGGAAATTTTCAGTTAAGAACAGAAACAGTTATTAAATATTTCGGATAAATCTTTTAAAGCCTTCCTTTAAAGGACAACTCATCTAATATTTTATAATTTCTTAATACTCGCGAAAAATTTCAAAGAGAAATCTTTTTCCATGAGTAAAAAGCCAACCTTCCATAGTAAGTCTGACCCTCTCTTTCCTCGCATAATCCGTTAAATAAGCTATGCAGTTTGGGAAACCAGACCCAGCTTGCGATTCGGCGATGCAAGCCATCAATCAAAATCCAAAATTTGCAAGGCTTTTGGTTTTCTCGGTTAACACTTTGACGGCTTTGGTACATCCTCCGAACACTAAACACAGAGATAACGCTCACTACGTCTTCACAGGTATTTCTGCTTTTCCTCACAGTCTCAAAGCTATTGGTTAGAAAAGGGACACATTCCACTTATCGCAGCGCTTAAGAACCATATTGGAAGCGACACCGTGTTAAACGTAAGCTCCAAGCACTCTCAATTCGACTAATCATCGACTTAGGCCGCGACTAAATGTCTGCTCGGTATTGTCGGAGAAGGCAAATTCACTGATGAGGACAAAGCCAAAAAGTTCGTCGAAGACGGCGTCGTCGAGGCTCTGGTTAATGCTTTCAACCACAAAGCTGAGAAATCCTCCTCTACTCAGAAAGTAAAGCGGTCTTCCTAGTCATCCGGCTAACATTTCCCCCCAAAAAAAGTTAATGATTACATTGTTGGGTATCCTCGGAGTCAACCCATCCAATTGCGCTGCAATCGCTGAACAAGGTGGTATCGACCTCTGTCTCAACGTCGCTGGGCAGGAGAAAGCTAAGCCTAGCGTCGTTAAGCAAGCTATTCAGACTCTTGAGAGAATCTCCTGTAAGTTTTCCTGATAAAACCGCTGTCTTACCCCTCAACCCAGCCAACCCGACCGGTAGAGCGGTCATGGTCAAGACCGGAGGAATTCAACACCTCATCGCGATGTTTAACAAAAAGCCCGATGATCCTATTGTCATCCAAGGAGGTCTGAGAACCTTGGGAAATCTCACCAAAACAAAGGAAGCTGTTGCCGTTATGAAGGAAAGCGGCGAGACCATGAACGCTGTCGTTAAAGTCCTTGAAAAACACCCTGGCGAGAAACAAATTGTTAATTTGGCCTCAGGAATGCTCAGCAAAATCTCCACCAAGAACGATCTCGACAAGGCTATCGCCGCAGTGAGATCCGGAAACACAGCTCAAATGTCAGTCCTTGCCAGTTTGGTCCTCGTCGATGATATGATGGAAGAAGCCGTGAAGAAAGGAATCGTCACGGACTTGATTGCTATCCTTGAGAAAAACGCTAAGTCAGGCGGGGCTGAAAACTACGAACTTATTAGAAACTGCACAACGGCGCTTGGACGTATCGCTGAGATGGACTATAAACAAGCTCAAGACATCATCAGTCAAGGTGGTATTGACGCCATCGCGAAAGCCTGCGATATCCCTGATGCTGAGGTCTTACGATCTTGCTCGGATACCCTCCAGAAACTCTGCATTAATGAAGCAAACATCAAAATCGCGGTTAACAAGGGTTGCCTTGCCAAACTTTGCAAGGCATGTGAAATGTTCCCAAAGGACGAGAAACTCGCTGAATCAGTCTGCGCGTTCGTC
>ENA-UOTZ01000430-UOTZ01000430.1-compost-metagenome-genome-assembly--contig:-NODE-430-length-35527-cov-18.865980_pt1 | contig 35527 bp, 35 predicted proteins | sample MGYA00238144_ERZ746983 | MGnify/ENA primary metagenome ERZ746983 (study PRJEB28759, sample SAMN06268863) | compost metagenome | isolation source: single cell | place: USA: California, Emeryville, Joint...
TGTGTCAAAAAATTATTTATTTATCGAATTCGATATCTAATCACCATTTTCCATCATGCTTCCTTCAAAGGATTCCGAAATTGCTACCATTCCGCCCAGAATCCGGCGACTCTATGCAAAATTTAAAAACGTCTCCTCAGCGAACTACTTCAAGGTGTTCAACGCAATCTCCAACTCCGATGGTCAGCCTTACACCATTCGAATTCTAGATTTGAACTCCGAACTATATAACTCCAACCCGAACTTAGCAGCCACTCTCTTTATACAAGAGCTCCTGCGTCTCTGCGTGCTTCATCCAGACACTGTCGTCATCGAAGATTTCGAAATCTGTGATAAATCCATTGCTTTCGTCACTACTCCATACCTGCCTCTAAATCTGATACTGAAAGAAGATAAAGGTTCACAAAGAATTGATATAGAAGGGCTGATACAGGATATCTTGACCGATTTAAGCTTTTTAGTGTCGGATCTGAAGCTCCATCACAAGATTAAAAGCGACATAATAATCGATTTTGAGAATATTTACCAGCTTTCTGGGAGGAAGCGATATATTCTAGGGGACTGGGCTAAAGGGTTCGGCTATGAAAAGATTTTGATGGATATTTCCGATGCCAAAGCAAAGACGACTTACGAATCAAATGGAGACCAAGAAATCCAATCTTTTGCACTCAAGCTCCTTGAAATAGCTGGAGGGAAAAAAGATGATCTGCAAGACCTGAGAGATTTAATGACTATCAAGAATCCTAAAATGTATATGTCAGGGCTGGAAACGTTTTTTAATGGTTTAACTCAAACAGAGAGCATTAAAAAAACATTGAAAAGTATGCTCATAAAAGAAGGTGAGGGCAAGATGAATTTGGCTGATTTTAGAAAGTCGCTGAGAAAGAAGCTCGTGGAAGAAAGCAAAATAAATGATTTAGCACCAGCCGATGGACCAGGACTCTCAAAAAAATTGGAAATAGTTCAGAGATTTAAAACTCAAGGAGGTGGATGGAGTTACAGAGAGAAAAATAACATTAATGCTATTACTTTTAAGACGTCGACCGATATTTTCCTCACTGGAATAGGGCTTTTTATACCGCATGGTGATGGGGTACTGAAAGGTATAGTATCTATCATTGAGGGCGCAGCTGCTAAGGGAACGACAATTTTAGTCTCTAGAGAGGTGGAGCTGAGGAAAGATATGCCTGAAGCTGATACCAAAATATTTCCTTTAATGTTTGAAACAGCTGTAAAGATCAGTGCTGGGAGAAAATATTCCATTGTGGGCGTGTTTGAGAAAGGTCCAGCATCGTATTACGGAGCGGAGGGGAAAGAGAAGATTGAAAACAAGAAAGTTATCTTTGAATTTTCGAACTGTGAGCATTCAGAGAGCGCGACTGATGTGAAAGGTGGACAATTCCCTTTGATTTATTATGCATATTGAGTTGTAACCGATTCCAAGCAGAGGAGACACAGGGAAGGAAATTTGTAGAGATATTTTAGAACATTCTTCATTGATCGTTTAATGTGATGAATTAATTGATTTGTGAAAACCTTTGAAAGAAAAATCAGGAGCTATTTGCTGCAAATGAGAGAAAGGCGAGCATTCCGAGTAAAACCTACTATTAACTTAAAATATCCATGTTTCCTTTTACACACAGATTTAAATGTAATTTGCTATATATTCTTCACTCACAGTGAATTACTACTTGCCACAGAACCAATTCAGTTTAGAGTCAATATATTCAACAGAATTCAAAGATGGATTTTCTTCCTCAAACTGTTTTCTTTGGACAAAAGGTGGGTCTATGAGACTATTTAATAAGGTGAACGAAAAAATTTGAATATCAACCAGTTGGAACTAACGACCATTAGAAGAATCAATTCATCTTAAAATTCATCAAATTAGAATATGAGAATATTCAGAGCTACTAACTTTGTATGATGCAGGTTACCGGCACCATGAAGGCATTAAGACCGCAAGTTGACCAGTCACAAAGTTTAACACACAATGACCTCTGATAAGTCCTTAGCAAACAAAATTATGTGACTTGATCAAGCACAATTGAGACTCTTATTGAAAATTTCACAGTTTTCCTGATAAGAGAGAAAAATAACGATTTTCCTATGGACTTTAGATTCATTTCTACAAGACGGAGAAATTTTAGTTACTAACGTTGAAAATAGCATTGAGAAACCTTCTCTTTTCGTCAGACAATAGTGCTTTTCGCTGGATAACGACATCTCCTGATATTTCTTATCTTCCGTTTCTTTCTAATATCTAAGTTCTCCTAAACTCAGAGATGTCTTTTTTGCTATTTCTAAGAGAAGTGTGCTTTAAAAAAAAAGAATAAATTTTCGTAAGCTAATCGTTTTATTTACATACAACGTAGCATTTCAATTCTATTTTAACTGCAAACCACTCTGAATCTATGTCCCAACCGATAGCAAGCTCCTCTCACCTTCTCTCGCCTTGTTCACATCCAAAATTGGGATTGATGTAGCTGATTTACGACTGATAATTTAATTGCAAATCCAGTACTAGGAAGACCATTTGAGGCAGTACCTCGAAAATTGTGAACTGGCTGCACTTTCAATTAAGGTATTTTCACTTTTTCCACTTTTGAAAAGAAAAAAATTTAGAAGTTATTGGAATTACCGTTCAACATAAGAATCAAAATCATTTAATAAATTATTTACCGCTTCAGTCAGCGGGAAATTTTTCTTTTATTAAATTAATCAACAATTTCAAAATCAATCATTCCCGTATAGCCAAAAGATTTTTATAATTTTTCTGATATAGAAAAACAAAAAAGATTTGATTCTAATGAATTCTCATCAAGCCTCAAGTAGTCCTGACATCACTCTCCCAACCAAAACAGATATGGTTGTGGTTTCACTCAAATGCCCTTCTTATATAGACAGCTCGGATGTCGATCACCCAAAGACGAAGACTCTGACATCTCAAGTCCAAAAAATCACTCTTGGGCCTATTATCGGAAGCGTAACTGACTCTACAGCGAGGATTCTTGTTGAATTCGAACGAAGTGGCACTGAAACGATTTCTCTTGTCTCACCGGAGGGTACGAAGTCCCAATGCACAAAACAAGTGCCAGCTAGAAGACCTACAGTCTTTTCTTTTACGGGGCTGTCAGCAAAGACTATCTACAATGTTTTGTCAGATCACTCTTTTCCGGTCGAGAGCAGCTCGTTTAGGACACTCACGGGCAAATCCTCTCCTCTACAGCTCGCTTTCTGCAGTAATAATAATCGTAGAGTAAGTGCAGAATACAATGAAGAGACCTGTTTATGGAATGACCTGGCTACACGTGCTGTTCAAAAGCAAATCGATTATATTATCCACCTCGGTGGACAGGTAGATATAGACTCGAGCAATGTTTATAAGGAGGCTCGTCGCCTTCTCGACCAATATGAGGAAAAGGATTGGAGGAAAGCTGTAGGGAAAATCAGAGAGTTGCTTCGAGAGGAATACAGGAAGACTTTTGGCAGTAAAGCCCAGGCGACTGCGATGGCTAACTGCCCTAACCTGATGCAATTTAGCGATTTGGAGATGAAAGCTGGGGTCGGAGCGAGACCTTCCAGATTGCCTCCCGATACTATTGAAGGGTTCTATCTGCAGCAGGCGAGGTACGTGTACTATGAGTATCAACGCCAGCTGAGGGAAGATATCGATTTTAAGAATCTAAATAAATTCCAGCATGAATTTCATAAACACGTCGTCAATGGTGTCGGGGTATTTTTCGTCGACCATTTAGGCAAAGACTCCTGGTTGAATGCTCCAGAGAAAGGCCAATTCGGCAAATACCAATGGGGAGTTTTAAAGGGCGCTCTGAGCACAGGAGCAGGTGGTTTTGATGGTTGCGACGCTGTAATAATCGCAAGCTCCCAGCCGATCGTTATACATGATAAAGGCTTTATGAAGTTAACCAATAAGAAATCTGTTAAATTCGCAGGAGAAGATACTAATCCTCGATACATCAAGGAGCAGGCCGCTTTGCTCTCGCTCTTGGAAGACTGGAAAGACGCGAGCAATACAACTCAGAGAGAGGTTTACTTAGTCTGCGGAGGGTTTGACAAGGTAGGGTACACTGATATTAATCATTGCGGACACAAGGCACTCACCCAAATTGTTACGGCGGGAATATGCCAAAAGCTCCCTAAACTGAATCCGCTCAGTCCGACTTATCAACCAGACAGGGAAACGGTTCTTCAGCAGAGCTGGAGCTTTGTGCATCGTGATTGGAGCGCGAAAAATAGCTACGTGCTGCTGTCAATGAAAAAAGGGAAGGCGTCTGTCACGACTGTCGAGATGATAACCTCTGCACCAAGTGAGAAAATTGAAGCGAAAAGCGTGGTATTGACGAACAGTAGGCCGTGCAAGAGTGAAAAAGCCTGCTGTACGATCTTCTAATATTTAAGTTTATTCTGTTTCTACGTTTTTTTTTTATCAAATGACATTATGAAAGTCTAACAAACTTGTCGGCAGCATTATAACGACAAGTGATTCAAAATTCAGTTTTAAATAAGGTTTCAATATAATTTCCTCCATGCTAGAATATTCATCAGCAGACGTTTATTTATTTGTTTTTTCTTTTCAAAAAATTCATCAAAACTCAATAAAAACCAAAGAAAATTTTTGCAGAAGTACAGAATTTATTAAAACGAATATAATCGATTGATTAACTAAGTTTTTCATACCAGGATTGATTCTTTGTCTTATTGCTTAAAGAACCTTTCATTCCAAAGCCCTAACATCAGTAGCAGCGACTCAAGACAGCAACAGCTCGGAGGTATTTAATTGATTTATATTTCTGCATATAAGTGTAAGAAAAAAAAAAACTTCTGATTTTTGTTTTATACACGATAATTAAATTTATTCAATCAATCAAATGCACAAGTCTTCGCACGCTCGGATCGCATCGGTTCTTAACCAACTCAAGAAAGAAAATCAAGATGAGATCTTGGACCCACGCTGGAAGGGAGCTCCAAAGACAGCGAGACCAAAGTCCCTCGATCCTGAGGTGCTCGTCAAGCAGAAATTATTGCAAAATATCGGTCATGTGAGTCCTATGATCCGAAACGGTGTTGAAAAGGCTCTTGATAACGTGATCTATAAAAGGAAAAATTACTTCGAAGTGAGCGATCAATTCGTCAACCGAATCGATAGAGAAGTGAATCAGCTCATTAACAGCAGGAGACTGATTCTTGGGGTAATTTTTGACTTCTTTGCATGCCTTTACGCAGAACCTCTAGCTTGACAAACCGAAAAAGGAAGAAAAGAAGCCTTTTGACTTAGATCCCATGTAATCATCCTCCTAGTCGAATTCCTACTGACTTATCTACTTAGTCCATTCGATTATCAACCCAAGCTCTTAGAAGCTGGCCAGGATCCTTTAGAATTCGATATGAAGAAAGCATATGCTGAGAAAGATATAGAAAAAATGGATCAAATTCTCGTAAGATAATTCCATGTATTAGTGAGTATTTCACATTTACACAGGCCAAAAATAAAGCGCGACTCTCCGTTCTCGAGCAGAACTTCGGCAGTCGAACGAGTAGACCAACGCGGAAGACGCCCGTGGATATTCCTAGCTTGAATCGACTAGCAACGGCTCAGGGCAGTGAGAAAGACATTTTTGTCTTATATAGTAAGCAGTTCTTTTTTGGGTTTTTATTAAACGGGATGAAATAAGATACGTTGAAGGAATCGAGGACTCCAGGTTATTCACTAGGAACGTCAGGGACCCTCACAGCTCGAGCGTCAGTCAATATGATGTCGTCGAGAACGAGTACTTTGATGTCCGCGAGAAGCAACGCGTCATCACTTGCAAACAGTAAGGCGAAAGGACATAGCAGATTTTTCTCTAATGGGGATGCTTCAACGTTGGCTTCGAGCCGAATGACAACGCAGTCGAGTGGGTCAGTCTCGAGAAGGTTGTTTTAGCAAAGAAGATTTGCTTATTAATTTTTTTTTTTGGGAGTATTAATAAAAAATCATATGAAATTTTTTATCAAATCACAAAAGGGACTATCTTCACTCTATGAGCATGTATTCACCAAAGACTCTATCTTCATAAATGAATCGAAAGGTTTGACCGTATGAGTCGAGTATAGATAACATTGCAGCTTAATTAGCTGCAGTGGCGTTAAATTTGTATTAGATTTTGGTAGAGGGAAAGCTAAATGTCTGCGAAGTCGAAACAATTTAGTTATTTTAGATCCTTATGGACAGAAGAAATTTGGTGCTTACAGTAAGTTTACTTTAATGAAAACTGTTATATCAATAAGATAATGTATTTGAATGTCGATTTAGACTTAATCTTTGATCACTGAAAGTCTCATTTTGTGTTAACACAACACAATGCATATTCCTTTTCAACACCTCCGAATGCAATACTCGCTTTATTGATGTTGTACTCTTCTGGAAAGCTCTTTTAGTGCTGCATTATTCCGCAAAAATAATCAAAGCAAGCACCGAGAATTCATTCTAACGCAAGAAATGTTAAAGCTTGTTCCATGAGATAATTTATCCAGGAAGGACATCTTTCAAAGCGAAAGGAGAGGACTGAATAATAATTTCTTACATTTGAATGACTCAGGAGGACATTTTCAGTATCAGCAAGCGATATCAAGCATTTTTCCTTGAGAGTTTCCATAGCTTTGCAATTGGAAGCAACTGCTACGTCCACAGCAAATTTTTTCCCTCCTAATTCATCGTGCTCTATTGAGAAATCAGAATCACTTCCCCTAACCGAAGAAAATACCCTTAATTTTGTCTCTGATAGATTTAGCTAGCTCATTGCTCAAGTCCACCGTACGTTTCTTATCAAAGGACTCGTCTTTCAGCCTCTTTTTTAAGATTTCCTCGCATGACTCCCATAGCCCAGCAGCCACCTCTCTGAAAAAGCAAAAAGAAACGACTTTAGATAATTCTTTATTATTTTGCAAAGAAATATGCAGAAATCAACCGCATGTTCATTCTTGTTCGCGTGCTTTCCCGTAAATTCTTGATAAAAATGCGTGTCTCACGCTCTGCGCAATAAAAATATTGAACTTTAAAAAGTTTGAATATAAATAGTCCAGCGAATCTTCTCTTCATTTAAATAAAGTGGTCCTCATATTCAAGAGCTGAGTAAGATTCTTGTGTATTTTTTTTTCCCCCCATGGAAGGAAGATCCAATAGCGAGGCAAACTCTTAAACCATCTGACTGTTGAGAGGATGATCGAAAGTGAAGGTGCAATAATCATTTTTCATTGAGTGTAAAGGAATATTTGGTGGTCATCTCCAAAGAGAATATGGGAGGCAATTATGATTTGTTAATTTGGCTTAAGGAAAGCTATGACTGGCATTTTGCTTGAAATGGCTGTCCTGAATATGCAGAGAAGAGAGAATTTCAGAGGTTGGCCTCTAATACTTGTATTTTCTAAATACAAAGAGAAAAATACTTAAATATATGTATCAATGAGCTTACCAGTACTTTAGAAGCTGGGGCTCAATCTCTAGAGAAGATATATCGCTTGAGAAGCCATCATAGCGAAAAATTGGAGAATGATGAGGAGTTGGATTGGTATCAAAGATTTTTTATTGCTATTTATTAAATACGGTATCTGAAGTGAATTAACTCCGGGGTCCCGAAACTTTTACATTTGATATGCCACGAAGTATCTTTTTCAAAAAAGCGACTAAGAAATTCCCGACGCGCAAAATTGATATCCATGAATGTTATGAGACGAGAGTTTGAATGTGATAAACCGATGTTCAGGGAGTTTCTTTAACAATGCTGTGCTGGAATGATTGATAGCTTGATGTCATTGCTAACTTTTCAAAATCTTCTTGAGAATCGAACCATGACAATTGTAATTACTGAATACAGAAGACAGGAAAGAAAATTAACCCCCTTTAGAAATCTTTCAATCTTACTCAGCATTCAACAAGTCATAAATTTAGAAAATTTCTCTTTTTCTTTCTTCGTTAGTAGCTGTTTCCGCTCAAGTCTTATCAAGCAAGGTGAAGTTTAGAACAGATTTCCCAAGGACATGAAAAGCAGTGAACATTCGAGAAGAAAAACCGGTATAGATTTAAAAAGATGAAGTTTTGATCCAAGGATCCTGTTTCTAATTTTGTAAAATGACATCCTCTCTGAACGAACTAACCGAACAAAAATTCATTTTACACTAACTAAACTCAGCGTTGGGTACTCATGCTTTAATAATCGCGCTTGGAAAAATTTATTCTGAATAGAGATTCTACGATCAAATATCATTCCGATTCAATTTATTTAATTCCCGAACGACTCTCCGAATGATCGTTGAAAAGCCGCGCTTCATGTAATTTCGTAACTTTACGAAAAATTTTCAGTTGAGAAAAAATAAAATTCATTGCTTAGTTCAACACACGAGAACATTAACAGGGCAGAGAGCAAGGCCTTCAAATTTTTTTGATGATAAAAACTATCCTTATAAGTATGGAGAAGTTGATTGCGATTTTTGAAATTCAACAAAGCAGATAGCTTGATTTGTTGTTGTTGGTATTTCACATTGATATCCGGATCCATTACCACCAAATTGGAATCTGTGAGCTGGTAGATCTCACTTTGGTCTTGAAAATAAATCAGGTAAAAATTCATTCACTTGCTTGCTGAAAGCTAACTAAAGAACCTATAAGTTTGCAAAGATGCACTACGAGCAACGGAAGCGCTCACACTCTCCACGAAGGCTTTTAAATACTAACTTTGTCATCAAAAGAAATTTTTCACTTCTGATTCTGCCTTGGCTATCCAAAAAACTTACTTTTGGTAGCCAGGCTGCTGGAACCAGCTTGAAAATCTGGAAAATCGTCGAGAAAGCATGTTTGTCGCCAATAGAGTCAGTTGAAGTACATTTTCAAACTAGATTTCAATTTCTATTCGGTAATTTTAAGCCTCGTAGGCTCAATAAGCAGAAACAATGTCGCCAAAGCGTCCACTGCTTCGTTGTATCGTATTCCAGTGGCTAAGACTATGAGCTTGTTAAGGTAGCTCAGTTATACAGTTTTCTTAAAATTCTCACGAATTAATTTAAGGGCATCTCCTGGAAATTAAAAATTATACTAATTCGGTCTATAAATCTTAACTCTTAAGAAGCTTTTTTTGAGCCAGACTTCTATTTTAAATAAATCCCGAACTTAGATGCAACCCGCAAAAATATTCGAATTATAAATCCGGACAATAAAGCAGCAAAATTAGCATGAATTCCATTTTGAAATCAGTTTTCACAACATCGAAAAGCAATCCGAAGAATGGAGGCGAGAGCACCCCGAAACTGAACTCATCGCACTCTGAACCACACAAAAAATCGGCGGGAGGCTTGAAAAAATTAGCTATCAAATTAAACGGCAAGCTTTCCATAGGCCTTCAGATCCCGGTAGATAGAGCCGCAGAATTAACTTGCTGGTGGCTGCTCGAAGAAACGCGGAAGAAATTTACTGAGTCTTCTAAAGATAAATACCACTCTGAGATTTCAAGGATTGTTGGTCTTCAGACCGCTGATGGACTTCTCTCTTTGGATTATTGGCTCACGCAACCAGAGAACACTCTTGAGGTGCTGCCTGATAAATTGAATCTCTTGGCAATAGTTTCGACGGGAAGCGAAAGGACTCCTGGGGTTCGTAGGGTCTCTTTGCAGGATTTCGAGCTGTGTGGTTCTCTGGGAGGTGGCGCATTCGCTATGGTGTATTTAGGTAATTTGTTAGCAAGAGATTTGGTATTGAAACTGTTTATTAGCTCGGAAAAAGCAAGATGGGAAATTCTATGCGATAAAGCAGATTAAGAAAGGCTCCTTGAATCAAAAGGAGATCGAGAGGTTGATTGACGAAAGAGATATAATGCGGATGGGTCGAGAGAACGGATCTGTTGAACTTTTCTATGCTTTTCAAACCGTAAGACTTTTCCCGTGCTTGAGTAGTCTAAAAATGGATATAGGACGATTATTGTTATTTTGTGATGCAGTATTGCCCAGGAGGCGACCTATTCAAGCTGATGCAGGCAATGGGGGGACCGCTTACAGAGAAGGAAGCAAAATACTATACAAAAAGCGTGCTTGAGAATATCAAAGGCCTCCATGCAAAAGGCATACTCTATAGAGACCTCAAGGTAAGAATCCAGATTTTTCGGTGCTTTATTGAATTTTCAAGGCGGAAAATCTGCTGCTTGATCTAGATGGCAACGTTTATTTAGCTGATTTCGGAATGAGCAAACTAATTGAGGACCCGAACTTGAATTACATTATTTGCGGCACTCCTGAGTAAATGAAACTATTGCTTGCTAATTTTCTTATTTGATTGTGCAGGTTTTACGCTCCTGAGCTCCTCAGAGGCGAGGGCTACTCGTTTGCTGTTGACTACTACAACGTAGGGACACTGGCCTATGAACTCGTCACCTGCCAACCGCCTTACCCTTCGCGGAAAGACCTCACTTCTCTTTATAAGGATATCTTAACAAAAGAAATCAAGATTCCTTCCCATTTCAGTTCGGAATTGCAAGATTTCTTGAAAAAATTGCTTGTCAAAGATCCCAAAAAACGCCTGGGTAGCAACGGCATTGACGAGATCCTCAAGCATCCCTGGCTTGCCGACGCCTCTAACATTTCATTAATTCAGATCTCGTACACTTCAATTCAAAAATCAGTGAAAAAAATCGACAGAGAGGCTGATAAGGGAATTTTGATCGATTCGAAAAATTGGTTCAACCAACAGTCGAAAAAGAAACTCTCAAATAGGATAGCTGGGTTTTCCATTCACAGCTTTAAAGACTTCGATCGAGATGGAGAAGAGGAGTCTCCGATGCTTAAACTTGAGTTAAGATCTGCTAAGGACTCAACAAAGAGTTCTCAACTTTCAGTTGTAACGGAGTCAACTGGAATCAAAGGAGAAGACTCCTCTTATCAAAAAAGCTTGGCTGGAATCCCTTCTATCACGAATGATCTTACAGATATTCCTCAATCTTGCGATTTCGACGATGCAGAAAAGGAAGGACAGACAGTTGAAAGCTCGCAGCTTAAACAGTATATTTTCGACCCTCAATCAAGTGTCATCAGCAACAAACAGTAACAATAGTCAAAGGACTTCTAAAGGGCATCTCATAAGCCGTTCAATTTAGAAATACCTTTTTATATAGAAAACTTTTTTAATTTTATAGTTTTTAATGAAAATCTCAACAAATGATTGGTATTTATATATTCGTAGTCAAAAAGATTGACAGCTGGATTATATGATAAGTTTTTTTAATAATATCATCAGAAATAAAACGATACTTGTCTCCATCTTTACAAACAAAGAATATTGGCGCTTGATATCAAGCATATCAAACCTGAATTTGATGTTTGTTGATGAAATTTCGCACTTTATAAGACCGAGAAATGATAATTGGAGGTGACAGCGGTTAGAAGAGAGTTTGCATTGTCTTGTATAACTAACTCAGCTTATACAATTTTATATATCAAAAAAGCTGGTGCTTTCAATCAAAACTGTTCAATAAAAATCTGAACTAAAGCGCTACTAATCGTGTGGAGAGCCAAGACTACGTTTGGAGCGCTTAGTCGTGAATGCTCCTGTGCTTATTTGATTTTGGCTCGCATAGAACGACTCTCTCATTGAGGCTATTTCCTTCCTTTCAGGTGTGGGTACATGGAAAGGACCTCTGAACGTCGAATAAAATCGCGTATTTTTTATTTCGTTGTATCGCTGCGTCTCGAGCAGCTGGCTTGACCGACTCTCATTTAATCTTTGGATAAGCTCTTGTCTAAGGTTTTCAAGGCTGCCCATTCTTCGCTACAAAAGTTAACAAATTCGATTCATTTATCATGGTTTTGTTATTAAAATGATACCAAAGTTTGCTCCTTTCTTTTCCTTTCCGTGTTTATTTTTTCCTCATACGTCTCTTTCGAAACCGCGTAATGTTGGACCTAACGTCGATAATATCTCAATTACTCTGCTTGAGAGGCAGGAGAGGTTAATTACCATGAATTTCACGCGATTTTCAAAGCCTTTCATCTCATCGCTTTTCACCTTCAGCGCTTTTTTGCAATTTCCAACAATATGCTCCTCTATTTCTTTCTGATGGCACTCATGACCTTCCTACTTGTCGTTAAGAACCCGATCGCTCAGGCTAATGCATTTACCTCTATCTGCTTCCGAATGACCTTTCCGACATTATCAATCATATTGCGGTAATAAGCAAAGACTGCAGACTTATTCATTAAGTTTTCCTCTCGGTTATGTTTGTTCTTAACGTATTGGTTCGCCGTTTCCATTTGTTTTTGTAATCGAGCCTAAAAACGCTTATTTTCGATAGATAAAGGGCAATAAGACCTGCTCTTTCATCATTACTAGCAGCTGGGCAGCTTTTCGCGTCTCTAGAAGCTCTTCGGTTTTCTTTTTGAGAAGGTTGGCTTGTTTTTGGGCCTTGAGTTCCTCATAGATGAGCATTTGGATGTTTTTATCCAGCACATGTGCTTCCTCTTCAGCGCGAATGCGCTCTCGTTTAGTCTCGGTGAGCTTATTCAATAGCTCGCTTGTCCGGTCTGTCTGGGCGCCATCGGAGGACTCGGGGAGTCGTCTTGTGCGGTAATATGAGCTGTTCAGGATCATTAGCAGATTAAATTCGTTAAATTAAAGTGTGCGCTTAACGTGCTTAAAGCAATAAATTTTACACGAAGCATCCGCCCTCCATTATCGAATATCAGATATTATAGCTCCAGATAGCATCTTGGACCACAAATATGGAACCTGCTATTAGTAATCGCGACACTTAGTGAATTGACTTTCCTCGTTTGAAGGTTAGACGCCAAAGCGCTATATAATTGAAACTGTTGTCAGGTACAACGTACTCACCAAATTCTAATATGCGTACAAATTTTAGACTCAAGCAACGAATGCAGAAAATCACTACTCAAACAATCGAAAATAAAATTGCGATTAGCTAGATTATGAAGAATTTATATATATACATAGAGATATACGATTTCGATGGACAATCACACTAATGAGGGTTTTGAGCAACTGCCATTTTCTGATCGTTCGCCGATTTTTTTGATTTGACTGATACAATTTTCCTCGCCACTGTTTCTGTTCCATTGGGTCCAACTGCGATACGGTGACTCTGCAGAACGAGCTTCAGATATTCCCTCTTTGCCTCAGGAAGAGTTTCAACTTTTGCGGCTAGCCCTTGCAGATTCACTTCTTTTATTTTCAGTATAACGTTTCTGAAATATTCAAACTCGTCTCGTTTTTTGAAATCACTGATCATGGAATCAACCAAATTCTGGGCTTCCTCCTATAATTGTTACAAAAAGAATTAACCTCACAGTCGGATATAGAAATATTAACTTCTTCAGTGACCGCGACACATCCATAGTCATCATCATCTTCATCTTCCTCATCAAAATCGTCGTCCTCATCAGAATCGTCCATGTCAGTACTGTGGTTATTTGTTCCGGTTCTATTTTTCGCTGCACCGAGGAATGCAGTGCTCTCATCAGCCCTAAGCAGAAAGTCATGTTATTTCTTTTACGTGTGTTTGACTTACTTCTTAAAATCTTTCAGATGGCTCGAAATAATTTGCTCGTTACTCGGGATCTCTTCATCAGTCACTTGTTCTTCACTGTGAGCGGGCTTTGCTTTCTTCTTCTTTCTGAGCTGCTCCGCTTGGTCGATCGCCTGCTCTATCTTCAGCATCGTCACGATGCAGTTGAAGAGCGCTGAGGTGATATTAACGATATAAGGAGCTGGATTTTCCCGAATAAGGATGGTCGTCAGCCCGATCACAAAGACCTGTTATAGATTCGATATCATTCCTGCGTAAGTCGCTTATTTCTTTACCTTTCTGTCGTAATGGCTGACAAAGCTATCCAGATTGTTCATCAAGCCGTCGAAAACAGCTCCAATGAGATTCTTTGAAACTAAAAATTCTTCGATTTGTTTGTATCTGGTCATAAAGCAGCACAAAAACACTCCAAACAGCCTATTTTCCATCAGAATTGGAATCCTCTCTCGAAATAAAAGCCTACCTGCCTCGAAGGAAACTTTTCTTGATTCCTTGGGTTAGTTTCTCATAAGCGATCAAAATTATCCTTTCAAACTGATTATTCGTTAAAAACTCTCCCAGGTACTATGGAATCATGTAAGTTATGTCTTCTCAACACGACCAAAGAGGGTTTTACCTGCAGAATCAGATGTAGAAGTAGCGCTCCTTCTGCATGATTTGCTTCGGTTGCCACAAGGTCGTTACAGAAGATTGATTTCGTAGCGAGGGTGATAAACTGTGAAAGCGATTTTATTTTTTACTAAAGGGGAAATTTGTGAGATAACTTACTGTGTCTATGATAGTAGAGTCCTTTGCGATAACATCTCGTCCATGGACGATCATTAGGTTCAAGCTTGGGAAGATACTGGTCAACATTTGATTATATTTCTCAAAAACAGCTGGAAAAGTCTTCAATAAAGTCCAATCAGTCTCACTAACGACTCCCGTAAGCTCAATGAACGAATTCATCACAGCGATGATTTCGTCGTCAAAGTCGATTTCCTCTGGTTTCTCCATAAAATTGAAGAGAGGAGTCAGTGCTTGTTCAATCTCGAACCTGCAGCCGATGTATGTCTTCTGCTCGCAGATCGTTCGAATGATGTTCCAGCAGTTGCTGATGATAATGTTCCTTTTTTGAATTTTCCCATTGCTTATCTCGAAGTAAATTTTGGCTCGAAGGCGATTGATAACAAGCAAAATAAGACCTTGGACCTCTGAGATTTCCTTTGAGTAGAGTCTACAGATATTTTATTAGGATTGAGGTAAGCAAAATGCTAGTTACTTGACGATTTCTTGAATGATCTCGAAGAAAATATTATGGGTCACGCTCTCGATGTAATTTGTCAGTTTATCCACAATATCGCCAATGAAAGGCTTGATTTTCGGAACAAGCTCTTGCTCTTCAAAAAGCGCCTTGAGCCCATCGCACGCTTGAATGGCAACGATATCATAATCCGGAGATTTCAACCCAACGCACTCGATCAAGTAAATTATCTGCAAGGCATAAGCATCTTTGTATTTCGCCTCAGTGAAAATATTTTCGATGTAATAACTGATCAGCAGACAATAGCGGCTTCTTATCAAGACTAGTAATTACAATCAACGTTAGCTGGTATTGAGCGAGCTATCTACTATCGGTTGTATTGAAAAAGAACTGCTGGTATTTCAAAATCGTCGTTTCTAATAGCATTCTATAGTAAAATGATTCGTTATTAGCGGAAGAGTTGTTTTTGTTACATCAGATCGGCTCTTTTCGGGAGTGTATAACTCAGTATTGAGAGCACGAGCAAGCAGGTTTCTACACGCGTTTCAGCGGATGTTTTGCTCAGTAGGACACAGTCTTTGTACTCGTTGAGCAATTTGAAATTCTCGGGGATATCCGCAGGCGAATTCGATGCAAATGAGTAATCCATAATATTAAACGCGAGCACAGCGACAAAAGTCAACGTTCCATCGATATGGTCGCATAACCGTTCCATAAATTGAGCGGTTTGAGTTTTGAAGGTCTCAGAGAGCTGCAAATTATGAGTACTGATGCGGATAAGTATGATCTACCTGTTTATCGCAGCAATCGAGTGCTAACTGCACGAATTCTTCCGGATTCTCAACGATCAGTTCTCTTTCGGAGTCGATTGTCCTCAGCAGCGGGAATATCACATCAATCACCAAACTGTGTTGCGTATCAATCAATTTATATCTAAAGAGAGTGCTTACATTTTTTTAATCTCTGCGAAAATATGGTAAAACTCCGTCAGCGTGCACACTTTCGTCAAAAATGTCATTATCTCGGTCACTGCGCATTCAACTGAAGGATTCTTTTTAAAAAAACCATTATATATCACCAACGCAAGAGTAATTAATTACTCCTAGATGTTTAGTAATATCGAGCCTGTCGGTCTTGCAGTATTTTATTATCGTAGAGAGCATCATTGGCAGTAGTTTATATATAAGCTCCATGAATTTGCCAGTTGCGTTCCCTTCCGCTGTGCCGAAATCAAATACAAAGCCTGTCAGCACATTCACCGTTTTCACCACTTTTATTTTGATTTCATTGATAACATCGTCTATTCTGTCCTGCCCAGACGTCGAAATAATGCATTCTTTGATTTGAAGGTCCGTATTGATATGTATACAGAGTATCTTCATCAATATCACCATCAAGTCCTGCTGCTTAAGCAACGAAACCAACAAATTGCCTTTTGCTTCGCCCAGCTTCACAGAGAAATTTTTTATAGTCTCGGTCCAGACCCTCAACGATTCCAGGCTAGAAACAAAAGATTATGGAATTTGCTACTGGAGAACGAATTACTTGAGTAAAATAGTGCTGGTTGCGGTTTCTTTTTGCTCTAAGGGAAGGTTCATCATGAGACTAAACGCAGAGAGGTCTTGCGTGATAACATTGACGAGGTTATTGCCGCTGTCCATGAGGGTTTTCGAAGACTCCAAATATAATTGTTGCAGTTCAACTGGCTTAGTCACGGTGTTTGTGATACACTGCAGCGATAAAAGCCCTCCGAGCATGCCATTCGTCTTCATTTCGATTGCTTTAAGCGTGGGCAGGAGCAATGAATTCTTTAACTCGTCAGCTAAAGAGAACAAATGCCATTTTTTATCGGAATTTATAGAGGAGCTTACAGCTAGTGAGTAATAGCATATTGCTTAAGCATGTGCCAAGTTGGACACGTTGTGCGAGTTTGAGATTATCTTTAATGATCGCAGAGAAAAGGAGCTCGGTTTGATACAGCTGGTTTTTGTTGTCTTTTGTTTCATCATCGGTCGCCTGTGTTTTAACAAGCAAATTCAAGTAGCTTCCTGCGGAATCTTTGATTTCCTTTGTGATTACTTATGAATGTTGAGTAAATAAAGCAAGAGAGAAGGAAAGAGAGCATTACTTTCGCTATTGGGAGAGATCATGATTGAAATAAGCAGCTCCATGAATTTGTTAGGGTCTTGTTTGAGAGTTTGAAGCATTTTTTCACATTCTTTGCGGATGGCGTCGTTGGGGTTGGCGAATGTTTGTTTGAGAAGAAAGGCGCATTGCTCATGAGGAGCAAGAGACAAAAAGGCTTGGCGATCCATGATTTGTTCGTTTTTTCTACTTGATAATTTTTCAGATTTTATTTGTCAAGAGAAATCGGATTTAGAATTTTTCAACGCATCTGTAGAAGAACCCTGGATAAATTCATAAATAGGTGAAAACAAAAGTGAAAGAAGTCTATCTTTTCGTGTAGGAGACCTGTGCTGGTGTTTGCTACAAGTAAAAAATCGGTATTTGATTAGAAGAAGCAAAGAAAGAGAAAATTGGAGGGTTTTTAGTGATGCAATGTGATTTAACAAGATTCAAATAGTATTTTAAATGCTAGGTGTTATCGATAAACGAAGAAACTGCTCTCTGTGAATATTCGAACAAATCTAAGCAAATCAATGATTATAAGAATCCTTGTATAGCAAGCATACGGGAAGGTTTGAGATAACGAATGGGTCAGCATTTCTACAGTAAATTCTGTGAGGCAATATGAATTAAACCCCAAAAAAACATACAAGACCACTCGCGAAACACAACAGCATTGATTCTACTACAGCTATGACGACCCTTTCTCTCTCCCTCTCTCGCAGATTTTTCTTAGATTAGATTTATCCATCATAATATTTTTTTGGAAATAATCTCTGCTATTCACTACAAATAACATTCAAGAGTAACCCGACGCAGATAGCAACCCAAAAAATTTTCCTCATCTAGAGTATTAATAATCAATCTCAACAGCTCTAGCAATTGCACCCTTGCGAACCCGAGTTAATTTTTCCATTCGCATCAGTTCCCGGTTTCGTATTAGTGAGGACGATCTTTCCCTTTTTCTCTGCTTTTCCCGGTGCACTTGGCTGATTGCCATCAACTGATGATGCAACCGATGTAGTACGTGATTTCGTCAATTTACTCAAATAATTTAAGAAAATCAGCTTCGATGCTTCTTTGAATGCCTTTAAAAAAAAAATAGTTAAAGCCTCCAAACATTCACTCAGCTCCTTACAATTTCAATATTTTGTGAATTCAACGCTGAAGTCTCGAAGAAAAAGTTCATATTGTTTTCTTTCATAAAAGCTTCTCCTTCTGAGTATTGCACCTCTCGCCTATACATTGAGCATACACTAAGCCACCAATAAAGCCGTTTATTTACTCTTCTTCTCTGTCAGCCTGATTTCCCATCAATACAAAGACTGCGTTCTCATCACAATTTTCTCTGGCTTCTTCGAGCCAGCTTTGCAAAGACTCAAAGCTTTCCTTCCTATTCCATGGTAACTACCGTAGCCCAGTCAATAGGATTACCTTGCAATATTATAACAGATAAAAATAGCAGCGGCGTTTCGATAAAACGATCTCACGATCGCTCTAAAAGATTCCTGACCAGCCTAACGCAGTTGCCATTTCAGCTTTTTTGGCCTGAAAATATTTTACTGTGTCCCAAATCTGGAGCTTAACAGCCGTTTGCTCATCGATATAAACCTCTTGAGAGTGAAACTCGACACCAACAGTGACGTTATAATCCTCTCCGAATTGATCTTTGCAATACCTTGCTAAAAGAGAGCTTTTCCCAACGCCTGGACAGCTTGTGATGATGGAATATAGGTAGTAACGGTACCTGCGTCTCCGACCAATATGATTTTGAATAGGAATTCATTGTCGTTAGCCTGCATTCAGATTCGACCCGAGATGAGGTAGTAGTGCCAATTTAAATAACTTTTTAAATGAACAGATTTTCAGAAATAAACTTGAGAACCTGCTTATGATAAACATCCTCTTCAATTAGAAGAGAAACCAATCACATTTGTCATTTTGAATGATAAACAAAACCCAAAGTCTAGATAATTTGACTTCAGGTTGAGAGAAATGCCTTTGATAATCATGAAACAATGGATTAAACTCAGTAAAGTAATAGATAACATAGACAGGTGATCAGAAGAAAGAGGCATGGAAATTAAAGAAGACATTTTGAACGAAGGACAGGAGCGGTGAGCATTTAATCAAAGGTGAGATAAAACTATTGAGAGGATTTGATTAGCCGTCTCAACTCGTAATTTTTTAAATTTTTTAACAGCCAAGTTTTCATAATAAACTGAATTTTCTCAAATGGATTGTTTCAATTGCAATAACCCCTACAACGACGCCCAGAACTGTCCGCGCCTGCTCACGACTTGCGGACACAGCATCTGTGCCGAATGCCTCAACGACAATTTTTTCCAAGGCGCAATTCTCTGTCCAGAGTGCAAGGCGATCAACGAGACTCCAAGCATCACAGCTTTCCCGAAAAATCTTGCGCTTCTGAATCTAAAGCACAGTTCGATCGTCGGGGACCCTCGGCTCCGACAAAGCAATTCGTCATTTGATATTGGAGAGCATATTGTCTGTACACGCCATCGAAAAAAAGTTGAAGGTGCAAATGTGTAGTAGTTAATTGTGTTTCTGACTCTATCCATTAGCTTTCTGTGAACGTGAGCGCGCTTTGCTATGCATTCATTGCATTCTTGAAGATAAAAAGAAAGAGCTAGAAGCAAATTCAATTCCTAAGGTAATCGGTGATCTGTTTGAGGGATACGAGCTTACTTTGTATTCTAGTCAGCGGAGAAGGAGAGAGATTTGCTAAATAAAGGGATGGAGCTCTCGAAAATTTTGGAAGGGAAATTGGAGGGTCTCCAACAGGAGGTTCATGACGCATACACAAAGCTCTATGATTGTGCTGAAAAATCTCGAAAGGAGATCACGACCTTTTACAACGAGATCCGCAGGATCATAGGAGAACGAGAAACCGTTCTTAAGCAGAAAATTTCCGAGCAATTTCGAGGTCAAGAGAATTCTCTGAGACAGCAGGAAGAAAAGATCATCGCGCAATTGCAAGCGATTCATGCGCTTTACGATGAGATCGAAAAGACGAGAAGCGAGTCTGATGTAAAAATGCTGAGTCAGTCGATGAGCAGAATGGAACTGCTGCGAAAGGCGACGCTTTCGCTTGAAGACGTGAGCTATTACATTCCTTTTGAGGATTTCCAACCGCAATTTGAGCTTGCAAATGTATTGAAATTGCTCACTCCAATACAGAATATTAGCGTGGCAACACCGAATCCAATCAAAAACTTGAAGCAGCCAAAGCCGACAGCAAATAGAGAGTCTTTGAAGTAAGCGTACTCATCTTCATTGCTAATCCTAGTAGTAAGGGACAAGGAAACAGCGGCAATGGTCATCCTCCAATTGTGAATCCTTATAAGGTAGCTAGCAGCAAGAAGGAAGGTAAATACGCGCGAGAGGGGCCTATTTCTTATAATTATAGGTGAAAAGAGCTCTCATAAGCCTAAGGAGCTAAGAAGCAAGGAGAATGAGTTTGATTTTAAGAAGACACCGGAAAAGAAAGTCTCTTCGCCTCTGAGAGCCTCGATAAACATTACTCCCGTTCAAAACCAGCAGCAGAAAGCCTATTATGAGCTCCGGGGCTCAAGAAAAGATCAAGATGACTTCGGGAGAATGAGCGGTAGCTTTGAAATGAAATTCGCAGTTTTGACCTAACAAACGCAATTTCTGCAGATATTGAAGGAGCCAAGAGCAGAAACGGCAGCATCTATGAGCACTCCCCTCACAGAATGACGAGCGATCATCCAAGTAGCCTTCTACGAGCCTAAGGCCAAGATTTCCTATATATATTAACACTTTTATAGAAGTTGTTCCTGAGAAGCATGATCTCAAGTTAAACCGTCTTACTCATGACACGGACCTTCGAAACAGAGCTGACCCGAATTCAGAGTCTTTCTGCTCGAACGAAGATTTTCTAGAGCTCCTTGGACAAGGTAAGGCTAACTCCGAAGGGTTCAATAATAATTTGATATGCGGGATTAGTTGGAACTAAGGATGGAATGTACAAAGGTTCACGTGACGTCAGCAAACTCGACATGAGTGGTATTCCAACCGACGGAAAGGGGGATAAGACTGATCTCACGCAAAACAAGGAAATGAAGTCTTTTCTGGTTGAAACTGCCAGCAGATCAGAGCTCAGCGATATTACTCAGCAAAAATTAGATTTTTCAGTCCTTTGTCAGCAATCCAACTCATATGTCTATGTAATGGGAGGTTTTGTGGAGAATGAAGAGACGGTGGTCGAGAGATACGATATTCATAGGGGAAAATGGGAAACTGCGTGCTCCATGAAAAGCGCGAGGACAAAATTCTCCTCTGTTGCTCTTCCCAATGGAAACGTTCTTATCATGGGAGGAAAGCAAGGCAGCGGAAGAGTCTCCAGCTGCGAGGAATTGCTAATCAAAGAAAATATGATAAAACCGTCAGAGATAGTGCTTCCAGTTGCGAAGAGTGGCTTTGGAACTTGTTTGATAAATGGTAAATACATTGGTTTTTCGTAATGGCTTTTAACCTTTTTTCTAGATGAAATTTACATTTCTGGTGGAAATGACGGCAATTCAATTTTAAAGAACTTCGATTGCTATTCCCTGAAAAAGAAACAGTGGATTTCGCTCCCGCCTTTGAGAACCAAGCGCGACGAGCATGCAGTTACGTTTGGCTTAGACAAAAAATTATACGCAATCGGAGGCTACGGAGGCCCTAATAAGTACTTCTATCTCCTAATTCCTCTTCCTGAGAACCTTTCATAGTACTTGCTTAAATACCGTTGAACGTTACGACTTTAAAACAAAAACGTGGGAACCTGTTGCTAATTTGAACTTACCGAGAAGAGCTCTCACTGCGGTGACGATGCCGGATGGAATCTATGCCATTGGAGGGTTCGACGGCGAAAATTATTTGAGCACGGTTGAAAGATACGATGAGACGCAAAATGAGTGGGTTTTCGTCAGTTCGATGAACTATCCTCGCTGTACTTTTTCTGCTGTTGCCAGCAGTGACTATCAAAACATTTATGTGTTTGGAGGGTTTGATAACGGTCCATTAAATACAGCCGAAAGGTAAACAGTGAATGAAGGAATGAATATTTATTTGATTTTTTCATAGATATTCGGTTATTAGAGGCACTTGGCAAGTGATCGCACCGATGAAATATAAAAGGTTTATGCATTCCTCCAGCTTGATGATTACAAAGTGATTTCAGCATGGTTGAATATATTTCTGGTTTGCCCTTTTTGGTTAGGAAATTTTCTGAAGTCGATTGCCTGAAAGTTGTAATGAATGTATCTTTTTCAATTTTATAGACATCATCTAGATTGCGAATCAGCCATTTACATAAAACAATATTTTAACGAAGCTTAAATAAGGGTTTCGTAATGCCTAATGATAAAATTTCCTTATGATAGATAGGTGAATGCTTGTTTCCCTTAAAATCCAAAGATAGAAGGCACAATAAATTATGAAATTCCTCTACCAAGAGAAGTATAGACCTTATTTTTTGCAATATAGGTGGTAGTGCTATGTGTAAGCTATCAATCACTTTAAGGTTGTTTGGTGGCCTAAAACTCTCATCTTGCTGTTAATCAGGTAAAGAAACTCTAATAAACCAACCTCTGACATAAAAATTTAGAGAAATATAAGACAAGTGTGGAAATAGCAATCTGATATTGAAGATAATATAATCTTAATAAACAAGCAAGAACGCTGCGGTACTCTTGTTCAGCTCATGGACTCGAAACAATTGGCTTGAAAATACTCTCGTAAAAACGAACAATGGCTATCATGGGTCACTTAAGGGAGAAAATTAAATTCTGGCCACGGGGATATGCCTGCGATAGGTAAATTCGAATAATTTCATAAATTGTAACTTATATTAATTTTTTTGGACACGGAACAATAATTATATACAGCTATTACTATCTGATTGATAATCAGAATCGGAATTCCGAACTCCTTTGAGAAAAAATATCATTCAATGTGTCGATATTTTCCTGAGTTGCTGTCTGTAGGGGTGACCTGAAAGTCTCTTCGTAGGCCTTTAATAGCAACATTAGTCTTACTCTGAATGACTTTTTCCACAAAGATTGTGGCCTGAAAAGCCAGTTGTTGGCCCAAGGGTTCTGAAGTCATGAGACTAGCAAGAAACAGCAGCTAATAAGTTTCATTTTCTTTTCGTCACACGCTATTTTTAGTTAATAATGCTCGATCTTTAAATTTTCTCCGACTGAGCCTTATCTTTAGATTAGTTAAACTCTCATTTGAAATTAAAATGGAAGCAACAAAGCGATTCTATCAATTGCTTGAAGATCTCGACAGCGCCGGCCAGCCGTATGTTAGACAAGAGCTGCTCAACGAGTTGGTCAAGGTGAAGAAGCTGATTAACAAGCTGGCTATTCTGGAAAAAGCAGAAATCGAGTCTGACACTCTGTAAATGACTATTAGAGCGACCTGAACCCTAAATTCTCCCGTATCTTCTTGACTCTAGAGCCAAATTTAGTGAGGACCCGAATAAGAATGCGCCTCTCTTGATGAGGGAGCTTGTGAAAGGATTTAAGGTGAATTCCACATTTTTTTTTTTTCTTCTGACACCTTTGCAGGAAACCCAAAATTTGATCTCCATTCTCCATCTTTTCGCAATGAATCATCCCATTGATGATTCCAACGTCATGAAATTCCTTGAGACCTACTTCCAAGGCCTATTCAAGACGACCCTTTTCAGCTTAGTATGTTTGAAAGGGAATGAGAAATCGAAATTCGCAAAGACCTTGAATCAAATCAACAAGCAATTCTTGACTGATGTACCAGATATGCCTCAATACTTAGATCAACCATTCAATATTAGAGCGCAAAGGAAATAATTCTTAAGGAAATCGAAGAGCAGATTACGCTCGGCGGCTCGAATTGGGCCAAAATCGATCTCAGCGCCACGAAGGTGTTGCGAACTTTCTTCCTAAACACCAAAAAAACGACTCAAGTTGAGAGTTCAATGGTTGAGAATGCCATCGAGGAGGTTTTCGTGATAAAAATGACGATGCCTTCTGAAGAAGAGCTGATGATCATCACTGATTGCCCTGAGGAGAACATCCTCTTAGAGTAATTGGCTTGAGCGCGTGCTAAAATAATTCAATTTGATAAGGAAATACCTCGAGTTTGACCTCGGAGCAAGATTCCCGAATATCTTTGAAGTCATTAAAGCTGTCTTGGATATTGCTTTCAGTGACGCGCCAGAAAAGTAAGCTATTACTCAGAGGACCTCTCTGATCAATAAATTTGAAGCGCTACAAACGAAGTAGTTGTGAGACTTGTCGAGACCGTCAAGACAGATTATGTCGACTTGACGAGAAAGGTCTTTATTAAGTTCCTTCAGCAGGACCTCGTCTCATATTTCAACGCGGAATGGTAAAATATTCTCTTAGTAATGTGCAGTCAGTCACATGTCTCAAAGCAAACTCATCCTTGAAGACAACAGCCCTGGGCTGCCGCCACAGAAAGAAGGTTCAACAGTAATTTTATAAACTACGAGTCAAGCAGTGCTGATTATGAGTTCATATTCATTTAAGAAAAAACGCATTGAGATCAAAATCGTGTCCTCGGACCAGATTGAAATCACGAATAACTTCTTGGTGGAGATGCGCGCGTTTTCAGCTGAGGTAAAAGTGAGATCCTTGTATGAAAATTAACCTTCTTGGGCGGGCAGATTTCAGAAATTTGGGCAAAACTTAATCAAAAATACTTAAAAGTCGAGCAAAAGGCGTTCGAGAACGCGAGGAGGTCATTCGATTCGAGCAATACTCAGTCTCTTTGCCTTGATTTCAATTCGAATCTCTACCTCGTTTACCAAAACATCCCTCTTCCCGAACCCCTTAAGTACAAGCGATTATTTCACATTTAACTGAATCACAATAATTCTCAGGAAGTATATCAATATCGGAAACTTCCTCTACGTTCCAACAACACGATCGCATCTTGTTGTGATCGGTTCTAATGTGGAATTCTTGACGAAGATCTCCGAGTCCCTCCAAGAGGCTGAAAAGAGCAAGAGGCCAATAAGCGTCTTTGAGCGAACATTTAAGGATATCAGATACCAGCTTGTCGTGAAAATCCGTCAAATTAAGGCAGAATCCAAAAGAACGAGGCTGATCGATGGTTTCTCGTTGATTTTTGATCTCGGCGAGCAAGCTGTTGAAAGTAAGGAAGACGTGGGTTTGGATGTTGTGATGCTCCAGAAAAAGACCTCGAGCACGATAAGGGCATCGATCAAAAAGGTCATGAACTTCAATAAATTCAAGAAGATGTCTCAAAAGAGTGATGATATCCTCTCAAAGGAGGTAATTATCGTCATCAGTCATTTTTCTAACCAATGGATACAAAGAACGCTGAAATTCTCAGAAACTCGATCATTTCAGAGTACTTACCAGACCAGGAGCCAGGATTAGAACGCTTGGTCACCTCATCAAAGTAAAAACTATTATTATTGAGGAGTTACTATGGAAAATATGCGCAATTAGACATTGGATAGGCAAATTCTCGAAAAACTCTCTGATGATGTCCCCAGAGTCAAGCATGTTCAAGAAAATAAAGAACCTAGCTGAAGGGGAGGAAGTCAAGAGAGTTACTACCAGGAGAACCACGAGTAAAACTGGCGATCAAGAGACTAAGTTTGACGCAAACTACCTTCAAATCTACGAGGATGATGACAAGAAATTAAAAGACTGGAGCTTGAATATCCCAGCGATTACAAATGACCTAGAGAAGTCTCGACTTGTTTGGTTCATGCTGGAGGATCTGGGACTTATAACCGAGTTCTCCATTGATAGAAATACCCTCTGTGAATTCATTCTGCAGATCAAGGCTGGATATTCGCTCCATAAAAATGCTTTCCACAACTATTCTCATGGTGTTACCGGTAATAAATATAATATTAAGATGTGTTGGAGGATCTGATTATGATTTTAGTCATGCATGGCGTGCACTACATCTTGAAGAACTGCGGATTTGCTGAGAGGTTCTCAGGAGTCATTAATTTGGGTATTCTGATCGCAGGGTTCTGCCACGACGTCGGACACAGAGGAAAAACGAACCTCTTTGAGATCAATTCGAGATCGGATGTCGCGATCACTTATCATGACCGTGGCGTAAGATAGCATGCTTTTAGGCTCTTGTCATCAAGTTAAATTCCCTTCAATATAGGTGCTCGAGCAATACCATGCCGCTTACACATTCAGAATTTTAAACAAAGCACCATTCAACATCCTCGAAACGCTTTCGCCTGAGGATTACAAAGATATCAGGAAACTCATCATTTCATGCATTCTCTCCACTGATATGAAAGAGCACTTTGACGAGGTTAAGAACCTTAAGCTTCTTACCGAGGGACTCAAACAAATGGAAGGAGGAGCTGATCTTCCGCACCTCAGCAAGACTTCATCCAAGAAACTCGTCAAATTCGGCGATCAACCGCAAGAGACTGAGAATAAGAATATAGGTGAGTGTCTGTGTTTGTGTGATGAGCTAATAATTGTGCAATTTAGAATGGTCGGAGGACGATATCAAGCTTATCACTGGGTACATCGTCCATGCAGCTGATCTCAGTGGACCTACTAAGGCATGGGACCTCGCTTATTACTTCTCGCACCAAGTTAATGCAGAATTCATTCAGCAGGTAGATTTTTTCATGCTATTGTTCTTAAAATAATGACAAGGTTGAAGAAGAGAAAGCGCTTAACTTGCCTGTGGCCCCATACATGCTTAACCTCGATAAGCCTGCTGTATTGGCGAAATCAGAGATCAACTTTGTTAAGTTTATCGTGAAACCGCTCTGGGACACTCTAAACGAGTTCGTGAGCGACGCGATGAAGATCGCCTCGGACAATATCACCGACAATATGCAGCATTGGGAGACGGCTTACAAGAACGCTATTGAGGAGGAGGAAGCAGAAAAAAAGAAGGCTGTAGATGAAAAGAAAGCAGAGTAGGAAGAAGATTCATAAATGTTGAGCCTTAGTCTCTAAGAGGAAGGAGACCATTCTGAGAGATAAAGAGCAATGCTGCTTATCTCGTTCTCTTTGCTTATTTGTTTAGGAGAGGTTGGAATCAATCTAACTTACGTGCTTGTTAAGACTTCAATAGATTAACGCACTTAGCAACGAATTTTATAGTATAAAAGAAAAAATTTCTCAAAAGATCTATGAAAACAATATCAAACTATTATCTCTTAAGATAAGTAATGTCTGTTATTATCATTGAAGCATGCTTTCTTCGAGGTCTCGGCAGACCGAATATAGTTGTGGTCACATAGTATTTACAATCTTATTCATGAGCGAGATTAATTTCTCTCATTAACAAAAAATAAAACGGGATTCTAAACACAAGAAATGGCAGACAATTACTCCAAAGCCGACACTATTTCTTTAGAAACTGTCCGGCGAAGCCACCGAGACGAAGAACCTCGCGTGTTATACTGTCCGAGACACCGCCTTCCTGTCAGAGGAGTCTGTTTGCACTACCAATGCACTCAAAAACTAATTTGCGGAAGATGTTTCAAAGAACTACCAGATGAGTTAATCAAAGCATACGAGGACATCGACGACTTTCTCTCACCCAACCGATTATCAGTCTTTTCAGAGGATATGAGCGCGATTGAAAAAGAAACTCAGCGGAATATGAATATCCTCAAAAGCGCAATGAGCGCAATTGATTTGGGCTTCGATAAACTCGTTGAGCATGTAAATTACGTTAAATTGAAAACCAAAGAGCAGTTGACTAAAAAATACGATCGGGATCATGAATCATTGCATAAGGTCACAGAAACCTATTCAAATTTCCGCTCAATGATGAAAAACCTTTTAAGACAACCAAACGAAGAACTCCTCGCTGAGTCTGTTGACATGTTTGTGGAACTGGCGGATTTATTGAGGATTCAGGTCAAGCAGGACAAGAGCAGATTTAACCTCTACGCTGCCGAAATTCACAAAAGATGCATGCAGCAGGTAGACTTAAGCCGAAGCCCACTCGACAAACTCTTAAATCTCGAAGAGGTATCAATTAAGCAGAGTCCTGACTACTCGCGCAGCAAATCAGTTACACCTATTAAACGTAATACTTCCTTGCCGAAAATCCATAATCCTGCAATTCATCACTCGCGCTCCTACAATACTAACCCTTTCCAGGTTACGAGCTCTTTCCAGCCTAAAGAAGTCACCATTGTTAAAAAAATAGGGAACGGAGGACTAAAACTCCCTGATCTAACGAAAAATTATGAGCTTGCATTCGAAACTATCGACACTAAGATGAAAGTGATCGAAGCTATGACCTATCTCCCTCATGATGACGTGATTGTCTTAGGAGGGTTGGTACGCGGGGATCAGTTTCATAAACTCGCGTTTCAGAAGATATCGCCAGCGCCGCTGGTAATGAAGGTGATTACAGCGCATTCGAACACTATAAATAACATAATCGGTAGTCAGCATTACTTGTTCTCTTGCGCGAAGGACAAAATGGTGAAAGTGTGGGAACTGACTTCATATGATTGCGTTATGGTGTTAAAGCATGAGAGCAATGTGATAGGAATGCTATATGATGATACTACGGGCACGCTGTTCAGCTATGGGAATTTTCTTGACATTCGGGTTTGGAATCTGCCGAAAAAGAAGGAGGAGTTGCCGATCAAAGTGCCAACGAACCAAATTTCGCAGATGTGCTTTGTAACATCAAATAAAGAGGAAGGTAAGCGGTGGATCGCTGCAGGCTGTGAGCAGACGGGGAAGATATATCTAATGGACTTGAAAACAGGAAATGCGGTTTTGGAGCTAGAGGCACACGCTCCGGTGTCCTTTGTTAATTTAACGCATTTTAGTGGGCCGAATCTACTGGTAGGAGGCTCGCTGGACGGTTTAGTTAAAGTTTGGGACCTGAACAAGGTGCAACCGCCATTGCTGTCTCGAGTTATGCATTTCAGTGCGAAGACGAGCCAGTTCTATATTACGAGCATGACCGCAGGAGTCAATGACGGTTTGATCTTTTTAGCGAATGGAACTCAAGGGATCATGGCAGGAACGGCCACGGAATCAAGGCTGCAAGGCCAGATTAGGTTCGATGATGATGGGATATTACAGCATTTCAAGTTATTGTATCTCGATGGGAAGGGAATTCTGCTGAGTGCGAATAAATTAAATGGAAGACTAGTTGCGATAAATGCCTCTAGCATGAGAACGTCGAGAGTAACGAACTACTCTCAGCAGAGCCCTGAGCACGGGCGAAATCATTTGAATTATCTATATGAACCGAAATATGGGAATGCGCAGAACCGACATGAGTTCCAACTGAAAGAAAAAACTCCAAGCCATAATGACAGTTTTATGTCAAAGCAAAGCCATTTAAAGGGTATTTCCAGTCCTGAGTCGTTCCATCGTGAGCAGCCTAAGATTAACTCGAGTCCAGCTAAGAAGGAAACAGGTAAACAGACGGATGTGAAAGCGAAAAAGAAGAAAGAAGAAGAGGAAGAGGAAGAAGGCGAACAAGATGAAGAGGAGCAAGCTGAGGGTGAAGAGCAAGGGGAAGAGGAAGAGGAGGAAGAAGCGGAAGAAGCGCAAGAGGCAGAAGAGGAGGAAGAAGAAGGAGAAGAAGAAGGCGAAAATGAAGAAGAAGGGGAAGTAAATGGAGGGGAAGAAAAAGAGGAACCGAAGAAGAGCAAAGCTGTTAAGAAAGGGAAATCAGCGAAGTCCAAGCCCAATGCTGATGCTGAGAAGTAGACTATAATTTTTGTCTAATTGCCCGAATACCGATTATATTTTGTTTTTGACTTCTTTTTCATGATAAGTACGAATTAATTTGGTGGATTGTTTATCTGAGAAATTTTTAGTTGATTCTTCTCGATAAAAGATATGTGTATATCTACATAGTTCTTCTGAACAAATTTTCTGCGAGTTATCATCTTTATAAGTTTAAAGCGATATGTGTAATGAATGTCTTCTGCTTGGAAAATGAAATTATATTTTTTAAGAGTTACGAAGAAATAAACTAAGGTGAATGCTAAAAGCAAATTTTGCATAGATCTAATGAGGATGGAGACTATGAATAGTGTAATGTTAATCGAGAAAGATTCAAGTTACTTACTATCAAATCAATTAATAATCAAAATTTAAAAATAGCAATTGAATTATTACTTTCGAAAAAGTTTTCATAACCTGAAACTATTATCAAGAGAAAGCCTTATCTATGAGTAAATTTAGCACGGTAAGATGTAGAGGTAAATTCATTTGATAGAATCCAATCACAAAAAAATTCATCAAAGCGAAGAGACAATTAAGTACTGGTTCATATAATAAATGCAAATAAAAAATGCAGGTGTATGAAAAGAAAGTACTTATCATATTAACATGTATGGATAATGATCTCATGTGATTTCAGACGAAGTCACAAGAGAGAGAGAGAAAAAGAAGAAATAATAAGTAATAAATAAATAGAATAAAAGCACCTACAATAGTGCTTTGAATGTATCTAGTATTTTGAGTGAGTCTCATTCTACTCATGAATACTAAGTAACTCTGACCTCTTACGTACGAACACATCACATGGAAAGAAATTCATAGTAATTTTGTTAAATATTTCTATCTTCTTTAGGATTGATCATTTAATTTACTATCCTCTTCTATCTGACTATGCGTTGCCCAGCAAGAAAAAAGTAATCGAATTTTCTAACAGTTGAAAAAAATTTCCTGATCACACCTACAAGCCGTTCTCTCCGAGCTTCAGCCTTGAATTGTGATAATTTACATAATGCTCCACACTTTTCATAGCTGCCTTATGTTGCTGAAGCTAAATCCTAAGCATCCATTTCATATCACTAAAATTCGCTTGATAATCTGTCTTGTATGTCATAAAAACACGATGTTGCAGCACGACTCTAAAAAGAAACTTCATAACCGTGAGCTCGAAAAGCACAAACGCTAAAATACAGGAATTCATGAATTAAGAGTCACAAAAAGCCTTTAAGAACCTATTTTATAATTTAGTTGACTAATTTACACGAATTAAAGAATCAAGGTTTGCGAAAATAAATGGGCATTACATGCAGTAAGAACACTACGAAAAAGAAATACATCGAAAACGACAATTTTCAGCGCGAGAGTAGCAAATGTAACCACTCAACCGCAACATCGACTAACTTTTTACAGTCACTTCTTATGAACTGATGATATTGGAAAAAATATACGGCGATCTCGCTGGTAAAAGACTATTGGCAACCCCTTATGTAATTAAATCGAATGGTAGATCGAAACGGAGGCACGATTAATAAAGAGACCTTCCTTCAGTTTTTCCCATTAACCGTACTAACGCCTCTTGAAGCTGGAATTAAGTTTTTTTTCGATGTTAGGGGCTGTGGGGCGAGCGACTCTTCGAGAAATTTGACTTGAAGCATCAGGGGACAATCGATTTCCCTGAATTCATATGGGTGTTGAGCTTTTGCTGCAAATGTAGTGAGGATCAGAAAATTCAGATTTTATTTAATCTCTATGACGCTGATCACGATGGCTTCCTCGAGAAGAAAGACGTCCTTTGCATGGTTCGTGTTAGATCACATGGGTTTGGCCTAACTATGCCTTTTAGCTGTACAACTACCCGAAATCGCATCTTCGGAATATAATTGAAGACACTAACGTGGCTCCTGACCGAGGAAAAAAGATGGCGAATATGAAAAAATACGCTGGGAAAATTCAGTCGATGGCTAATCTTACGAATAAGCCTAGCTTGCCTCGAACGGGGTCAGAAAACATGAACAGGGTGATTGAAGATCTTATTGTTAAGAGAGGAAGCTCCGCTTATGCTATGAATGGCGATGAGAAAGCAATTGAAGCTCTGATGAACCAGAAGCTGTCGAAACCGCAAGCAGAGGATGATTATTCGACCGCTGTAACAGAAGATGAAAGTAAGCGATGTTCTTTTGAAGTCGAGCTAATATTGTCAAAGAGCCAACGGGTTTGTTTTTGAATGAGCTTCATAGAGACATTCTCGATCAGAAATCACACCAAAAGGTTCGCTTGAATAGCAATCAGAGTGTAGCCAATCGAACGAGTTCTAATAGGGCGCAGGTTCTCAGTTCTTCACAGGCTAACTCTCGCAGAGTGACAATCGGAAACAATAGTGCTTCGCCGAAAAAATCGGCGGTAGAGGAACCAAAAAAGCTCGATTTACGACCAATAACGATTCCTGTTGCGACTAACGTGAATAATCGTCTGAAAAAATATGCGAATTTTTTATTCGAGTCATGCGAAACAGGCAGAACTACTGGAAAGTATTAAATAATGATTCTTGGAGTTCAAACGTTTAACGGTATCATTAGACTCTCAGTTGAGGATTTTAGAAATTGGATAAACACTCATCCAGCTATGTGCAAATTCTTTAACGATAGCTTCCATCAGGATATCTGGGGTAATGTTAAAACATCTAAAACGCAAGCTAACTATTAGAAAAACAGAGGCTTGTAGTGCAAAAACATTAAACTCGATGATGTCACAGAGCAGCGCTGCCCTTGATGACGGGTCTGATAGTTCTCCAGTGAGACAACCAATCAGTTCAATAGATAAAAGCGCTTCAGCTAAAGCAAATTCGCCGAAGGCGAACAATATGCATGCTAGTGTGCCTCTCAAATGCTACCAAAGGTTTCAAACATCACAAGATTTAGCCCGCATTCTCATTAATCATCACAATAGGACTCCAGAGTACTCTGGTGAGCTGAGAAGGTTTATTCCGAAGACTAACTCCTGGAAAAAGCAAATCTTCGAGCTGAGGGATCATTTTCTTTTTTATTACAGTTCGAAGAAAGCTAAGCTACCTGAAGGTAACTATAACTCATCGATTTACCCTCATATAACTCAATACAGGGGTTCTTTTCCTCGATGGCTGTTTTATCGAGGTCAAGGGTGACGAGTTCGCAAACAATCGATATGGATTCACGATATCTCATAAAAGCGCTTCCTACCCAACGCATCATTTATATTGCGCGTCGAAGAGAGACCTCGATGGCTGGATGGAGTACTTACTCCCCTTCCAGAAGTAATTCAACTATTGTAATCGCATGATCAAATACTGATATCTCATCAAGATCGTCGATCCATGAATTTTACACAATCGGAAATAGGATCGGTTCCGGCAAGTTTTCTGTCGTTTCCAGATGCGTAAACCATCCAGAGTCTCAATGTTGGCGTTATCTGCATTCTTCGAATAGACATCAAAGAAAGATAAGCAAGACTATGCTATCAAAATAATAAACAAGCAGAAACTTTCACCAGAGGAACGCGAATTTCTCCTGTAAACAGCGCTTTTCTGACTTATAAACTCATTGTGAAATGTCTAAAATAGTGATGAAACCTCAATATTCAAAGTATTGGATCACAAGAATATCATCAAGCATATTGAAACCATTGAAAACAAATCATATCTCTACATTATCACAGAACTTGTCACTGATGGAGATCTTTTTGATTATGTTTTAAGAAATGAGTTTTTAGAAGGTAAATTGCTTCGGATCGAGCTGCAAAATAACAACAAATTTCAAGAATTTGAAGCTCAGATCGTAATGAAGCAATTGCTCGAATGCTTGAGCTACTTGGAGGATACTGGCGTCATCCATCGAGATCTGAAGCCAGAAAATATCTTAATTCTTCAAGACCCAGCGACCCAACAGATCAAAGAAATAAAGTTGATAGATTTTGGCTTTGCCAAATTTGTCACTGAAAACCATAAGTTGTTTGAAGCTTGCGGGACTCCAAATTATGCAGGTAAAGCCAAACCTCTCCAACATATTTGACTCCAAATTTTCTCAGCTCCTGAAGTGCTCATGGGAAAAGGATACGATCAAAGAGCGGATATGTGGAGCGTTGGAATCATTATGCATTTCTTGTAGCTTTCTTGTCTAATTAAACACCTTTATTCACTAATTTTTAATAAAAAAGATTGAATGGCACGCTTCCATTTGACGCGGAGGATCTTGAAGTTATTGTTGAGAAGACTGTGATGGAAGACTTGTTCTTAGATGGCAAATTTTGGAGCAATGTATCCGAAGAAGCAAAAGATTTGTTGTATAGACTGCTCGACAAAGACCCGAACTACAGAATATCAGTAAAGGATGCTTTAGATCATCCTTGGATAAAGGTAACGCCTGAATGTTGATTGTTGATAAAATGGATAAATTTGGATAGAAACCCAAGGATAAATTAGTTGAGTACTGTGGCTGCAATTTCAGATGTAAAAGAGATGGGTCAAAGAGGAATTTGAGGCTCACATGCGGTGATAAAAGCTGCTAAACACATTTTATTTTTTCTAAAAAAAGTTCATTTTAGTTAGAGAGGAATATCGCTTTGTTTTTTGGATTAAGTGCGTGTTATTTAGCGGATCTGAATTAGAAGATCTGAGAATAAGAAACGTTGTTTTTTTCATTGAGCGAGATTATGTGCTGGGTTGAAAAAGGACTTGATTGAATCCATCTAACTGAAGACAGATGAAACAAAATAATAAGCTGTTCCCTCGTAAATGATGATATGAAGAAAAAACGAGTAGTTACATTTATTATTCTCTTTTGACTTTTTGAATTTATGATGTTTTATAACGATATTAACAAATTTCAATTTATGACATGGCATCAAAATTATTAATCTACAATATGAAATCAGAAGCATTTTTCGAATTTATCGAAGAGACGTTTAAAGACCGAGTTGAATAGTATCTCCATTTTTTCTCAATACTTATAGTATAAATAAATGATTTACCGACATCTGTTCAAGTTTTATTCTCGTTGCAATATATGTACATGATAATTCCTAAGCACTGCCAATCGTTTTGTGCCTTTCTTTGCTCACGTTCAAAGAGATCATTCAGCTATGCTCTTAAAACATTAATTGAATTACTTGTCTTCCTGTCCCTCCTTGGAGCTACAATAGCGGCTGAATCAATTCTTTCTTTTCAAAAATGGGAAACAAGAATCTCCGCCATTTCAGAATATTTCAGTCTCCTCTAAAAACAGACTCTTAATCTCTATTTTCAACATACTTAGCATTCCGCTGAAAATTTGATCTCTCTCTCTGTGAGACCCAGCACAAGACAAGAAATTGATGGATTTTGTCTTTCCGATATAAATAACACTATTAAAATTAATTAACCAGCAGTGTGATGTCGTTGAAGGATTTCCAAGTCATCAGCAAACTCGGTTTGATTCACAGTTCCTTCGTCACCTAACTCTTCTTCCTCCAAAAAGGTGAAGGAGCATATTCCAGCGTCTATAAAATCAAGCGACTATCAGACGGCCAAGATTATGCCCTCAAGAAGGTCAAAATTATGAACCTATCTGACAAAGAAAAACAAAACGCTCTCAACGAGGTCAGAATACTCGCCTCGATCCGTCACCCGAACGTTGTGCAATACAAAGAAGCTTTTATCGAGGAAAACAGCAACTCTTTATGGTCCTATTTCATAACTTTCTCTCAAACTGACTCTCCACAAAAGCATCGTCATGGAGTTCCTCGACAATGGTGATCTCTACCAAAAAATCGTCGAGCATCAAAAGCAAGGAACA
>ENA-UOTZ01000431-UOTZ01000431.1-compost-metagenome-genome-assembly--contig:-NODE-431-length-35467-cov-18.935349_pt1 | contig 35467 bp, 22 predicted proteins | sample MGYA00238144_ERZ746983 | MGnify/ENA primary metagenome ERZ746983 (study PRJEB28759, sample SAMN06268863) | compost metagenome | isolation source: single cell | place: USA: California, Emeryville, Joint...
CCCACCATCCTCATCTGCACTGGAGCGTCAGCACCCGAAGACGCTGATGAAAACGCCCAATTTTACATCGATATCTTGACCAAAACCTTCGGAGCCAAGAATGTCATTAACCTTCCCATTAATCTCAATCACCCAGAAGGCGCTTACGACCAAGCAAATCTCGATTTAATCGCTAGCGCCCATGGTCTCTTCTTCGGGGGTGGAGACCAAAGCAGACTCTACTCTTTATTCTTCCAGAATTCCACATCAGGAAAGGTCGACACACCTGCCCTCGCATTGATCCGTCAAATGTATGAGAGCGATAGACTGGTGTTGGGAGGTACATCTGCAGGAACAGCAATCATGTCAGCAGTGCCAATGATAACTGGTGGAGTCTCTTACGAATCTTTCGTGCATGATCCTCATCCATACATCGCTGGAGACGAGTCTGATGACCTCACTTATCAAGAAGACGGTGGATTTGGGTTCTTCACACTGGGATTCATTGATACCCATGTCGGAACAAGAGGCCGACAAGGCAGAGACATCAGATTAGTGCATTGGTTCCCTTCAACACTCACGAATTTAAGTTTCGGTGTTGATGAAGACAGTGCGATAGTTCTTGAAAACGATACCTTCGAGGTCGCTGGTTACAACGGCGTGTTCATCTATGACATTTCCGAAGCCATCTCTTCCGATAGCCAGTCGAAATATTGGAATTTGGCAAATGTGAAGGTCAGTTACCTTACTACCGGCGACAAATATGATTTCCGCACCAATACTGTTACTTTTGCAAGCTGGAAGAAGGATATTAAAGACAACGAAAGGCACGACAAGCCAATGGAACCTAAGAAAGATATCTTTTGCTGGAACACTAATGAGATTTTCACCAACGTGACGACTAATCTCTTTGATAGTAAAGAGACTAAGACTTATGGGTTAAGCTACCAGTCAAATCCTGAATTTAGGGTAGATTTCGAAAAGAGAGAGGATTCGAGAGGAGCTATCGGAACAAAAGGGATTAATGAATATATCTCTTATAGTAACCTCTACGTTAATATCTATTCTTCAGAGGGAGCGATGAATCAGGTCGATGATATTATTCTGAGGGATGATATTGCCGCAACAATCAAGAAATTCCACTAAAGTAGAGGAGATGATTATCAACACATCAAGAAGCAAGAAAAAAGACTAATGATACAGATTCATAAGTCTTTGGTTGATAGTTAACTGTGTTAGGCTTCACGCCAGAACTATTCAACACTCATAATAATAATGAATACGTATCCCGCTTCTGTTATTAAAAAAATTTTACAATTCAAATTGAGGTAACGCTATGTTAAAGTTGAGGCCATTAGTTTATTACTTTGGAACAAATTTAAATAAGGACCAATAGAATGTAGAAAATATAGGTCTAGGATCGATTTTACAATGGATTAGCAGATCAGAAAATATTTATTATTGTTCTTAAAGCTCTTCATGACAATTCTTTTGAGCATACTGAGCGTTCCTAATTGAAGATAAAAAATCTGCACGACTTTGAAAGCGTGAAGTTCTAGAGCTAATAATACTTCACGGCTTGAAAAGTGCGCTTGAATTTGGATATTATTATAGTAATAAATTCAGCGCATTAGTTTAAATTCCCGTTCTCAACATAATTGAATCCTTAGAACAATGATTAACTTAATCCCGGACACGAAACCGATGCTCTCTGGCTACGAAGACGGTTTTGTCGAAACATTCAGAACCTTCTCTCAATCAAAAAGCATTGACAAGACTTTCCATCAGGCTCTCGACAGTCTACTCGAAACATCCTACACAACACCTCATCATATGCTCCGAGTCAAAGCCGAAAATGAGCTAGAAATCTTTCAACAAAGCATCGGAACCAAAGGCCATTTAATCGCAGTTTTTCAGATGCTCTATCTCATCGACAAAAATGACAAAAACACTTTTGATAAATATTATACCTACGTCCTCGGCTACATCAAGCGCTCTGGAAAACTCTCAGACATAGGGCCGCAAGATCACCTACAGATCCTTGCTTGTGTAGTTTGTTGCATTATCACAAAAGAAATGTCATTTAAACTGCGCGAAAAGCTCGTCTATTGCTTTGAGCAGCTAATTCAAATCGAATCGAACGAGAGCGACACCGTCAAACTCACGATTGGCTCGTTTTTGATTAAAAACCTCGGCAGTTTGCAATCCCATCAGCTCGGAGGAGCTCTAATGGTCCTCCAACACCTCGCAAATAGCTTTAATAACCAAGATTTCTGTATGGAAGCCTCCCGCACCATACTGGCGATCGGAGAAAAGATAGTGCTTTTGACAGCTAATATAAACAGCCTTAACTATGAGGAAGCGTTTGAGGTGTTGAATATGCTCAGCACAATCGCTGCGGCAAGTTCGAAACTCATCGCAAAATTTGCCTCTTACTATTCGAATCTCTATTCGGACTGCATTTTGATATCTGAAGGATTCTTGGTCTTTTTCGATAAGATTATTACGATGGATTTCTTTAACACTGGGAGCTCGTTGATATGTTTTCATGATGATCCTGCCGTGTGTGAGGTGGTAAATAGTATGAAAGCCAATATCATCAGAGGAATTTCGAAAGTCGCTGAATCTATTTACCGAAAAGGAGAAGAGCACCTGAGGTTCAGGCCGTCTGAGTTGGACTCGCCTGAGAAGAAAAAATCAACGTTGTTTAATTATAATATGATTAAGTACTTGCTGAAGGAGCTGCACGCATCACTGAAGATTGCTTCTGAGAAAAATATTGTTTTAACGGATGAGGTAAAATGACTTGTGTATTTGCTGCTTTATCCGCAACTTGGTTGAATAGGAAAACAGCGCGAATAAAACTCTGACGGTCTCGATGAGGTTTTTGGCTGACATGGTGAACTACTTTGAATTTTTCAAACTGTTCAATGAAAATAAAGAAGAGTAAATCGCAAATTTTACTCACTTGTTGAGAGTTAACCTAATTATTATAATAAAAGGATCATTGTCAACATCGTGATGCTTTTGATGGTAAATACCAAGAGCGATTATGAAAAATTTACCGAAAACCCTAAAGACCATGTGCAGTTTGATGAATTGCTTGCTGAAGGAAATGTAACTTTAACAGATCTTCTTCAAGTTTAATAAACTGTCTGAAATAGGAATCGGAAACATTAAAATGCGCCGTAACAAAATTCCTAAACAATTTCTGCGAAAAAATCGATGGAGCACTGGGATTCGCAGGGAAGTTTTTAACAGACGTGCTGTTCTTCTCCGTTGGAGACAAAGAATACCAATACCAAGTTCTGTCGAGATATCACACATGTCCATTTATAAACAAAATTGATGCCATCAACAGGATTGAAACAGCACTGCTTTGCATTACCGTCATCATAATGCACGTCAAAGAGCGAGCAGATTTATTGTAATTTAATATTTTGCGATGTGTGCGATTACCGAATTGCTAGGACTCCACTGGGACTGTTCCTGAAGCAGCACTTGAAAGCCCTGAACAGCGTTGAGAAATCAGGTGATCTTGCCTTCATAATTCGAGCTGTTTTAACAATTCTTTTTACTACAGCCATGATTAAACAAAGACTGTGTTTGACTATGAAGCATTATGCTTTTTATCTTTATTCTCCTAACCAGAGAAATCACGAGGAATTTAAAGCCATGCTTCAGTTTTTATTAGTCAATTTGGTTGAAGAGGAGCAAGAAGCGGTTGTTTTGCAGGTAAGTTGAGACATTCCGAAAATCCTCGTTAAGTGGAATTCTTAGGCACTGAACTCATTAATTGCAATAACGAAAAGAGAGGGTCTTTATTCCAGAGTTGATCTTCTTGTTCAAGATCTCGTACCTTATCTGAACAAAATCATCGCAACTACACGCGATGGGACTTATTTCGATTTCGTTTACGAATTTGTTGAGTAAAATCCCAGCCAACACACATCTTCTCTCATCATCACTTCTAACTAAAGGACTTTTGCTGATAACCTTGGAGCATACAACCAATTTTTGATTCAGGAGCTTGTAGCTCGTATCTTAGTAGTATGATACTTTTTCATTAGTTAGCCTTCAAGGTCTAACATTTTAACCTCCATTAGGACCAAAACAGATGCAGAGGAGTTAGCCAGGTTATCACAAGAGCCTTCCAAATCATTCAATCCATTTTGGGAAATGAAAAAATCGTTGCAGATCACTTTGTATAATAACTCAACCTTGATGATCTAATAACTTTCGTGTTTTTCTTACATTAGATGAGTTTTGAATCTCACTTGGATAGACTATTTGAAGAACTACTCGAAAAACCGAATACTCAGCCATTAGATGAGCCTCTCCTCGATACCATGAATGTCGTGATTAAGACCGTTTCTAAAGGAGTCGAAACTGGCTCAACCATCTATAACATAGTCCAAAGATATTTCGGAAAGATCTTTTTGAGGAACAGCAGTTCGATCACCGCGTTTTTCATTTCGTTTCATCATTGGTGCTATTATGGGTCGAAATACGTCGCTCTCAACAATGATACACTCCTGACTGACGTATGATTGCAATCTTGTGAAATTAATATGAAGCATTTTAATATTTTTTTCTCCTAGATGCTGCGAATCAGCTTCAGAGCTCTTTCGACTGTTAACGCTCTTAATATGAAAGATAACTTCATTGAATATGGAAGATGCTGTCTCATTCTCCAAATGATAATCCAGGTAGAGCTACAAAAGTTACTCCGATAATTAATAAAATCTCTAGTGTTTCACTCCCAATGGCGCTCTTGAGTCAGAATTACCAGAACTCTTAGAAGAATTAGCAAAGGCACACAACTCTTTATGCAAACCAGATACGAAATTTTTATGCGCTAGGTACAATGAACACCTTTCTGGCGTTTTGTCTTTAATTGATTGATTAAAGGCTCTACCAGACATATTATTGCTTGCTGGCGTGCTATCCAGTAGAAACGATAGAAGATCTGAAGAAACGCAACTGGCTTGAGCCTATGTTTGATGAAGTATTGAGAAACTACCTCGAATACTTCAATGGAGATTCGCTCGCGAAGAAAGTATGACTCATTACTTGCTTCCTCAGAAATAAATGTTCGTATAGATTGTAGTGGAGGCTATCGGACAACTTCTGCTCAACGTCAATCCCACATCACTTAACGAAAACGGCGTCATTGCCTTATTCCATGTGATGTTTAACCTACTGCGGAGCAACGTCAAACTTCCCGAGGCCAAACAGGTGCTTTGGTCGAAAACGCAGCTCCAAGAGAAAGAGAATAAATGCAACGAGAAACTCAAGATGGATCATATTGAAACTGAGGGAGCATCTCGTTGTGAGATGGAAGTTATTGATTATAAATTGAGTCCTGCCATAAAAGACAAGGAGGTATTGTTTCATGATTTGTGTCGTCGTGGCTGACATTGGTCCAAATAGGCAAAATTGAAATTCACGGAAGTTAACATGAGATATCCTTTCAGAGAGAAAGACGAGTATTACATTTTCGGCAAAGCCTTTGATTTCTTCAAGAAAAATTTTCCTCTGATCATTGAAAACATGGTCAGGAACATGAAGGAGGATGACCGTAGAGCTCTCATCCACGTATTAAACTCAAAAGTCACGGACCACGAAAACATGATTATAAGAAAAATTGTTAAAGCTGTCAAAAAGAAAGAAGGGATGTAAATCTATCTGAGTTTAATGCATACGCATCCATATAAATATATCTTAGCTTAGTATTTTAATTTCGAAAATATCGATCGAACTCTTTTCCTTAACTGCGAATTAAGCTTAAGGAACTTAGAAGAGAATACTGAAACAGTTGGACATTATTATCGACTTTAACCAAAGCCTGAGTTGTGATATGTTATAGCGCAGAATTAGAGCAGCATTAGTACAACTTAATTAAACGAAGCCCGATGAGACCTTATATACGTGCCTAATTGGAGCCTTTTAGTTATCAACTTAGGACTTTAATTATTATATATTTATCTCTCTCTCTAATCGGCAAGAAACACTATTTTGGTGAGAAATGCGGATTGGTTGCTTTGGGATTAGCTAAATACAATACCTTTGTTTGCTCGTTATTAAGAATATAGGAGTAAAAAAAAATAGAAATGAATTTTTACAACAATGAATGTAGGTATTATTAATATTATTAATAATTGATAGGTAATAATGATTGAGCTAACAATATATGGAGAGGTGCAGTCTCCATGACATTCGAATAGCACGACCATGAAAACCCATCTTACGCATTGGAATACCGAGGCAGGTCCTTAGTTCCGATCTTTCACTTCATGAAAGAGTCGAAGGCTAAGAAATCACCCGATCCATACAAAGATGAGTCCATAGTAATTGCATCCGCTATCACAGAGTTGAAGCATCTCCCCTTCTCATTTCCTCTATCGCCTATAACATCATCGAATCTGTCTTCCATAGCCATTGGGTTTTGGTCAGCACCATATCCAATGCTGTGGCTGTCGTTCGTTGTAGAAACGTTCTTGCTCTCTTCAGGAGCTAACTGCTCAAGGTTTTTGGCATCAAACATGCTGTTGTTCTTAGTAAAATCTCCAAAGAGGGAGAAATTGTCATTTTGATAAATGACATCAGATGGCTGATCCTTCTTGATCGAAGGATTGGCATAGCCAGCGAAGATGTCACTGTTCTGTCTTTGAAGGAAGTTTTCTAATGAGTTCTCTCTTTTAAACGAGAAGTCTTTCAAATAAAAGACAGACTCTTTCTTGGCTGAAGGGTTTCTGGTGTCAAGCGAAGGGTAGGTGATCTTGATTCTTTCAAAGGAGTTTTGATGGTCAAACAGAGGGGCTGGGAAGCTCTCTTGTCTGTTCATTCCCATTTTACCGAAGGGCCAGAGCTCAAAAGAAGGGTTTCTTTGAGACAAACTAAGTCTTGGCTCTGGTATCTCTTCTTCAATATGTTCTTTCTTCACGACGTGGTGGTGTCCTTGGTCAGCAGCTTTGGACTTGAGGAGTTCCAATGGCCCTTGAATTGCCTTGGAAAATTCCTCAAGGATTTGCGAGGACTGGCCAGGTTGCTTGCTGGCCACTTGCTCTTTAAACTGAGAAATCTTGTTATTTGTTTTCTCAAGAGATTGCTGGATGAGCTCATCGATAGTTTTCTCGAGTTTCTGAGCGTTCTTGAGAAGTTTCACTTTCTTGTTGACCTTGAAAGGAGCGGAGCTCTCGGCGAGCTCTTCGATCTCATGCTTGTATCGCATTTTGTCTTCTTCAGAAATTCTATTGTATTTCTGCTTCTCAGCTGGAGGAGCCTCTTTCCACATCTTAGCGATCACACTCATGATCTCAGCCATGGAAAGCTCAGGGTATTGGTGTCGAACTTCCTCCTTCTTATCTCTGAGGTAGAAAGTAAAGGCATTTCCAAATTTCTTTGGCTTCTTCTTGAGTTCAGGCTCTTGGCCGGATTCTAAGTACTCATTGAGTTCATTCAAGTATCTCCATTTGTCTAAAATTCAATCATTAGAGAAAAATTCTGGAAAGGGGAAGCTTACCCATCTTGGCTTTTTCAGAATAGGTTAGTTTCTCCTTCTCAGAGAGGTTTTGCCATCTCTCAGAAATGATCGCCATTCTCTTGTTCGGATTGACTCTGTCTTTGGCTTTGTTGAACTCTGCGTGCAGCTAGAGAAAAAAAAAAGTTGTCAGAAATGCGTTATAAGTATAGAGTCTTTACCTCTTTGCTGAAGATGTGGAAGGCAGAGATGTTTCTCTTCGGCTTTTTTGTTCTATGGGCTCCTTTGGAGCTGTTCGCAGAGACTTCGAATTTTAAATTTTCCATTTCGTTCTTGTAATTCGATATCGATATTCTTTAAGTTTTATTAGTTTGAGTTTATTAACAATTAACAACTCGCGACTTAAATCCTCATCTGGTCAGTCAGAAGAACACGATTTCTATTAAAAGAATTAATAATCAGTAGACAGAAAACTTCACTGAGAAATTTTTTTCATCAGGCTAGCCTAGGTGATCAGAAACCAAACTGCAAGGAAACAAGCTCTTGAAAGCAGCCAAAAGAGAACTGCCTGTTTTGTTTTTCGCTAAAAATACTCTAATCCAGTTGGACACTGGATTAATTAAGAGAACGAGCTCAGTTTTACGGTCAGTACCGATCAAAAAACTCTTGCAGCGATGGAACCTTAAAAAATACGATATCAAAATTTTATACTTCTTTTACTGTATTTGTAGAAAACTTATCAGTATTAGGTCCCGGCCGCCTCTTTGATCTCACGCAGAAAAGGCTCCATCAATTTCTAGAAACCTCGATTAGTTCAAGGAAAATCATACCAGGAGGCCGAGGCTGTATGATAGTAGTGGAAATGGGCTAAATGACCTACAAACCGTCACTTTCCAGGATATTATTCAAAAGGATTAGGAAATGTAGGCCAAAATCATAGTTTTTGTTGAGGAGTCCCTTCTTTTGTATACTTTAGATGCTTGCCCGATCAATTACGCAATCCAAATAACCAAAAAACTTATAATTAAATCTTTCTTGAGCAAGGAAGGCAAAAATATATACATTCAATCTTGCTACTATGGAAATGGACTTTATTAGAAATTAAAACTTCTTCCTTTTAAAAAATAGAAGAGAAAACTGCCTTCTTAGCGAATAGGCGTCTTCAAAAGATTCGGCAACCCGTATTGCATGAGCCAGTATCAGGTTTCTCATTTTTGACGAAACTATTCTCTCTGATCATAGATCCTTTGGGGCCGTTGCCTTTATTCCCATCGCCCACGTTTGTTATACTCCTTTGAACAGCTCTCAGCGCGTCGGAGTTCGCATTGTATGTGATATTCTTATTTTTAGAATCTCCTGGAGTCGCATAGATCTTATTATTAGCAAGCGTTCGATCGTATTCCTCGATGATTTTGTTAATTTGGTTGATGTCTTGCTCGATAGCAGTGATCTTCTGCGTCAAAGTCTCGCTTTCTTTCAATCTAAATATATAAGTAACAATCATTAATTCGCACAATCTCCTCAAAACAGTTTACAGATCTTCTTCTTCCTTTCTCAGCTCTTGTATTTTCTTCTCAAGCTCCTCATTTTGGCTGTGAAGCTCGGCGTACTTTGAATTCAGCGCCATATTTTCTTTCTCAACGCGCTTGATCTCTTCTTTAGTTTCAAGAGTTTTTTGAATGTACATGTTTATTTTATCGTTGATCTCCTTTTCTTTTCGATTTTTCTAACGGGAAATACCTATTAGTACTACCGCGTTTTGTTCACAGATATACCTCAGAGATTTGGTTATCATAGGTATTTTGTTTTTCTTTGAACTTCTTTTGGTATTGAGCGGATTTGCTTTCAAGTTCTTTAAGTTCGTCATCTCTGCGCTTTAACTTTCCTTTGAACTCATCCAAGATCATCTTATTGATGTATTTTTTGTCACAAACGTCACAGATTCTGACATAATTCCCTGGAGTCTGAGGATCCGGTCGTCTCTTTTTGCTGTGCTCATCGCAAACGGCTTTTCCGCAGAATTTGCTTGAGGAAAAAGCAGGAAATTAATCGATGCAATGGGAAGCGCATTCGTTTACCAATGATGTCTACCCTTCAATAATAGCATGCTGAATGTCTTATCGCAGACTGAGCAGGAATTTGCGTCCTGGTATTTGTCAGGTGGGCAGAGCTGCTTGAAGATCATGTCATTTTCAAAGTCATCTGTAATTAGCGTTCTTTATAAAGCCTCTTTCAACGGATTTTCATTACTTTCAATTTCTCCGAATGATGCGACGAAAGTCTTTCCGTCGGCTTTGAGCGTAAATGACGCTCCAAGTTTCGAAGAGTTTTCCATCATGGCTTGAGTCTTGCTGCTATAAAATGATGCCGTTGTTCCTTCAGAGCTGTTTTGGCCTCCTGCTTCCTCCATAGTGTGGAATTCTATGAGCGTTGACGGTCAAAGTCTGCTATTCAGAGAATTATTTACCATAGCTCCCTCCTGAACTTGTTGGACTAGTCGCTTTGGGAGACCTCGCCATGTTATCGTTCTTTTGTATTCGAGGACTCTTAGGGTCGTCTAATCCTTCGTTCGACTTGCGACGCTCCGCCCCGGATTTGTCCTCGAGGCTATTTTTGAACTTATTCGGTTGCAGCAGCGGTTTACTCATATTTTTCTTACTTCCTAAATTTTTTGCTAAATTTAATCCAACTCGTGAATTTTTTCTTAATTTTATAATGAAGAGCCTTCAGACTCCACCCATAATTTTTACTAAACGTCATTCTTCGTTAAACCGACAGAAATCAAGCTTATGGAACGATCAATTAGAGGTGTTTTCGCACACTTTGTGATTTAAAACCCAAGTTATCAGCTCCAATTCCACTGAATCTTGAGCAATATGGTGCCTTAATTGATAGGTTGAACCTTCTAGGAGACTAGTCATTTGTTTGAGGAGGGGTGAGGGGTGATAGCATATTTTTGATTTGATATTGAGATGTCATACCGAATAATTTAATCGATTAAGGAAGAAAAATTGCTGAACAGATAGAAATAGATGGTTTCGGTACAATAACTAATTAAATAAAATAGTTGAAATCAGAGACCGACAGAATGGAAAACAAAATGATTCGTTTCAAGCTCGAAAACCCAGAAGATGAACGACGAAAGCAGGCTGAGAAAATGCGGGAAATAAATCCAGATAAAATACCGATCATCTGCGAGAAACATTCTAAGTCGAAACTGGAAAATCTCGATAAAAATAAGTAATTGAATCAGAAATCCGAACTGATGTAGCTAATGGGAATGATTTTTAGATACCTCGTGACAGATAAGTACAAGGTCTACCAATTTATTCATTTGTTGAGAAAAAGAATAAACTTGAAGCAAGAAGAGGCGCTCTATCTTTTTGTAAATGGAAGAACTTTGTTAAAGAGCGGTAAAATAAAACTATTGGTTCATGACTGACGCTGGTTAGATTCAAAAATGTCTGAAGTGTACGACAAGTATAAAGACTCGGACGGTTTTCTGTACATAGAGTTTTGTGAATATAGTTCTTTTGGAAATTAAATACCTGAGATTTTTTCGCGAAAAACGTGTATATACATCATTCAATGAAGTTCTGATGCATTGATTACTCAAATATATACCAAATATACGAGATTATATTTTGAACTCGCGCATAACTTATCGTGTGATCTGGAAAATTGTAGTTTATAATTTTTAACTGATGTTGACGCTTTTTCAAAATGAATTACCCTAGATAAAGAAGACAAATTAGCGATTCTATAATTTACAAATGAATTCTTTCTCATACGGCTTATCTTTTCTTTGATTCTTTCTTCCATTACTCAAATAAAAATTCAATATGGTTTTTTTGCCAATCATTCATCTATTGTTTATTGCTTACGATGTTTCCGTTATTGTAATCGATCTAGCCTAAACCGAATAAGTATGAAACTCCAGATTCGAAATATGAAACGATCCATTAGGAATAGGAAATAAATACGAGAATCTCTTCATCATAGAATCTTCTTTATATATATATAAATTCAAAATGCATACAAATGAACATAATTCAGACCTTGGCAGCTTTCCTAAGATCTTTGGATATTAGATAGGCTTTTTCGTCATCGCATACTCCGTATTCAGAGGTTGAAGCCGCAGTGGAGAGATACTGCTCCGTAGGAAGAGTCCGGTTCTTGAAGCAATAACTTATGAATCCCCAGGTGATAAAACCAATCAAAGCTCCAAATGTGAGGAATAATCCTGCGTAGTATGCCTTGGGTTCTGTCACATGACTACAAAACGGTGTAGTAACCGAACCAATGTGTAACTGAGGGGCCTTGCAACCGATAAAAAACAACATCAAACCTGCTATAGCACCTGCCGTAAGAGCAAATGTCAAGCACTTGTCAAAGATCCTCTGAATTTCAGAGTGTTCGAAGCACTTATAGGCCATTTCAAAAAGAGAAACAAATTTGTTATTATATAAAAACGTACAGGTTATCGTTTTTTCTATTTGATACAATCAATCTAATTATTGTACACTTGATTCAGGCTAAGCTCTAAGGCAATGGAGCAAACAAATCAAAAAGGAGTGCCTGTTAGTTAGCCTGCTTGATCTTGAAATGAGTGAGAGTATGTGTTTTTGAAAACTGTCTTATCGTTGTTAGCTAATCCAAAGATAATAATTGAGCAATTGTTGATCTTGAAATTAGAGCTTTTCACCCGATCTTGAAAAAGTAAGCGTCAACTGAGGGACAAATTCTCAGATGAACTGGCAAACTAAGACTTGTCTGAGGATACAAAAAGAGGAAGACTTATAATGAACCAACAATAAGTTCAGCAAAGCTTCTCGCTTAGAAAATTCGTTGCTTTTGATATGTTGGAAATCTTAGTGTGTGCCTCTCTACCTAATCTGAAGATTTGAATGCTTGATCACAAACAAGCACCCTTCAGAATTATACTTAAGAATATGAAAGAATTTTTCTTTTTTTAATACCTCTGTACTTCAGGATTAATTTAATTTGCTGTTGGATTTTTAAACAAAGCATCATTAAAGTAAAGTATCTTTCAATGGAAGCTTCAAGTCAGCCTATTACCATCCATCATTACAAATTTGAACGAAAAAATGAATAATATTCTGAGTACTCTTGTCAAATAAGCCCGATTTCTCATGGAATCGTCTGGTAAAGCTTTAATTTCTAATGACTCTGAAGCCTATTACATTCTTATAAAGGAAAACCGACTGTCGATGAAGATTCGATTATTTTGCAAGAACTTATCAACAACATTGAAACTTTTACCAACAATGAAGAGAATCTGCCTATTCTTAAGATGGTCTTGGTTACAGTCACAAAACAGCCACTGCAAAGTATTACTCCAGAAACTCTCAAACTGTTGATACAACTGGCCATTTGCCTCACTGAGTCATGTGTTACGAGTTCAATTACAAAAAATCAATCTGGCCGTTATCCACAACAAAACGGCATCTCATCGCGACTCAGAATCTTGGCTTGTTCAATCTTTCACAAACTGACCCATATCATCATGGAAGATAAGTTATTTTCCAAGCTCATGGAAATTCATGACCTGGACCATATTAAATCTCAGAGGATACTGATATCTTTAATCGTCAAAGTCACTCTTCATGATCTCGAAATTCAAGCACATCCTCAGCTCGCACATGAATTATGGAATTTCTTGATGTTTCTTCCCAACGTTAGGAATTTCTTCAGGACCGAAGACAACTTTCCTGACGGCTGGATTAACATGAACGAAATGTCCGACGACGAACTGCTCATAATTGCTGATTTAACCCACATTTACTTTAAAGATTACTACAGGCTGGATCCCATGTCCAAGGATCCGAAATATCTTTTCAGAAGAATTAAAAAAGCAGTGTTGGCCGAAAAGCTGCTTTCTGAGCTATGGCCTGAAGGGTTTTATAATTTGATCGAGGGACATCTTAGAGATCTTTTGAACGATTGGAAATTTCTTGAGGCTGAAGGTCTTTCTGCCCTGCAAGAGACGATTAGTCGATTTTCTGAGATTTCAGGAAGCCATAGTGCTCGCGAGCTAAAAGGCATTGTGTTGAAAAATACGATACTTAAATTCATTGTTCAAGGACAGAGTGAGAAAGCTATCTCTGCGTTCATGGATTACTTAGAGGGACCTGATTCGAAGAGCAGCAACATCTTTTTCATATTATCAATCGGGCTTGAGCTCTCCCCTGAGATCGAATTATTCAATCGAGAGATGTTGATAGCAAGCTGCAAAGAATTCTTAACTCAGCAGACTGAGAACCCGAAGGTCGCCTTTAAAATATTGGGTAGATGTAGACAGATATCATCTTTTCTGGAATTATTTGATGTAGCCATGAGAGGCTTGAAGGATAAACAGACTATAGAAAACTACTTGGACACGAGTCTCCGGCTGCTTCACCGTAGGATGCAATCAGATGATTTTACTCAAGTTATTTTGCAAAACTTGAATCAAGAATTTGAGAATCTTTTAAAAATCTTGAAGCGGTTAAGCACGATATCACAAAGAAGCAAGGGAGAAGACAAAACACATTATGATTTCAAGTTTGCTCTTGTATTGCTTACAGCCAGACTAAACGAACAGGAAAAGTACAGAGAGTCAATGGAGCTCTCAAAGACGCTATTAGAGTGTTGCTTCTTTAGCAATAGAGAATTAGGCACACTATACTATATCATTATCGACAACCTTATTCTTCTCGGAGAGTATGACCACAAATTGATGCAGTATTACATGCATATGTGCGAGAATAACGCAAGCAAAGCGAATTTTATGCTGACGATGACAGAGCTGAAATTCATAATCCGAGAACGAGCTTCGATCAAAGTTTCGGAAGAAGTACATGTGGATTATGACCAAGAAATCAAACACAATATTAGTGTGCTTATCAGTCAGCTACTAGTCACGCCAAATTTCAATTTGAATTGTATGCTGTCTTATCTGCAGAGAAGTCTCGTGCCAACATGCCAGAGTCAAAATCCAAGTCAAGCCTCGAATGAATTTTCGTTACTGCTGCTTATTCTGAGGATATTATATGACGCGATCAGGAAATCAAAAATGTTTACCCTTCAGAAGCAAGCGAGCTGTTTAATAAAGCTAAATAATTTTCTAGCTTTGCAGCTTTCAAAATATAATAGCCTCCTCTCGCTTGATCAAATAGATGAAAAACAAAAGCAATTGCTAGTTGAGTCGATTGGAAATAAAAGTGTAATTGACCGCTTGAGACTGATTTTTTCGATTTACTGGGATTTCTTGTTCGAGGGATTCTGCTTGAGTTTAGAATATTATCCAGGAATCTGGGAAAGTGAAAATACCGGCAGAGAGCTATTGTGTCCCCGAAGCTTACAGTATGTCGTAAAAATCTACTCAAACTGGGTTGTTCAGCTTGAAAAGCTACAGTTTGAGACAGTTTTGTTGCAAGAGATACTAGTTTATCAAATAAAGGTACGTTTCAAATTTTACTTAATTTTCTAAATGAATAATGTCTATATAGCTGATGACAGTTCGACTCTTCATACAATTCTCGTCAAATGAGCAGGCAGGAAACGTAGTAAATCTCAAGAACTGTGAACTTGGAAAGGCAATGGGATTTCTTATGACTAATTTTGAGAATGTCGATCAAACAGAAATGATGAAATATTATCAGCTTGTTATCCAACTAGCACAGCTGACCGTTGAACTGGTCGAGGCTGGGAAATGCCCTCCATCGGTGCTGAATGAAACGTTTGCTATGCTGCATCGTTTGAAAGACAAACGTCTCACTGAAGACGTTTGGCTACGATATGTTGTCATTGGCTTTAAGGTGATTGCAAATTTCCGTCCTTCTCTGCTAGATTCCTTTGTGAAGGTAAGTTCTCTATAAGTAGCTTCTCAATAAACTATTTTCAAAAATAGCTCGTGTATGCCCATGCTTATTTCAAGCCTTCAATCCTGCTGCTTTTTGGTGGGATAGCTCAGATAGCAAAGCAGCCTCAAGGTAATTATTATCATGAGTAAAGCAAAACCTAGCGTAATACTTAGTGAGCACTTCTGTTTGGAGAATCTATTATAAACGAATATTGAAGGATGGCTTATTTGGAGAACTCCCAAGTAATCGCTGGATAATTCAAGCTTAGTGTTTTATCATTAAACTTAGTTGAGGTATATCATGAGGCTTTGGATTATATTACAGAAAAAGAAGAGTTGGTTGATTTATTTCGCGAAATGACGAAGCAATTATCATCACTATCTCAAGAGAAGGAGATATGTCCAAAGATTGAAACCTCTTTGCTTCTTCTCTCCAAAAGAATCGCTCCTATTTGTGAAGATTCGTATGAAGAGTAAGCTTTTGAGTTGATTTGGAAATAATGTTGGGATAGGGAGGATCAATCATTATCAAAGCGGTTGAAACACGCTGCTGACGATTTATTTGCTCAAAGTCAGAAGTTGCTCATGAAAAGTAATATTAAATAAATTATCAATTAATTTGAATCCATTTAATCCAGCGTCGAATGAAAAATATCAACTGTAATTGATGATAGAAGCTAAAGTATAATAAGAAGCACTCGGTCGATAGTTTATCAATAATGAAGTAGGAAATTCTTTGATTGAAAGATGAATGTTTTGTAAACTCCGAGTGCTAACAATAATAACTTCCTGCATAGATTTAAATTTTGGTACATGTTAACAATATAACGAACGAAGAATCGACTGAGAGACTAACACTTCAACAGCATAGATTTATTTCAACATAGCAATTTGGCTAGCAAATTTTAGAGGTTGATTTGAAGTAATAATTGTTGGAGAGGGATTTTTCAGATGGAGAGACGAGAAGAAACAACTTTCGTCCATTTGTGTTTCAGGCTCCCAAAGATTTTTTCCTTTAATGCCGTTACTTTCTCGCATTTTCAACAAACAATAAACAGGTTCTTGATGAAGGATCATTCGCAGAGTTCACAAATCTAAATTTCACTTATCTTCAGCAATTTGCTTGAAAGATCGAAATTCGATAGTCAACAGTGAATCAATCAGTCTTAAGAAGTTGGCATCCCCTTTTGCTCAAGTTCAATTTTCAATATCTAAGATTTGATTGGGTTTTCACCTTCAATGACTAGAGATTGAAGATGTTGATATTATTTCAAATCATCACAACAACAGATATTTTGAATAGAACCTACCCATCTTGAGATTCTAATATCTATCTCAAACTTTGCGTGGTTTTTAGAATCAACAAGACTATCATACATTGGATTTAATTAACTCTGTGGATTTTTTCGTTATCCAAATAACCTGATCTTTTTTTAAATTAATACTTTTGAATTTAAACGAAAATGAACAACAAAGGTACAACTTCCTTTCATTCCAATTTTCTTATCTTCGAACCCACCTCCAGGTTTTTATGACGCCGAAAACTCTGCGATCGCAGACTTTCCCAGTTTGAATAACAGTATGATGCAACTACCCAAACAATTCACTCCATCTTCACAAGTACCGAATATGATGTATGGACAATATTCAAATTCCTCATACCCAAGGTCGGATTTCTCTAACCCACGTAACTAATCTCACTTTTTCCTGCCGACACCTCATCTTCTTATAGAATATAGTGGCAGCAACCCAACTCAATCGGTTTCACAATCGACAAGCGGTCTGCAAGCCAATCCTTTCGGCCCTTTGCCTCCTAATAATTATATGATGGGCCCTGAGATGTTTAACAGCATGATGCAATTTTACAATCCTCAATTGCTGGCTCTTCAGCAGCAGCTCATTAGAGGCATTGAGAACCCATTACAACCCTTGTCAACCAACATACCCTCTTACAACCCCACCGCTACCGAGACAAAGCAATTCACTGCACCCACGACTAGTAAAAAGCCACTCATTACACGAATATTCTAACTTCGCTTTTAACTCACCTAGGAAGCGGTTCGAATCCATGGAATGTAGCTCATTTCGAGGAGGCGTTCAGTCAGAATGTGAATAATTTAAAGAATTTTTACGAAGCTTATGCTCAAAATATCCCTGGGTTCAATCCTCCAACAGCCGCTTGGGATAAGCTTGAAACAGACCCAATCAAAAACTTAACCCAAATGACCCAAGGATCACAGTCCTCGAGACTACTGGAGAGTCGATCCAAGCCAAATGCTCAATTTGAGCACAACGAGCTTGACATGTCTCTTCCTGCGAGGAGCGAGCTGGTCCAAAGAGACCTGCAAAACAATTTCTCGGCGTACTCACAGCATCGCAAAGAAAATCGACCTCCTGACTCCGAGTTCATGGATTTCGAAAGAAAATATTTAGGAGGAGGAGGTGATAGCAGAATCGCCGGCACTCGCCAGGGCTACCAAAGACAAGACTTTGATTCATTGTTGAAAGGAGATAATGATCATAGTGTTGTTGCTGACCAGAAAATAGAACGGTCACTATTTCCAGATAGTAATAAAAAATCTGAAAATGATTTTCTCTTTGGAAGGGGTGCGCAGTTCACCGAAGCTGAGAAAACTAAAGAAAATGCTTCAAATCGTCCAACAGCACCTTCACAAAAGCAAGGACTAATGGAAAAGAGACAAGATTTTGCGAATACTCTGGATGACGTTCCAATCAAAGCGTCTGGTCAGTATAATTACAAGAACTTTGATGAGCAGCCAATAAAATCGTCAGGTCAATACAAGAACTTTGACGATCAGCCAATCAAGTCTAAATTTATCGAGAAACAGAAGACGGAGGAGATAGATGAAGATTATTCAGATCCCTATAGAAGAGACAGCAACACTGAAGCGGCAGAGCTCTATGCTCGCAAAAACAGCTTTGATGAAGTGCCTATCAACGGGAAACCAACAAAGCGATTTGAAGAACTTCTTGAAGAACAACTTAGAAATGACCCTTCTGCCATGCCTCAAAGAAGACCTATGAGCACGGGAAATACTAAAAAAACTTTCTTGAAGAGAGGAACGAGACAGTTTTTGTCAAGCGCAGCTGCGAGAATACAGAAGAAGGAAGCCCAATCCAAAACTCAAGACAGCGATGATGATGAACCGTCACCAAAAAACACGAATTATAACGCGAAAAAGACTAATTTTGGCGCTGGAGGAAGCAGACCACCACAGTTCAAAGAAAAAGAAAAGGAGAGGAACTACCATCAAAACAGATTCCAAGACGAGAGTGACGTCGTCGCTCCCCAAGTCGACCGAAAGCCCCATAAGTTTTTAGCAAAAGGTGAAGGCGTTGGAGGCGGAAAAGGAAATATCGGGCAATCTCAGCCAAAATTGGCAGGTACCAAGAAGACCGGGCAAGATTGGAAGTCAACTGAAGAAGAGTATGGAGATGAGAGGAAAAACGTTCACAAGGCAACGAACAAGAAGAGGAGCAAGGCCCAATCCACTGATTTTAGAAATCAGAAGAAAGACGCGTATACTAACGATGAGGATGATGAAGAGCAAGACTCGTTTGACAGGGCATACAACCATGAGAAATACCTTCTTAGTAGTGGGAAGAAAGGACCTTTTGGTCACGAGTTTGGGAGATCTGACCAAGGATTCACCAGCGGCTACGATAGAAATCCTTTTGCAAACAAATATCGCGACAATGACAGCGATGATGATGAAGATCAGGGCTTTTCCCAACAGAATGGTGGAGCATCAAAATATTTCAATATGGAGAAGGGAAAAAGTCCGAAGGCTGGAAAACAGAAAAAGCAAGATAAGCATGGTGATGTTCCTTTCGGAAAACAGAGTGAAGAAGACTTGCAAAAGATAGTCAACGAGAAAATCGAAGCATTGAATTCAGAAATCGCTAAGTTCAAGCTTGAGAATGAGAGAGTGAAGAAGATACGCCAGAAACATGAGGATATGCTCAAGGATCTTAACAACCAAATTGAAGAGTTCCAAAAGAGCAAAGAGCAAGAAGAAAAGGAATTTAAGGCTTGGAAAGAAGAGGAAATAAAAAAGATAAGGGAAGAAAAGAAGGCAGCTGCGAAAATTGCGCAGGTGGCTGGAAACGTGCCAAATCGAAAGGAACGCGATGAAATTGAGGCGTTGAAAGAGCAGCTCGCGAAATGCCAGGAGGAAATGAAGAACCGAGATCAAAGAAATAAATTAATCATTGAGAGACAAAAAAAGCAAATCGAAGAGCTTCTCGCGAAGAATGCAGAGCTCCAACCTGAAAATAAATTTGCTGATCAGGCGAAGTCCAGCAATACACAGTTTGCTTTTGGAGGCAAGCAAGCAGCCCCATCAAATAGCAGTTATGCTACGAAGAATTATCAACAACAGCAGGCGGGGAACAGTCAAGACCTTCGACAACAAAAAACTCCTAGATCAAATCAGTATAATGGACGATTAAATTCTGAAGCAATTACTGAGGAAAATTCTTTTAACGATGACGATGAAACCTCGAATCAAGGCTACGGATCTTATGATCCATTCAACAGAAAGCCAAAAGAGGAAACTGACGAATACGATGATAGGATGAATTTCAATGCAGGTGCTAAAGGAAAACAGATCCAGCAAGCGAAAAATATGAATTCGAGTTTTTTAGGAGAGCCAAGAGCCAATCAAGGAGGGAACGGCGAAAGGTCTTATAGCGAGCAGCTAGATACTTCTTACACTGATAATAAACTATCGACCTATCATGACATGAAGTAAATATTTCATTGAGAGATCCCATGTTTTACTAATTTCTCGTAATAGAGGAAGACAAAGTCCAATCGGAAATACTTCAGCAAGATCATTTGACAAGAATCCTTCTATGAGTCACGAAGGAATGCAACAACAAGGAAAACCAATGGTTTTGAATAGGCAATTCGGAGAGCACGATCATAAGTATACCTCTAATTTCTATTTCAAAAGAGCGATGAGCAGTGCCAGTACAATTTTTTCTCTTAGCCTATATTAATATTCTTGCCTCTCATATAGATCAACAAGCCAAGGTTATCAGTCAGACAGTTTCCAATGATGGCAAAATGCAGAGGGTTTTCGATAACGGCAAAAAAGAAATTCTTTTCAGCAATGGTGTCAAAAGAGAAGTAATATATGCAATTCTCAACTGTTTTTACATTTGTTTCTGTTTAATTAGGTCTATTCTGATGGTTACACAATAGTCCATTTCTCAAATAACGACATCAAGCAGGTACTTCTATCCTCTTCGACAACTATGTTAATTATTATGCTTTTGTAAAAAGACCTTCCCTGATGGTACAATGGTCTATTACTTCGCCGAAGCTGACACTACACAAACGACATTAACTTCAGGAGTGCAAGTATAAAATAAGGTTCTTATCAGTCGGTTAACTCAACAATTTTCAAAATAAGATCTACAGATTTGCGAATAATCAGATAGAATTCCATAACCCAGATGGCACAAAAGAAATATAGTAAGTCCTTGAGGGCTATTCAAAAGTTTGATGAAATTACTTTGTGTTTAGTTTTGCTGATGGAACGAAAAAACTTGTACAAGCAAATGGTGAAGAGTTCACTATTTTTACAGATGGTACTACTCAAAAATTGATGCCTGACAAGGTGAAATACGTTGAATATACAAACGGACAGAAGGTACTTTATCAACTTGTGAGACTCTTCTGATGAATGTTGTAGGACGTTATCTATCCTGATGGTAGCAGGGTTAGAACCTTCCCAGATGGGAAAGTTAGAAAATTCCCTCCAGGAAGTGATGTTTAAATCGCATACTTCCTGTAAGGTGTCTTCATAGCATTCTGCAAGTAGGCAATCAAGTCTTGATCTCCATAAAAAAACATAACATCAATGTTTATTTTCCAATGGATTACTTTTTAATTTGTTGTATGTATGCATCATGTAAAAATGAGAATTTGAAAGATAATTTCAAAACAAAGCTATCTATTATCAACAAAAAAAAACCATTGTCTATCGGCATTAGGTCGAGTATTTTTCATGGTGGCTCAATTTTGAAGTTTAAGCCTAGAATTCGAGAGAAACGACTTTCCATTCACGAGTATCTTTCTGTTGGTTATGAAAAAGAGCAGTGATAAATTCTTGTTAATAATTATCGTAACTACCAATAATTCAAATCAACATTGCTTTTAGAGTCAAAAACAAAACAATATATTTTCAATTTAAGAAAAATTATCCCACCACATTTCTTCTTATATGAACGAGGAAGAGCATTCCCCTGAGAAGCAAAGAGAAAACATGGAATTCAATTCGAATGAGCTTCAAGGTAAGTTAGCTATCCTATAATCTTTGCTCTGAACTGTTTCTTGCTTGTGAAGAGGACAATGCTGGAGAAGTCAGCCATAACCAAAGAAAAGCAAGCATACATCATCTGAAAAATTTAGGGGCCAGCCAGCCAGCTGAAAAGGAAAAAAGGATACAAAGGAACTCTCGAAAAATTCTGAAAAGCGGAAAAGGAAAAAACTTCTTGAAGACATTTCTCCATAACAATAAAAAATTCTGGCTGTGGACTCCAACAGTGGAAAGAAAAGCCCCTTTTCTATTACAAGATATTTCTCATCTTGACAGAAATGTTCAAACAAAACAGACTCTAGATAAGGGGATTGAACTAACAGACTCTAGTATGAAGACCCCAATGCCTCACATCGAGCAGGAGGTAGCTGAACTTAATAGCAGTCTTCCCGAAAAAAATTTTTCAGATAATCATACGCTGACTCCTAAGATCGACACTACAAAAAAAATCTATGAAATCTCCGACGAACTCCTTCAAAAACAATCCAAATTTCAGGATACTTGCTTTCAAACCGTGCAGAGGGAAATCCTAGAAGATTTTCTTCCAGAGGAGCAAAACACAACTCAGCATGGCATTAACATTCCACTACTGCAAACCCATATGTACTACTCCAAATCTTCTTTATCGGAGTTATTCTGACGATTTTTTTGGTCTTCAATTTGTCTACGAGAGTTGTCCTTAAAGAATTTTTCCTTATTTTCCTTTCATAATCTCACTTTCGTAGTCCAAGAAGATCTCCAAGAATTCTCAGTACTGCACACTCAATCAGAAAACCCCTTATCAAAATTAGCAAAACAAGGAAACTTGAAAAGAAAGAACTTGTGTTCATCGAGAATATAAGAGATCCTCCAGAACAAGATTTAGAATACTTGCATGGAAAAGAAGCTATTCAAGAAATGATATCACCTTCACGAGATTTCAAACACAGTGATACCACTCTTGCCAATGTAGATGAGAGGAAAAAAGAGTCCCTAATTCCCAAAAAACGAAAGCGGAGAAGAAGACGCCTAAAACTAACAAAAACTAAGAAGAAAACCACAAGAACCGTTGAAGAATCTACCTGGGTCATTGACGTCACCAATCCTGCCATCCCTGTTTCAGAGGCAGCAGAGTTATTTTACCTCATTTTCGATCCTGTCCTGATAGAACACCTCTCAGTGCTCATAAATTCTCAGAAAAATCGTCCCAAACATATTTTACATCGCCAGAAATGGGTAGACATCAATGATGTTGAAATTAAGAGGTTTGTTGGTTTACTCTTTTTCATGGGAATAGAAAGAAAATCGGCAATCAGAGACTATTGGATAGTTGACGAAGAAGCTTACAACGTCCCTAGTTTGGGAAAACTAATGTCAAAGGAGAGATTTGATCAAATCTTCAGCTGTTTCCAGGGCAAAGCCCGACAAAAAGTGACTCCAAAGGATTTAGAACATCTAAAAGTCGCAGGGGAAATGATCCTTAAAAATTCAAGGGCAAATTACACCAATTCGAAATCAATCTCAATTAACTATTCTCACACGCCGTTTCAGAGTTCCCGAAAGCTGATTCATGTATCAAAATCAACCAATCGACTCAAGGTAGTTCTAGCTGTGGAACCTGCGACTGGTTTTGTTTTGAACTGTGAATTTTTGTTTGCAAATGAGGGTCAAAAAATTCCAAATGAAACCATTCTTCATCTACTCTCTCCTTTCAAAGATAGTGGATTTTCGGTGTGCATGGATTCAGATTTCACTTCCAATGAGTTATTCCTTTCCCTATTGAAGCAAGGTATCAAGGCCTGCGGAAGGATACCTCTCGGCGAAGTCCAAATTCCAGAATCACTACGAGCTGAGATAGAGGCTCTTCCCAACGTAGCTTGCAAGCAATATGTCTTCTGCGATCAGACTCTTGGAATTTGGAGAGATGGTAATGAAACACTTTGCATCCTATCGACCTGTCATTGCCCTCAAATGACCGAAGCAGGAAAAATCCCAGACCAAAACCAAATGATTGAAGAAACGACTTCTCTTCCAGCGGAGGCAAAAACCTTAACTCTGAAGGAGATGGTAGCAGATTTCAGTGCGAACATTGGAGGAGTCAGTGAAGTTGATAAAAGAATGTCTCAATACTCGAGCCATCAGCTCTTTGGAGGCTCTGAGTCTCCTGTAAGTATTTTCTATTCCTTTCTTGAGATTGCTATGGTTAATAGCTATCTTATTCATGTCAAAAGACGTGAGTTTCTGAATGAGAAACCATTGGATCATCGAAGTTTTCGAGTAGAAGTAATCCAAGCCTTGTTTGGGAACACTCCACTATCGTCTCTTCTGGTTAATGAGATTAAAAACTCAAAAGAATGCAATGAATTGGGGAAGGTGCAGAAGATAAGTAATTTGAGTGGCTGCTTCTTGGTGATTTCAAAAAAAGCGAGTGTTTGTAAGATTTGCAGTCCGCAACCTGCAGTCAAAAAGGTTAGAACTTCTTACAAGTGCCAGACATGTGAAATTGCAGTCTGTGTTGTTGGATGTTATGATAAGCATCGCAGGACAGCAGAACGAAAGTTCCAATATCAATGAACGAATGGAGTCAGTACTCGAGTATTTCTTTTGTTTAAGAGACTCTGAATGTCATTAATTCGCTTGTAAACATTATTTTTTCAGAGTTTAGTTCAGATAATAATCGCAATATTAAGTTAATTAATATAATCATTATAGTCGAGAGTAGTAGATCTTTATGTGTGTGTATAATTGGACTCGACTTGTAAGTTCAAAGTACAAACAAAATAAGAGATTACCAGCAGTCAGACGATTTTTACTAATTAAGATTAGATTATTTTCATTTCAGAAAATAGGTTATATCGGTTAATTTCAAAAATTTTCTACTTCACTATAAGGATTAATTTTTCATGGAATAAAACTAAATATTGTTGTATCTGAGAACCTGTGAGCTAAAGAAGTTTGTTAGCTCAGTAAGATCAAAGTCGTTTGTAGAACTCTATTTCTGAAAAGGCCTTTACTTCATTCTATTTCGATCGATCCCAAATAGATATAGATGAATTTTTTCGTGTCTCGAATAGCTTAATAATTTTCAGTTAATCCAACAGAGCGATTTCGCTTAACGAATCATTGCGAATTTTGGGAAAGAACATCTTTTACTATTCAAACCACCTTGTTAAACTTACTTCTCCAATATATATTCCTGCTTTTCAATAAAGAATCTTACTCTTTTTTTCTCTACAAATTCAGCCATAATGCAATTTTCACTTCCTATTGAAATTCCTTTGATTTCTCTCTGCCAGGGTTTCTTTTTATTTTTTGAATTTTGAAAATTATCTTTAAAAAAATATTTCCTACTGAAAGAAATATACCAGAATTACATAAATTTGACGTATAAAAACTAATATGAGACCAGCAAGCTTTGCTATCAAGTCTACTTATGAGACCAACTTTGCTCCTTTAGTCCAAGATAAGTTCAATGAGAGCCCAGAAGCAACAGGTACTCATTTCTTCCCACTCCAAATAATTACCCAACGCTTCGAAAGCTTCGATCGAGGATCCAATCGTTGACTATACCTTACGTTGCATCAAAGGTCTCTTCAGAGGACGATTTTTCTATTTGAATCTGACACCTGAGGGAGAAGTTTTCGGCAGTGACCAATCAGAAAACCTCACGATGTACATCGAGAACTCGAATCTTTCACCAATTCACGCAGAGATCACATATGACTACACAACGAAAAAATACCAGCTCGTTGATATGAACAGCAAGACAGGTAGCATGATCTCATTTGCGTTTTATAATTCTGGACCCAAAAAAAAGGAACTTGGATTGCTTTCAGCAGCGAATATCCCTTGGGTATCTCGGATGACATGGAAATTAGGATTGCTGATGTTATCTACAAATTTAAGTATTTGGGTAATCATGTCCACTGTGAGCGCCGCTAATCCAATCAAAAAAGATGTCGAGAATGATATTACAGACTGGCTGGAGAGACTAAAGATCGATAATGTGACTTCAAAATTAAAAGAGTTTGGGGTCACCCAGCTTCAACACCTTTCTAAGCTCAATGAAGAGAAAATTGACTCAGTAAATACAAATTTCGAAGGAAATTGATAGCCATCATTCTGTATGATTAGCTTGGACTGAACGAATATCAAAAAAGCAGCTTGCAACAAGCAATCAACGATTTGAATTTGGACTATCCAGAAAAGAATGGTGAGTGCTGTTTGTTGATAAAACAAAAAAATAATGTTGAATTTCTTGAATAGGATATGTGAAGCAGAAGATCAAACTGTTTGTTATAAAGAAATTTGATAAAGAAGGAGTTTTGGTCAACGTCGAACCTGATAGTCCAGATTACAAAGAGAAAATTGTAAATTTTTTTTACTTGGAATAATGGAAGTATCAAATAATTCTCGCAGGTTGGATGGCAAGGTGCTGTCCTGGGAAATAAAACCATGAGCTGCGATTTCCAAATCGCTGCAGGAGCAGACTTATTCGAGCTTTATATTAAATTCCAATATGGGCATTATTGGTTGATCGGGCCTCCTTTTATCCAAAGAGTCGAAGTTTTTTACCGGTTGAAAAAGGGAGACAAATACATTTTGCAACCTGATAACATAATCGAAATGGGAGATATTCAATTTGTTGTGCAGAGGTAATTTATGATCATAATGGCTCATTAGCTAATGATTTTGGAGGTTCAATACTGGTGCGTACGAAGATAAAGGGACAAGACACAGTATGGAGGATTGCTCAGTCATTAAGCATGATATTGGTGTGAGTGAGTTAATGAACGTCAGTTTCTATGCAGTTTACGACGGGTTTGAAATTTATCGAAGCTTTCGTTATCTGACAACAAACTTAGGCACGGTGGAAGTGAATGTGTGACGTACATCGCACAGCAACTCATCTACAATCTCAGAACTGCAATTCTTAAAGGAGAACCGTTTGAAGAATGCACGAATTTCTATCGATACATCCATGATAGGCTATTGGAAGTAATCCTCAGAGAAGAAGGCGGAGATAGCTTACATTTATGTAATTAGGCTTTCAACATCACAGATGCGAACTATTTCAATGAGTTTGAGCCGTTCTATTCATTGAATTGCGGTTCCACAGCATGCGTTGTGATTATTGCAGGTGACAGAATCATCAGTGCCAATATTGGAGATTCAAGAGCTATTCTCTGCAGGTGGTTTATCTTCTTGGAGTTTGTGGATATATTATTTTCAATTATTATCTATAGAAATGGAGAAGCTCTCAACTTGACTAGAGATCATAAGCCTGACACGCCAGATGAGCTTGCGAGAATTAAAAATGCTGGTGGATTTGTTGCGACAAGAAGACTTTTGGGTAAACTCGCCGTCTCACGTTCATTTGGAGACTTCGGTTATAAGGTAGTTTCTTCTTTTCTGCTTCTCATTTGGGCCTAAAACATTCTGTTTTATAGCGAGTGGGTGGCTCTGACATCTTCAAATCCATTCAGGGAGAAGGCGATCTTGTCTTGAGTGTCCCAGAGGTATAGATTATTTCAATTTTAAGTGAAAAGACTTATCAAAATATTATTATCATTAGATCAGAGAAACCAGAATAAACTACCTTACTGATGAATTCATCTTGTTGGGTTGTGATGGTCTGTATGACGTCTTTACTAGCATGGAATGTGTTACCTTTGTTCGGGAGAAGCTGGGTCAGATGCCAATTGGAGAGCAAGTAAACCATTGACAATTCAACTCTTTTGCTCAAAATATTACCGCCTAGGATCCTCAAGCTGTTGCAGGTGAACTCGTGAGAACTGCAATCAAAAATTCGACCTTATCACATAAACATTCAGACAATGTGAGCGTTATCATCGTCTGCTTGACGAGAGGAATTACAACATCATTTGATCAGACGATCATCAAGAAATAGATCGGAATTGTTTTATTTATTTCGTTGCATAAGATCTTGTAAGAACTATTTCGCAATCTAGAATTTCGAACGCATTGTATTTTGTCTTATGAATGGAGGATTTCCAAAAAAAAATAATATTTGCTATTATTACATGAAAAATTATTACAGCTACAAGGAAGAGAAGATTTTATAATGAATATTTACCAGTGATAACCTAATAACAAGATAAGCTGCAGACCTTTCAATAATCAAAGTTCATTTTCCCCATATAAATGGAATGAATTTTCGACGTTCAAAGCAGTCCATTTGAACTTATTTCGAAAATGATAAGTAGTTTGAACTGTAGCATCGTGCATCAAAACGAAAAGAGAAAAATTTTACTTATAGTTTCATCATTCGGATGCGATTTTTCAGAGTGTATGTGTTTGAGGGTTTAACTTTAAAAGAAGTTTTATTTATTCGGAATGAACTCTGAAGTAAACTTCCTTTCCTTTTTTCCAATGTATTTATCAATCTCTCCAATTCCCAGGGCCATCTGGTTAACCTTTCTGCCTTTTTCATCGGTGGTAACGATTCCACCGTGCTCAAAACCAAGAATCCTGAATACACTGTCAGGTAAATCAAATCATGCAAGTGTTTCTCACTAAATATTTCAAGACGTGATTTTCGACTGCTGAGGGCTAAAGTCATTAATATTTTGCGAGAGCATTTCGTTCCAAATCCATCTGTGAAAAAGTCTCGCTCTCCAACTTTTACAATGAAAAGGTAATCCTCAAGATTTACTTTAAATTACCATTTCCATCTCAGGGATACATCGCCTCAGGATAAAACGAATTATGCCAAACACAAAGAGTTGTAAATGCATTATAGTAGCTAAAGGTTGATCCTCTTTTTCGACTTATTTCCTCAGAATGAAGCCGAAGAAGGACACTTTCAAAGTTATTCAAGCTATTGAAGATAGTTTTCGCCGTGTTAGGAATCTTGAGCTTCGGGACGTTACTTTTGACTACAGCAACAGCAGCAAAATTTTACCAAAATACTATGACATGCATTATTCTCCTACAATCGCAAATATCAAATTTCCAGAGAGAAAATCGAACCATACCCCTTCAACGAGCTCATTCGATAAACCTTTTCCGACTGTCGATTTGCTTTGCAAATACTTGCACCCTGTGGAATTAGAGCTTGTAACCTCTCTATTTATATTGAGCAGCATATCTCATTGAAACATACTGCTTCAGGTATGCCGAGACCCAATTTATTTTCTTGGAGTTGAGGCCTTTCAAAGGGATCCTAACGTTGCCAACGAAAAGAAGTGGAGCAAGAAAGGTAGGCTAAAGAGCCCGGACTGGTAATTTGAGAATATCGAATGTGATTGGTCAACTATTTCCATTAGGGAGGAAGGCGAAGAAGAAGAAAGCCATGATGAAGACAGAAAATATAGAAAAAATCACTCTGGGGACTTGCATTCGCAGTTCTTAAAGGGCCTTTCTTTCTTGGAAGAGGGGTCAAAGCTCTCCAACATAGGGAGAAGAAGCGCAGATAGAAGTGATCGTGAGGAACCAACTCTAAAAAAGCAGGAGGTAATCGTTTTTTGGAGTGTCTGGTTGGAGCTAAAACGTTTTGTCTAGTTAATAAATGAACGAAAGGTAGCAATAAAGCAGAAATTGAAAAGAGACATTGAGAGATTTAAAGAGAGAAGAAATCAAGAAGAAACTCAAATTGTAACAATTCCGACGCGTTATGGGAAGTTGATATAATAATTGCTCAAACAGGAAGAGAAACTTCGAACTATCAAGTCGAGGATGGAGGATAAGATGAAGCGCGCTGAGGAGATTCGAAAGAGTGTTGAAGAAAGTGTAAAAGAGAAAATTTATGCTTCTCAGCAAAAGGAAGATGTTGCTAACGTTCGACTACAAGAAGCCAGGTATTCTGAGTTTTTTTCAACCGATGATAGACCGATAAATCTCAGAAAGAAAATGTTTCTGGAGGAGGATATCAAAGCAACGAATTATCAGATAAGGATGAATTTGATAAACAATCTTTCAAGGAAAAATCGTGATAAGGGTACTTAGTTACATTGAGATTGTACTGACTGACACAAAATAAATGCTGGATTTAGTCAAGCTTGAAAAAATAGAGAAAGCTGCGAAACTTCGGACTTTCAGCAATAGAAGAGATACGATTGATCCAATATACGTCGATGAAAAAGTAAGCTCAGAGGGAGAAAACTAAGAAGAAACTACTTATTTTTTTGAAAAACTAAAACTTTGAAAATTGTGTTATCTTTTATTTGTACAAGATAATAGTTCCAGGGTGGCTTGCATCTCAATCAGAATTCCTAATTAAGAGGAAGGAGATCAAAAGGCTTTGGAAAATAAGATTTTTAAGTTCAGAGAAATTATAGATAATAGCGATAAAAATGAAAATTTTTCAAGACCCATCAACATTCATTCAAAAGACACTAAAAATTAAGTTGTTTCTGAACATTTCTGTCTTCTTTCTGTTCTATGGGAGTTTTTGACTCTTTCTATGAACTGAATTTAAGCATTACCTAAATAGTACATACCAAACACGTTGTTTGAGATTAAATAGTGTCTAAACTAAGTTATTCACTCGTTATTGGGCAAAATAGCAGAAAGGTCCCGAGAAGTAATTGTTTCGCAGAGGAATTACTGAATCTTTTTCAAATTTACGCGAGAAGCATAGAGATTCCAACAACAACAAAAAAGACTTTCTTCATCATTCAGCAAAGGTCCTGTAATAGGCTCTTCCGAATCCTTCCACTTCATCAAATCAAATCGAAAATAATTGAAGTGATATATATATCTATCTATATTATCTTTTTGAGTTTCGAATGAGAAATTCTGTAACCAATTGAATAAACCTCATCAACTTCCACTTTAAGCTCTCCTAATACACTATACACACGATTGAATGATGGTAAATAATAGAAGCAGCCCCCTCTCCTAGAAAAACTATCAACAAACTCAGAAAACGACAATTTCTTTCCATAAACGAAACATCTAAAGCTCTCAGAGCATAAAGTTGACGAACAAATCCGGAGTTTAATTAATGATTTTATCATATTACGTCATGTTGACCTTACCAATAAAATATCGTGTCTAATAAACAAAATACCTCCGTCTAATAAAGAAAATACCCCCTTATTAATCCCGGAAGTTCTTCAAAGCTACAGCATTCATAGAGTTCCTCTAATCACGAGTTTATAATTTACATTCTCAAGTTTGCTCACCAACCATTTTCGAAATCACGTACAAATTCTGATATCATCATGGAACATGGAGACTGGGTTTTAACTGAAGCGCTAGAGCTTTTAAAGTCAGAAATCAATAAAGATAGCATCAGATGCTCAAAATGCAATGATTCAATAAAATTAGGTCTTACATTCGTCGTATTCTCCAATTTTTCAACACCTACAACCATTGTTGGCTCTTCAAAATCACCCGAAAAATTATAAATCTGAATTCCATCAAAGCCTCCCATCAATATTTGCATTCACTGGAATCAATACCCAACGTATTTCCTTTACCCTTAGCAGGCTTTCCCTCCTCTGCTTAAATTTTTCGAGCTTAATAATCTTGAGTCCCGCGATTAAAATGTTCTCCTAATTAATTCCAAACTTCGAACACGGATTAATTCCTGATCCAAACTTCTTCCAGTCTAAGGAAGGTTGACAGCTTTCTGAGAAAGTAAAGATGATGTGTTGGCTAACCAAAAAAAAAAAGAAAAGAGGAATATATAGAGCTTCCTGCTGTAAACCTCTTAATTCAACACTCAGCTCTAGTCTTTATTACGATAGCAACTTATTATAATCTCTTCAGAATGAAGTTAATAAAATTTAAATGAAGTCTGCTGATGGATTCCCATAACGATTTGTATTTTATAGACTCAAAAGGTGACACTCATAGTTGAAGAGGCAGAGCTGAAACGTTGTGTTTTCAAGATTCTATCTAAATGTATTGTGAATTGTTATACATCTATTGAGTACCAAAATATTTCATAACTTTGGCTGCTGAAGCTAAGTAGCAGCCTAGTAAACTTTAATCGTTAAATTCTTAGGTAGTTGTTTACAAGCAACGGAAGACGTAGTGTTTCTTCTTTCTGAGCACGATTTTTACCAGTATCAGAATCTAAATCGCAATTCATAATGTGTAAATACAATGTGAAAAGCAAAAAAGGTTCACCTGAACTAACAACATTAGGAACATAATAGATATCCTAAAGATTGAAGTTTTCCATGGTTAAGTCGCCCAGACACTACTATCCTCCTCATTGAACTCATTTTATACTGCTCACAGGGAGTTTACCTGACGCTCAAAGTAAAAACTCCTCTGTTCCAAAGTTTGAAAACCTATTTTACACATAATCCCAACAATTTTCGCTTTTAGGTTCAGTTTTGTCAGTGCTCGCAGAGTTTAGTTTATTTAGGCTATAGCTACTAATTGATGTAACATGTGCTAGTCGATGTTGAGAGATCGCAGCATATACCAGTATTAAATTGATAAAATCTTAGAGGAAAAAAATAAAATTATTAATGGGTTTTATATTTGACCAGCGCTTCCGAAAACTAAAACCCAAATTTGTTATAACACTCAGAGAACTCCCCTTACAAGCCATGCAATTCACCATGACTTGCATATCAAGCTCTGCGTTCATTAATATCACATTAGTACTAGCAAAAGATTTTAAAAGAAAAATTTATAAATTTTTTAATTTTTTAAATGTTCTTGAGGAAATTCGGGACGATTCTTAATTATTTCGAACTACCAACAAATTATAATAATCAAACTTAGACACTTAGAATCTGGATTTCAAAAAATGAAAATCATTTTTCTTGTACTTGCTCTCTTTATGATATCTCACTTGCCAGTCGTCACGGCAATGGAGTCCATTGTTGCCTGCATTGAGGACTCTGACTGTACCAGAAGGTACGTTGGGTGCTCTTCGAATGGTTTCTGTCTATATCCATCCTGTACAACCCTTGAAGATTGCGCAGAGTATGATTGGAAACTTTGTAGTAGTGGTTATTGCCATGATTGTTTAACCAATGCTGATTGCACATCACCAGAAGCTCCTTTCTGTTGGACAGAACGAGCTCTTTGTATAGCCTGTTTATCAAATGCTGAATGCAGAGTACTTGACGGCGGATTGCATCCTATTTGCAGTAAAAAAGGTAAATGCGTTCAATGTGAGACACAAAACGATTGTCTAGAGCCAGCAAAACCGAACTGTGCTCTTTCAGCGAATGAATGCACAAACTGCACTTCAGATGCCCACTGCAATCACTTTCCCACTTTGCCCCATTGTGACTCATCTATCGGCGAATGCTTTGCTTGCGTTACTTCTTCCCATTGCTCAGCAGACCCTCTGTTATCTAGATGTAATATTACGGTCCATGAATGCGCTGTGTGTGAATCGAACAATGATTGTACACACTTCTCAAGCATGTCCAGAACCAAATGCAAAGCCGAATATGGCTGCGTGGAGTGTTTGGAAAATGCGGATTGTAGCAAGACTGAAGCTGCTTCATATTGCGATTTGTCGACAAATACTTGCAAGCTTTGTAATGCTGACTCCGATTGTGATCACTTCGCACCAGATAAACCCTACTGCGTACCTACCGTAGGCGTTGGTTGCTCAAAATGCGGCGACAACTCTCACTGCGACTACACAAAAGCAGTCTGTAGCTCAAGTACATATACCTGTGAAGCTTGCTCAGAGGACACTGATTGCGATCTTTACGCAGATATAAACCGTCCAAGGTGCTTTTCTGGTGTCTGCAAACAATGTGCTACTGCTACAGACTGCGATCCCACAACTCCAATCTGCAATGCACAGGGATTTTGTCAACCATGCACTTCAGACTCTCAATGCTTGAGCTCAGCCTGGGGCCTCCCAAAATGCTCAAACGGTCAATGCTATGCATGTCTAACCTCTGTAGATGATTGTACAACAGTGGCTGCTTCTTTCTGTGACACTTCTTCAACTTTTCATGAATGTAAAATGTGCACTCAAGAGAGCGAGTGCTCTCATCTATCGGCAACCCTTCATTGCAAAGTTGGTACAGGATGCGTTACTTGCAATTCTCATGCCGAGTGCACTTACACCTTGCCAGTTTGCAGCGACTCGACTAATAAATGCGTTGGATGCACTATAGATTCTGATTGCTCTTTATATACACCTCAGCTAAGAACCCGTTGCTTTTCTTCTCAATGCAAACAGTGCGAGGCCGATTCTGATTGTGCTAATCCAACTCCTATCTGTAATACAGCAACAGGGTTATGCAGAGCCTGCAACAATAATCTAGATTGCTTGAATTCAGGGTGGAATCTCCCAGTCTGTTCGGGAGGCTCGTGCTATGAATGCGTGAACAGTGTCACGGACTGCCTAACTCCTGAAAATTCACTATGCACTTCTAATACATGCCAAATATGTCAGGTGCATGACGATTGTGCGCATGTGAACCTCCATTTTTGTAACACAGTGAAAGGCTGTGTCATGTGTAATTCACATAGCGATTGTACTCCAGCTGCTCCTATTTGTGGCAATTCAAATACCTGCGTTGGATGCACTCAGGATACTGATTGCTCAGCCTATGCGGCAATATTTAAAACTCGATGCCTTTCATCAATGTGTAAAGAGTGTGAGGCTGATACCCACTGTCCAGAAAATAAACCAATCTGTAATACCGCCACCGGGCTCTGCAGAACCTGCAGTTCTAATCTCGAATGTCAGAATTCAGCCTGGAATCTTAATGCTTGTTTCGCTGGAAGCTGCTATGAATGCATATCTGCAACGGATTGTATGAACCCAGCTAAATCAGTTTGTAACTCAGGCTCAGCCGTATGTGAAATTTGTACTGCGGATACCGGTTGCACTCATCTCGCTCCACTGTCCCATTGTAAATCAGGCGTTGGCTGTGTTGCCTGCACTCAGTCAAGCCATTGTACATACTCGAGTCCTGTCTGTGGCCCTTCCAATACTTGTATAGGGTGCACTTCAAATGCTGATTGTACATTGTATGCGGGAGTCTTTCGAACTAAATGCTTCTCTTCGCAGTGCAAACAGTGCCAAGTGGATACCGATTGCCCTCTCTCGACGCCTATCTGTAACACTGTAACGGGACTCTGTAGGACTTGCGGTTCAAATGCAGATTGTTCGGGGTCAGGATGGTCAGGTGTTAACGTTTGCTCGGGAGGAATGTGCTATCAGTGTGTGACTAGTACAACTGACTGTCTCACTGCATCAAAATCGTTATGTGTGAGTAATCTTTGCCAAATATGTAATGCGGATACCGATTGCGCTCATTTAGCTCCTCTTTCATATTGTAAATCAGGTGTTGGCTGTGTTGCATGCACTCAGTCGAGTCATTGCACATACACGAATCCAGTGTGTAGTCCTTCTAATACATGCATTGGATGCTCCGGAGATACTGATTGCACTTCTTATGCGGGAGTCCTTCGAAATAAATGCTTCTCTTCCCAATGCAGACAATGCCAAGTCGATACTGACTGTCCTACTTCAACTCCGATCTGTAACACAGCAACAGGTCTCTGTAGAACGTGTAGTTCCAGCACAGAATGCGTTAACTCAGCATGGCAGCTCAATGTCTGCTCGACTGGAGTTTGCTATCAATGCTTGACATCAGCAGATTGTACAAGCCCTTCGAAGTCTTTGTGCACCTCGAATACATGTGCGATCTGTGTTGCTGATTCGGATTGCACTCATTTGGGCCTTGCTCGCTGTAAGCCTGGAGTCGGTTGTGTTGCTTGTCTTTCGGGCAGCGACTGTAATTATGTAACACCAGTTTGCAGCGCTTCTAGCCAGTGCACTGGATGCACGCTAGACTCAGAATGCTCGCTTTATACCCCACAAAGCAGAACTCGCTGCATATC